>Ga0209443_1000486_pt1 | contig 26899 bp, 25 predicted proteins | sample LauGreBMM110DCMD_2_FD_187571 | JGI IMG/M metagenome (GOLD analysis project Ga0209443, IMG submission 187571) | Freshwater lake microbial communities from Lake Michigan, USA - Su13.BD.MM110.DCMD (SPAdes) (version 2) | ecosystem: Environmental > Aquatic > Freshwater > Lake | place: Lake Michigan... | reverse complement strand
TAAACAAAAAAATAAACAAAAAAATAAATAACTTATAACCCCCTTAATTCTTGTTCTCTCTGTTGTTGTAATTTTGCGATAGTCATTTCAGAAGAAATTTTATTTGCTCCTTTCGGGTCATCATCACCTGCCGATGTTGATATTTTATCATTATATTGTAAATCAACGTAATTATGCATTTGTCTTATTCCTCCATTACCTTTTGCGGATAACGATTCCGAATCCATATCTAAAAAACTATATTGGTCTGAAACAATACCAAACATTCCACCACCTAATGAAAATGCCGATGGTTCTAAATCATTAAATGTTGCTTGTTTTACGACAACCTCTTGTTTTTGTTTAAAATATTGATTAATAGATTCACCGTATAATATTTCATACCCTTTATTTAATAATAGAAGTGAAGGAACCCGCGTTATTTTATCAGGCATAATTATTTTTTGTCCGTTTTCCAATAAAATATATACTTTGTTATTTTCATCTTTAATTCTTTTATCTATACAAATAAAATGTGTATCTTTTGCTAAAGGAGATTTAGATAAATTTTGTAAAAGATTTTTAGAATGATTACAATAATTACTATAATAAAGAATGGAATTCATCTATATTATCTTATACTAAGGTTTTTGCCTTTAAATTTTAACTCAATTATAAAAAAATTGATTTAAAAATAGATTTTAAATATTAATATAATAAATAAAATGAACCCTAAAGTTAGTAATTCAACAGAACAAAACAACATATTAACATTTACCCTTAGTGGTTTAAATGTTAGTTTAGCTAATGCCGTGAGAAGAACCATTTTGTCAGATATTCATACGGTTGTATTTAGAACATCGCCATATGAAGAAAACGACGCAATAATTATATCCAATACGTCCCGATTACATAATGAAGGGATAAAACAACGACTTAGTTGTATTCCGATTCATATTACAGATTTAAATATGCCGTTGGAAAATTATATAATGGAAGTTAATGTCGAAAATGTAACTGATACAACTATTTATGTTACAACCAAGGATTTTAAAATAAAGGATATAACAACTGATAAGTATCTAACAGAAACAGATACAAGAGATATATTTCCCCCAAATGATTTCGGAGATTATATTGATTTTGTAAGGTTACGTCCTAAAATTTCAAACGAAATACCTGGAGAAAATCTACATCTTACGTGTAAGATGTCTATTGGAACCGCGAAACAAGACGGAATGTTTAATGTAGTTTCTACATGTTCTTACGGATTTACAACGGATGAGGTTAAAATAGAAGAAGAATTGAAAAAACAAATACAAAAATGGAAGGACCAAGAAAAAGAAGATAACATAAAGAAAGATATTGTTTACGAAACTAAAAATTGGAGATTATTGGATGCGTTACGAATTACAAAAAAAGATAGTTTTGATTTTATTATAGAATCAATTGGCGTCTTTTCAAATAAAGAATTGGTAAAAAAAGCGTGTAATATTTTAAATTATAGATTAGATGAATTAAATACCTTAATAGATACGGATAAACTAATTATAAACTCAAGTAATTCAACGATGCTTAATTGTTTTGATGTTATTCTTGAAAACGAAGATTATACAATTGGAAAAATAGTGGAGTATATGTTATATTCTAAATTCTTTGAGGGGTTAAAAACACTAACCTATTGCGGATTTAAAAAAATGCACCCACATGATTCAGAAAGTATTATTCGTGTTGCTTATCGTGATAATATTGATAAACCAATACTAAAACAAAACTTAAAAGATGGAATTATGGATGCGATTAATATATTTAAAAAAATAGAAACACAGTTTTAAAATAATTAGTAATTGAAAAAATACCCGATAATTATAAAAATTGAAACGTAATAATTGAATTTATAAAATATATAAACAAATAAAAATAAACAAATAAATACATAATGAAAGAACAAAAAAAAAATAAACTTATAAAAAGTAAATCTGTAATGAATAAATATGTAACTAACACGAATGTAGATAACCATATTTTTATAGGAACCGAAGGCGAAGATATTCCTGAGGCAAATCTATCATTTTTAATTGAATTATTAGGAAGTAAATTATACGAAACTTATGTTGATGAAATATTAAATATTTCATCAAAAAAGAAAATAAAAGTGCTTGCTGTAGCACACCCTTCAACCCCTCCAAAAGAAGTTTTAATAAAAGGACAACCATCCTTATTTTATGGAAAAAATGGAGGAACACATTATACTTGTTCGGTTGACGGAGAACAACTATGGAATTCATATAAACACGGAATACAAGCAAATCATACAGACCACTTTTGTCAAACGTTTGCTCTTATGAGAACCCAACACGAATTCTTACCAAACTCACAAATAGGAAAAACATATTTAAAATTAAAAAGAGGCGAGTATATGGATAACGCGTTTATAGCAAAAAATGTCGCTTGCGATATATTAAAATTATTAAATAATGATTTTGATATTAATAAAATTGTTGAAAATCTTTTAAAAATCACAGATAGAACCGGTAAGTTAAGACATCAACGACACAATCCAAACATAAAATTTAATATTGAAAAATTTATAGACTATTGTCGTGGTTTGACAAAGACGCAGTTATCTTGTAGTTCATTTTACGATAGAGTATATTTGAAATAATTTAACATAGACATTAGTTGAGAAGGATGAAGGTCCTCAACATATTTGGTTACAATTAAAAGCGTAACGTATAAATTATTCGGTTTTAGTTGAGTTATATAAATGTTATGTAAATTAAACATGTGAGTTTTATAATAAAAAGGGGTTATATTATCCTTTTTTATATAAAAGTTTATGTAGTTGTCATATAGGGTTTTAATGAATAAATTAATTTTATTATTAATTAGGTTAAATTCAGAAATATGTTCTGGATAATAATTTAAATAATTATTTAGATTTCCCTCTTTTTTTAAAATTAAATATTGATACTGTAATTTCGGTTGATTACCACGCAACTGTTTAACGATTTCATACTGTTGATTTCGGAACTTACACCGCATATTTGTTAAAGAATTAAATATAACGACACCTTGTATATTATACGGCGTATTAATACCCGCATACTTATTTATTAAATCGTCATAATTGTTCCAATCGTTATATATTTCTGGAAATTTAACTCCGGTCCAAGTCCACATTCCGTATTGTTTAATGTATTCCAAATCGCATGGATAAACCATTACATTCTGTAATTTATTATTAAAATCGTTGCTTTTTTCGTCAATTACATTAATAATTTGGTAAACTGCCACCAAATATAGTTGTGGGTTGCTGATTGGAGCAACAATTCGATTATATGGGTGTTGGAGAACAAACGTATAACAAAATTGTTTGTTTAACATATCTAAATATAAATTATTTAAGGTCATTGCTTCTGTAAACATCTCATTATATGTTTTCGGGGGGTCACAATTAAAAAAAGACGTGTTTCCACCAACCACATTTTTGGTAGATATTTCCCATCCTCCATCTGTCTCTTTATCCTGATCCCAAAAAACATTTACCATTGTCCCGTCGATAAATTCTTGAGCTATTAAGTGGTCCGTTTTATCCGGAAATAGTTTTATAAATTCGTCACAGTCAACCGATTTTGTAGGTGAAAACGCAACAACTTTATTTTTAGAATTAACAACAATTGACCGACACAGTCCGTAAGTTTGATTAGTCTCATTAGTTAATAATGATTTATTATAAGAAATTGTCGTATAATCATTATATTTTTGTTTATTCAATTTTAGGGATATATTCTCTTGTTCATTTGGATTGTTTATTAATTCAATTAAACCAGGTATTATTTTCAAATCAAAATAATTATTTGTATCCATTATAAATAATTATTCTTGTGAAATCTTTAAATATGTATTAATTATACTTTATCTTAAGCATAAAAATTTCTATAATAAATATAGAAACAAATGGAACAAACTATTCAAAATAATAACAACTATACTTCTAAAAGTTTCGGATTACAACTGGGAGATATTATATTAATTACAGATAATTCAAATGAACAACTTAACGGGAATACCTTTTTTATTGATTATATCGATAATTCAAAAATAAAATTAATTAATGTCGAAGATTTATCAGTCTATGAGTTAAACCTAAATGAAAACAAAACAATAGATAACTCCACGATTTCAACTATATCGCTATTAAGTCGTAACGATGAACCAGGATATGCTAAACAACACGATTTATTACCAAATACTTGGGTAAATATATATTTTGGTGGAGATATTCCTACGGTAATAACTGGTGAAATTACAAATCTTGAAGGTGATATGATTGAAATCAAAACGTATCCAAGTAATGATATCATTTATTTAAATTTTGATTACAAGGGTATTCCACTAAATCTCCCTATTGAACTAATTGAAATTAGAGATAAAATAATAAAACCAACAGAACAACCAGAGGATGCCGTAGAACAAGAAGAAAACCCAGACGCAAATCCAGACGCCGAAGAACAATACGAACCAGGTTTACCTCAAGATACAATAAACGTCAAAACACAGTTTCGGGAATTTATAATAAATCCAAACCAAGTTGAATTTGGAAGAGAGGAATATGGACCAATAGTTCAATTAATTGATGTCGACACAAATAGAGAACGGTATAGTATTGAAACACAATCAAATGATTTATTAGATGATTTATTGTCTACAATTCCAAGTTTTAAGAGAACTAATGTTGTATTAAATAATATACACACAACTATTGAAAGATATAAACAATTGAGAACTATATTTTCAATTTTCGATGAATACGGAAACGTTTTAAACCCATATTTAAAAGAATCCAAGTGGAAACCATTAACCAAGTATTTTGAAAAATTTAACAAAAATTTATATTGGATTTTACCTAATGTAAAAAATGTTAAAAAACTATATATTGAAAACGAGTCAACCGAAAACGAATACAACACTATAGAATATATTGATTTATCTCAGGACTTGGATGATATACACAATATATTTAAAAATTATAAAAATAATTCACAAAACACAGATGATAAATATTCCACTTTATTTACTGAACTAAATCCACACTTTACCCCTTTTAATTATGTCGAGTCTGAATCAAAGTATGGCATAATTCACGAAAAATCGGTTGAAACCGACATTAATGTTATTGTATATGATATTAATGACAAAGAAACCCAACCGTTCTTTACAAGATACAACACAGGTCTTCAAAAATTAAATGCGTTTAGTATGAATGGAAATCGAATGATAACTACACGTGAAAACCTTACAAACCCGGATATATTACAAATTACATCATTTGTTACTTTGCCAGAACCTACAATACGATTTTCAAGAGTAAACCTTCCAAATACGTCATTGTTGGATAAATCAAATTTAAATATTAATTTTTTAAATTATTGGCAGTTATTTAAACAAAATACGTTTAGTGTAAACAATATTATAGTTGATAATTTAGACCAAGAACTCGATTTTAATGAAAACAATTTCGTGAATAATATCAAAAATTTTGTTTTAAATTTACCCGAAAAAGAAATTAAATCGAATTATACGAATTTTATTGATACCATTATACCTAAAACCCGGGTTTTATTTAATTTAATGAAAAAATATATAATAGGTAAACTTTCCATTGTTGATGTAGTGAGTTATTTAGAACCCTTTTTAATTTATTCAGATGACTTAACATATAACCAGTATAAACAAATTACCGATTTTATTAATGAACAACTCACAGATTATAATAAAACATTAATTGAAAAAAGCAAGGTCTTACAAGAATTTAAAAGAATAGATGAAAGGTTTAAAATAAAAAATAAGGTTTTACCATTAATTAATATATTAAGCACAAAAGACAGTTTAAGTGATGTGGTATTTGAAACCTACGATTTTACAGATAAATATGGAAACGTATTCACAAATTCCGAATTATTAAAAAAAATGGTATTTACCGATTTTGGAAATTTGTATAATACAGCAATAACGCTTGATACGTTATCTCTTATTTTCCCTACAAGTATTAACAATATTTTAGAGTCTGAATTAGATAAAAAAACATCCACTGAAAATAACACAGATAAATGTAAAAATTATATAATCGCAAAACAATATTTTGACTTATCTGATTTGGAAAATGATAATGATACGGATATTTATTTTGATAAACAATACGATACAACCAATTACGGTATTTTGGATAATTATGAAAAAGAAATAGTAAATATGCCTCCTGAATTTTTTATGGGGTTTTTAATTGAAAAACTTAAAACAACCCTTAAATTAAACGAAACTGAAACTGAATATTTGGCAGATACTTTAATTAATGGTTATAAACGGGTATTAGACGGAAACTATGCCGTGTTAAATTATGTGCCTTTAAATCCAGAAACTCAATTTAAAATGGCCTATTATGTTCGTAAAAATAACAAATGGATATTGGATGATTCTGTCGATAATAATATAATTAGTGATAATCAAAATATATTATGTAATTTACAGATTGATTGTGTTAGTTCATCAGATAAAATCGACGACAAATGTGAGAGTTTAAAAACATCCGGTAAAAAAATACAAAAAAAAATATTGACAAATATTTTGAACGAATTCGACGAAAAATACGAAATTTCTAAAGTTGAATTTGAAACTGATATTCGTAAAATGTTTGATTATTATTTAAAAATAAATCCTGTTTTGAGCAAATTACACTACTTTGAAATGTTAAAATATAATGAACAAAAATATAATATTGGAACTGATAACACAACCCCGATAGACGAGTCTTCTATAATTTCACCATATTTTAAATTAAGAGACCTTATATTAAAGCAACCCGAGTTCACACAAAAACAAACTTATATTCTTAAATTCGTTGCTTCGTTTACAAGACAACCATATGATAACATAAATGAAGACCCAACTGTTGAACCCGAAAGCGAACATTGGTTATATTGTGTCAACACAAACGTTAAATTATTGCCTTTATTTTTATTTAAATTAGCAACGGCATTTTTTCAATCTGCCGAATCATATAATAATACGCTTCAATTAATAATCAAAGACATCGGCGCTAGAAGCGATGATGGCGACTCATGGGTCGATAAACATAGCGGGTATGTTATAACACGAATTGATTTTGAGGTTGAAGAAGAATATTCTGATAGTGGATTTCTTGTTAAATCGAGGGATGTTTTACAACAATCGGTAGGTGATACTCTTACTCTATCAACTAAGAATTTAAAAATTTTCGATAGTCCGGAATTCACACTTATTTATAATATTATAAATGAATTATCATTTGTTATGGGTGTTAATATTGATACACAAACAGAATATATAATAAATGTGGTTTCAAATGTAATTAAAGAAAAAATAACTAGTGAAGAAGCGTATACCAAGGATTTTAACGACGCAATGAATAAAGGAAAACCAATACCATCATATAAAGAATTGTATAATACTATAATGTTATACACCACTGCCGGATTATTTTTAATATGCGTTCAAACGAGTATACCACCAGTTAAAACCAGGAAAACATACCCAGGATGTGTAAAATCGTTTGATGGGTATCCGTTTGAAGGAGCAGGAGATTTACAAAGTGTAAATTATTTAGCATGTGTTTTATATAAATTAAAATCAAAGAAAAAACCATGGAATGTTCTTGAAAGAAAGAAAGAAGCAGCAATCGCAAATTTGATAAAAATTGCTATTGATAATTATCTCTTGCCACTTACAGATATCGTTCGTAAATTTAACGAAAAAACGGAATACCTTTTAAAAAATCAAGACACAATAATTAGTGATGAATATAAAATTACAAATTGGAAACAATTCTTACCACCATTAGTTGAAATCAAAATTAAAAACTTGGCAAATATCACAACCGAATTTAAAAAATCATTGTTTGATTATAAAAAAGCGTCATTTAATAAAGGAGAAAAAACGCTTATTATCGAAAGTAAAATTATTAAATTTTCACTGGCAATACAAGAAAAAATACAACAAGTGATTAATAGTGAAAAATTATTATTATTAACATCTGACAATAGACCTTATGTTGAAAACGCCTGTTGTAATGAAAACACTAAAATGACCACCATCGAATATTTTAAAAGCAAAAATGCTGATATTTCGATTTTTAATGGTAATGTTGAGGAACTTACAAATGTATTAAATGAAATTTATCAGTTATCAAATGGTCTTTTATTTTCAAATAAAATAAATACCAAAAATGTATATCCAGCAGTTTCAACAAATTTTAGCGAACAAACTATTTATACAGCATTTATTTTATATTGTCATTTTAAAACACCCGTTCCAATTAATAAATTATTATTGCCTTTATGTAATGTAAAACCCGAGTATATTAATGTTGGAGATTCTAATATCGAAATTATTCGTAAATTAAAACAAGATGGTAAAACATATTCAACCGAGAATTTTTTAAGATTATTACAATTAATTAGCAGACAAAATATAATTAATGTCGAAATAACAAGACGAAACATTCCAGAATTCAGCAGATTAAATGATTTATTAACCGCGTTTAATACCGAAAACGAAGAAGTAATCGAACCCGAATTACAAAAATTAATTCACAACCTTATTAATAAAAATAACGAGGATAACGCACAAACTAGAAATATTAATAATTATTTAATTAAACAAAATAATAGTATCAAAATTAAAGTGGTTGAATACATTGCCAAAAACGCAAACCTTACAAAGAAAAACATGAGTGTAATAACTAAATTTATAAATACATTAAATGATTGGGAAGGGTATAACGAAATAACAGATAACGCAACCAAAATTTCAAATGATTCTCTATACAATATAGTCCAATTTTTAAAAACTTATATCCAAAATCTAAGTGTTACATTTCCTAATATGATTTTAAATAAAACGTCACATATAATGACTCCAAATTGGCCTTTTGCTAAAGTGTTATCTTCGAGACATTATAGCGATATACAAAAGGTAATTAAAGAATATTCTGAAAAATTGATAAAATATCACGAGGACCCTACCTTATTAAATGTATTACAAACTGTTCAAAAAACAACACTAAATATATTAAAATTATCGCAGGAATTACAGAGTTTTTCTTCTACAAACTCACAGACCATATTTAATGAACGAACTAGTAAATTTTTATTTGAACACTTATTTTTAAAGGTTTGTATGAATTATATTGAATTATCACAAAATACAAAAATGATTGTAAGAGAAAAAACCACTAGAAATAATATAGATGACGTGTATAGTGTGGAAAATACATATTCAGTAATGAATTCAACCGTATATAATTTAGATATAAATACTATTGAGACCAACATTAATGTAATCCAAGGAAATCAAAAACAACTCAAACAAAAGGTTGCCGAATTGTTATCAACGTATATTCAGATTATGAGCAACCATAAGTCGGATGTCGACACATCATACGAATTAATAATGGATAAAATATTTAAATTAAAAGAAAAGGAAAAGGATACGTTTACAGATAGATTAAAAGAGTTGAATGATGAAGAACGCGAAGCAGATACGGTCCTTAAAATAAATAAACTTGGAGTTTGGAATAAAGGGTTACAAAAAGGTTTAACCAAATATGTCGGTGAATATTATGATGAGGAAATCGAAATGGATAAACAGCAAAATAATAAAAAACAGAAACTTGAAAATATGTTGGGGAAAAACAAAAACGTAAACGATGGAAATATTGATATTTATGTTGATGATTTAATGGAACAGCAAGAAATCGATGACGATATTGACCGCGAAAATTATGATATGTCGCGTATGACAGAAGACTATAACGATGGCGATTATGATGGATATGAAAACGGTAATGATGATTACGATAATTATAATTAATGACCCTTTTACAGAATTTGTGTCAACACAAATAAATAGAAATCCATAGACTTTATAAATTAATTAATATTTATAGGTTTTTTAAAGAATTGTTGTTGACACAAATTATTGGGGATCCGGATACTTTATAAATTAATTAATATTTATAGAGGTTTTATACCATCTGTAAATGACAGATTATATCTCAAGTTTTCTCCTAATTTTGTCCTTTTTCCTAAAAAAATAAAATATTTATTTGCCAAAGCATATTCCTTTGGTTTTTTATGTTTCAACACTTTTAAACGAACATACATAATCATACCTACTTGCCATATACGCTTATGTGTATATTTTTTATTTTTGTATAATTTTTCTAATTTATCAATAGTATTTTTAACATCTTCTAATGTTGTATATTTTATACTTATTGTATCCTTTGGATTTTTGTCAATATAAACGTCAAATGATTTTTTAGGGTTTTTTGGATTAAACAAAAATTGTTTTTTTGTTTTATTTTTAAGATTTTTATTTTTTTTCCTTGTATTGTATTTCATAAAATATAACTATATTTTATTGAATTTTGTGTCAACACAAATTATTGGGAATCCGGATACTTTATAAATTAATTAATATTTATAGGTTTTTTGAAAGAATTGTTGTTGACACAAATTATTGGGAATCCGGATACTTTATAAATTAATTAATATTTATAGGTTTTTTGAAAGATTGTTGTTGACACAAATTATTGGGAATCCGGATACTTTATAAATTAATTAATATTTATAGGTTTTTTAAAAGATTGTTGTTGACACAAAAATACAATAATTTGTGTCAACACAAATAAATAGAAATCCAAGATACTTTATAAATTAATTTATATTTTATAATATATAATGAATCATTTACAACAAAGATTTTTGATGTTTTTATTTGGTTGCGTTGGAATTCGTTCTCTATTTGTTATTATTGCTAGATATATAAATACGAAATATTTAAAATATTTCGGTTATTTGGCTTTAGTGCCTGCTATAGGTTTTATTTATATATATTTAACAGGAACCAGAAAAACGGGTGCGGAAGTGTTTGGAGAAAAAATATGGTGGAATAATTTAAGACCTATACATTCTATTTTATATTTCTTATTTGCTTACAACGCTATTATAGGTAACAAACAATCTTGGATATATTTATTGATAGATGTTTTAATTGGATTAATAAGTTTTTTAATACATCATTACACGAATGGTGATATTTTAAAGCTATTGAATTTATAGTGGATTGTTGTTGACACAAATAATTGAGAATCCATAGACTTTATAAATTAATTAATATCTATAGGTTTTTTAAAGAATTGTTGTTGACACAAATAATTGAGAATCCATAGACTTTATAAATTAATTAATATCTATAGGTTTTTCAAAGAATTGTTGTTGACACAAATAATTGAGAATCCATAGACTTTATAAATTAATTAATATCTATAGGTTTTTTAAAGAATTGTTGTTGACACAAATAAATAGGAATCCATAGACTTTATAAATTAATTAATATCTATAGGTTTTTTAAAGAATTGTTGTTGACACAAATAATTGAGAATCCGGATACTTTATAAATTAAAAATATCTATAGGTTTTTAAAGAATTGTTGTTGACACAAATAAATAGAAATCCATAGACTTTATAAATTAAAAATATCTATAGGTTTTTTAAAGAATTGTTGTTGACACAAATAATTGAGAATCCATAGACTTTATAAATAATTGTGTCAACACAAATAATTGGGAATCCGGATACTTTATAAAATATTTATGTCAACACAAAGATAAATATAATCTGTTAGTATATAAAATGTTCCGTCAATTTGTAAGAGATAATATTACGATGACATCCATTGTTTTATTTGTTATTTTATTTGGAGTGATTCAAGTTATTAAACCTACGTTTTTATATAATTCGGATGGAAGCATTCGTGATTTTGGTGTTGGGTATAAAAATAAAACAATTTTACCAATATGGTTATTATCCATTATTTTAGGAATCTTATGTTACGTTTTTGTAATGTATTATATTGCTTATCCACGTTTTTTTTAGGAATATTATGAAATTGTATACGTTTGTGAAGTTGCCGTTTCCTTTTTCTGTGAATTAATCTCTTCTTGTTTTACAAATTCTTTATAGTTTTTCTGCATGGTTGCTGTATCATTAATACACCCACGTGTTGTAATATTATATTGAACGATGGATAATAATAAAATTCCTGTATAAATATACCACATAGCTTCGCCGACATTATCTCTAGAAATAACAATATTTAAGAAATCTGTTCTTATTTGTTCATTATTATTATTTCTGTATTCTGGTTTCATTAATGGGTCCAACAATTTCCAATAATCTATAAAGTTGGATGGAACTATTTGATTAATTAAAATTCCCAAATTTCCGAATAATTTAATAATAACATTTGCCGCATGTTTCATTGCTTTTTGCGTGGTTTCATCATTAACGGTTGCTTTATTTATTTCGGATGAGATGGATTCATCAATTAATAATAAGTTACTTAGAAGGGTATGTGCCGAATTAGATACGTAAAAATATCCCACTACATCAGAAAATGCCGATTTAAATCCCGGAAATACAATTAAAACAATAATAACAACCCCAAAAATTAAAGTCCATGGAAATATTGTAATTAAACTTGCGGCCCCGATATTTTTAGATATACTTCCACCACACAAATTAATAATAACTGCCGAATTTAATACAATTTGACTTAATAACACGCATAAATAATATACACCTAAATAAATATAATTGCTTTTAGTATAGTTTAATAATTTGGTTTGGTCGTTAAGTATATCGTATGTAAGGGTTGGTTTGAGTTTAAAAAAGTATAATAACGTAATTATTACAAATGTTATTAAATTTATGTAACTATTCATAGATATTATGTATAAATTAATTTAGTATAATAATACTATTTATTATGGAATTTGAAGAAGTCATTAAACCAACTTTAGTAGAACCTGGGGTAAAATACTTTTTGAACCAAACATTAAAACAATGTCGACATTATAAAAACAATTTCAACAATATTTTATTTAATATTTTATTGTTGTGTGTCTTTTTAGTAATTTTAGGTTCATTATTAATTTATAAATATAAAGGTAAATTAAATCCAAAACAAAAGGCCCAAAAAGACATAGAAAAACAACAATATATTTTAACCAAAATAAAAAATTATCAAACTGCTAAAAGAAAAGAACAACAAGAATTAATTACTGGATTACCTAATTGGGATAATGAATTTGATTTAATACATAAAAATAATTTAAAATATATATAAAATATAGATAATGACAGATACAGATACGGATGAATATATTGTTGCTTTAGATAAGTATTACAATTTAAAAAATACATACAAACAAAGTATTAAAAAAGGTTTAAAAGAAAACGGACCTGGATTTAAACCCAAATGTATTAATTGCGAAAGACAAGTAGGAACCTTTTTTTATACTAGTTATAATCCAGAAGTAGATGGTAGAAATCTAATTGCTATTTGCGGAGATAAACAAACACCGTGTGACCTAAAAATAGATATTAATGTAGGGTATTGTAATTCATTACAAGAAGATTTAAAAGAAGTTGAGACACTTATTCGAAATATAAAAAATGATATTATTTATGATAAGAATAATGCGATGTTTGGGTATATTTTAAAGGACAAAGCGTTGAAGAACTTCGAGATTTTTAAAAGTAGTATATCTGAGTATACCGACAGATTAAAAACCAATATAGAACAATATGATTTTATTATAAATAATAAAAACATAAAAAATGAGATTTTAAAACTAGAGTTTGAAGTTAATGTAGATATAGAACAAATCAAAAGTTTAATAAATACTTCAAATAACACAAATAATACCCAATTTGTAATTGATGCCGTTGAACTATATCAACACACCCTAAAACCCAAATTGGATAATTTAATGAATCTTAAATATAAATATAATTTTTTAGAATTTAATGAAACCGACAAAACATACCAGTTATTTCAACTGCCACATTCAATCGAGACATTTGAGAGATGCTACGGAAATCCTAGAATTATTAGTTTTAAATATAAACCTGGACTACAAAAACCTAAACAAAAGGAAATTAAAGAAAAAAAACCAAAATCCCAAACACTAACCCAAACACTAACCCAATCACTAACCCAATCACTAACCCAAACAATGAAAAATAAACCCGAGAAGGTTAACCGCGCGAAGACTTTAAAAATAAAACCAATACCATTCATAGAGCAAAATACGGTGGGTTTCAGTGAAGCACCTATAAGTGTTATCGGCGATGTCGAATTAAATACTGATATGCTTAGAGAATCCGAACATACAAATATTGATTTTTAATAATTATATAATATATAATGTTAAAATATATATCAATACCTGTATTTCTGCTTAGTTTAATCATAGGACTATTTTTTATTTATATCCTCGGACCTGATTTAAAAACCATTTACATTTACCCAACTCCTGAAACTGTAGACAAAATATTATTTAGAGATAAAACCGAAAATTGTTTTGCTTTTAAGGAAGTAGTTGTCACGTGTCCTAGTGACGAAACTAAAATAAACAAGATACCTATTCAAACATAATATACGTACAACACAATACATAAAAATAAAATAATAATAAATACTATATAATGCTAAATTTTGAGAAATATGTACATACACAAACAGGTAAATATATATTATCTATTATATTGGGTTTAGGATTAGCTTCATTATTTAGAAGTGTTTGTAAAGGTAAAAACTGTATTGTGTTTTACGCGGCAAATATTGAAGACATACAAAACCAGATATATAAAATAGATAATAAGTGTTATAAATACGAACCAACACTTTCAAAATGTTCTAAGGATAAAAAAATAATAGAATTTGCGTAAATAACACAATTCTATCAATATTTATAATATTTATGAGTGACACCACAAATATTTTAGATTTACCGACTGACCCAATTTGTGGGGTTGGTGGACAACAAAAAAATAATATTAATTTAAACATAACTGAATCAAATAAACTACCCGATAATTTAGACCAAACTACCATTACCCAATTAATGAGCGGACTACAACAAGCAACATCTACTGGAGCAACACAACTCCCATCAAGAGATATACCGCAAAATACCGAGATGTTTACCCAAGACGAACAAATACAAGCAAATTATATTCCACAAAATAAAAATCAGCAAGACTACATCTCAAATTATGATACTTCACAACCCATTGTGTCAAAACAGTCAAATGATACTTTAGATGAAATGTATAACGAACTTCAAATTCCTATTTTATTGGCAGTTTTATATTTTTTGTTTCAATTGCCTATTTTTAGAACATATTTGTTTCGATATTTACCAATATTGTTTTTAAAAGACGGAAACTTAAATATTAATGGGTATTTATTTACAAGTATTCTTTTTAGTTTATTATATTATATTTTAAGCAAAATAACCGTATATTTTACGGTAAAATAACCGATTTGCTTATCAAATCGTCCTATATCAAATACTTATATAACATTTGAAAGTAAAATTATGGATTGCGACTGTTAAATTGTGCCTCATATTTGTCATTCATTTTTTTAATTTTTTTATTAGTTATATGTTGAGAATATAAATTTAACATTATAGAGAAAGATATTCCAGGTAAATATTTTTTTATAATTATACTCATTTTTAATATAAAATGAATATAATTTAATTTACCAAAAAAAACCCTTCTTTTTTATAGTTTTAGATTTACGATATTTATTACGATTCGATTTTGTGTATTTATGATATTTATCATATTTATTACGATTATATTTTGTGTATTTGTCATATTTATTACGATTCGATTTTGTGTATTTATCATATTTCATTGGCGTTTTAAAAGTATATTTCGTGTTTTTATTACCATTATACTTTAAAAACCACTCTTCATATTCTTTTGTTTCCTTTTTATCTTTTAATTCATCAAATTTATCCGCTTTTTCACGCATTATATTTTCTAATGTCGGTTGGACCCCGTAACAATCTATACTAAAGCGTTTTAATACTCCCTTTTGTTCTAACCTGTTTTCTTTTTGAACCTCAAATAAAAAGTTGGACATACATAATATACGGGTAATGTCATAATAAGGTTTATTCGCATATGTAAACGCTAAATAGAAACTTAACATTGTGTCAATTGTTGCTATTTTTATTTCTTTAGAATTCAATTTTATAACGTTATAACTGTGACATCCGAGAGGTTTATAAATAAATGCGATTGTGTCTGCCCCTACTTTTATTTCATAATTTAAAGGTATAATTTCTCCTATAGCCGTTTTTTTAGAAATGATTACATTATTTATTCCATTACTGTTTAATTCTTTTTTAACAATATTTGCCGTTTGTAACGGGTCTAATGATAGAACATCAAAGTCCGCAATTTTATTAACTTGTTTATTTATGTTTTTAGGCATATATTTAGCATATTGTTCCATCGCAAACCCTCCAAAAAATACTACATTATTATCAATTAAAGTATTTTTTACAACTTCGTAAATTTCAGTTTCTCTATTGGAATCTTCCATTTTTCTCTGAAAGTCAATTTTATTACAATTACTATTTGGAATAGGATAATATTTATTTATAAGTCTAAGTCGTTTAAACACCTTTTCCCATCGACTCGTATCTCCTGCTGGTTTTGATAATTCAGAATACATTGACATACGTAAAAAGTTCGCATCAGTGTATAAGATTCCATCAACATTAACCGATTTTCTTTTAAGAACATTAAATAATCCGTTTGGAACATTAGTAATATCAGCCATTGCTTGGAAATTTACAAATACCTTAAATGTTCCGTGATGTTTTCCTGTTTTAGCCTCAACATCTTTATAACCTTTATTAATATAAATATCAACTAATTCTTTTGCGTCATTTAAAGCATCCGAAGAAAAAAAATCATAATCTGGTATATCATCCTCATTATAAATTTTGGCATTTTCTGGTAATAACGCATTTATCGCAATTCCTCCATAACAAACATTTTTTTTTCTTTTTAAATAATCCTCTAAAATTGAAATCAGATCATTTAATTCGGCAGAATGTTCAACTCGAACTTTTCGTTTTTGTTTTTTATCACTCTCGTCAACCTGTAATCGTAATATTAATAATTCGCAGTCACTAAAACTCGTGTTTTTATCGCACATTTTTGGTTTCATGATATATAATTATTAAATATTAAAATTATAATAATTCGAAGATATTGTTCTGGTTTCATAAGACAATTCGGGTTTTTGAGGGGTTGGGTCCGGTAATATAACCGGAATAAATCTTAATCTTTCAGGCTTTAACACGAACCCAAACCCGTTTTCATTGAAAAATGCTGTGTTTTCTTCAATATATTGGTCTATATATTGATATCTCATAGCAATGAGTTGACACCCAGTTTCTCTAACAACAATACCGCTTGGGTTTTGTGGATTTGAACCGATATCAGGCATAGCAATTGTCATATTTTGTTTATTATAATTTTGTAATTCGGTAATATCTGGCGTGTTTTTTATGTCATAATAATGTAGCGCGCGCATAAAAATAGAGTTACTTGTAATGTTTACATATTCTAAAAATGCCTTATTATCCAAAAAGGATGTGTTTGTCTTGTCAACAATAATAACGATTTTACCCTTTAAATCTAATATAGGGACTTTTCCTATATTTCTGCCTTGGTTTTCATAACTATATGTTTTTCCGAGTAATAAATTATTATAGGTTTCAAATATATGAGAGAATTTATTAAACATTTTTTGGTTATTACTGAATATTCGTAAATGTATAATGATTGGGTCTGTATAATTTGGAGATGTGCTTTGAGAAAACGCATAATTTGATAATATACTCATAACCTCAGAAAAGTTAACATAATTATACGTTTCTTTTACGTAATAATTATTTGAGGTTGATGTCGCAACTACGGGGTTATCATCAATAGAATATATTTCAAAATCAAGACCTCTACATCCCTGTTTTAATACATTAATCAAATTACAGGTGTTTACAAAATCATTTTTATAGTTACCTCCACTACAACAATTATATGCGGTTTTGATATAATAATCCAATAGGTTATGATTGAATTTCTTATATTTTGCGTCAATAGGTTTAATTTTATTATTTAATGTTCCATAAATATTAGTCATAAATTTACATTCACTAGAATATAGACTTTTTTTATATAAATAATAACATATAGCTAAAATAATTATAATAATTATAATAAACAAGATAAATACTGATATTGTGTTTTCCTTGAGATTTAATAATTTTTCTTTAAAATTACTAAATTGTTGCGTTGACATATTTATTATAATACTATTTAATAATAAAAAAAGTTAAATAATATTATATCTATAATATAAATTAAATGCCCGGAGGATTATTAAATCTTGTTAGTGAGGGACAGCAAAATATTATATTAAATGGAAATCCAAGTAAAACTTTTTTCAAATGTTCATATTCAAAATATACGAATTTTGGTATGCAAAAATTTAGAGTTGATTTCGAAGGTTCCAAAACGTTACAATTAAATGAATCATCTCAATTTGTATTTAAAATACCAAGATATGCCGATTTATTAATGGATTGTTACTTATCAATTAATTTACCTGATATTTGGAGTCCCATATTTCCGCCACAATCTACAGACCCAAGTTATAATTCAGTATGGGTTCCGTATGAATTTAAATGGATTGACTATCTTGGTGCCGAAATGATAGAAAAAATATCAATCACATGTGGAAATCAAACTCTCCAGGAATTTTCAGGAACCTATCTATTGGCAACTGTTTTGCGAGATTTTACCGGGTTGAAGAAAGATTTATTTAATGAAATGATAGGACACACTAGTGATTTAACCGATCCGGGAAACGCATATTCGCGTGTAAACTCTTACCCCAATGCTTATCACAATACTTCTAGTTCAGGTTCTAATCCGTCCATACGTGGTAAAACCTTATACATTCCATTAAACGCATGGTTTAATTTAAATACACAAATGGCGTTTCCATTAGTCGCGTTACAATATAACGAACTTCATATAACTATTACGATGCGTCCTATAAATCAATTGTTTGTAATTCGAGACGTATTGGATTCAGACAATATGTATCCTTATTTAGCCCCCAATTTCAATTTATGGTATATGCAGTTTTATCGTTTTTTACACCCACCACCAGATACCGCATTAACGGTTAGTTCATATGTCAACACAAAAGTATCTTGGAATACAGATATTCATTTAAATTGCACTTATTGTTTTTTATCTAACGATGAATCGCGTTTGTTTGCGATGAACGAGCAAAAATATTTATTTAAACAGGTTCGAGAAACCGTTTTTTATAATGTTACAGGTCCAAATAAAGTTCAATTGGATTCAATCGGATTAATTTCAAATTGGATGTTTTATTTTCAAAGAAGCGACGCTAATTTAAGAAACCAATGGACTAATTTTACGAATTGGCCTTACAATTATCTTCCAAGCAATATAATTCCGGCACCTACATCTGGAACATATACGAATCCATACCCCCCTCCAGCAACTATTGGTCCTGGTGTAAATCCCGGCGGTCTTCCAACTGGTTTAATGATTACCCAAGATTTAAATATACAAAATATAAAAAATATACTTGTTTCTTTAGGAATTCTATTAGATGGACAATATAGAGAAAATATCCAACCTTCGGGTGTATACAATTACATAGAAAAATATACAAGAACTAGCGGGAACGCACCGTCGGGTATTTATTGTTACAATTTTTGTTTAAATACAAGTCCTTTGGTATTACAACCAAGTGGAGCATTAAATTCAAATCGGTTTAATCTAATTGAATTCGAGTTTAATACTATTTTACCAACACTTGACCCAAACGCACAAACGTTAACTATTTGCGACCCAACAACCGGAAATATAATTGGAATTAATAAACCTACTTGGAGAATTTACGATTACAATTTTAATTTAGTTGTTTTGGAAGAAAGAATAAATGTGGTGACGTTTGTTTCTGGAAACGCCGGTTTAATGTATGCCACATAAATCTAATGTAAATCCGCATTCGACGCAAGAGGACCATTATCCAAGAAATTGCCGGTAACATTAAACCGTTTTGGATAATTTACCCTAGTGTTTAAATCGTCTAAATTATACCTTTTATTAAATAAAATAGTCCCTTCATTAAAACTACTATTCCAAGTATTAATTCCAAAGTTTGCTTGAGGTGCTCTGTTTGTATATAATTTAGATTTGGTTCCAATATCTGTTGTTAAGGTTGAATATGTGGGAGTAACCCCAACAGTAAGTTTTCCCGAATCATTTTCACCAATAATATCGTGAGTGTTTGGTTTACTAAAACCCGCATATGGTTGACATCCAGGACAATCTATATCTGATAAACACTGTTCTTTTGTTTTAGAACATCTCGCATTAATACACATATTGGAACAACTAAAATTAGTAGTCAACGGAAGATTAACCGTATGGGTTGTTGTAAAATCTCCTTTATCCGAACTCAACGCATTTTCATAACATTCGATAATGTAATTATTTTTAAATAAATAATGTATCCAACTAAATATACCAAACAGTAATAAAATAATTAATATAGACATCTTCATTTTTTGTTGTAACATATAATATTTTAATATTATATTTTAGTATTTTAATTTCGTCTTTTAGATTTTTTAATTTCGTCTTTTAGATTTTTTTAATTTGCGTCTTTTTGTTTGTTTTGATTTGCGTCTTTTTGTTTGTTTTGATTTACGTATTTTGGATTTCCTTGTTATTCCTCCAACGTTATAACCATATATAACGTCGTTGTTATTTAATTCACTTGGTAAAGCGTTACTTTGTTGTGTTGTCATACCCCATCTAGGTTTATTAAAATACGAACCTAAATTTCTTTTTGTTGAATTAGATATAAATGTAGGTATGAATCTTTTCTTAGGGTCTTTTGCTTTATACAATAACGGCGCAACACTGTCGACATTAATTACGGTTGGGGATGTTTCAATAATTTCAGCAGTAACTTCAGGGGTTTCATAAGGAGTATTTTCATAAGGGGTATTTTCATACGAGTCATCAATATAATCACGACTTCCAAAAACCTTGTTATTATTCATTTGTCTTAAATTCCGAACATCTTGATTATTTCTATTCTGGTCTAGTCTATTTATAGAGGCATTAGATTGTGCCTGTCTATCTTTTCTTTTTTGAAATGCGATTTCTAATTCACTTGGCATTATATATTATATTTATAATATATTTTTGTAAATGTGTAATTAGTAATATTTGTTTAGATGTAAAAATAAAATTTTTATTATATCATTTTAATATAATATGTCTACAAGTGAACCTTCTATAATTGATGCTAAAAAAAACGCAACACAATCGGAATCCGTAAATAATACAGGTAAACAAATATTAACATATACAAAGTCAATTATATATTCAATTATTATATTATTGCTTATTATATGTATTGGAACCTCAATATTATATTCTTGTAAAGTTGCCCAATCAAATATATTACCAACCGATTTGTTGTGTAATCCTTATAATAATACCTCATTTATGATTCCAGATATTAAAGAAATTAATATTAATGTTACAAATATTAATGATACACAACAATCCGAAAAAATAAAGTTTTTATATGAAAATAATAACAAAAATATTATATTAGATACTTTACAAAAGATGTCTACAAATCTAAAAGTAAAACCAATAATAATGTATTTTATAACTATTTTAGAAAATTTAATGTGTTTTATTTATAACAGTTTAAACGTATATTTAAATTTTTTGAATACTTCCGTTTCGGAGTCCTTAATTATATTTGGAACACCCTTTATTACATTGTTATATTTGTCATTTATTTATTTATTAAGTTGGGGTTATTTGATTATACTATTTTTTACAAAGATGTTTTGGATATTTAGAATAAACACAAATAATTCGAGTGAGGATGTTAATAAAACCGACTATTTTAAACAGGTATCGTTGTTTAGTTCAAATGGGATTATTTCAATAATAATAGCTATGATATTGTTATCCTTTATAGTTGTGTTTATAACTGTTATATTTCCGGTGTTGGTTTTTGTTTGTTTAATATATTGCTTTTTATCTACAGTTACAATGACATCCACGAAAATTATTGGTGGAACGGATTACAATTATATTAATGCTTTAACCGATGTTTTTTATTATAAAAAATCATTAATATCATACATAATAGCTTATATTGTAATATCAAAAGCATTTAATATTTTTGGAAATAATGGCGGGATTATATCTTTAATAATTGTTTTGTTAATCTATTTTAAAATACTTAAAATACCATTATTTAATAGTCCAGAATTAGACCCATCTAAATTTGGCGATTTATCTGATTATATTATGGCTGAAAAAAGTTGTGGAGATGTGTCTACACTAAATAATGATATACCAACTAAAATAAAGAAATTAAAAAAAAATAGTGTAGTAGTTAAAGAGACAGATACCCCTGACATAAACCCTGACATAAAAAAAAACGATTTAATTAATTCGGAATCTTTAAATGTTGATTTAGTTCCTATTTCACGTAATATATCAAACATCGAATCGGAAACAAATACGAAAATAGAACCCGTTGTTGAATCTCAAGTAGAACCCGTTATTGAATCTCAAGTAGAACCCGTTATTGAATCTCAAGTAGAACCCGTCCTTGAATCTACAATAGAACCTGTTATTGAATCTCAAGTAGAACCCGTTATTGAATCTCAAATAGAACCCGTCATTGAATCTCAAGTAGAACCTGTTATTGAATCTCAAATAGAACCTGTTATTGAATCTCAAGTAGAACCTGTTATTGAATCTCAAATAGAACCCGTTCTCGAATCTCAAGTAGAACCTGTTATTGAATCTCAAGTAGAACCCGTTATTGAATCTCAAATAGAACCCATCAGTGTTGAAAACGCAAAGGTTTTACCTAATTCATAAATATAACTAACAAATAAGCATTTAAAAAATAAAATAAATACTTATAATAAATGACAAAACAAAAAAAACATCTGTTACCATTTGTAAGTATTTGCACCCCAACCTTTAACAGACGACCATTTATACCTTACATAATTCAGTGTGTTAAAAATCAAACATATCCTAAACATAGAATTGAATGGGTTATTGTTGATGATGGAACCGATAAAATTGAAGACCTTGTTAAAGACATACCATTAGTTAAATATCTTCAGTTTTCGGAAAAAATGACATTAGGTAAAAAAAGGAATATAGCACATTTTAATTGTAAAGGAGACATTATTATTTATATGGATGACGACGATTACTATCCACCTGAACGAGTCATGCATGCGGTAACTACCTTACAACTAAATCCAGATATATTAATTGCTGGAAGCAGCGAATTACATATTTATTTTAAACATATTCATAAAATGTATCAATTTGGACCTTATGGTAAATGGCACTCAACCGCGGCTTCATTCGCATTTAAAAAACAATTATTAGATATTACATGTTATGATGAAAATAGTAAATTTGGAGAAGAACAACATTTTTTAAAGAATTATACTATTCCGTTAGTTCAGTTAGATGTTTTAAAAACTATACTTGTATTTTCACACGATCATAATACATTAGATAAAAAACAACTATTGGAACATAATGAACAGAATAAATTCGTAAATTTGTCGACAAAAACAGTTGATGATTTTATAAAAGACCCTGTATTAAAAAGGTTTTATTCCGAAGATATAGATGAATTATTAATTAACTATTCACCAGGTAAATTAGAAAATAAACCGGATGTAATGAAGCAATTAGAAGTGTTTCACGCTGAAAGGAACAGGATGATTGCCGAAGACCACAAAAAACAATTAATGCAATTAATGATAAATCAAAATAATTACTTGGAAAAGTTGACAACCGAAAACAAAGCTTTAAAAGAAAAAGTAGAATATCTTGAATTCAAGATTTCGGAGTTGATTAAAGATAAAATAGCGGAAAAAAAAGCATTACTTAATAAATAAATTTAAAGATAATAAATGAGTTATATTATCTTTAAAAAATGATTTACGATGATGACCGTTTTCACCCAACTAACTATAATGATATAGACAATAAACAAGAGTCCATCTCAATTAATTCTCCAGATAATGGATATAACAAGGTTATAAAAACGTATGTTGATGATAATGGGGTAAAGCATAAATACCTATTAGAATATTATTCATCCGGAAATAATCAAAGTTTAATTCGAAACGCAGTAACTGGAGTTAAATATAAAAATTTACGAGTAGGAACGAGAGATGAGGACTTATTGTTTAAAATTTCGATAAATACTTTTGAAAATAATAAAAATAAAGAGGTCTTATTTTACGATTCTCCAGAACAATACGAAGCACACCAGTATTGTAAACTATCTTCGAATACAATAAACAAGTGGTATGAAAAGCGTGGAATACATAAATCTTAAGTTTCTATACTATCATCATCGTTGTGGTCATTTTCATCATTAACCGTTTCTTTTGTATACTTATCAAGATACCTATAAATCCGATTAATATCTAATTTATTAATTTCGTAGTTTTCAAAGATTAATAATAATTCATTATCTGTATATTTATCTTTTAAATTAAGAAAAAACGAAAATATATCCTTTTTATCCATTCCTAGTTGTTGACACAAATTCTGAATAAATATCGAATTATTATATTCAGTTGAATATTTTGTAAGAACCTTTGTAAAACGCACTTCTACAGGATTATATTTAACTTTTTTTTTAAAATAAGAATGGTATAAATTATTATTTTTAAATGTTTTAATAAGTGAACTCATCTCATTAAATTGCCATATTTGTTTTTGAAAAGTGATTCGGTCAATATAATCGGCAAAACACATATTATCCAGTTGTTTAATATAAAACGGTATTGAAACGTTGGGTTTCATTTTACCAATAACATCAATAATGTTTTCGTGCCATAACAGTCCAACAATAGTTCTATCTGTTTCATTCATTATTTCCATATGTTCATTAATTCCGAATTTTTGATTTAATAATTTTTGGGTAATTTGTTTAGTGTCATCATTATAAGATTTTATTTGAAAAATATCCGTCATAATTTTGGTATTTAATATATTGTTGTTGTTTTTATAAATATTATAAATATTAATTAATTTTCTTAAATCTCCTTGAACGAAATTAATTAATTGGACCTGTATTTCTTTATCTAAGTTTGGTATTAATTGATTAATTAAAATTGTAATTTGATTATTAGTAGGTGTTTTTAATTCTATGGTGTTGCATACTTTCATTAACTCTTTAATTTTTTTATCAATGTGATAGTTTCCAATACAAACGATTGGGTTCATTGTTACCTCTTCTAATTTTTGTTTTTTCGTTTTTTTTGGTCTAATTAATTTAATTAAGGTATTTATTCCTCCTTTATCCCCGTTATTCATTCCATCAATCTCATCCATTATTATTGCTATTTTTTTAATCTTTCCGTGGAATAAATTCATAATATTTTTATCAGACATATTATGCTTAGAAATCGTATCAATAATTGATTTATTACGAAAATCGCCTGCGTCATATTTAATTATATCATAGTCCATTTCTTTTAAAATATTTGTAATAAACTCTGTTTTTCCTGAACCAGGACTACCATAAATATATATACCCTTTTTTACGCTAAGATTATTTGTATTTTCTGAAAATAATTGTAGACATTCTTTGATTAGATTTACATTTTCTTCCCTATTTAATATTTTATTTAAATTTAAACAATTCATTTTATACATTTAAGAATATTCTTTTTATGTCTATTTTGACACATTTGTTTTTGCTTTAAAAACTCATTTAACGTATTATAGCACCTGATTGAGTCGCAATCAATACAAAAAAAAATTAAAAAAAATACATAATTTTTATATATAATATTTTTATGTATATAATTTTTAAATAGTATCCACTTTTCAATATTCTCGTTAATTAACTGATTAAACACAAACTCGTGGTCTTGTTTTATTACATTTCGAACATATGCTTCAAACCTATTTTTAATAAGATATGGTCTTAAATATTTATGGTGGAATATATAATTATCTTTAGTTATAAAGATAATTGTAGGAATCCGCAAATATTCCTTTATGATATATTTAATATCCTCAGGCATCATAGAAATATATCTCATTAATGTTTTATTTTGGTCTTTCATTAATTATTATAATAATTACTATTTATTATGTTTTATTACAAGGATTACTTACACCATAAGTAATACCATCCCAACTTACACCGCAATTATTTGCCCAGGTATATTTAGCACATAAACCATTTTGCCCTGTAAATTCCGATGTTGTAAAATCCATATTTAAATGTTTAGTTGTGGATGATTTACAAGTTCCTAAATCTTTTACATTTACGCATCTGTTTCCATTTCCTGAAATGTCTACCCAGTAGTCAGGACAATCGCCAATAACAGGAGGCCACGCTGCTAACTTTTGGTTTGAAATGGTTATTCCAACAACTACCAAAGTAATTACTAATATTAATACTGCCGCAATTATAAGTATTTTTTGAAAGGTTTCCATAATTATATATATAAAATAAATATATAATTTTTTCTATTTGAGTAATATAAATGAATTATTCGAATGGTAGAGTTGACTTAAAAAGTCCTAATACATCTGTTTTATTTAACATGTATGATAAAATCCCAGCAAATCAACCGACTACATTTAGAAACCCAACTTTGGGATTATGGAACGAAACCCAACTTTCCAATTGTTTTTTTTCTAAGGAAAATATACAAATAATACAAAACGGTATCAGAGTTGGAGTTTATACCAAATCAAATAATCAATATATAATAGGGTCACAAGACTACGATTCTTTAAAAATTATAATGAGAAGTATTTTTTTACAATATGCTGCAAATAAA
>Ga0209443_1000485_pt1 | contig 26920 bp, 19 predicted proteins | sample LauGreBMM110DCMD_2_FD_187571 | JGI IMG/M metagenome (GOLD analysis project Ga0209443, IMG submission 187571) | Freshwater lake microbial communities from Lake Michigan, USA - Su13.BD.MM110.DCMD (SPAdes) (version 2) | ecosystem: Environmental > Aquatic > Freshwater > Lake | place: Lake Michigan... | reverse complement strand
CAGCATGTCTCTCAAAATCAGTAAGGACCATTTGTCGCCAAATAAGTCAACGGACATTGCTATTGCGCAGGTAGATCTGTATTTATTAGTATTCATTTTCTAAAAATGTCCGATTATTATACTCTAAATTGGTAAAAGACCATTTCTTTTTGACTAAGAAATAATTACCTAAAAACAGTTTTACAAAAATAATAGATCAAAAGCGCTAAAAAGAAATTTTAACAAAATATTGCAAATTGTTTGCGGTTTGCAATTAATAAATTAAATTTGATTTTATTTATTAATTTAAATCATAAAAATATGAAAAAAACAATTTCCCTTATAGCTTTAGTTGGTTTGCTATTTTTCTCTTGTAAAAAAGAAGGAACGGCTTCAACTGTAGAAGCTAAAAATCCAGATCAAATTGGTATAACGGTTAGTAAATCAGCCAATATTGAAATGGTGAAAAAATTGACTGCTATGGCTGTAAAATCTGATTTCACAAATTTTAAAGCCAACTTCGCACCAAATGCGGTTATTCATGATAATATGAAAGATATAAGTATTGACGAAAACATTAAAATGTTAGAAGATATTAAAGCAAATGGCATGACAATTTCATTAAGTAAAAAACCGCTTATTTGGGAAATTATTAATGATAAAGCAAATAAAAAAACAGGTGTTAAAAATTACGTGTTTACCTATTATGACACTACTTTTTCAAGAGGAGGAAAATCAGTTGTAATTAATTACAATATGATTTTCGCTATCAAAGACGGGAAAGTTGTTGAAGAATGGGACATCTATGATTCTGCACCAATTTTGAACTTATTAAAATAATCATCCAAAATTTTAATCCTTCTATATTATGAAAAAATCTATTGTAGTTATTGCATTAACAAGCTTACTGTTTGTAAGTTGTAAAAATGAAAGTGCCGAAAGAGAGAAAGTAGCTCAAGCCAACATCGATTCCTATTCTAAAACATGGGAATTAGTTGTAAATGAAGGTAAAGTAAATGTATTAGACACTGCTTACGCACCAGAAATCGTATTACATACAGTGCCTGAAATTAAAGGAATAGCAGGTGCAAAAGCTTATTATGCTAATTTTGTAACTGGATTCTCAAACAGAAAATTCATTGTGAAAGATATGTATGCTAGTGGAGACAAAGTAACAAAATACTGGCAATTTAAAGGAACTCACACAGGTGATTTTATGGGAATTCCTGCAACTGGAAAAACAGTAGATATTGAAGGTTGTACCATTGCAAGAATGGTAAACGGAAAAATTGTTGAAGAAAGAGATTTTATGGATAACATGAGTTTCTTAACACAATTAGGCGTACTCAAGTAAAATAAATTCACAAAAAATCCCGAGATTATCGGGATTTTTTATTTTATAAACTTGACTTAAATTGTTCTAAGAAACGTACATCGTTTTCATAAAACATTCTAATATCGCCAATTTGGTATAATAACATAGCAATTCTTTCAATTCCCATACCAAAGGCGTAACCTGTATATTCGTTAGGATCAATACCACAGTTTTTCAACACATTTGGGTCTACCATTCCACAACCCATAATTTCTAACCAGCCAGTTCCCTTTGTAATTCGGTAATCGGTTTCAGTTTTCAAACCCCAATAAATATCTACTTCTGCACTTGGTTCTGTAAATGGAAAATAAGAAGGACGCAATCTGATTTTAGATTTTCCGAACATTTCTTTCGTAAAATATAACAGCGTTTGTTTTAAATCTGCAAACGATACATTTTTATCAATATATAAACCTTCTACTTGATGAAAAATACAATGCGAACGAGACGAAATAGCTTCGTTACGGAAAACCCTTCCAGGAGAAATAGTTCTAATAGGTGGTTGGTTGTTTTCCATATATCTCACCTGAACAGATGAGGTATGTGTACGCAATAAAACATCTGGATTGGTTTGAATAAAAAACGTATCCTGCATGTCACGCGCAGGATGGTATTCTGGTAAATTTAATGCGGTAAAGTTATGCCAATCGTCTTCAATTTCTGGACCTTCAGAAACGTTAAAACCAATGGTTGAAAAAACATCTAAAATTTGATTTTTAACTAAAGAAATAGGGTGACGAGAACCAATATGAATTGGACTTCCTGGGCGAGACAAATCACCAAATAGGTTTAAAGATTCCGTTTTATTTTCAAGAAGTTCTTGAATGGTTTTTACTTTTTCTTCTGCCGTGTTTTTTAACTCGTTTATTACCTGACCAAACTCTTTTTTTTGTTCGTTAGGTACGTTTTTAAATTCAGCAAAAAAATCTTTCAATAAACCTTTACTTCCTAAATATTTAATACGAAATTCTTCTAAAGTACTTTTGTCTTCAGTTTGGAAAGCTTTAGCTTCTTCAATATGTTGTTTTATCTTGTGTATCATTATAAAAAGGGAATAATGTGTAAATTTATGTATTTTTTAGCGATTAGTCTATAAAAAAGTAATTAGTGAAAAGTAAAAAGTGATTAGCAAGTTTAATTTAAAGGTTTTCACTATTGACTTTTTACTTACCACTAGTTACTCAATAATCTCTTTTTCTAAAAAATAATTCACAATGGCTTCTTTCATTAAAACCGATTGTTCTCCTGCTTTTAGTGGTGGAAGTTCTTTTACTACTTTATAATGTGGCCAGCCATCTTTATCAAAAAATTCAAATTCGTAGTATCCGTAAGGTTCTAAAAGTTTACAAATGGCAATGTGCATCAGGTTTACTTTTTCGTCTTTTTTAAATTCTATATTTATTTTGCCTAATTCTTGCACGCCAATTAAATAAATAATAGCGTCTAAATCCAATATGTCTCCATCAGCAAATTTTTCAGATAAAAAAGCTACTACTTTTTCCCAGCGTTCTTTTAATTGTATATCTCTAGACATTTATATTTTGTTTTTTACAAAGATAGTATTTGAGGATTGCATTTTGTAGTTTTGTTTTTATAAAATATATATAATTTATGGAATTTATTGATATTGTTTTTGCCGTTTTATTAGGTTACAGCATATATAATGGTTTAAAAAATGGACTTTTTGTAGAAATAGCGTCTTTTAGTTCTTTGATTCTAGGTATTTTTGTAGCTATAAAATTTTCGCATATTGTTCGGTTGGCTTTAGAAGAAAAAATAAAAACCAATCCAAAATACATTGAAATGATTGCCTTTGCCATTACTTTTATTTTAGTGCTTATAGGTATTCATTTATTGGCAAAATTTTTTACAAAAATAGTAAGTTTTGCCTATTTAGGGTGGCTAAATAAATTAGGTGGCGCAGTTTTTAGTATGCTGAAAACCGTTTTAATGTTGGGGGTATTAATAAGTTTGCTTCAAAGAATAAACACTAATGGTATGTTGGTAAAACAAGCAACGCTAGACCAATCTTTATTATATCAACCTGTTCAAGAAGTTTCTAAATTTATATTGCCAAACTTGGGAAAATGGTACGATGAGGTTAAAGAACGCACGCAAGAAAAACCAGAGAACAAAAACAAATAATTAATCGAAATTAATCATTAACATCTCATTAACACAATAAAAAGCGTAGAGTAACAATATTAATTAAAAAAATAAATACATTTGTACTATTAATAATAACTAATTTAAATATAATAATTATGAAAACAGTAAAATTACTTGCATTTGCTTTATTTATGGGTTCATTCTCATTTGCTCAAACTGCTGCGCCAGCTCCTATAGCTGTTGCAACACCACAAACACCATCTCAAATGAAATGGGAAAAAGAAGCACATGAATTTGGAACTATTGAACAAGGAAAACCAGTTTCTTACGAGTTTACTTTTACCAACACAACTAACAAAGACGTTACTTTAAAAGACGTAAAAGCATCTTGTGGATGTACTGCTACAAATTACACTAAAACAGCAATCAAGCCAGGTGAAAAAGGAAGCGTAACAGCTACTTATAATGCAGCATCAGGTGGCGCATTCAACAAAACAGTTACTGTAATTACAAGCGAGGAGAACACTATTCCTAAAACAATTACAATTAAAGGAACTGTAAAAGTTAATGAAGCACCTGCCGTAGCTGCTCCAGCCTCAAAATAATAAATTTTTTTTATATTATACCCGATAGGTTTTTACTTATCGGGATTTTTTATGGAAATTTTCTACACGTTATTAATTAGCGTTGCTGCTTGAGCAGATTTATTATATAAGTAAATGGGAGATGAAATTTAATCAAAATTTATAGTGTTAATTATACAAAAAAAGGAGTTCTAATTAGAACTCCTTTTTTTGATTATCTTGCTAACACAATTTTCTTGGTTGTTCTAGAACTTCCGTTTTCTATGGTTATTAAATAAACGCCGTCAGATAAATTGGAAATATTGACATTGTCTATAGCAGTTTTCATTTCTTTAGTTAAAATCATTCTGCCTTGTATGTCAAATAGTTTTACAATTGAATTACTTTCCAAATTTTGATTACCTAAATCTATATTTACAAATCCAGTTGTTGGATTAGGATATATTTTTAAGTTAGAAAAAGTAGTGTCTTCTATAGATAGCGGAAGTTGTATACTGCAAATTATTAATTTCACAGAATTGATTGTTCCGCCATCGCCATTATAAGGATCATCAACGGTAAGTGTCCATGTTCCATCTGCAATCAAACCATTTAATGCAGTTAATGTTTGAGAAGGAATTACACTTCCGGTTAATGCAGGTACCGTTGTACCACAAGCAACAGCTATACCACTATCATCCATGGTACAGTTAACATTATCATTGTCACCACAAGGTTGATCTAAGAGTATTATCACTGGACTTCCAATTGAAGCCGGGCCAGTTAATTTAACTTTAAAATCCTGAATATAAGTATGCGATATATTTAGTGCAACATTTAAATCACCTATTGTAAACCCACCTGTAACCACAATTGGCACAGAAGCTGTCGCGTTTGCAGTACTAGCAATCGACGCATTTGAAAAGTTAGTTGCAGAAAATTCGTTGCCACATGATAAAACACCAGTTTGAAAATTATTTACTGTTGCGTTTGAAAGCACTCCTGTACCACATCTGTTTGATGGAGAGACTCTCCAATAATAATAGGTTTGTTGTAATAAATTGGAAACTATATAAGAATTTCCAATTATGTCAGTAACATTTACAATTGTAGTTGCAAAACTTGGAGAGGTAGATACTTGTAATCTATATGATTCCGCGTTTGCTTGAGCATCCCACTTTAAATTTACTGTAGTAGCTACACCAACCTGATTATTAATAGGATTAGAGACAACAACCGGTGTAAAAGTACTGCTAAATATTTTTAAATTTTTATATCTAGTTTCAGTTTCTAAACCGTTGTTTCCTAGTATGCCCATGTTGTAATTTCCTGGATTTACTGCAGATAAATTGGAAACAGTTAAAGTAACTGGGCCATTCGAATTTCTTGATGATGGCGAGAAAACTACCGTAGCCCCATTTGGCAAACCGGTTGTTGAAAAATTTGTTGTTGTTGTTCCGGTTTGAACATAGTTAAATGTAAATGTAGCGTCTTGATTGGCACAAACTTCAAGATCATTAGAAGTAGGAATAATTGCAAATCCAGAAGTACCACCTGTTATAATTAATGAAAAATCTTGTTTATTAGTAACAAGGTTACCTTTGTGAGTAACTGTAATAACGTAGTCTCCTGCGTCTGGGGCATCTATTTTTACTTGTTCTACATTATCAATATTATTATCCCCAATTCTAATAGCTTCAAGGGTTGGGTCTGAATCTAATTTCCAAGGGAAATATGTAGTTCCGTTTCTTGTGATTCTAACATCTAAATCGTTTACTAATGCTCTTTTTAAATCATTTGCAGGTCTTTGACCATTATTTGGGTCTCCTGGAACATCCGTCCAACAAGCAGTAGCCTTTAAAGGACTTATTCCTAACGATTTTACAGTTGTAGTGTAAGTTTGTCCTTGATTTAGTCTTTCTTCAGAAATCCATGCATTTAATCCATTAGAAGTAATAGCTTGCGCGGCTGCTTTAGCATTCAACAATCCCCAACCAAAATTTATATCAGGGCCAATATTTCCAGAATCATCTGCGGTATGACAAGCCAACCCTTTTAAGGTAGCCGCTTTCATAAATTTTGTGGTTAAATTATTATGATGTTGTTGTAAAAGCAATAAAGTACCTGCAACATTAGGTGAAGCCATCGATGTTCCGTCTAATGTAGCGAACGAGGTATTTGTTTGATGACTAGTTGATGTTAAGCCCATCCCGTTCCCTGTTAAATCTGGTTTTATTCTTCTATCATCGGTAGGGCCTTGACTACTTGAGCTACTAATTCCCACGAAACCCATTATGTCCCCAACTTCATTCACAGTAACATCATGGCAATTTGCTATAACTAAATTATTTTTAGCCGTTTTATTTCCAGTAAGTTTATCTATTCCATATAATATGGGATCAACATTAAAATTTTCTCCTCCTGAGTTACCTGCTGATGCCACCATTAAATAGTAAGGTGCTAGATAAGCGATTTCATCCCAGTTTTTAGCCGCTGAATCGTAAGTACCAATGTACCATGATGGCAACGAAGCAGTTAAAGGCACACCATAAGAATGATTTGAAATAAGCATCCCACCCAAAACCTCATCTAGAACTTCTGTTTGATCATCTGTCCAATTAAATGTTCTTCCAGTTGCTTCATAGGCCATTCCTCTGTGGGCTAAATTTGTACTATTAGCAAGAATTGTTCCTGTTACGTGTGTAGCATGTTGAATATATGTGGTACCTCCAGCGTCATCTATTGAAACTACTCTTCCTCCAAAATGATTGTGTTCAGCTCTAACTGTACCGCCATCCCATACTCGCGCAACCATCCCTTGGCCGTTTAGGGTCAGTCCTAAACTTCCACCAGTATTTAATTGAACCGCTCTAGTTGATTTCGCTGCTGCCTGGTTTTCAGTAGCAAAATATATAGGATAACCATCTGGAGTTAACTTCATTAATTGATGAAAATTTCCTTTTTCATCAGTATAACTTAATGGAATGTTATTTTCTAGAGCATATTTATAGGCTCTTGATCTTTCTTTTTCTTCTAAAATTTTGAATTCTAGTGCTTTACTTTTAATAAGCGCTACATTATAATCTTTTGTGATATTTAAAATGTCTTTTTCAGATTGGCTATATCCAAAAAGACTTGTAAAGCATAGAGATAATATAAATATTTTATTTTTCATTTTTTTCATTTTTTTAGTAAATTTTGGTAAGCAAATATATTAATTAAAGTTATAATTACAATATCATGTTTTTAAATTACCGAACTTTAACATTTGTTATATAATCCAATAATTTGCTTTTTTGATGTTATTTACAAATTAGCAAAAAAATCATTCCCTTTGTCATCGGTAATAATAAATGCAGGAAAGTCTTTTACTGTTATTTTACGAACGGCTTCCATACCTAATTCTTCAAAATCTACGACTTCTACCGATAGAATATTTTCTTTTGCTAAAATAGCAGCAGGACCTCCAACTGAACCCAAATAGAAACCGCCATATTTATGACATGCATTCATTACGTCTTTACTTCGGTTCCCTTTGGCTAACATAATCATACTTCCGCCAGCGGCTTGGAATTCATCCACATAAACATCCATTCTTCCTGCAGTTGTGGGTCCGAAACTTCCCGAAGGCATCCCATCTGGTGTTTTTGCAGGCCCTGCGTAATATACGGGATGATTTTTGAAATAGTCTGGCATAGTTTTTCCAGCGTCTAATAATTCTTTGATTTTTGCATGTGCAATGTCACGAGCTACAATTAAAGTTCCATTTAATTTTAAACGGGTTTTAATTGGGTATTTCGATAATTCTTCTAAAATTTCCGACATCGGTTTATTTAAATCTATAGCAACAGCGGGTTCTAAATGTGGTGCCGATGCAGGTAAAAATTGACTCGGATTGGTTTCTAATTGTTCTAAGAAAATACCATCCTTTGTAATTTTCCCTTTGATATTTCTATCTGCTGAACAAGAAACGCCCATACCTACAGGACAAGAAGCCGCATGACGAGGCAAACGAATTACTCGAACATCATGCGTTAAATATTTTCCGCCAAACTGAGCACCAATTTGACTTTCTTGACAAATGATTTGTACTCTTTTTTCCCATTCTAAATCGCGAAAAGCTTGACCCGACATGTTACCAGTGGTTGGTAAATTGTCATAATAACCTGCTGATGCTTTTTTGACAGTTGCTAAATTTGCTTCCGCAGAAGTACCACCAATTACTAAAGCCAAATGGTAGGGCGGACAAGCCGCTGTTCCTAAATCCATAATGCGCTCACGAACAAATTCTTCTAACGATTTGTCGTTTAACAACGATTTTGTTTTTTGATATAAGAAGGTTTTATTGGCCGAACCACCACCTTTTGTTAAAAACAAAAATTCATAAGTAGCGCCTTTTTTGGTGTAAATATCAATTTGAGCGGGAAGATTTGAACCTGAATTCTTTTCTTCAAACATCGAAATAGGCACAATTTGCGAATAACGAAGGTTTTTATTTTGGTACGTATTGTAAATTCCTTTGGATAACCATTCGCCATCTTCCACACCAGTGTAAACGTTTTCACCTTTTTTAGCTAAAACAATAGCCGTCCCGGTATCTTGACATGAAGGCAATTGACCTTCAACTGCAACCGCAGCATTTTGTAATAAATTATACGCCACAAATCTGTCATTGTCAGTGGCTTCAGGGTCTTCAATAATGTTTCGTAATTTTTGTAAATGTGTTGAACGCAGCATGAAAGAAACATCGTCCATGGCTTCTTGAGCCAATAATTCTAATCCTTTTGGGTCCACCACTAAGATTTCTCTATCGCCAAGTTGTTCAATTTTTACAAATTCTGAAGTTAATTTTTTGTATTGCGTATCGTCTTTTAAAATTGGATACGGGTCTTGATATATAAAGTCCATTTGTTTGAATTTTGAAATGTAAAGTTAAGGAATATTTTAAAAAAAAACGCTCCAAGAGTTTCAAACTCTTATAGGGTTATTTCATTTAAAAAAACCAACTTGCGACAGCAATTGCGGCAATTACACAAATTAAATCTACCAAAAGCATAATTCCTAAAGTATATCGGGTGTTTTTTACATTAATACTTCCAAAATAAACGGCAATTACATAAAAAGTAGTTTCAGCACTGCATTGAAAAATGGCGCTCAATCTTCCTGTTAATGAATCTACTCCAAATGTATTCATGGCGTCAATCATAAATCCTCGCGAACCACTTGAACTGAAAGGTCGCAGCATAGCAACAGGTAAGGAGTCGGTAATTTGTTTGCTTACGCCAATATTAGAAAACACAAAAGAAATTCCGTTGCTCATAATTTCAAACAAGCCACTATTTCTAAAAAATGAAATCGCCACCAACATTCCCATTACATAAGGAAAAATGGTTACTCCGGTTGTTAATCCGTTTTTGGCACCAGAAACGAAGGCATCAAAAATAGTTGTTTTATTTGCTATAAATTTACTTTCTTTAGTGAAAGCATAAACTAATGTAATCCCAATAATTGCAATTAACATTAAACCCGATAAATTAGAGGTAAAGAAGTTTTTTTCTACTAAATTTAATCCGTTAACGTAAAATAATAAACCAGCAATAGCGGCAATTACTGACATTAATCCAACGATTAAAGTGGCGCTTTTAAAGTTTATTTTCTGTTTGATGCCTACGATTAATAGCGCTGCAATGGTGCCTATAAATGAGGTGATGATACATGGCAACATTACATCTGCAGGATTTTCTGCATTTGCTGCTGCACGATAACCAATAATAGAGGTTGGAATTAAAGTTAAACCCGCTGCATGCAAACACATAAACATAATTTGAGCATCGCTGGCTTTGTCTTTATCTGGGTTAAGCGTTTGTAGACTTTCCATGGCTTTTAATCCGAAAGGTGTTGCGGCAGAATCTAATCCTAAGAAATTAGCTGCAAAATTTAAGGTCATGTAGGAAACCGATTCGTGATTTTTAGGTACGGAAGGAAATATTTGTGAGAAAAAAGGACTTAATTTTTTGGCTAATTTTTCGGAAGCGCCAGAAATAATTAATAGTTCCATTAATCCGCAAAAGAAAGCCAAATAGGCCATCAATGGTAAAATAATATCGAACAAACTGTTTTTACAAGTAGGTAATAAACCATCTGATTTTTGTGTGCCACTATATATTTTTACCGTTTGATTTTTGTAAACGTAAGTAGTATCTGGATTTAATGTATCTCTATTTGTGGTAAACATTTTTTCTTCCGATTTTTGAATGCTATCTTTAATAAAAGCAGGGATTTCTTTTAAAAACTTTTCCGAAATTAAAACAGGATCGTCTTTTTTTCCATTTAACACATAATCTACGGAATAGGTGTTACTTGCAAATAAACTTACTATAATAAATACTATAGAAGAAATAAAAATAGTCAACCAAAATCTACTTAATACCATGTTGTATTTTTTTTGTAAATGTATGATTTTATAAGATAAAAAAAAACCGTTCCAAAATGAATTGGAACGGTTTAGAATTTTATATTTCTAAAGAATTAGAATTTGTATGTAATTGTAAAGTTTGATGTTCTACCAAAACCAAAGAATACTTGGTTTCTTGTATCTACACCTTCATAAGTACCTTTGTTTAAGTAATCTTGGTAGTTTACGTATGGTTTAACTCCAGTTGCAGGATTTAAAGTAGCCCCATTTCCTGTGTTTGAATTAAATTCTGCTTCAGTTGCTACAAACTGATTTGTTCTAGATTCAGCAATGTAAATAGTGTTTAAAACATTATTCATGTTAAATCTGAAGTTTAAAGAATTTTCTTTGTTTTTACCTACTAACATTTTGTAAGAAAATCCTAAATCCATTAAACCATAAGAAGGTAATTCTAAAGAACCTAAATCCTTAGCGGCTTGAGTTTTAAAGTTTACAGGGTCAATTGCAGCATATAATCTGTCAATATATCTGTAATTAGCATCTAATCTTACTCTTGTTAACACTTCGTAAGAAAATCCTAAAGCAGCTGTTGTTTGAGCCGCATCACCCACTTTTAACCCATCAGTATATAAAGTTTCTTTGAAAGCTTCATTAGTTGTTGGATTTGTAATAACTACATTGTTATCATCTTGGTAACTAGCTGTTACATTACTTCCATATCTCCAGTCTCCGTATGAGAACATACCATTAATATCTAATTTCTTGAAAGGTTTGAATACGAAATCTAACTCAGTACCCATGTGAATTTGCTCCACACCTTCTAAGAAGGCAGAACCAGGAATTGTTGGAGTTGTAGAAATTCCATCATGATTAATATTAGTTGTTAATCTGATAAATCTGTCTTTCCAAGTAGTTCTGTATACATTTACATTAGCAGAAAACATTTTAGATTTGAAACCATAACCTGCTTCTAATCCCATGATTTTCTCATTAGTTAAGTTTTCATTTATAACAGATGCATTATTGATGAAAATCGCGTTAAAGAAAGGTTGTTTAGAATAATAACCTGCATTCACATACACATTGTTTTTTTCGTCAATGTTGTAGTTTGCCCCTCCTTTTACATTTCCACCTAATATATTTTTATAATCTGTTGATGATAATGGATTAGATGATAAATATTTATAATAATCTACTCTTTTGAAACCTTGTTGAGAAACCGCAGCTTGTAAAAACAATGTCAATTTTTCTGTAGAGTATTCTAATTGAGTAAAGGCACCAAGCCAATTAACCAAACCATCATTATTATAGTTAATCGCTTTTTGGTAATCTGTATTCCACAAAGGATTTAAGTTAGGTTCTGTAGCATATTGGAATGTTGAAACTGTATTTAAGTTGTTTGCATCACCTGCTAAGTTGTTAAAACTTGTAGCTCCTAATAAATCGTTTAATACTTGATAATGAATACCTCTGTAGGTTCTTGCATCAATACCAAAATCTAACGTTAATTTATCAGTAAGTTTAGTATTTAAGTTAACAATACCTCCATACCAGTTATGAGAGTTGATAGATGAAATTTTAGAAATACCATTAGTAGTATTAGTTGCAGTTCCATTATTATTTTGGAATTGTCCAGCCGTTAAACCTCTTGTAGATGTTCCTATTGTTCCAGGAATAGAAACAGCTTGTCCTGAGTTCCAAGATTGAATTAAATCTACGTTTATAGTCCCATCAGCTTTTCTTAAATTATCTGCGAAAAATCTATTACCTCTAATCGCTCCAGTTCCGTTAGAACCTCCACCACGACCCCAAGATGCATAAACAACAGTAGATAATTTCATTTTATCAGAAATTTTATAATCCCAGTTTAATGATGCTACAGGTTTGTGATAAAAGTTAGTTCTAAAACTATATTCTTCCCCATTTAACATTCCCCAATCAGAATTGTATCTGATGTTTGGATCCATTTCTGCGGGATTACCATATTTAATATATTGTGCAATTGTTGGAGCAGCACTACGTTGGTTGTGCCATTGAGGCGCGCCAGTAAATACAAATTGAAAATCATGTTTGTCATTTAATTGGTATCCTAAACCAATAAAATAATTTCCACCTTCAAATTTTGTACCATCAACATATCCGTCTCCAGTTGTTCTTGACATTAAAAACGAAGCGGATAAACCATTTTTCATTTTACCAGTATTGTAAGACAATTGGTTTTTAAAATAGTCATCATTACCAAAAGAAGAAGCATATACTCCGCCTTCTTTTTGGTCTGCCGTTTTTGTAACTACATTTATAGTTCCACCCACAGAAGAAATAGCTAATTTAGAAGAACCTAAACCTCTTTGTACTTGCATAGCGCTAGTTACATCAGAAAGACCAGCCCAGTTACTCCAGTAAACGGCGCTGTTTTCCATATCATTAACAGGAACCCCATTAATTAATACTGCAATGTTGTTTTGGTTAAATCCACGAATGTTTACTCTTGAATCTCCAAATCCACCACCAGATTTGGTAGCATACACAGAAGGTGTGTTGTTTAACATCTCAGGAAATTCTTGATTTCCTAATTTTGCTTGAATTTCAGAAGCTTTGATTGTAGAAACCGCTACAGGAGTTTTTCTGCTTTTAGCGATATCAACTGTTGTAGATTTTACCACTACTTCTTCAATTTCTGAAGTAATTAATACTAAAGCAATTGTTCCTAAGTTTTGATTTCCAGCAAATGAAACTTTTGAAGATTCAAATCCAAGAAAAGAAATAACAACTGTTCCAGCATTTTCTTTTGAAACAATTTTAAAACTTCCATCGTCAGAAGTTTTTACTGTGGCTGCATTTCCTTTAACACTCACTATAGCATTTGCTAAAGGATTGTTATTATTGTCAGTTACTTTACCAGTTACGGTAGACTGAGCAAAAACCATTGATGAAGACATCAATAATAAGGTTAAAAACCAATAAATGTTCTTTTTCATGTTTTTTTAGTTAAATATTTTACACAAAAATAAAAAATTTTTAACAAATAACATTAAGAAAACATTAACATTTATTTATTTTATTAACTTTTTTAGTTAATAAATTTACTTAATAGCGTAGTTGTTGAACTATCATGGTTTTTGATGGTTCCGTTTTCTATTTCACTTAAAATAGAATTGGCCAATTGTTTTCCTAGTTCAACGCCCCATTGGTCATAACTATAAATATTCCAAATAATGCCTTGAACAAAAATTTTGTGTTCATACATAGCAATTAATGCGCCCAAACTTTCTGGAGTTAGTTTGTTAATTAATAGGGTATTTGTTGGTTTATTTCCTTCAAAAACTTTGAAAGGGATTAAATGTGCTCCTTCTGCTTCTGTTTTACCCTGTGTTAAAAATTCAGAAAGTACTTGATTACGAGATTTTCCTTTTAATAAAGCCTCTGTTTGCGCAAAAAAGTTAGACATTAATTTGTTATGGTGGTCCTTATCGCCATAAAGCGGTTCAATAAAACCAATAAAATCTGTTGGAATTAATTTTGTTCCCTGATGAATTAATTGAAAAAAAGCATGTTGCGAATTGGTTCCTGGCTCGCCCCAAACAATTGTTCCTGTTTGGTAATTTACAGGTTTTCCATTTCTAGCAATAGATTTTCCGTTGCTTTCCATAATACCTTGTTGTAAATAAGGTGCCAATTTTTGTAAATATTGCGTATATGGAATTAATGCTTCGGTTTCGGCACCAAAGAAATTATTATGCCAAATACTTAACAACGCTAAAACTACTGGAATATTTTTATCAAAAGGAGTTTCTGCAAAATGCACATCCATTTTATTTGCACCTTTTAATAATTGATTAAAATTATCGTATCCAACAGCTAAACTAATAGTTAAACCAACGGCACTCCATAATGAAAATCTTCCGCCAACCCAATCCCACATTGGAAAAATATTTTCGGGCGCGATACCAAAGTTGATTACATTTTGCAAATTAGTGGAAACGGCCACAAAATGTTTGGCAATATCTTTTTCTGTCGCCGATTGCAAAAACCATTTTTTTACGGTTTCCGAATTGGTTAAGGTTTCCTGAGTAGTAAATGTTTTAGAAACAATTACAAATAAAGTAGTTTCTGGATTTAATTTTTTTACAATTTCTTGTACATGATCCCCGTCTACATTAGAAATAAAGTGGGTGTTTAAATTATTTTTATAAAATTGTAAGGCTTCGACTATCATAGCCGGACCTAAATCTGAACCGCCAATTCCAATATTCACCACATCGGTAAACGGTTTTCCAGAATATCCTTTTGCATCTCCAGAAACAATATAATTGGTAAAATCTTTTATTTTGTTTTTACAATTAAAAATTTCTGGTATTACGTTTTCACCTTCAAACAAAACCACTTCATTTTCATTAGCACGCAATGCCGTGTGAAGTACTGCTCTGTTTTCGGTTTCATTTATTTTTTCTCCCGAGAAATATTTTGAAATGGCGTCTTTTAATCCTACTTCATTGGCCAACTCAATAAGTAAGTTTAGGGTTTCTTTCGTCCAATTATTTTTAGAAAAATCCACATAAAAATCATGCCATTCAATATTGAATTTTTCTGCTCGTTTGGCATCATTTTGAAACAAATCTTGAATAGAATGTTGTTCAATTTCTGAAAAATGAGTTTTTAATTTTTGCCAAGCAATTGTTTCTGTTGGATTGATATGTTGTAATTTCATAATAAAATTGTTTATTCTTTAAATGTTTTTGTAGTGGTTTCGTCTAATTCTTTTTTTAGCGGTGCAATGGCAGCTAAATATTTTGTTTTTTGTTTTTTTGTCATGGGTTCCGAAGTAGGCAATTTTAACCGCAAAGGATCTACTTGTACTCCATTTTTCCAAAAACGATAACACACATGCGGACCAGTTGATAAACCAGTGCTTCCAACTTTTCCAATGACTTGTCCTTGTATTACTGATTGCCCTCTACGAACTAGTATTTTCGACATGTGAAGGTATTGTGTAGCGTATTTTCCGTTGTGTTTTACTTTTACAAAATTTCCGTTTCCGGAAGTGTATCCCGTGGCTTCTACAACTCCTGAAGCGGTTGTTTTTATTGGCGTTCCGTGAGGCGCGGCATAATCCGTTCCGTTATGTGCTTTCCAGGTAAATTGTACCGGATGAAACCGTCTAGTTGTAAATTTTGAGGTTAATTTGAAAAATGACAAGGGTGCTTTTAAAAACATACTTTTAGCGCCAGAAGCTTTTTCGTCATAATATTCTACTTTTTTTTGATTCTCATTTAATTTATATGGGAAAGCGTATATTTTTTTCCCTTTGTATTCAAAATAAGAGGCTTCTACTTCATCTACACCTAAATATTCACCGTTTTCAAAATATTTTTCTTTGATGGTTACGGCAAATTTATCACCTTTTTTTAGCTTAAAAAAGTCGATTGAATATTTATAAATTTGTGCCAATTCGTTTGCTAAATCAGCGCTAACGCCTTTTCTTGATAATGTTTCTGATAAAGAGCCGTCCAATTCTGCTGCAATAGTTCTTCTTTTTACAATGGTGGGACGTTTTTTTATTACTACACGGATAGAATCTCTTAAATCGACTACTAAAAAGCTGGTTTTGTCTTGCACATAAACCAAAGCTTTTAAGTTTTTCTTGTTTTTTTTGTCGGAAAAAGTAAAAAAAGTTTTACCTGCTCGGATGGTTTTTATGTTGAAAGAATCTTTAATTTTTTCTGTAACATCAAACGTTTTTATACTATCGGGTAGTGTATATGCTTCTAAAATTGTGCTAAAAGTATCGCCAGATTGTAAGGTATCTTGTGCCACAGAAAAATCATTAAAAGTAAATCCGTATTTTTTAATTATGGGGATTTTTTTTGCGATTTTATCTGCCGTTTTTTTGTCATTTTTGTTGTTTTGACAAGAAAACGTGAGTAGTAATATAGCGTATAAGATGTACTTCAAATTTTGGTTTTTAATTATTCTCCCCAGTTTTTTAATTCTTCTTCATTCCAAAGTTCTGGAAAGAAAATTCTTTTTTGGTATTTTGGCAGCATGTATTTTTTCCAATCACTTCCGCCAGTAGCTTCATGATTTCCTGGAACACTTTCTATATATATTTTTGCAGCATTAAAATGTCCCATCACCCAAGTAATATTTACAGTTTTGTCATAATGACGCATGGCGGTTATTAATTCTGGGTTTTTTTGATCGTTTTCTGGTAATTGTTTAAATTTTTGCCACAGATTTATGGTGTTGTATTCTTCCATAAAAGCCAAAAACTCTTTTTTATATTTTCGTTCAAATTCGCTTAGCAAAAATGATTTTTCTCCTGTTTGGTGATCTTTTCCTGCGGCTTGCCAATATAAATGTTCTAATGCATGTGTGTAAGAAGTGTCTCTGTCAATTGTCGCTCTAAAACGTAAATCTATTAAATTAATCAAATCTGTTGATGCAAATTCAATCATTCTGTATTGGGCACTTTGAAAACCACTTGCCGGCGTTAAGGTGTTTCTGAATTTTAAATATTGTTCGGGTTCCATTCCTTCTTTCATAATATCAAAAGAAGTGGTTAACATATCAAAATAACGGCTAATTCTATTTAATCTTTCTGTGAAAAATTCGGAACTGGGTGCAGAATTATGACATACTTGATCCATTTCCCAAAGTATCATTTTAAATAATAATTCATTTACTTGATGATACATGATAAACACCATTTCATCAGGTAACGTAGAACGTTGAATTTGTAAATTTAAAAGTGCATCAGTTTGAATGTAATCCCAATAAGTAATAGGTTTTGCCCAAAGCAATCCTTCTAAATGAGTTTCTGTTTTTTGATTTATTTTTTCGAACTTTTCATCTAATTGTTCGATTTTTTTTGAAATAGTTTCTTGCAAAATAAGTATTATTTAAAATTTATTGGATGTTTCAATCCTTTATATTGATCAATATCTGCTTTAATAGAACCAACTGCTAAACTGGCCTTTACTCTGATGGGAATTTTGTTTTCATCGTCCGATATCCAAACCGTTAGACTTTCTTCTTCTTTAAAAACGCGTCCTGCTTGAACTAATGGTTTAAAAACCATACAGTTTATTTTTCCAAATTTAGAGTTTATATTTTCTTTACCAACAAATTTTAGTTTAAATTTTGTAGTTTCTTCATCAAAAAACATATCTATTGTTATGGATTCACCCACAGTTAACTTATCAATCTTAGGGTGGTTTCTTAGGTAATAAAAAGAAGAAACGATATCCTGAATATCATCAGGCACATTAAATATTTTCTCGGTTTTATTTTTGTAATCTTTTACTAAAACGGTATTGTTGTTTTGGTTGAAGTAACCTTGTTGGTTTTTTGTGTACCCTCCTTCGTTTATATTTCTAATAAACACATAAGGTTTGTTGGTTTCTTTATTAAAGTAACTTTCATAGTTGTCCACTACTTTAAACATTATCTTAGACAAGCCTGTTGTGTAGCCTTTTCCAACAACGTGGTGCATTTTTTTCCCGTTTATTTCGGCATCTTTAACCTCTAAAGTGGCATAGCCAGCATTTATTATTCCGTAATGTATTCTTAACTTGAAAAATTCACCAATGGCGTAAGAATCTTTTTCCTCTGTATTAAAAGAGTTGGAGAGCACAAACACCGTTAAAAGTAAAATTATTCTTTTCATTTTATAAGGTTTTCTTTGCAGAATACAATTATTGTTCCAAAGTTACAAAAAACAAAAAACCCAGTCAAATGAATTAACTGAGTTTTTATGTTTAACCAACCAAAAAACTATAAATTATGAAAATTTATATACAATATGAGTCTACTACCTCTCAACTGCTCTGCAAAGATATGTTAAGGTTTTATATATTTTTTAATAAAAAATCAACTTTAACACTTTTAACAAAAAAAAACGCAATAAAAGTGAATAAAATTTAACAAAACAAAAAAATAATCTTCTTTTTTTATGAATTTAGTAATATTAAATATAACTAATTGGTTTTTATGGTTTTAAATAGGAATATTTTAATAAAAAAAGCAGGTTATTTTAGTTATAGCGTACCTCTTTTGGCTTGTTCTCTTTCTATAGATTCAAACAACGCTTTAAAGTTTCCTGCGCCAAAACCTCTAGCGCCCATTCTTTGAATAACTTCGAAGAAAAGTGTTGGACGGTCTTCAATTGGTTTGGTGAAAATTTGTAATAAATAGCCCTCTTCATCCGCATCAATCATAATACCTAATTTTTGGAGTTCGTTGATATCTTCTTTAAATTTCGACATGTGATCTTTCAATCTTTCTGGAATGGCATCATAATAAGCTTGTGGCGGTTTGCTTAAAAATTCAATTCCACGAGAACGCATATCAGCAACAGTTGAAATAATATCATCCGTTGCAACTGCAATATGTTGCACACCTTCACCTTCATAGAAATCTAAATATTCTTCAATTTGAGAACGTTTTTTTCCATTTGCTGGTTCGTTAATTGGAAATTTAATTCTTCCGTTTCCGTTACTCATTACTTTCGACATCAATGCCGAATAATCTGTAGTAATTTGTTTGTCGTCAAAAGAAAGGAAATTTACAAAGCCCATCACGTCTTCAAACCATTTTACAGCTTCATTCATTCTGTTCCAACCGGTATTTCCAACCATGTGGTCAATAAACTTTAACCCAACAGGCGCTGGATTGTAATCAGATTTCCATTCTTGATAACCAGGCATAAAAATTCCGTTGTAATTTTTTCGTTCTACAAAAACAAAAACAGTTTCTCCGTAAGCACCATAAATTCCTGAACGAACTACTTCGCCATCTTCATTTTTTTCAACAACTGGTTCAAAATAAGGTTTTGCACCTCTTTTTGTAGTTTCCTCAAAAGATTTTCTAGCATCATCTACCCAAAGTGCGATAACTTTTACACCATCACCATGTTTTTTTACGTGTTCGCCAATAGGTGAATTGCTGTTTAAAGCTGTTGTTAATACTAAACGTATTTTGTCTTGTTTCAATACATAAGACGCTCTGTCTTTAACTCCAGTTTCTAATCCTGCATAAGCTAAAGACTGAAAACCGAAAGCTGTTTTGTAAAAATGAGCTGCTTGTTTGGCATTTCCTACATAAAATTCTACGTAGTCTGTTCCTAGTAAAGGCAAGAAATCTTGAGCACCTTCAAATATTTTTTCTAAGCCGTATTCGACTGATTTTAAATCGTTATTCATAATTTTTTTATATTATTGGTAAAAAATTAATTACCTAAAAGTTGTGTTATAATTTTATTCCACCCAAGATTTATAATATTTTCCATCGTCAATTCCCATTGCTGCTTCTGTAACCATTAATGGACGGAACGTGTCAACCATAACTGCTAATTCTTTTGTTTCGGTATGACCAATGCTTCTTTCCATTGCGCCAGGAGCTGGTCCGTGAGGAATTCCTTTCGGATGTAAAGTGATGTGACCTTGTTCGATATTGTTTCTACTCATAAAATCGCCATCAACATAATACAACACTTCATCAGAATCAATATTGCTATGATTGTATGGTGCGGGTATTGATTTTGGATGATAATCATACAATCTTGGTACAAAAGAGCATACTACAAAAGTTGCTGTTTCAAAAGTTTGGTGAATTGGCGGCGGTAAATGTACACGACCAGTAATGGGTTCAAAATTGTGAATTGAAAATCCGTACGGGAAATTGTAACCGTCCCAACCGATAACATCAAATGGATGAGTGGCATAAACCATTTCATGCATCATACCTTCTTTTTTGATTTTGATTAAGAAATCACCTTTTTCGTCATGCGTTTCTATTTCAGATGGTAGTTTGAAATCTCTTTCACAAAATGGGGCATGTTCTAAATGCTGCCCGGATTCGTTTTTATATCTTTTTGGCGTATAAAAAGGCGTATAAGATTCTACATAAAATAATCGATTATCTTCTGAATTGAAATCGATTTGATAAATCATTCCCCGTGGAATAATCAAGTAATCTCCATATTCAAAATCAATATTCCCCATCATGGTTCTAAGTTTTCCAGAACCTTTATGAATAAATATCATTTCGTCTGCATCGGCATTTTTATAAAAATAATTACGCAATGATTTTTTTGGTGCGGCTAATCCGATAATACAATCTTTATTAACAAGCATATCTTTTCTGCTTTCTAAAAAATCATCGGCTGGTTTTAATTCAAAACCTTTTAATAATAGTGATTTTATGTTTTTACCAATGGCTATTTTTGGTTCTACAGAATAGGATTTGGTAATTTCTTTAACCTGAGTTGGTCTATGAACATGGTATAATAATGAAGAATGTCCATGAAAACCTTCGGTACCAAAAAGTTGTTCGTAGTATAATCCGCTGTTTGGTTTTTCAAACTGGATGTGTCGTTTGTGAGGGATTTCTCCTAATTTATGATATATTGGCATTTTTTTTAATAAGATAATTAGACAATAAAATAATTAGATAATGTGCAAATTATATGTTCTAAAATTTGCAAATTAAACAATTCACTCAGGATTTCTCTTGATAAGGAATTTCAAATGGCTTAATAATCCGTTCCAGTTTTTCATATCACAAATATCGTAAAAATATATTACAAAAAAAAACGACTTCAATTTGAAGTCGTTTTGAATATTATTCTTGTTTGTTATTTAGTTTTGAATTTCTTTTTCCGTATAAGAAATATACTAAAACGCCTATGGCTAACCATCCTAAAGAAAACAATTGAGCTTTTGTACTTAAATTAATCATTAAGTACGTATTGATCAAAATACCACAAACCGCAATTACTGGTAAAGCAGGGACTTTAAAAGTACGTTCTAAACCTGGTTGTTTTATTCTTAAAATCCAAACCGCAATACAAACCATAGTAAAGGCAAATAAAGTACCAAAACTGGTCATGTCTGCTAGTTCGTTAATAGGAGTAAAGGCAGCAACAACTGCAATAAATCCACCCAAAATCATTAAGTTGGTTTTAGGTGTTCCAGATAGTGGATTAATTTTTGAAAATACAGAAGGAATTAAACCATCTTTAGACATTCCTAAGAAAATTCTAGATTGTCCCATAATCATAACCATTAATACCGATATTAAACCAATAGTGGCCGCAATTGTAATGATATAACCCGCCCAAGCTTGACCTGCAATATCAAATGCATAAGCAACGGGAGCTTTGATAGCTTCAGGATATTTTCCAAGTGGATTAAAATCTTGGTAACTCATCATACCTGTTAATACTAGTGATACTAAAATATAAAGAACTGTACACACTAATAAAGATACTATAATAGCAAAAGGCACATCTTTTTTAGGATTGATAGCTTCACCGGCTTGAGTAGAAACGGCATCGAAACCCACATAGGCAAAGAAAATTGCTGCAGCTCCAGAAACAATTCCTCCTACGCCGTAGGCTTGATGTGTGCCGGCTTTGTCAACAATTTGAGTTACTTCTGGAATAAAAGGAGCCCAATTATCTGTGTTTATAAAGAAAGCCCCAGCAATAATTACAAAAATTACAGCGGAAACTTTTAAAATCACAATGAAGTTATTTGCTTTAGCAGCGCTTGAAGTTCCTTTGATTAAAATTGAAATTACAAAAAGAACAATTAAAAATGCAGGTAAATTCATTGAAAAACCTTCGCCTGTATAACTTGCAGGATCTGTAGTTAGCCACTCAGGAAGTTTTATGCCAAACATTTTGAGCAGTTTATTAAAATATCCAGACCAAGAAACGGCTACCGTCATGGAGCCCATGGCATATTCTAAAATTAATCCCCAACCAATAATCCATGCAAAAATTTCTCCAATAGTTCCATATGCATAGGCATATGCGGAACCTTCAACAGGTAAAATGGAAGCGAATTCAGAATAACAAAGTGCCGCAAATACACAAGCAATACCTGCAATAATAAAAGATAAAGCTAAAGCTGGACCTGCATGATAATAAGCTCCTGTTCCGGTAAGTACAAAAATACCACCGCCAATAATAGCTCCAATACCAATAGCTGTTAAGCTCCATTTACCTAAAACTCTTTTTAATTCACTTTTTTTCATATCAGCTTCAAAGGCTGATACTGGTTTAACTCTCCAAATAGACATAAAGAAATAATTTTTAGTTGCCTCAAATATAGGATATTTTCAATTAAATAACCAAAATCAAAAAAAATAGTTAAAAAACGAAACCTAAATTCACCCAAAAAGCAGAAAAATTGGATTCAGGAGACCAAGTATATTTCATTTCAATTGGCCCTATTAATGTTTCTAATCCGTAACCAAATCCAAATCCGGTATTTGAGGGTTTGTTAAACCATGTTTTTGTGGCATTAAAAATAAAATCCCCCACAATTGAAGCGTTATAGGTAAGATTGATGTGGTTTTTTTTGTAAAATTCGTAATCAAAAGTCCCACTACTTTTAACATAGGAATTCCCAATTATACTTAAAAAATCATATCCGTAAAAAGGGATGATATTAGCATTGTCTTTGAATCCAGTTCCTCCCAAAGCAAAATCAAAATAGGGCAATGTGGAATGACCAATTTTAAACCCAATTTCGTTTTTTAAGACAACAGTGAAGTTTTTTATTGGAGCAACAGCAATTCCTATATCTGTTTTAGAAATTGAAAAATTTGAAAATTGTGAAGTATAATCTGAGGAGGAAAAATAATTATTAAAATTGCTTTTGAGGTACCAACCTTTTTTTGGAAAATATTTATCGTCAAAAGTATCATAACTAAGAAAGCCAACGAACGAGAGATAATTACTGTTTTCAATTGTTTTGTTAGCTTTTGACAAATTTTCTGATTTTAAAAAGAGGTTTTGAAATTCTAATCCGCCACCGATATTAAATTTTCTCAAGAAAATAGTTTGTAAAAACACTTTGGTATTGAGACTTGAATAATCTAAATTTATCTTATCAAACGCGTTGCTTAAATAACTTTGAATTCCAAATGCCGTATTTACATTTTTATTAAATTTATTTAAACTAGAGTTAATTCCAAAGCTAAAATTATAGCCATTGTCAATTAAGTAATTAAAATCGTATCTAAAATTATCTCCAAAAATTAAATCTAAAGAAACCATATCGTTTTTTGAGATTATTTTTTTCTGAGTGATATTTATTAACGCGCCACTTTTATATAATTCATCATAATGAAGTGCGAATTTTAAATAAGTATTTATTTTATTTTCTCTTAAACTAATAAAAATATCTTTTTCGTTAAATTGATATTTTACCGAACTAAAGTTTTGTGTGTTACTTAAATTTTGAATACCGTTTTGAAAATCTTCAAAGCTAACTTTTGAGTTGGGTTTAAATCGTAATTTTCCTAAAACATAAGCGCGTGTATATTTTTTTAATTCTGTAAAAGCGATATTTCCTATAAAAATTGAATCTTTAACAGTCTTTAATTTAGGTTTTTGATATGCTTTGTTTTCAAATTTTAGTAATTCTGATAAAAAATTTCTCGTAGCATATTCACCATTTTCAATGATTTTTTTTCCATTTTCGAAGGATAGAACGGAATAGCCTTTAATTTCTGGTTTGATATAAATATTAGTAAGTTGGCGCTTACTTTTCATTTGAGATTGTGTATTGAAATTAGAAATTTGCCCAAAAATGGTAGTTATACCTTGCAACTCATTTCGGTCTTTCAATTCCTCTTGTACATCAACACCTATAATATATTCGGCACCCAATTCTTTAAGTTTTTCAACAGGATAATTATTTGTAACCCCACCATCAACTAATAGTCTTCCTTCAATTTCAATAGGATAAAAAATACTTGGAACAGCACTACTTGCTATTAATGCTTGTGGAAAAATTCCTTTATTTAATAATATTTCTTCGCCAGTTTCGATATCTGTAGCCATACAGAAAAACGGAATTGGCAATTTTTTAAAATCTCTTGTATTTCTGACGTGATAAGTTAATTTGGATAAAAAATTATAATTGTAAAACCCCTTTGAAAGTGCATTTGGCGTTTCTAACTTTAATTTTTTAAAGGGTAAAGACAAAGCATAAATATCATCATTTCTTTTATTGAAAAGTAACTTAGATTTTCGGGGAATGTTATCTTGAACTAAATCGTCAAATTGTAATGTTTTAAAAATAGAATCTAATTGTTTACCTGTATATCCAGAAGCGTATAATCCACCTACAATAGCGCCCATACTGGTGCCACCAATATAATCTATTTTTATGCCTAAAGAATCAATTACTTTTAAAACACCAATATGTGCCAATCCTTTTGCACCACCACCAGAAAGCACCAATCCAATTTTAGGTTTTTCGTTGCTTTCTTGAGCAATTGAGTAAAATGGCAAAAGTAAAACGGCAAAAGTAAAAAGTATCAAACAAGAAAATGTACCACGAAGGTGATTCACTTGTCTCTTTTTACTTTTTATTTGTTTCTTTATCACGTGTTATTCTTTTTTGTAAAAGTCGGTAATTTTTTTTGCTTTTGAAAGTCCAATTACTGAAGAAATTTCAGATTCAGACGCTTCTTTTACTCTTTTTACACTTTTAAAGTGCGAAATTAAGGTTATCATGGTTTTTTCTCCAATGCCAGGAATGCTTTCCACGGAAGAATTTAATGCCGATTTACTTCTTTTGTCGCGATGATGTGTGATTCCAAAACGGTGCGCTTCGTTTCGTAATTGTTGAATGATTTTTAGCGTTTCCGATTTTTTATCCAAATATAAAGGAATGGGGTCATCGGGATAAAACAATTCTTCTAATCGTTTTGCAATGCCAATAATGGCGATTTTACCGCGTAAACCTAAATCTTCTAAACTTTTTAATGCAGAAGATAATTGTCCTTTTCCACCGTCAATAATAATAAGTTGAGGTAACGATTGATTTTCGTCTAGTAATCTTTTGTATCTTCTATACACTACTTCTTCCATTGATGCGAAATCATTTGGACCTTCAACGGTTTTAATATTGAAATGTCTGTAGTCTTTTTTACTGGCTTTTCCATCTTTAAAAACGACACATGCTGCTACGGGATTTGTTCCTTGAATATTAGAATTATCAAAACATTCTATATGTCTGGGCGCCTCAGAAAGTCGTAAATCTTTTTGCATTTGCGCCATAATTCTGTTGGTATGCCGCTCGGGATCTACAATTTTAATTTGTTTTAATTGGTCGAATCTGTAATATTTTGCATTGCGTTCAGATAAGTTTAAAATCTCTTTTTTATCTCCTAATTTAGGAACAGTAATTTTGATTTTATCTCCTAAATCAATTTCAAAAGGCACTACTATTTCTGTTGAAGTTAAAAAGAATCGCGCTCTGATTTCTACAATTGCTAATTCTAATAATTCTTGATTGGTTTCATCTAATTTTTTCTTTAACTCTAAGGTGTGCGAGCGAATTATAGCTCCGTGCGAGATCTGTAAAAAATTAACATACGCCATCGTTTCGTCTGAAATAATGGAAAAAACATCAATATTGGTAATCTTAGGATTTATTATGGTTGATTTTGCTTGATAGTTTTCTAAAACTTCAATTTTATCTTTAATTTTTTGGGCTTCTTCAAACTTCATTTCAGAGGCTAAAAGTTGCATGTGATTTTTAAAATCTTTTAAACTTTCTTTGAAATTTCCTTTCAAAATTTCTCGTATAGCTGTAATTTGTTTTTGATAATTTTCTTGCGTCTCGTATCCTTCACAGCCGCCTTTGCAATTTCCAATATGATATTCTAAGCAGACTTTATATTTTTCTGCTCTGATGTTTGCTACCGATAAATCAAAATTACAAGTTCGTAAACTATATAATTCTCTAATTAATTCTAATAACGTGTTTACGGTTTTAAAACTGGTGTACGGACCAAAATATTCCGAGCCGTCTTTTATCATTTTTCTAGTAGAAAATACTCTTGGAAAAGCTTCTTTTTTAATACAAATCCAAGGATAGGTTTTATCATCGCGGAGCAGAACATTATATCTGGGTTGCAGCGTTTTAATTAGGTTGTTTTCTAACAATAACGCATCGGTTTCTGTAGGAACAACAATGTGTTTGATAGTGACAATTTTTTTTACAAGCACTGAGGTTTTATAATTCTCGTGGTTTTTTGTAAAATAAGATTGCACACGTTTTTTTAAATTTTTTGCTTTTCCAACGTACAAAATCTTATTTTCTTTGTCGTAATACTGGTACACACCAGGATTTTCAGGTAAGGTTTGTATTTGTAGTTCTAGTGGCGTCATTTGCAGTATGCAGTGTTCAGTTTTTAGTATTCAGTAATTTGACTTGAGAAAGTTATACAAAAATAGCAAAAAACAATTGATTTAGCATAAAGTAATTTTTTATTACTTTAGCCAAAAAGTAAAACAAAATATGCACAAAGAGATTACTATTTTTAATGAAACTATTTTACCAGGAAAAAGTAAAACCATCAATATGCAAATTGGGAAATTGCACACTATGACCGATTTGCACATTCCAATTATTGTAGAAAGAAGTAAAAAAGAAGGGCCAGTGGTGCTATTAA
>Ga0209443_1000484_pt1 | contig 26940 bp, 17 predicted proteins | sample LauGreBMM110DCMD_2_FD_187571 | JGI IMG/M metagenome (GOLD analysis project Ga0209443, IMG submission 187571) | Freshwater lake microbial communities from Lake Michigan, USA - Su13.BD.MM110.DCMD (SPAdes) (version 2) | ecosystem: Environmental > Aquatic > Freshwater > Lake | place: Lake Michigan... | reverse complement strand
ACCAATGCCAGCACCAATGCCAGCACCAATGCCAGCACCAATGCCAGCACCAATGCCAGCACCAATGCCAGCACCAATGCCAGCACCAATGCCAGCACCAATGCCACCACCAATGCCACCATCAGCACCAATGCCACCACCAATGCCACAATCAGCACCAATGCCACCACCAATGCCACAATCAGCACCAATGCCACCACCAATGCTAGCACCAGGATTAGTTGGGTTGGCAGCAGGATTAGGAGCTGCACCAGCTGGTCCTCCTATGTTAGTAGGGAGAGATATTGATCAAATATTAACAACGGATGGATTATTAGAAGGGGGGCTCAAAATTGAGATACATTCCGTATGCCCTACTAAAGTGTTACCATTCATATTACAAAAACATCAAATTATTGTTCCCAAATTTATTGGAGATAATCCAGCACCTATATTATTATGGCATGGATTGGGTTCCGGTAAAACAATTACATCTATTATGTCTGTATTTCAACTTGGCGCAACTATGTTACAAAGGTATCCATTACAACCAGGAGAAAGCGTAAAAGAAATAAATGTAATTGTCATTGCAAATAAGGCGTTGTTACCAGGTTATAACAAAGAAATTGACAATAATATTACTGAGTTACAAGGATTTTATAAACTGCCTTATCCTGGACATGCCATTCGGGCAGCAAACGAATTTAAACTATATATGGATGATTATGTAAACCCTCAAAGACTTCCCGTTCCTCCACCACATTTAGCACCGGATTGGACGCGTGATTTTATAAAAAACGAAATTGTTATTCCCGCAGGCCGGGATATGGGAGTTTATGATAGAATTATGTACAATATTCCGCGTTTAAAAACAGATGGTATTGCTTTTGATTTGGCATCCATTCAAGCAGCTTTACAACGTCCCATTCCACCAGGGCCTGGTGGACGTAAAACAAAATCAAGTAAAAAAAATAAAAAAAAAACTAAAAAATATAAAGGTGGTGCGCCTTTAAGAGATAATATAAAAAAAATAGACAATATCAATTATACGTTTAAATTTAAATCCATCAATGGAAAATATTCATCTGATTTTGCGGCTATGAATGAAGATATACTTGGGTCACCAAATAATACAATTATTGTATGGGACGAATTTCAATTAATGATAAGTGAGTTTTATAATAATTTAAGATTTTTAAGTAAAATGCCTACTCAATATTTTATTCCTTTTAGACAAATGAATAGACAACACAGAATAGTAGAAGATCCCCAAGGGACGTTTGTAAATGATGCCCGAGGAGCCATTACAGATTCAAGAGCATTTAATGCTGGATGCGACTACGCACGTAGTATGGGAGGCGCTGAAAAATCCGATTTTATATATAGAACCTTATGTAAGGCACGTATAGCTGGTGTCCCCATGGTTTTGTTAAGTGCTACACCATTTTCAAATGATCCTGTAGAATTTGCCATTTTAAGTAATATTTTAGGTGGAAACCCATTTTTTGGGTCGGTTGGTACATCGCAAAATTTACCTCCAGAAGTTTCATCCGCTGAACCATATGAATTAGTATACAATAAAAATACATTCAATTCCGATTTTAGCGCGACCAATCTTCCATCGTATGATTATACTTTATCTAATGCTGACTTATTAACACAAATGAATCAAGTATTGGCTGTTAATATTACAAATAAAGATAAGTTAGAAAATGCAATTAAATCATGTTTTGTTTCTTATTTTGGAAATGCGCCTCTGATGATGCCTATTTTACAAATGTTACCCAATATGCCTACGTTATACAATGAATTATGTGAACCCTATATAAATATTGTAGAATGTAATGTAGAACCACCGCAATTAGTTAATATAAAATTAATAAAACATTTCATTAATAGACACGGATCTGAATGTTTTTCATTAATGAACATGTCCATGTATGATTATACTACCTACAATTTTACATTAGATATGACATCAACACTTAACTTAGGCAGAGTAACACGACGTAAAAGGACTACCGAACCATTAATGGCTGGCCTTGATGTTACGCCCGACAATGAAAGAATAAAAGCAGCTATATTTGCTCAATATTTTGTTGATATTAAACGTTGTTTTGCTGATCCTAAATGGTCTCCTACAATAACACCAGACACAAATGCTAAATTTCATAAGCTTCTAGAAAATATAACTTCTGCTCCTCCTGATAGTCGTCATGTTATTTACATAGATTCAAAATATTCTGCCGCAGCATTTGGTCGAATTTTATTAAATCAATTGGGTATGAGAATGTTGATAGATACAAGTACACCGACAGAAACAGCAGATTTATTAAATCCGGCAAGCCCACCCTTTTTTTCGTATCTTAGAGGAGCAATGTCAGAAGATGATGATTTAGCAGCTGCATTTTCATATGGCATTCTTCATGAAGGCCAAACAGAAAATTTAGGTGAATTAATAGACCTATACAATAATCCTGATCCTAATAATAGATTAAAAATATTACTTATCAATACAGCAGTTGCTGAAGGCGTAACATTAAAAAATACAGATTATATACATATTGTATCCCTACCTTCATCTATATCCAAACTTCGTCAAATTGTTGCTCGTGTTTATCGTAATTGTACACGACTTGATGGAAGACCTATTATTCCATATTTATATGTATTAACAAATATAACACGAGATGGTGGTGCTCCATTAGGATCAATAAATAAGGACGCAAGTGATAGAATTGTTCCTCGTATTAATAATGCCGCAATACATGCGATTGAACAAGTACCATTTGATCCTTCTGGCGCAATTCCAATGCCTGCTGATATTAAACAATATGAAGCTCGTGATGCTGCTATTGTAGCTGCATTACCAGACGGAATAAAAGATGATACACCTGTTAGTGAATGGCATAGATATACGAATATAGAATTAGAAGATCGGGTAGAATTAAATCATGACATTATTAAATTAACAAACATACAGGATGATTATTATTCATTAATTCCATTTTTAAAAATATTAAAAGAAAATGCGGTGGATACAATGATAGATGCGGCGGGTAACGCAATTTCAAAATATTAAATTGAAATAAAATAATTTATGAAACCATTACATTTAAACCATGTTTACGACCATTTCTTACGATAGCTCCGAAACTGGATCTACTGAACTTCGCTGCGACAACATTGTCAACGTTTTTGAACGTTTACAAGGTAAACAGCTTACACCTATTGGCGAATATGCTTTTGCCTATGACAGCATTGGCAAAATGAAAGAACCCTTGTTTGATGGATTTTTAGCCGGAATCGCACTTCTTCCAGATGATGTATTTGACGCTCATTTTTCCTATGTTCCAGTACAATACAATGATGTTCCAAACCATACATTGACTAAGGCGTGGAATATATGGTTAGCAGCCCGAAATGGACAACCTGACCAATCAACCACACCAAGTGCCCGGGTATGTAGATTATTCACATCCTATCTAGACAATCCGCCACAAACGCGTGCTGATTTAAATTATCATACTGCAAACCATGTATTTATCATGGGTCCGTTGACCAAAACATTCATGGATTATGTAGACACCATCCAAGTGCCAACTATTTTCCATATTCAGGGAGAAGCACCAAGTACAGAAAAAAGTACAACGTCTTATCCCAGTCCACTGACACACAATGGCGGCATTTTTCCATGCTCGTTCAATTTGTGGACAGGCGATGAATATTGGCGATTGTTTCGTTCTAAAATATCGAACGCATTTACTGTAAAGTGTAAAGATACAGAATTGGTGGACGTTCTTACAAAGTCTAATAAAACACTTGAACCCGTCACCATTAAACTTCCACAGGTGTATGTTGATTTGCGTGAATACATGGTCAATTCTATTTTACTTGGCCTAGACCATCCATTTACATTTTCACCCCTGAACATTCTTGCCATTTTTCAAGACATGATTGATAAAGATAATCTTGTATCGTGTGCCATGTTACTTCAAAATACAACTACTATTCCATATCTATCGTTGATTGGACGACGTGTGTATCAGTTTACGCCTTTACCCATGTCGTCCTATAATTTTAGAGAATTTGTAGAAACCGAAGAGCTTCAATATCCAGCTGGAAATCCAAATGGTCCGTTTGATCTTGATGTCACCATAAAAAATCATATACACGCCGTAACTGAATTTAGAAAAAGACTGCCGTTTGAATTTAGTTTTAACGATCCAAATGGCAATGACATTGTAGATGGTTTAGGCCCAGTATCTGAATCTAGACGTGCGCCGTTTGCTGAAGGCATTGTTGCCAAAGTTGGATTTATGAAAGTTTAATTTTAACACATTTAACGAACTCTATATTTTTTTGTTCGTTTAAATCTTTTTCTAGAACCTATTTTTTTGTATTTTGATTTATGCCGTTTAACACGTGTTTTTTTTCGCCTACCACCCATATAACTCAATGTTACATCGCCTTCAGCTGTCATATATCTTTCAAATTCTATATCCCATTCTGCCATATTAAAAAGTATTCGCCATCTTTCCACCGCAAATGCTTTAAAATCACCTTTAGTTTTAGGTCCGTCAGTTTCTGAAAATGCTTGGAGCCATTCTCTTAAAAGAACTGTTTGACGTAACCTTAATGCTTCTGGTGTTTCTGGACGTTTTGTTTCTTTTGGGTCACTTGGTAATTGTGGGCTTAATAACATAGATAAAGATAATGGTAGTCGTTCAGTAACACCATTTTCGCATGAAAAGCAGCTTGTATCGCGCGCAGCTCCTGAATAACCCCCGTAACCATCGTAACATGAATGTGTTACATCAGCTAATAAAAGATTCCAAAAAACATCATGTTCAGGAAACGCATGTAGTAATTCCATAAAAATAAACCAAGTATAAGCACCAGTATAATTTTGACGGCCTGCCCCCCCACTTTCTCCACTACGACGTTCGGACGCATCTCCAAATTTTCGTACTTCCCCAAGCTGTGCTTTGGTTGTAATAGCGCGTGTCCGAAAAGCAATATCTGCATCAGATTCGCGCTGATATAATTCTGATCTACGTAATCTAGGTTCAAATAATTGTGTCAACTTTTCACGAAAAGGTTGTTCTTCTTCACCAGTTAGTCTCCAATTTTTTGCCGGTATTCTTGGTAGACCTCGACTAGTTAAACATCTTTCAAGAAGTCCAAATCCTCTATCAATATCTACCATGTTTTTTGTTGAGACATGTACACCCATACCTCCAGATGCATCACCTGCTGTAGTGGAAAAACACTTCATTAAATCGCTCCATGTTGACTCAGTACCAGGTATATTATTGCGTATGTCTAACCCTCCAATTACTTCTGATACTGGAAGACGGCGTGGACTTTCAGCCGCCCGACCTCCGCCCAGTTCGGCTTCATCAATCTGTTCTAGACTTTCATAAAATCCATGAATTATATCACGAACAAAATTAAAAAAATCAAAACCAACTTCATGATAAATTCGTTCTAATCTATTTAGAATTTCTCTAAACAATTCTTTAGTTATTGGTCGATCTCCTATTATTCTAAAAAATTCTTCTGTTCTATCAGATCCAATAACAACACCATCTGCACGTGTTATTTTTGGTAAATTTGCAAATAGTGCTCGTATTTCGGCTTTGTCAAGTGTACCGCTATGATCTGCATCAAATATATCAAAAAATTTGTCTGCATAATATTCCGGACGTACTGCGGCACTACCAATACCAACAACCGCGCAGGCGCCGCCATCACCAGGAGGCATAGCACGTGCAACAGCTGAAGATGCCGCCCCTTCTGGGCGACGCATAGCACGTGCAACAGCTGAAGATGCCCTTTCCTCAGGGCGACGCATAGCACGTGCAACAGCTGAAGATGCCCCTTCTTCTGGGCGACGCATAGCAGCACCAAGAGGCATAGCAAGACCACCACCACCACCAGCTTCACGTAAAAGAGTTCCCTCTACGTCTATTCCGTTTGTGTCCATTACAAACCCAGCTAAAGTCGATAGCGCACGATTGGCTCTGTCAATATCTTCGTCTAACCAACGTTCAAAAGCTTCTCTATTAATAAAGGGAGCTCCTCTTGATATAGTATTAAATGCCGCACGCGAACCATCCAAGCCTATTGCATGTGCAATTGCTTGAAAATCATTAAATGTAATATAATGATCTTCTGGGTGTACAAGATAAGAGTTAAAAAATGCATCTAATATTACACTTCTTAAAGGAGGTCGAGCAGCTCGTGATTGAGTTAATGCACGCATTACGTGAGATGGAGAAGCCATATATGCATATACCAAATATTTTTTTCTAAACTAATATTTATAAAAAAATGAACTAAAAAAAACTTGTGTTAATATATCAAAGGATGAATAGTTATCTTTCATCCCATCCAGCTACCGACAAAACAACAAGCACCCATACCCGCATTGCCGGTGAAGGCATATATGGGGGGTCGTATTGTATTACAAATTTACTTGAGTTTTTCAAACTATATGTAGCACATGTATTTACTAATAAACAACTTGAATATATAACCGAAAAACAATTGGAATGTGGACCGATTGGAATTGATATTGATTTGCGATATTCAGAAGCAAAACGCGCTTATACGAATGAAGATATTATTGATTTTGTTGAAATTTTAATGGATGAAATCAATACTCTGTTTAACGTTGCTGAAAATTTTGACATTTATGTGTTTGAAAAAGAAAATATTAATGTGACCTCTTCCCAAATTAAGGACGGAATTCATATGATCGTGTCATTAAATTTAGATTCAACGTCAAAAACAATACTCCGCAATCGTCTTCTTTCAAAAATGGATATTTGGAAAAAACTAAAATTAGCAAATGATTGGAATTCCGTGTTGGATGAAAATGTATTTAAGGGATCTACAAATTGGCAACTTTATGGTTCACGAAAGCCCGGTCATGAAGCATATCAGCTTACTTGGGTTTATACTTGTAATAAAACAACTCAATCCTACAATATTCATTCGCGACCTGGATCTTCTTTTCCTGTCCAAACTGAATTTTACAAGTTATCTATTCGTATGCCAGCCAATGAAACTCCTTCTTTAAAACCAGAATTCATGGTAGAATATGATGCTGCTAAACAGCGAAAGAGAGCTGTTGTTGTACATACATCAGCCGATTCTGATAAAATAGATACACCAGCTAAATTAAATACGGCAGTAGATAAAAAAATGGCATCGTTTGAATCTTCTGAATATAGCGCGGTGGACGCACATAAATACGCCATGTGTTTACCTGCTATCTATTATAATGATTATGATAAATGGATACGTGTAGGATGGGCTCTTTATCATACTCACAAAGATTTGTTTTTAAGTTGGGTTAAATTTAGTAGTCTGTCGGATAAATTTTCATTTCAAGATATTCCAAAACTAGAATCTCAATGGAATAACTTTAAACGTGATCATGGATTGACGATTCGGTCTATCATGTTTTGGGCAAGAACCGAAAATCAAACTGAATATAATTTGATCAAAGAACAAAGTGTGGATGCAGCCATAGATGCCATTATTTATAATACTCAAGAATGTACCGAATATGACATTGCCGACATTTTATTTCGTTTATACAAAGACCGATTTATTTGTGCCGAATTAAAAAATATGACATGGTTTCAATATGTTCATAATCGTTGGATTGAGACTGAAGCCGGTACAGATTTAAGAAATCAAATTACAAGCATGCAAGGTGTATATGGATTATTTTCTAAAAAGCGTGTTGTTATATGTAACCAAATTACCATAACACCACCCGATGATGAAAATTATTCTAAATTAAAACAACGTCAAAAGTCAATTGATACAATCATGACACGTGTCTTGAAAAAGCATGGAGATACAATCATGAAAGAAGCAAGCCATAAATTTTATGTGCCTGACTTTGTACAATTGTTAGACAATAACAACAATATTTTGTGTTTTACCAATGGAGTCATTGACTTTTCAACCAATTCATTTCGCCAAGGTATGCCCGAAGATTATACTCATAAATGTACTGACATTCCATTTGTAGAAGATAAAAATGAAGGAATAGAACAAGAAATTATTACATTTCTGCGTCAATTGTTTCCAGATGAAGAATTGTACGAATACATGTTTGATTACATGGCATCTATTTTAATTGGTAAAAATGCAAACCAAACGTTTAATATTTTAATTGGATCTGGTTGTAATGGTAAAAGTAAATTGATTGATTTATTGAGCGCAATCATGGGAAAATATAAAACAACCATTCCTATCTCTATCATTACTAAAGCAAGAACTAATGTTGGCGGAGCTTCACCTGAAATTGCGGCACTTGTTGGAATACGTCTTGCTGTGATGCAAGAGTCATCCGTTCATGATCATATCAATGAAGGCCCATTGAAAGAGTTAACTGGCGGTGATTCAATTCAATGTCGCGCGCTGTACAGCCGCCCATTTACTTTTATTCCAAAATTTAAATTGCTCATGTGTACCAATAATTTGCCAGTTATTAATGGCAAAGATGACGGAACTTGGCGCCGTGTTCGTTCCGTTGAATTAAAATCCAAATTTAAAAATGATCCAGATCCAACGTCCAAATATCAATTCAAAATTGATAAAAATATTGATGATAAATTTAAAATATGGGCGCCGTATTTCATGCAAATGTTGGTAGAACGAGCCTTTACAACAAAAGGAATTGTAAAAGATTGTGCTATGGTGATGGTAAATTCAGAAAAATATCGCAAGGATCAAGATTACATGGCAAGCTTTATGGATAAATATGTATACGAAGATCCTGAGGGCACACTTATGGAACACGAATTGCTCGAGAAATTCAAAGAATGGTGGAAAATGTATTATGGCGATAAACGTGTCATGGGAAAAGAATTATTTGATTACCTTCATAAAAAATACGCAGATCATCCTAGCATTAAATCTAGAGGAACATTGTGGCATGGTATTAAACTACATAGTGAGAAATATGACGAGGTAGACGATATTTAATTTAATAAAGCTAATGTTTGTTGAAGTAATTTATTATGATCTAATATTTCAGCCATGCGTTCAAGCCCCTTTATTTCTTTTACAATAACAGAATTTATAGAAGTACACGTATTTCTACATGATGCGTCACAATTTTTTTCACAAGCAGTTTCACATTCTTTGTGTTCTGTTGCATCATTTAAAAAATTAAAAAAACCCCCGCGTTTTGTTTTACGTTTTGCGTTACGTTTTGTTTTACGTTTACCACCAAATCCATATCCAATACCAATATTGCCAAAATGTTGATTTGGATATTTGGTATGAAGTGTTTGAATCATTTTATGTTTTTCAGAATAACTTAATTTTGGATTAGTAACCATGTGTATAATCATATTTTTATCCGCTTCACTTAAAAATGTCATTTTAAATTTTTTATTTAATTTTTCTAAAACTTCCTTTTGTAATTTGTCATTTGCAATTTCTGTCGATTCTAATTCTTTTTTTAAAAAAGAACTATCATTAAATGCAGCATTACATAATCCTCTACATTTACATGTTTTTTTACATGTTTTTAAACACGAATTTCCACCATACAACTTTCGCATAGTATAAACACATATATTATATTTTAATGTAATGTATTTTTGTAAACATTTTTTGTGTACCAATATTATCGTAAGTTGTATATTGAGAAAGTCGTTTTGGTTCTTTTAAATATTGAAAATAGGAATGAATCATTTCTGAAAGTAGCACAATTTCATGGTCGTGTAATGAATAAGGAACATTTGGAATTAATAATTGCGGTTTTATGATAAATGCTGATATTCGTGTATTTTTATTTAATTCTTGTGATAATTTAAAAAAATAATTGGTTGGTTTTCCATGAATAGAACGAGGCAATTTAATAATAGGTGTTAAACATGCGCCTTTACATGTATTGATTTGATCTACATATTCATCTGATGTATCTACCATTTCATATTTTTCATCCAATATTTTTTTAAGATAGGATTCTGAAATTGTTTTTGATTGAATACGCAAATTAACTTCTTTTCGTAAACGATAATCATTCGCAACTAACATTTTAAGCATAAGTCGTAAAGAAGAATGAATATTTTTTTCAAATGTAGTATATTTTATATAATCTACTCTTTTTTGTTCAGCTTCAGTAGATAATGTAATATATTCATGCTTGACACTAGATGGATAAACAGGTATAATTGTAACCATATTAGATGTTTTTATACATGGCACAAATGAATTTGTTTCAGTAATAATGCCTATGATTTTATCATATTCTACAACTTTATATACAGGAAGACAATGACATTTTCTAGATAATAAGGTTAATGTATCTATGGTTGTTTTATAATCTTTTATAGGCATGTCTACTTGTTTTAATGATACTAACGTAGATGGATAACACGGAACAAATATTCCATTTACACTTAACCCAATACACATTTCATTATGTACGACTTGACCTTGAATTGTTTCATCTTGAAGTAACGATTGTAATTTTGTAGAAATAACGTTGGTACGATAAAAGCCAGATTCAGCATGACAATCTAAAAAATATTTTTCTATTTTTAAAAAGGTTGTATTTAATTTATCATAAAAATTATGTAAATACGTATGTGAATTGTTACTAATGTTATGATCTATAATGGGTTCAAATAAAATGCGACCATTATCATCATGTTCTAATATCATAAATAAAGTACGACTGCGATCAAACGTAACATTCATATAACGATTACTAGGACATATAATTTCTAATTCTTTCAAGGTTGGAACTCTTAAAATAATCAAATTTGTTTTGAATACAATATTAATAATTTCCCATAAATACGTATAATCCAAATACTGAATTTCATGTTTAAATTCTGGCCATGTAAATTGTTTACATAATCTGGCATTATTTAATTGTTTAAAAATCGGTTTTGCAGCATTTAATAAAAAAGAACATGTTTTTTTTAAATCATAAGTAGAATCCGACATTCGTAAACATGCAGCAATACATTCAATGAATGATCTAGGAGATTTAATGCCATAACGTAATAAATGGCGACCTGGTTCAATCATACATTTTTCATTAAGTTCAAAAAAGTATTGAATGGATTGAGGTATATTTGCAATGGCACCTTCCTCGGTAAGAGGATTTGTACGCCCTGTTGTAATTCTTTGGGTCAATGTAACATTTCTTGGTTTTTTACTATCACGATCCTTATCTTTTTTGAAACAACAAGGACCAATTTCATCTTCTAATAATCCAGGGAAAGGATATTCTCCATCATTTAATTTGTACACACTACCATGTTGTTCTACATCCAAAGGTATTCCTTTTTTAATATTAATAATTTTGAGTTTTTTATCTTCAATGTCTTTATCTGTAAGTGGTATTTTATTTACCATGTCCCAATATTTAGGACAAATGTAAGTTGAACCATTATGATTTAATTTAGAATATTTTTCAACGGATGGATCAGCAGCTTCTTTATCTTTTAACGCAATTGGACAACGATGTAATTGACATTTTTTAGTATATTCTTTGTCTAACGTAGGACCAAATTTTTGTTTAATTCTATAAATAATAAAATTAACATTATTTAATTTCATGTCCTTGTCAGTGCTTACAGCACCACCTTCCATATCCTCCATATCATCGTCTACTACTACAATTTCATCGTCCTGTTCAGATGTATCATCTACGACTACAATGTCATCTTCATCATCAGATTCAAAATTTAATTCACTTGTAAAATTTAATTTAGTAACTTGAACAACAGGTACATCTCGTTCACATACAATAGAATGTTTTTGTGTACATACAGCTATGTAAGTAGCAATGTTTTTTTCAATACATGGAAGGTAATAGATTGATTTTATGTTAGATAAAATAAATGTTAATTCAGTATCGGCTTTTTCCAAACGTGTAGGAAACCCTACAATTTCTTTTATTTTAAACGCACCCTGATCTTCTTTCACTAAATTTGCTGATTCATTAAATGATTTTAAATAAGAAAAAGCATCGGCATCCGATAAATTAAATGCTCGTTTCAAGGTTGTTTTTAACCCTTCTAAATTGTCTTTTTTGTCTTTTAAATATTCATTCACACATAATTCGTGAATTAGTTTATTTTCGTTATAATTGCTTACACGAGTATATCTTTTTTCAGAATCTTTTAACGATACAAAAAACCTATTACCACAGACATTTTCTTTATAATTTTCAGTATTGAATGTAATAGAATATGTAATGTTATGAATAGTAGAATTTTCTACTGATGTAAAAATAGGATAATCTAAAAATCCACTTTGTATCATAAACGTGTGTACTTGTTTTAATACATCTTCATGTGATTTTAATAACGCATTTATTTCATCAATGTCATAATTTTTACATGTTGCTTCAAACAGAATGCTTCCATCTTCTTTAAATGCATATTTTACTCGATTTGAAAAAATAGCCGTAATTGATTTTTTATACGATTGATCCTTTTTTACAATTTCATATTCAGATAAATTAGGTATAGGATTTCCTTTGATATCTTCCTTTTCACAATAAAGTTTATACACAATGTCTTCTTTACCTGAATTATATTGAATCATTGAAAGTGATTCGGATGTATGTAATAAATTAAACAGCGTGTTTAAAGGAATATTTATTTTATTAGAAGGATGAACTGAACATATAATATGTTGAATTCCTTTATGTAATGGAATTTCATGCGAAAGTTGATACATTTCATTTAAATTCATGATTCGTCGCTCAATCATAGATGTATCTATGGATTTGTTAAAATATAAATCTAAATCAGAACGTTGTTTTATATATACTTGAATATCAAAAAAAGGCATGTAATCTAAAAGTAATTTTTTAGGTTCATGAATAATATCTTCTTCATTGTAAAGATCGGGACGAATGACGTGATCAGGTCGCACAGAAAATTTAAATTTTTTACCTAATGAAATTTGTTCAATTACATTTATAAAATTATATTCTAGTATATCTTCGTGGGTATATTGACGTTCGTCTAATTTTGTTGGCTGAAAATTATTAACGTAATTATTCAAATCGTACCATGGAATATCTTTTTTTTCAAAATGATGAATTACTTGTTCGGGTGTATACGAAGATTGTTTAGATGTAAATAAATAAATATTATTTATATCAATACTAAGTATTTTAGATAGTTTATACCAGACTACTTCTATGGTATCGTCTTCATAAATATTAGTTGAATATATTTCTTGTCCAGTACGAAAATTTATAAATTTCATATATAGTATATTTATAAATTTTTAAATCTAAATGTATGCTATGGCATTTACTAGATTTTATGATGATCCTGATAGAATTATGAAAAAATTACAAGAAAGTACAGATCCTTGTTTATATAGTTTAGGTCAACCAGGAAATGGAAATAAACCCCATTATATAAAAGATCCATCTATTATTCTTCAAAAATGGGGTGCTAATTTATACAATGATCGGGTCAATGTAGAATCTGAATTGAGAGGAATTCCTTATAAATTAAACCGAGATACCATTCAACAAAAAAAAATAGATTCGGATGAAATTGTATATCCAGTTTATTCTAAAGAAGTAACGAGTCAATCTAGAGTAATTGCGCCAGTTTGGATGACACGAGATGTAGAACAAACTAACTTTTGGTATTTACCATTGAATCCACAAGAAAATGTAACTTTGCCGTTTGAAACTACTAGCACACGTTTATTAGAGAAGGATAAACATAAAATTTAAATATCTTAGAAAATGTAACTTTGCCGTTTGAAACTACTAGCACGCGTTTAGGATAAACATAAAATTTAAATATCTTAGAAAATTTTATATTTACATTATATATGTCAAGAGATTACGAAGCGCAAAGAAGAGATGCGCGGACACTCCCGACACTCTCTGTTCAACAACAACTACAATTATTATCAGCAGCACACGAGAGAAGATCCTCCCAGGAAGAATCCCCAGCTGTTGCACGTGCTATGCGTCGCCCAGAAGGGGCAGCGGCATCTTCAGCTGATGAGCGTGATTGGTATCACAGATATCGCAGAGGAGAAGAAGAGACAACAAGGGCAATACAAAGGGAACTACAGGGCAGAGAAGGCAAGGCAAGGGCAGTACAGGGCAGATATCGCTCAGAAGAAGAAGAGACAAGGGCACTACAGGAAGACATAAATGCTGGGCGTCAAAGAAAGCCAAAGTTTTCAATGGGATTTTCGGACGACGAAGAAGAAGGAGGAGGAAGATTACAACCTTCTTTAGAACCAAGAATTCAAGAATTAATGAATCTAGGTCTAGGTCTAACATATGAAGAAGCCTTACAAATGGTCTTAAATGAAAGTTCAGAAGGAGTTGCTAGTGCAACTTCATCGCCCAAAGATTCTACAGAACAACAGGCTCGTGAATTATCAAGGAATACGGGTTTATCATATAAAGACGCCTTACAAATTGTTTTAGATGGTATTGCACAAAATTCTGCTACTTCACCAAAAAGTAAGGTTTCTCGGGAAGCGGTTTCACGCCCACCACTAGCACCAGCACCTTTACCCGCTCCAGCACCTTTACCCGCAGCACCTTTACCCGCAGCACCTTTACCCGCAGCACCTTTACCAGCTCCAGCACCTTTACCCGCAGCACCTTTACCCGCTCCAGCACCACCCAAAGAAGAGTTTACCAAGGTTCAACGAGCTGAACTTAATGATATACTAAAAGTAATGCCTAAAAATGCATCATGGTGGTCTTGGTTGCGCAGATCCGACCCCTCTGACATGAGTGACGCAATTCAAGAACTTCGAGCAAGAGAACAACAAAGAGGGCGTATAGGAGATGCATTAAAATTGTTAGGAAAATTTAAGGAGCGTATTCCAAATACAACAGGTAATTTAACATGGGAACAATTAAGAGCAAGTTTAACGCCTCATGCGTCAGAACGTGATATGTTAGAACGTGTAGTTGATCCATATGGATTATTTGAAATTATGCATGGACAACGTACTATTATGGCAGATCTTACTATTGCAGTTCCACGATCAAGAATACTTGCTGATGAAGTATGTGGAAATACAACAGATTTACTTAAACGCTGGATGAGACAACGACAGCAGGTTGGATTAGGACCAATTGAAACAGAAAGTGGTGTTGTAATAACAGAAAGATTATTAGATAGTAAATTGCGTGATAAATTTATGTTGTGTTTGACTGGCCGTGTAGATGCAGAAGAACATAAGGATGATTTTTCGCGTTGGAAAGTGGTAGCATCTTTCATTGATTTAACTCCTCCTATATTTCAAGCAAGAGTATGTGAACAATTATTACCTGCCATGCTTGAAGGAGGAAGCGAAGCATCTGTTCCTTGTGGAGGAGGAATTTGGAGATATGCGGTTGTATCACTACGATATGGAATAGAAACATGTTTTCCTCCCAGTGAGGCACCAGATGTTGTTTCACAAGAACCAAGGCGGACTCCTATATTAAGACAATTATTAGTTCAATATGTATTTGGATTAATGGATGAAAGAGATGATGATAGACTTTTTCCACGCAATAATTCTACGACACCTGAATTAAGAAAATTACTTCATGATTTTATAAAACGAACCGCTTTAAATAAAGCTGAACAAAATCCAATAGTATGGGGAAATTTGGAAGATTTAGTTGGTGAAGCGCGGAGACTTCAAGGAGGCAAAAAAAATAAACAAACAAAACTAAGGCGTAAAACAAAACGTAACCATACAAAAAAAATAAAATATGTAAAAAAATAAATATATCTAAAATTATGGCATTAGAAAAAATTCAAGTTGCAATTGAAAATTTTGAATATAGTACAGAATTAAATGATATGGCATTTGATTCTGATCAAGCTCAAGATAAAGCTGTACTTAAAGCAATTCAAACATTAAAAAAAGAAATTGATATTGCGTTAAAAAGTAGTACCATGACAAATACAAAAGCTAATATTACACCAGATTTTATAAAGAGTAAAAAGATAAAAAAGGTAAAACGTAAAAGTAAAAAAATTAAAAAATGGTTTTTTTTCTAACAATAAAGTATGAAAACGAGACGCAATCAACATGGTGGAAATACGCCCAATATATTTAAAACTAGCAACATTAGCACACAAACAACTCTAGATCCTGGCTACAAAGTAGTGGGCGTATTAACTCATACCATTAATTCTGGTATTAGCGCAGTACGTGAAATGGCAACAAGTTTATCTAATGTATTTGGTCAATCTGGGTTTGATACGTCTAAATTTAATACAGCAAAAAATAGAGGTTTAACTGCTATTAGCGAAAAATTAGGACCCAATCAAAAATTAATTGGGTTAACTATTGACGTGGATAATAGCCCCAAACTTATTTGTGTTCATTTTACAGGAACAATCATTGAGAAATTGTAATGAGATTTAATTTAACGGGTAATATAGAAATTTCTTTTACTTTTTTGAATACAAAGGCATTGTTTAAAAAGGATAATTTTTTTTCATATTCTGGCATATCACGTCCTCGCAAAGTTCCATAATAAGTTTCAAATGGTGTTACGGATTGCATTTCAAATCCATATTCATTCATGATTTTTACAAAATAACTGAAAAATACTAAATATTCTTCTATTTCTGTACCAATAGATTCTTGTAATACATCAATCGCATAACCTACACAGCTGCTATTATCAGCATGTTCTATATGTGTGTATTTTTTAGTAATGGTACACACATGTTCTTCTTCGTTTTTAAATATTAATTTAGGAGTATCTTTTAGTAAATTAAATATCTTTTCACCATCGTAACATGTTCCTATAAAATATCCATGAAGTGCTGTACATTCGGCTACATTTTTTAAAAATTCAGTCAACGTAGTAATGGACTTGAACATGTAATGGACAGCAAATTGAATTGTGGTTACATCAAATCCGCGTTTAGCCTTTTCATAATGATCTGCTACACCATTTCCTAGAGCCATGTTTTTAGGATCTATTCCAAATACGGATCTCGCAATTGCGTTTTCATAGTCCGTGTTACATGCCATTCCAGATTTAATGTTTTTTGTACTATCTCCTTGTATGAATAGGCATCGCATTGGTTTGATGGAATTTTCAGGTTCATGATATGCTTCTAAATATCGTTGACATGCTCCATTTATTTTATTATTGATATTATCATCAAACAAGTCAATTCCAAATACAAAACTTGCCCCTTTCCATTTGCGCAAGTCACCGCCCTTTCCTACTGCAAAATCTAAGATGATACACTTGGGTGTAATAACCGATTTTAATAATTCAGTTTTAATTTTATTATGAAACAGAGCAAGAGCCGAACGTTCATCGCCCTTTTTCTTTTGTTTATAATAAACAGCTTGTGCTCCTGATAAATTTTCTGGTCGAATTGGATTTTTTATAGTAGACCAATTGGATGCCGCGGTAGTAAATGCGTTTGGAATCCGTGTTTTCATTTTATCCCAACGAACGCGCATAGGAACCCATTTAGCATGTTTTTCTTCGTCCATTTTGTCATCGTATCTACATTCAATGATCATTTTGTTTTCAATGATTTCACCTAATTCTGTTTGTAAAGGTTCAGTAACAATAGCAATGTGAGGAATACCTTCTGGTTTGAATAATATGTTTTTATGATCTGAAACATGATCGATTTCATACCGATGAAAGATACAATATTGATGATTTACATATCTACGATGGTTCATCACATCATTTCTACCAAATCCTACATATAATTTTAATATTTTATAGGGAATATCACCTAATAAACTTGATTTGTAATACACTGAATCGGATATTTCAACATAAAAGTCAATTGTATTTTCTTCAGGTGGTTTCCATTTAAAATTCAAATCCCAGGTAAATTTTTCATTCAATACTTTATGCTGTGTTTCTGACATACCAACACCATATTTTGCTGGAACAAAAATTAAACCATCTGTATGATAATCATAGTCCTTACTCGTAATACGAGTATATGCTTCTGGACTAAATTCAATAAATTCCTTATACGTTAATTGAAATAACGAATCAGGAACAACTAATTTTCGTACAACTTGTTGTAATAAATCGTATCGGTGCATTTTTTCATCTACAAATGGTAAATGACGAACACTTTCACTCTCTTTACCTAAACGACAAAAATAAATATCAAAGGCAAAATAAGTATTCATGGACGTATTATTCTTTTTATGAATTACGTGTTCACCATCTAATAAAATAGAATTAAATTTAGATGAATCATACTGAACTCCAGTATATTCTACTTGCATGGAATTAGTAATTAAATATGCCTTTTTATCAACAATCAAAAACAACTTTCGTTCACCATCCGCCTTTTCAGAAACGTAATAATCTTTTTGAATCAATCCTAAATTTTCATGCTGAAGTGTAACTAAACTTGGACCAATAAATTGAGTTGTTGTAGTTAATTTTTTATATTCATCCAAGACACGTTTCATGATTGTATTACTAATGGGAAAATAACTTCGTTGAAACCCGCGTAAACCAAGAGTAATTGCTTTAATAATGTGCATTTTTAAATCTTTATGACGTTTAAATTCAATTTCAATTTCATACTTTGGATCTTTTTGAAACAAATTATCAATATCATCATCCATTTTTACAATACTACAATCAAATGCAAACATGGGATAGTCTTTATGTTCAAGACGAACACGATTCATAAATCGATATGTTTTTTTACCCAAAGGCACACTTTGTAAAATGGATGGATAACTAGATTCAGAAACTGGTATTTCTTCACTTAAAGTTAATTTAGCAGAATAATCAGAAATATAATACTCTTTTATTTTTTGTTTTGTTTGAATTTTAGGTTGACTAAATTTTAAATGACGACAATAATATTGAATCGCGTCAATTCCATTAATTTCAATACGTGTATTTTCTTCTCCTACACTACTTATAATACGTAATATATCTTCCCCTTTTGTATTATTGATAGTACATCCAGATAAAAGTAACCATTGAATGACGTGATTATAATCTATTTTAGTTGTTTCTTTCAATGATCCATCTAAAGAAGCAGGTCGTAATTGAGCTTCAAATTCCATGGTAGATGTACCCTTATCAAATAAAGCAATAATTGCATCTATAGAAGTTGCCACCATTACTTTTTTATCCATACTATACTTTATTAAAATACTTATTTTTAATCAATTTAATATTTTATAATATATGCAAGCCGTTTTAGTTGAATTTTTAGGAACACTTGTATTTTTGTATGTAATTATTGCTACTGGAAATGCGCTTTTTATTGGATTAACACTTGCCTTATGTATTTATTTAGGAGGAAAAATATCTGGTGGAAATTTTAACCCGGCTGTTACAATTATGCTTGTTTTAGCTAAAAAACAAAACATGGATACATTAATTCCATATTTGCTTGCTCAAGTTGCCGGCGCTCTTGCTGCTATTGAATTGTACAAACGCGTTAAACTATAAAAAAAATATATAAGAATTTAATACATAATATTTAAAGAAACACGGCTGATCCAATAGTAGTTAAATGTTCATGTAATTGTGATGTTTCTGTAAGAATAGTTCCATCAGATGTCGTTAAATTTGCACGAATCAATGTTGTATCTATGTGACCTAGTACAGCACGAATTTCTTCCATGACAATACGAATCTTTTCATCTAATGGCAATAGAGTGGTTGCGAATCGCTTAACATCTCTAGTTGTAATTTGATGAAGACACCCAGTTGCCTTTTCAAGCGCAATATCTACCGCCTTTGAACAATCTAACGTAGATCCATTCATTGCGTCAGATTTGCCTTGGTTTTTATCTTCAATTCGTTTTGATACATTTGTTCTGATGAATTCAGTATACGCAGGATCTATGACCGGAACAAGTTTTCCTTTCTTTTTGATTTCAGAGGTTACCATAAATGTTCCAATGATTGAATTGTGACCTGACGCAAGCATGTCTTTGATAAATTCCGGTTTATTATTACATGTATCAATCAAGACAACGCCACCTGATTCAATACCCTTTTTAAACTGCTTTTTCAATTTAGAATACATGATATCGGGTGGAATTTTTTCACCCATGACACGTTTGTATTCATTGGAAATTCTATCCGGACTTACCCATGTAACAGGTCCAACGGATGATTCAATCGCTTTGAAGATGCTCGTTTTGCCTGTACCAGGTGCATCTACAAGAGTCACCAATAAACTTGTTTTTTGGCTGGTAATAATATTACTAACTTGACCATCGGTAATGACATGACCAATGTATTTTCCGCCACGAGAAATGACAATTCCAGCCGATGAATTTAAAATGTTGGAATCATCTTCAAAATGATAGATGGATCCAAACCGATTCAACAGAGTACGAATGGTTTGTACTTTGTGTAGAAAGATGGACGTTCCTGGTTCACGAAAATAAAATTCCATAGGACATGAAATAATGGTGGCAAGATAGGATACAATCTCTTCTTTTTGTAATAGATCACGGCCAGTTAAAATACAAATGGTTACACCCAATGTATGATACGTATGAAGTGCTTGTACAATAGTAGGATTTGCGGTAAATCCACTAGATGAAGTGTGATGCATTTCCCCTACCAAGGTTAGATCAAAATCAAAGATGGCTACCTTATTTTCTTGATTTACAGAAAGTTCAGGTTCGATTACAGGGTCTTCCTTTTTTTCCTTTTCTATTTTAGGTTTATCAAGCTTTGGTGTAAATGTCCACCAAGTAAGTCCATACTTTTTATGAAGGTCGTCTACCAAACAATTTCCATTTTGTGTTGATGATAAACATTCGTAAATCAATTCTACCGCATCTGTATCATTATTCAACTGGTATTTATTAGCATAGAGAAAACTCGTCATCCATCCTAAGTAAAGCGTGTCACGGACACCAATGGTTTTCACAATTTCAGCATATTTAGCAGCATCAAATTTGGTTTTAATTAAAGATGGAAGAAATTCATCCAAATAAATAGCAAGTTGATTGATAGAAGTGCGCATGGTATGAATGTGCGCATCTCGTTCTTCATGGCCAAGTTCACCCACAGCATCATCATACTTTCCCAAAATTTCATTTCGTTGAGCATTCATAAAATCGGCCGATGTTCCTACGTTCAATGTAATTCCCAAATGAATCTTTTTATACGGATTACTTTTCCCTTTAGAAACTGGAAAACATTCACCGGGTTTAACCGCATACAATACACATCCTTCAGGTACAACACCGACAAGTGATGGATTAGCTGACTGCCATTCAAAATAATCATCGCGATCCTTGAAATACGTATCTGCGGTAGTATATTTTGAATAAAGGGGTAGTCCATTCTCATAAAATTCTGGATACAATTCTTGAAGAATGGTCCAGGATGGAACGCCATCTAACCCAATCATCACAAGTGGTTTTAGTAGCCCCTCTTCTGTACCAAAATCGTACTTTGTCACAATCAAATTCCATTTGGATAACAATTCAGCAAAGAATACGACGCCAGGATGTTCTTTCAAGTAAGTATCCAATTTAGGATATTTACGCAAACACTGAATACCTAATGATGTAAATGTAGGCGAATCTTGAATGTTAGGTTGCATTTTATGTTCAGTTACAGTACCTAGCGTATAAGCATGTAAATATCCGGTTTCATCGTACCAAAATCGCAAATTGGATCCGTCTTCTTTGTTCATAAATACTAATTTGTATCCATCTGCTTCAATGTTGTGAAGCATAGGTAAAAATTCCATACCCATTTGTTTGGACATTTCATTTTCGTTGAAGAATTTTGGTAAGCCAAATACAGAAATTTCCCATTTGCCGTCTTTGTATCCAAGCGTTGTACCGCGACATGCGTATTTCCATTCTGAATCAAATACGCATGTTTGTCCATATTTTAAATTAAACAGGTTCATTGAATTTTGTACAGCATGCGTCATACGAATGCCATGCATCGCAAAGAATGATTTAAGATGTTTAACGTCAGAATTGGTCAACCATTCTGTATGGAAAAGTTCAAGAAACTTTTCGCGAGCAGCAAGCTGAAAAGTACGAATGTGAAACATTCCAAAGATATTTATCTATTTATTTTTATAAATTCAATTTATTTTATTAACATGACATTTTATATTATATAATTATATGAAAACACGACATTTGCGTAAAATTTATAAAAAAACACGAAAATTGTCTTCTTTTTTAGGATTGATTGTACGTTGTAAAAATGAAATATATGTACGTGAATTTGTAGATTATTATTTACAACAAGGTGTAGATACTATATATATTGTAGATGATCATTCAGATAAAAAAATATACAAGGATGTTAATCATCCAAATGTAAAAATTATATTTGAAAAAAATCATGTTACAGATAAACATAAAATGGATAGTTCTAATAAATTATATAAAAAAATTAAACATTTATATGAATGGATTATTTTTGTTGATATGGATGAATTTATTACTACTAAAAAGGATGTAACTAAAACAATACGTGATGAATTGAAAACTACATTTAAAGATTGTATGTGTGTAAAAATACCATGGGTTATGATGTCATGTAATTCAATTAAACATAATCCCTCATCTTTATTGAAAACAAATGTTTATCGGTGGAATCATGATAAAAAACACGTCAATACAATTACAGATGAACCTAAATTTAGATGTAGATATAATGAAATAGAAGTAAAATGTATTTTTAAACCAAAATATTTTAAAAAATTAAGTGAACATTATCCATTACAACCTATAGGGCATGTAAAAGTAATTGATAGTATATATAAAAAAGATCAGGAATTAAACCCTTTTTATAAAAATTTAAGAGAAAAGAATATTCAAGAAGGATATTTATTATGTTATCATTATAGAATTATTTCAGTTGAAAATTGTGTAAATAAAATAAAGCATAATGCATTTTATAAAAAATATAAATTAAAAGATTTATTATCATTTGATTATCCGGAAGTAATAGATAAAACATTACATGATAAAATGTAAAATAAATTTTATATGGAATTATAAACGTGTCTTTAACAATGACCCCATTTTTTTATTTTTTTGAGCATTTGGATAAGATTCATGAGTAGATTCAACAATAGTATACCCTTGACTATTGTAATAAGCTCGTCGCTTCTTCCATTGGTTGATAAATGTTGGATGTGAATCTACAATGTCGACCACGACTGGTTTTTCATGTTTAACACGCAAAATTCTACCAACGGCTTGAATGACATCTGTTTTAGGAGTTGCTAGTACAAGGGTAGATAATGTTTTAATATCCAATGCTTCTTCGGCCATGGCAAACGTTGCCAAAATAATCTTTTTAGTTTCACTTTCTTTCAAGGCAGATTGTTTCATGCCTCCAATATAATAACCAACTGATCCCATATTTCTATGCTCAATTGCATCATGGAAATATTCTAATAATGCCTTTGTATGAGATAATATCATGACTTGATGTGTAGTTGTATCTTTTAACAATATATCCAAAATATGTAAAATACATTCCTTTCTAGGATTATATTCACTTAATTTTTTGATCATACTCGTATAATTGGTTTCTCCTTTAAAATTTTTAATTACTTCATTAAATTCATCATCTGTAGTTGTAAATGTTACTTTATGTATATACACCAATGTTTTTTCTCGTTTTGCCGAATACACAATGTCACCCAAAAATAATTTAAATACTTTACTCAATCCATCTTTTCGTTCCATGGTAGCCGATAATCCAAGCATGTAAGGCGTAACAATTTGAAACAATGCATTACTAAATACATCTGCGGCAATATGATGTGTTTCATCAATGATTGTAAATCCAAAAGATTGAAAAATTTCTTTAGGGTATTTATCTTTAGAGATAGATTGAAGCATGCCAATGACAATATCTTTATTTGTATCGATAGTTGTTCCTTGGATACGTCCAATGGTAGCATTTGGTAAAAATTCGCGGATTCGTTCCATCCATTGTTCTAACAAAAATTCCTTGTGTACAATGACAATGGTTTTTAATTTTAATACTGAAATTAAATACAACGCAACTATAGTTTTTCCAAATCCGCATGGTAATTCAAGCAATCCACATTGTTTATTTAAAAAGGCATCTACCGCATCCTGTTGATCTTTACGAATAGATCCAGAAAAGGTTACGTTGATAGGTGCGCCTTTAGAAATTGTTTTAGGAACACATTCTTTATAAAATCTTGGAACATATAATTTATGTGGTGATTCACGATAAGCATAAAATTTAATTTCGTTTGCATATCCATGAGATGTTTGAGGTGAAAACGTAAGTTGGCGTTTGATATCTTGTTGCTCCGATTCAGTTAATAATTCTTTAGGAATTGTTAATCCTCGTGGACCAAGAAACATTTTTGTATTTGTAGTTTTTAAAAATAGATCAATTTTAAAAATATTTTTATAAACTATGGATATTTTACATGCTATTGTTCTTGTCTTATTATGTATGATTATTTTATTTAATATTAAATTACCATCTTCTGTACAATCCATAGGAACTATTCCAGTTACTATAGTATTGTTGTTTGTTTGTTTTTATATATTTACAAAATCGCCTCTTTTAGGTGTAATTGCACTAGTTGCTGCGTATGAAGTAATGCAAATTCCAACAATAAACACTACATTAGTACAAAGTGATCCTGATTATACAGAAACACAATTTGGTGAAACATTAGAAGAACAAGTTGTTAGTAATATTGTACCTATGGTTAAAACAACAACGCCCGCCTATTTAAAATTTAACTATAACGGAGATAACACACATAATGCTGCTTCATGTAGTTAAAGAAATATTGATGAACCCAAAATTTTAAGATATCCATATTACAAAAATTTTTCAAAAATATATAAAAATGAGAATACTTATTTGGTTGTTGTAATTGCTTACGATACAGATACTAATAGTATATAATTAATTGAAAATATGTGTGACGATAAAATTTTTGTAAAAGACTTTGAAAAAAAATCAACCATGTAAAAAATGGGCATTATTCAAGAAAAAAAATATGTATAGGTAAACTATATGAAAAGTGAAATAATACTATTATTAGGAGCAGGATTTTATATAGCCGATACACTTTACGATGGAAAATATTCTAGTCAATTTACAAAATATAAAAAACATTTTAAAATTGTTACTATTTTATTTGTTGTCTTTTCATTATACACATTTATTAAAAAAAATCCATCAGAATCTAAAAGTTTAATGGGTCATTTAAATGGAATGATACGATACATGCCCATTGATAAAAATTCACGTGATTTAATTACGCCTTTTTTAGCGCCTCCCCAAGAACAACGAATTTTAACATCAGGAGGAGACGCAACGTCAAGAAGTGTCAGCGGAACTAAAAAAAAATATGTAGCAGCTCAACAATCATGGAAATGTCATGATTGTAGAACCCAATTAGATGCATGGTTTGAAGTAGATCATAAAGTTAGATTGGCGGATGGAGGATCCAACCATATTGACAATTTAGTTGCTCTTTGTAGAAATTGTCATGGAAAAAAAACTACCTTTGAAAATTTATAATACATCAGTATGGATGCAATTCAAATTGTTGTTTTTTCATTTTTATGTTTACTACTTTTATTAATTGCTTATGTTGTATTTTTTTCATTTTCTTTCTATTTGCCAAATAGATATTTTTCTGGAACATTTAGTTTTATTTTTAGAATGATTATATTTATTGTTTTGGCATTAGTTATTATTTATTATAATCCTGTTAAATTACAATACGATAAAGAAATAAAGGATGCTGAAAAGGATTATATCAAACATTCAAGGTATGAATCTTATTTTTCAAAACAATTAAAGCATGTGTGGCAAAATGCGGTATCTGATCAGTTTAATTATTATATTATCATTGCTGTTGTTTTATTGTACATGCCGTTTTTTATTTATGTAATATATTTGTTGTATATTAATGAAATTCCGGTTTCAGCAATTCCTGTTGTTCCCGGACAAATAAATTTAACAGATTATTTTCCACCATTATATTTGATTAATGTAATTGTTCTAATTATTACATGTATGTATGTGTTTGTTTATAATTATGATTATAAGTATCTCACAATTCCTATTACATTTGGTTTAGGAAGTTTTGCATATTCATTTTTAACGATATAAATATAAAATATTTTAATATATAAGTTATGGAAATAAGACCTGATGATATTGGATACACAACCATGATGTTTAAAATGACATCGGTAAAAAAAGCAGAAACATTTAATATTTGTATTGGTAAAGCGTATGATTATGAAGACAAAGATAGATATAATGTATATTTAGTAACTAGTGGAAGTGTTAACTCTAAAATAGGATATTATGAAGTTAACACGGGAGAAGAGGTCACAGATTCAGATGGTGATTTTGATGTAAAAAAATTTGGTGAGCCCGTATGGGATAATGTAAAGGAAGTACCTAAACCCGTTGTTGTACCCAAACCCGTTGTACTCAAACAGGATAGTTCTGTAGAGTATGAAATTCATGACATAACAAGTAATGGAGATTGTTTTTATGCCAGTGTAGATAGTGCTACTAGACAAAAATTTACATATGATAAAAAGTCGGTCATGGAATTAAGAGAAAAAATTGCGGAACAGATAGAGTCTAGTGCTAGTATGAAAGATGTGATTGTTCAAGCGTATGAAAATGCAAGCGATGATGAAGACGAAGATTCAGATTATACATACATGTTAAAAAATTATTTTGAAAATGCTAAAAAAATAAACGATGTATCGGATGTAGAAGACAAAAATAAAATGATTGTTGATGAATTTGTAAAAATGTTAAAAATACAAGGAACATGGGCCATCAATTTAACAATTGGATTTTACATGAAATTGTTTAATGTTTGTTGTATTATTTTAGATGAACGTGGTCTACCTAATAAAATAAACGATTTCAATATTGAAAAAGTGTTTGGATTTGGA
>Ga0209443_1000482_pt1 | contig 27000 bp, 23 predicted proteins | sample LauGreBMM110DCMD_2_FD_187571 | JGI IMG/M metagenome (GOLD analysis project Ga0209443, IMG submission 187571) | Freshwater lake microbial communities from Lake Michigan, USA - Su13.BD.MM110.DCMD (SPAdes) (version 2) | ecosystem: Environmental > Aquatic > Freshwater > Lake | place: Lake Michigan... | reverse complement strand
GGATCGATCGCCCGCTTTGTTTCATCTGAAGTTAATCTCGTGGCGATAGCTATCTTTGCAGGAATTGCATTTATTCCCGCTGCCTTTTTCCTCCTACCCGCAGATCTCGATGATCACGATGGTGGCAAAGAAGAGACGAGTGCAAAAATCCCTCTCTTTGGAAAGAGCGTTCTGCCTCTGTGGGGGTTGGGAATTGGATTACTCGGCTCCATGATCGCAGAAGGTGCTGCAAGTGATTGGGCCGGAATTTTACTTCGCGATGACATGGGATACGACAAGGGAGTCAATGCATCTGGTTTTGCCTGTTTTGCACTGGCAATGATTGTCAGCAGATTACTTGGCGATAAGACTCTGGATCGTTTAGGACCCGCAATGACGGTAAAGCTCGGTGCTTATATCGGCGGAGTGGCGTGGGGTGCAGCGATTCTGATTGCAGTGCCTTTGTCACAATCGCACCCACTTGTAGCTCTCATCATAATTAACCTTGGATTTATTGCAGTCGGATTTGGTATTGGACCAATGTTTCCCGCCTTTATCTTGGCAGCGGGAGCCACTCCAGGTGTTGCACCCTCAGTTGCTATGGCGCGAGTAGGTGTTATTGGTATTGCTGGTTATTTCTTTGGACCTACTTTGACTGGATTAATTTCAGAGGTAACGAGTTTGCCACTCGCACTATTTTTCCCAATAGTCATGCTTTTTCTCTCAGGCTATCTATCACGTACGATCCACACTGAAAAAGATCGCCACTAAGCACGCGAGTAGCTAGGCGATAAAGATTCTTTCGATCAAACTGAATGCAGCAACTGAAAATAGCAAGTAAGCAAAGACTTTTCGCAACAGCGCATCTGAAATCGGCAATTTAATGCGGGAAGCAATTTGTGCCACCGTGACAGCACTGATTCCCATTGCAAGAGGAATATCCCAGGAAACTTCGCTCACGAGTGCGTGGTGACCTATGAGGGCTGTCATCGAATTGATTGCTATGACCAAGAGCGCGGTGCCAGCGGCAATTGATTGTGAAGTTCCAAATCCAAGCACTAGAACTGGAATCACAAGGAAGCCGCCACCGATTCCAAAGAGCCCTGTGATCGAGCCGATCAAGAGCGAAATAACAATGAGGACTGGCCAACTCATACGTTTCGTCATGGTCGTTAATGGAGAGCCCAGCATGCTCAGCCCTGCGAAAATAATGACGCACGAGAAACCGATAGCGATGAAATCCTCTGGAAGATCATCTGCTAGGTTGGAAAAGCCAAGATTTGTTGTTAACCCGATCGCCCAGATAACAAAGGCATCTCGGTAATAGATTTCTTTTGATTTAATCTTTGCGCTTGCACCAGAGAGTGCGGCAGCACCCACAACGGCCAGCGCTGCGGTGGATGCGAGAGAGGGTTCAAAGCCAAATCCATAAATCAGAATCGGAACTGCCAACATAGCTCCGCCAGCTCCAACAAATCCAAGGACGCTTCCAATAAATGTTCCTGCGATGAGTGCGCCCAAGATCTCCATGAACCAATACTCTCAGAAGATTTCATGCAAAAAGAAGATTGCCCCCGGTTTCCCAGGGGCAATCTCGTGAACGTTCAATTTAATTTAGTTAAAGAACGAGACGCTTCCGATGTTGAATAGAAGATCGTCTGCTGTGACTGCACCTGATGCAAAAAGTGCGACGAGGATGAGAGCCGCGCCTGCAAGGGAGATGTCCTTATTGAAGGCGATCTGCTCTTGCATCTTTGTATTGGCATCGGTCTCTTTCCAGAAGTTATGGAAGATTACTGCCGCAAGAACGAGTGTGATTGCGATGAGAAGTGCACCGAGATCGACATATGTACCGATCACGATCAAGATTCCGCCAACAAGGAAGAAGAGTCCACTCGCCATTACTCCGAGCTTTGCAGCGGGGAGCTTCTTGTACTGTGCATAGCCAGTCATTGCCTCAAGCTTTGCGAAGTGACCAATGCCTGATGTGATGAAGAGGGCTGCGAAGAGCACCTGACCAATGAATAGAACGACGTTCATATTTCTCCTTGATTTTCCTTATGGGGGCGAGTCCAGCTTCTGCGGACTCTCTTACGTGCTTAGGGTAGGGCATGTAGTTGAAATTTCAACTATTTCCCCCTTCCTTGCCTTGGTGTGTTCCCTGCCCAGGCTTGCTCTTGTCAGGGGTGTGGGCTAGTTTTCGAACATCTGTTCGAATTATCCACACGATTAGCCAGAAGTTAAGAAAGAGGAGCACCAATGTCAGTCCCGGAGATACGTCCACCTCATGAAGTCCTTGCAGATGGCGTAGGTGCTTTAGCGACACCGATCGAGTTCACCTTTAAAGGTCGTCGCTTTCGTATCCACTCTGTTCTCTCGCGATGGTGTGAAGCAGGTGGATGGTGGAACCGAGTCAGTGACGGTGTTTATCGCCCTGATGATGGAGCGCGTGCGCTGTGGACGGTAGAAGCTGCACCGATTGGCACAGTGACAACATTTGAAATCGAACGCGATGAAGCTACCGGGCAGTGGCTTATTAGGTCGGTCTAGATAGCTCATGAGTTTTATCCACCTACGCGTTGCTAGCGCTTTCTCTATGAAATATGGAACAACGCAGCCACGTGATCTTGTTGAACAAGCGCGTGAATATGCGATGCCGGCACTTGCTCTCACAGATCGCGCAACTCTTTCGGGGGCGATTCGTTTTGCAAAGGCATGTGTGGCTAATGGCGTTGCACCGATTATCGGAATTAATCTACCGATAGAGATCACAGCTGGCGATAAGAAGGCCCCCGAAAAACGCGTGACTGTCTTGGCACACGGTGATGGGGGATGGGCTCACCTTGTACGTTTTCTGACAGGGTTACATATCAATAAAGGTGAGGGCAGTACACGGATCACGCTAGAGCTACTCGAAAAGTTCAGCGCACATAGCACCCACCTTCATCTTCTCCACGGCCCACAATCACCTCTGAGTTATGAATTAGCGGCTCACCATCCTGAGCGTGCCCTCGATCTCTTTAATCTCACTCGTGAATTCTTTGCAGATCACGCCATCGAATGTGTCTCTCATCTGGTGGCAGGCAATGGGCCAGGCTCTACATCTCACGCTGCCAGATCGCTGGTCTTTGCGCGTGATCACGATATCGATGCTGTGATTACCAATGCAGTACGGATGCGTAGTCGCAGTGATGGCCCGATTGCAGATCTCTTAGATTGCGCTCGCCAACTCGTTCCATTGGATTACCGACATATCGAACGTCGCAACGCTGAAGGGTATTTAAAGAACAGCCAAGAGATGACACTTGTTGCAACAGAGATAGCGCGGGCTGCAGGGGAGGCGACCCCGCGAGCACTTTTAAAAACTACGCGCGAATGGGCAGAGCGCGCTCTACTGTCGCCAGCACGCGATATAGGTCTTGGTGGAATTCATCTACCTGAGCCACATATTGTTGGTGCTACATCGCAGAGCTCAATGCGCACACTTTTACGTTCGCGAGTCGAGGCTGGAATTCATTGGCGCTATAACGCAAATGCTGATGTGAAAGCTGCCCGGATTCGTTTAGATGATGAGTTAGCAACAGTTGCATCCCTTGGTTATGAGTCTTACTTTCTTACCGTTGCAGATATTGCGCAGATGGCACGCGATCAAGGAATCCGCGTTGCAGCACGAGGCAGCGGCGCTGGTTCACTCATCTGCCATCTACTTGGTATCTCAGGTGTAGATCCGATGCGTCATGGACTTCTCATGGAGCGCTTCTGTTCACCGCTACGCGCAGCCCTTCCCGATATTGATATTGATGTCGAGTCAGATCGCCGCCTTGAGATATATCAAATGGTCTTTGATCGTTATGGCTCGCAATCACTACAAGAGCCAGGTGCTATCTCGCGCGCTGCAACTGTTGCGATGTTTGATACCTACCGTGCCCGCCATGCAATTCGTGATACCGGTGCTGCGTTGGGGTTACCGGCTGCTGAGATTGATCTTCTTGCTAAGGCGATGCCACATGTACGTGCCCGCAATATTCAGGCAGTGCTGCAATCTCTCCCTGAACTTAAAACTCTCAATACATCAGCGCCATTGATGGCGATGACGGTAGCTCTTGCACAAGAGCTCGATGGTCTTCCACGCCACCTTGCAATGCATCCCTGTGCAATTGTTCTCTCCGATGGCGGGCTCTTAGATCGCATCCCGCTGCATATCAATGCCAGTGGATTTCCTATGGTCGAATTCGATAAAGATGATGTCGAAGATATCGGTCTTCTTAAACTCGACATCTTGGGTGTGCGGATGCAATCAACAATTGCCTACACACTCTCTGAGATTGAAAAAACGCAAGAGAAGAAGATCGATATCGATGCCATCTCACTCGATGATGATCAGACCTATGAGTTGATTCAATCGACACGAACCTTAGGAATCTTTCAGATCGAAAGTCCAGGACAACGTGAATTAGTGGGCAAACTCAATCCACGAACTTTTAACGACCTGATTATCGATATCTCCCTCTTTCGTCCAGGGCCGGTAAAGAGCGACATGATCGCTCCCTTTCTTAACTCACGTCATGGCTTCACTACAGCCGATGTCATTCACCCTGATTTAGCCCCGATTCTGCAAGAGACGGAAGGCGTTGTTGTCTTTCACGAACAGGTGATCTCCATTATTGCAACGATGACAGGTATCTCATTGGCGGCAGCTGACGAAAAGCGGCGATCGCTGGGGGATAAGGCTGGACAACAAGAAGTCTGCGATTGGTTCTTTCCTGCTGCAACACAGAAGGGATACCCGCTTGCTGTCATTACCAAGGTCTGGGAGATCTTGCGAGCCTTTGCATCCTTTGGATTCTGCAAGGCACACGCAGCAGCTTTCGCCCTGCCTACCTATCAATCTGCATGGCTGAAAACTCATTACCCTGCAGAATTTATTGCCGGCGTTCTTACACATGATCCAGGGATGTATCCCAAGCGTTTAATCCTTGATGAGGCGCGGCAGATGGGAATTGTTTTAGCACCCCTTGATGTCAATAAATCTGATTCAACATATCGGGTGGAAGAGCACGAAGGCGCACAAGCAATTCGCATCGCTCTCTCAACTATCTCTGGAATTAGCGATCAAGAGGTCACCTCAATTATTAAAGGCCGCCCCTATCTTGACATTGCAGATTTCATTGCACGAAGCGGCGCCTCAACACCTGTTACTGAATCGCTCATCCTTACCGGCGGCTTTGACGAACTTCACGCCATTGGTAGCGGCACAATCAACCATCGCGATCTTCTTCTACACCTCAACGATATTGAGAAATCACACTCTGCACGAAGCGGTAAGAGTGGCAAGAAAGGTATCGGTGGCGCGCAGATGACATTTGGTTTTACGCCTCCTGCACTGATCTCAAGCGGGCTACCCGATATCACGACCAATGAACGAGTACGTCACGAAGTAGAACGACTAGGCATGGATATCACTCATCATATGCTTGAGTTCTATGCACCATTTCTTAACGCAATAGGTGCGGTGCGCTCATGTGATCTTCTCGCACAGCGTTCGGGGGCCGAGGTTCTGGTGGCTGGAGTAAAGGTTGCGCTACAGACTCCACCCGTTCGTTCTGGTCGACGCGTGATCTTTCTGACTCTCGATGATGGATATGGCTGCAGCGATTGCACCTTCTTTAGCGATGTGCAGACAAGTAGCGCAGGCCTTCTCTACTCGACATCGCTGATTCTTGTGCGTGGAGTTACCCGGCGTACAGGAGAACGCGGCATCTCTATCCGCGCCACAGGGGCGTGGGATCTACGTAACGCCTATGAGAAATGGCAGAACAGTAAGGTAGCTATATGAGTGGTGAGCACGAATCCACAATCCTGCATGTGGATATGGATGCATTCTTTGCATCAGTGACCGAACGCGATCACCCTGAACTCAAAGGTAAAGCTGTTGTCATTGGTGCTGGAGTGCGTGGTGTTGTGACATCTGCAAATTACGAAGCGCGCAAATTTGGAATTAAAGCTGCGATGCCGGTAGGTCGCGCGCAAAGGCTGGCACCGCATGCAATCTTTATTCCTCCTGACCATAAACGCTATAGCGAAGTATCAGAGCACGTCATGGAGATCTTCCACTCCTTCACACCTCTCGTTGAACCCATTTCACTTGATGAAGCATTCTTAGATGTTACAAAAGCGCGACGACTACTGGGAGATGGCCGTGCAATTGCCACAGCAATTCGTGCGAAGGTAGAAGGACAAGAAGGAATCACATGTTCAGTCGGTATCGCATCCTCTAAGTTCATTGCAAAGCTAGCATCACAGCGATGTAAGCCAAATGGAATCTTAGAAATTCCAACAGATCGCGTACTGACATTTTTACATCCGCTACCAGTCTCTGCGCTATGGGGAGTCGGACCAAAGACCAATGAAGCCCTCGAACGCCTTGGACTTCACACCGTAGGAGATATTGCACAAACTCCACAACAAACTTTGATTCGCGCACTTGGTCAGGCAGCAGGTGAGTCACTCTATGAACTTGCATGGGGCAGAGATGATCGTGATGTGATTCCAGAAGAGCCAGATAAAAGCATTAGCGCTGCCGAAACATTTGATCGCGATATAGATGACCCCGAGATTGTTGCGAAAGAGATCTTGCGGATGTGCGAAAGAGCTTCCTCTCGCATGCGTGAGCGTTCCCTCTTTGCTAAGACGATCACTCTCAAAGTGCGATTTGCAGATTTCACTACGGTCAATAGATCAAAGACTCTGCCGCTGCCCATAGATACAACCCATGAGATCTACGAGGTAGCTAAGGCTCTCTATGAGGCACTTTCGATTGAACGCGCTCGAATTCGCTTGGTGGGCGTCAGTCTTGAAAACCTTCACACCGATACCCACGAACAGCTGGTCTTGGGTGCACGTGAGTCGAGTTGGCGTGAGCTGCAAGGGGGAATTGATGCTGCCAAGGCGCGCTTTGGGGGTAATAGCGTGCGGCCTGGGCGTCTAATTGATGAGAGTGATGAATAAGATCTACTTTGGACCAGTCCCTAAGTAGCCCTAACGAAAAAGTTGTTCTAGAGTATCTACATGCCACTTTCCGAGCACGAAAGACGCTTACTGGCGCAGATGGAAGAAGCCCTCGCCGTTGATGACCCACGTCTTGTCAGCGCGATGTCGGGCTCCGCTGGGGTTTCACGTAATCGTCTTGGTCTTGGGGTTGCCCTAGTTATTACCGGCCTTGCCACTCTCTTCGGTGGGCTTATCGCTCAAATTACGATTATTGGCCTCGGTGGATTTCTCATCGCTTTAACTGGATCAGTCCTGGTCTATCGCGCAGCCACAACCCCTGGCGCGCTCGTTCCAGCCTCGGCACAGGGCTCTGAAAAGGCTCCACGCGCTCGCAAGAAGCTCGGCGATCGCCTTCAGGACCGTTGGGATCAACGAAACTTCGAATAAAGCCTGACCTCACTCGTCACCCAAGCCCGCCCACAAGGCGGGCTTTTTTGCGTCCCGAGACCCTAAAACCCAAAAAAACGGGTGGGGAGAGGTGGGGCGAAAAAGGGGGAAAGGTGGAGAAGGGTGGTTGAAAAAGGAGGAAAGTGGAGTAAAGTGGGGGATTGAGCAGGGATACACGCTCAATCAGATTCAACCTTGGGGAAGGGGTAAGAGATGTTTCTTGGCACTCACGAACCCCGCCTTGATGAAAAAGGTCGCTTGATTCTTCCTGCGAAATTTCGCGAAGAATTATCTGCAGGTCTTGTTATTACAAAAGGACAAGAGCGTTGCCTCTACGTATTTCCTGCAACTGAATTTGAAACTCTTACTCAGACGCTACGACAAGCGCCAGTTACTGCAAAAGCAGCTCGTGATTACCAGCGCGTGATGTTTGCTGGCGCACACGATGAAATTCCTGATCGTCAAGGTCGCGTCACGATTCCACAAGGTCTCCGTACATATGCAGGACTTGAAAAAGAGTGCGTTGTTATCGGTGCAAATACTCGCGTTGAAATTTGGGATGCGCAGGCATGGAATAAATATTTGGCAGATCGTGAAGAAGGTTTTGCTGATGTTTCAGAAGAGGTATTTCCAGGACTCTTCTAAGTAGTACACAACTGATTACAACTGAATAGAAATATAACAACTACATAGCGCTCTCTCGATTGTGGCCACCGTCGACCCAATGCCTAAGTTTTAAGGCCGACAGCGGCGCCCCTTCCCCGGCGTCGCTTTCGTGAGATCCGTCGGCCGGCGGTGACCAGAGTTGAGAGAGCGAAATATAAGCAAGTACTAGGTAGCAGATAAGGAATGGGGGAGAAGATGAAGCACATATCAGTAATGCGAGATCGCTGCATTGATCTCCTTGCTCCATCGATAGATAGTTCTCGTACTCCAGTTGTTGTTGATGCAACGCTCGGACTAGGTGGACATACAGAAGCTCTTCTTACTCGTTTTCCAGAGTTGATTGTTATTGGAATTGATCGCGATCCAAGTGCGTTATTGCAAGCACGTCAACGACTTTCACTCTTTGGTGACAGGTTAATCACTTCACATGCAGTCTTCGACAGCATTACAGATGTTGTCACTTCACATGGATACTCGCAGCTTTCTGGGGTCCTTTTTGATCTCGGAGTTTCATCTATGCAGTTAGATGAAACCGATCGTGGCTTCTCATACTCTCATGATGCGCCACTAGATATGCGTATGGATAGCACTCAGGTCATCACTGCTTATGAGATTGTGAATCACTACGAGCCCGGTGCTCTAGTAAAGATTCTGCGCACATTTGGTGAAGAGAAATTTGCTACTCGTATCGTCGAAAATATCGTTAAAGCGCGTGCTCTTGCACCGCTTAACTCCACGATGCAGCTTGCAACATTGGTGAAAGAGAGTATTCCTGCAGCTACCCGTCGTACGGGAGGCAACCCAGCTAAGCGCACCTTCCAGGCGCTGCGCATTGCTGTCAATGATGAACTTGGCGCAATCACCCGCGCGATTCCGCAGGCCCTTGATTTGGTAGAAGTTGGCGGCCGAGTTGTTGTGATGTCCTTCCAGTCACTCGAAGACAAAATTGTTAAGGAATTCTTTGTAGAGGCATCAACCTCAAAGAGTCCTCGCGACCTACCTGTAGAACTCCCAGAATTTGCTGCAAAGTTTTCGCTCGTGATAAAAGCTAGCGAGAAAGCCAGCCAAGCTGAACAAGATGAAAACTCACGTTCGATATCAGTTCGCCTTCGTGCAATAGAGAGGGTGGCCGCATAATGTCTATCGCCGCACTCGCTCAGCAGACCCGCGAACGTGTTCTCACACATTCTTCACGTGCACTAATCAAGATTGTTCCTCAGACATCAGAGGGAGCCCAAGCCACTCACAAGTACTTCGCTAAGTTCTTAACGCTAGTAGCGGTCATTGGATTCCTGTCTCTCCTTGGTGTAAGAACCTTGCTGGCTCAAGACGCATTCGTTCTCTCAGAGTTGAAATTAGAGTCAAAGATGATTGCAGATCAACGTGAGGCGATCTCCCGCACAATGGAGATGTACTCATCCCCACAAGCGTTAGCTAATCAAGCAACAGCGCTAGGTATGAGTCCATCTGAGGATCCAACATTCCTTAATCTCACACAAGAGATGCCTGTAGTCATTGATGAGAGCGGGATTACACGTGGGTAATTTTGAACTCTCGATGAAGCGCATCCGCACTCTCTTTATTATCTTGTTAGTCATTTTTACTCTCTTTGCTGCACGACTTGTACAGATTCAGGGAATTCAAGCTGCTGAATACACTCTCAAGGCGGCAAACGAGATGGAGAAAACCCGGGTGATTGCAGCTCCTCGAGGAGATATCACCGATATCAATGGTGTGGCATTTGCTCGAAGCGTCTCGGCGATAAATATTGTTGTGGATCAAAAGATGATTGAAGATCATGCTCGAGTGGCAGCCTTTGCCGCTCCTATTCTTGGTCTTACTGTAGAAGAGGTAATCACGGCGATCACAGGAGTCAAGCGCTATTCAATGGTGCTTGAAAGCGCTGAGCCAAGTACTTGGAATCGACTTTCTCTAGCGATTGATAAATACAATTCAACGCTGAGTAATAACGAGTACGACAAGAGAATTGCTGGATTTTTCCCTGAACGTAACTATGTTCGAGAATATCCTTCCGGAAATCTAGTTTCTTCACTCGTTGGCTTCGTGCGCAAAGATGGATTAGGCGCATCTGGTGTTGAGCTGAGTATGAACTCGTCGATTACCGGAACTCCTGGCGTATATTCGTATGCAACAGGACGCGGGGCTGAAATTCCTGGATCACAATCTGAAATTATTGCTGCTCAAGCTGGAACAACCGTCAGGCTCACAATTGATCGCGACATCCAGTGGGTTGCCTCCAAGGCGATTGCGGAAGCTGTAAAAAGCGCACGAGCAAGCAGTGGCACTGTGATTGTCATGGATCCAAGAACGGGTGCGGTATTGGCTCACGCAACTGCTCCAACCTTTAACCCAAATAACACCAAGAACGTATCTTTAGAATTGATGCGCAATCCTTCAGTACAAGATGTCTACGAGCCTGGATCAACCGGAAAGGTAATGACGCTGGCTGCAGCGTTAGAGGAAGGTAAAATTTCTCCAGAAACTGTCTTCGATGTTCCGTACAAGATTCGTCGCGGCGGCGAAGACTTCAAGGATCACGACCGTCATCCACTTCAGAAATTAACCACAGCAGGAATTCTTGCAGTCTCGAGTAATACCGGAACCATCAAGATTTCTGAGACGATGAGCAATAACACTCTTCACTCTTACCTTACAAAATTTGGTATTGGATCAAAGACTGGTGCAGGCCTTCCAGGTGAGAACGTTGGAAAATTATTGGCAGTCGAAGATTGGTCTGGAACGACGGCTCCAACAGTTGCTTTTGGACAGGGATATTCACTGAATGCAATGCAAGCAACGAGTATCTTCGCAACCCTTGCAAATAACGGCATTCGAGTTTCTCCAACAGTGATTGCTGGAACCAGTGATGCCTCTGGCAACTTCACTCAATTCAAAAATGAAAAAGGCGTTCAAGTAGTGAGCGCAGCGACTGCGGCAAAGATGCGCATCATGATGGAAAGTGTTGTATCAGCTAATGGAACTGCGCCGAGTGCGGCGATTCCTGGATATCGAGTTGCTGGAAAGACTGGAACAGCCATGCGTTATAACGAGAATTGCGGCTGTTATAGCGGCTATACAGCTTCCTTTATTGGTTTTGCACCTGCTGATGCGCCAGCTTATGTTATTAACGTAACGATTCAGGATCCTAAGGGTGCGTACTACGGTGGATCACTCGGTGGACCAGTATTTAAAAAGGTAATGACCTTTGTTCTGCAGAGTCGACATATCGCACCAACAGGAACAGTCGTGTTGCCAGTAGCTCTTAACAAAGCTGAACTGGACAAGAAGGCTCGTGAAGAGAAAAAGGCTGAGACCACAAAGATTTCTCAAGCGAGTTCGAGGGGATAAGCCATGCGCCCACTCCTTGATCACACTATTTCAGTTGAAGATATTTCTCGTCTTATTGGTATAAAGATTGATCTTGATCCCTCTCTGACATTTTCCGGTTCAACCTCAAGTGATACTGATGTAGTTGAGGGAGATCTCTTTCTTGCCTATCCGGGCGAGAAAACTCATGGCGCACGCTTTGCTTCCAGCGCTCTCTCTCGAGGTGCTCGAGCAATTATCACGGATGTCGAAGGTGCCAAGATTGCTGCTGGACTTCCTATGATCGTTGTTACTGATGCTCGCACCGCAGGTGCACTCATTAGTGCAACTCTCTATGGCAAGCCAGTGCAGGAAATGATCAGTGTTGGAATAACCGGAACCAACGGAAAAACAACGGTAAGTACTTTGCTCTTTCAACTCTTCCAAGAAGCAGGTCGAGATAGCGGACTGATTGGGACCGTCGAGACTCGTATAGGTCGCGATAGCGTTACCAGTGCGCGAACAACACCTGAGGCCGATGCGCTGCAAGCCCTCGCCGCAACAATGAGTGAACGACATTTGCGCCACCTTGTGATGGAAGTTTCAAGCCACGCGATGGTGATGCAGCGCATGGTGGGCTCACACTTTGCAATGGTTGGATTTACAAATCTTTCACAAGATCATCTTGATTTTCATCACGATATGGAGAGTTACTTTAGGGCTAAAGCAAGCCTCTTTACCTTGGAATATGCTGATCAAGCATTTATCAATATCGATAACAATTTCGGATTGCGCCTTTTCAATGAGTGCGAGATTCCTGCGACTTCTTTGTCGCGAAGTAATCCTAAAGCCAGCTGGCATTTCACTTCGATCACTCCGACTTCCGGTGGAACTACCTTTACCGCTCGTGGTACTGGTGGCATCCTCGTCGAGAGTTCAACACCTCTACGTGGGTATTTCAATTTAGATAACATTCTCTTAGTTCTAGCGATTGCCATAGAGTGCGGTATTGATCCACTTGATTGTGCTGCGCTCATTCCACGGCTTAAGGGTGCACCTGGGCGAATGGAATCAGTAGATTGCGGTCAAGATTTCACGGCGCTCGTTGATTACGCCCACACTCCAGATGCGGTACGAAATGTCATTGCAACAGCAAGAGAGTTCACATCTGGAAAGGTAGTTGCAGTTCTTGGTTGTGGGGGAGACCGCGATGCTTCTAAGCGACCATTAATGGGAAGCGCCCTGATTGAAGAATCTGGAGTTTCTATCTTCACCAGCGACAACCCACGTAGCGAAGATCCTAGGAAAATTCTGGAAGATATGAGCCAGCATCTGCCGATTTGTGAGCCTTCTCGAGTAATCATTGATCGCCACGAGGCGATCGCTTACGCTGTCTCACTCTGCCAATCTGGTGACACTCTTCTGGTTCTAGGCAAAGGACACGAAAACGGGCAAGAGATCAAAGGTCAGAAAATAGATTTTGATGATCGTCTCGTACTCGCAAAAATCCTAGAGGAAACGCGATGAACTCCATGATGGCATCACAAATTGCCCAGGTTATAGGTGGTTCCCTATCAGGTGAGGACATTCTCGTAACAGCTGGCCCATCGTTGAAATCTTCGGAAGTTGTACAAGGCGGAATTTTCTTGGCGATGCGGGGAGAGAAAGTTGATGGACACGATTTTGTAGAGGATGCCTTTTCTCATGGAGCTCTCCTTGCAATCACTACTCGTGCCGTAGCTCACCGACACGTTCTTGTTGAAGATGTTACGGCTGCACTTACTCTATTGGCGCGCTTTGCACGATCAAAGTTAAAAGATCTTACAGTTATTGGAATCACTGGCTCACAAGGAAAAACAACGACAAAAGATCTACTCCGTCACATGCTTTCCCAGCATGGCGAAACCATTGCCCCATCTGAAAATTACAACAATGAATTAGGTGTTCCGTTGACGCTATTGGCTTGCTCTTCAACGACTAAATATGCAGTGATCGAAATGGGTGCACGCCACTCTGGAGACATTGCACATCTGGCATCAATTGCTCAGCCAGATATTGCTGTTGTTCTTCGAGTGGGAATGGCTCACGTCGGTGAATTTGGCTCCATTGAAGCGATTGCAGAGACAAAGTCAGAGTTGATCTCATCACTGTCGAGTTCTGGGATTGCAATTCTGGGACAGTACGATCCATACACCAAGGCTATGAAGGGCTTGCATGATGGTCGCACCATTGCCTTTGGAACTGATCACTCAGATGATGTCCGAGCCACAGAGATTGAAATGCGCGAAGGTCGCCCTCACTTTGATCTGGTAACCCCTGCTGGTCGAGCTGCAGTGGGTCTTCGCATTGTGGGTGAGCACCAAATTTCAAATGCACTTGCCTGTGCAGCCGTAGGTACCGCACTCGGCTTCTCAATAGATTCCATAGCAACAGCGCTCTCCACTGCACTCATCGAGAGCAAATGGCGTATGGAGATTCACGAATTCTCCGAGGTGCTTCTGATCAATGATTCATATAACGCAAGCCCAGATGCCGTGGAGGCAGCTCTGCGTACTCTGATCCTCTTTGCACAAGAACGAGGCGGGCGTGCATGGGCCTTTCTAGGAAAAATGGCAGAACTCGGCGAGTCTTCAGCGATAGCCCATCAGCAAGTTGGCACCCTTGCCTATCAGATCGGAATTGATCATCTTGTCTGTGTAGATGCACCGGATTATCAACCTGTAGAGCACAGTGACGGTCAAACAAACCTTCATCTCTGTGATCGCAGTGGCGCTCGTGCCATTGCAGAGCAGATTGAGCCGGGAGATGTGATTCTAGTAAAGGCGTCACGATCAGAGAGATTTGAACTTCTTGCAGAAGAGATTGAAGAAATTGTTAAGAGAAACATGTCAACAGGAGTAGCAGGGGGAGAAGAAGAGTGAAGACAATCCTTGCAGCTGGTGGCTTTGCACTCATACTCTCACTTTTCGGTACGCCTCTTTTAATCCGCGCATTAGCAAAGAAGGGATATGGACAGATCATTCGCGATGATGGTCCGTCATCTCACCACACTAAGCGTGGAACGCCCACTATGGGGGGCATCATCATTATCGTCGCCTCCATCGTTTCCTATTTCGTCGCACATCTCCTTAGCGGGACTGCCATCACGGCTTCTGCGGGGTTAGTGATCGGACTTGTAGTTGCACTTGGATTAGTAGGATTTTTAGATGATTGGCTTAAGGTCTCAAGAAAACAGTCACAGGGACTGACCTCGCGTCAAAAATTAATTGGCCAGGTTGTCGTAGCTTCAGTATTTGCATACTTCGGAACCAAGTTTGCTGATTCAGATGGATTAACACCTATTTCATCTCAACTTTCAACAGTAAGAGATACCTCAATTACTCTCGCTGCAGTACTAGTAATTGTGTGGGTTGCCCTCATGGTCACTGCAACAAGTAATGGTGTCAATCTCACAGATGGTCTCGACGGACTTGCATCAGGTGCTTCAGTTCTGACATTCGTCTCATTCATATTAATTGGTGTGTGGGAGTTCGGACAGAGCTGCGCAGTATCACCCGGAATCAATTGCTACGAAGTGCGCGACCCTCTTGATATCGCAGTATTGGCTGCCGCCTTTGCTGGTGCGTGTACTGGATTCTTGTGGTGGAATGCTTCGCCTGCAAAGATATTTATGGGCGATACAGGTTCTCTTGCCCTCGGCGGCGCACTTGCCGGAATCGCCACGATGCTGCGCATTGAATTGCTGTTGATTCCACTAGGTGGACTATTCGTCATCATCACAATGTCAGTGATTATTCAGACTCTCTATTTCAAGATATCTGGCGGAAAACGAGTGTTTAAGATGGCTCCGCTGCAACATCACTTTGAGCTCATGGGATGGGGAGAGGTGACGATCGTCATTCGTTTCTGGATCATTGGCGGTCTTTGTGTTGCAGGTGGATTAGGTCTCTTCTACGCAGATTGGATCGCAGGCTAAAAGCTGCGATGAATCACCCATGAGTTTCTCCCAAGATCTGCAGCATAAGAAAATTCTTGTGCTTGGAGCTGGCGTCACAGGGCTTGCCTCTGCCCGTGCTCTGATTGCCCGAGAAGCATATGTCACGATTGTTGATGACACCGTCACAACAGATAGAGAATTCTCAATTCTAAAGCCATCGGCGGTAAACGTCTCTGATTTTGATTTTGTTCTGGTATCACCTGGCTGGAAAGAGTCCCACCCACTTATTCAAGAAGCTCAAGCCACTCAGGTCACATTACTCAATGAAATAGATCTTGCCTGGGCGATCAAAGAGGAGCGATCCCCAGGACAGAAATGGTTGGCTCTTACTGGTACAAATGGAAAGACAACCACTGTTGAAATGACAGCAGCGGCGCTGCGCGCAGGAGGAGTTCATGCCGTGGCATGCGGCAATGTGGGCAAGACTGTTATCGAGTGTGTAGATAGCGCCGAGTCTTATGCCGTACTCGTTCTTGAACTCTCAAGTTTTCAACTTCATTGGCTAGAACGCGCCGAGTTTGTTGCTTCGGCAATTCTTAATATTGCAGATGATCACACAGATTGGCATGGAAGTTTTGAGACTTACGCTCAGGCAAAGCTTTCAATCCTTGATCGCTCAATGACGGCAATACTTAATGGCGATGACAAAGAAGTAGTAACTCGCACAGCTCATTGGAATGGCAGAAAAGTCTTTTACTCTCTCGATACCCCTGGCCCTGGAGAAATTGGTGTTGTAGAAGAGCTCCTGGTCGATCGAGCATTTGTCTCAGATCCGCAAGAAGCATCAATGATTGCAGAAGTAGTTGATGTGAAGCCAACGGTTCCGCATAATGTTTCAAACGCTTTAGCCGCTGCTGGATTAGCCCGCACCGTGGGTGTATCCCATGAGGCTATTGGCAAGGCGCTATCTGAATTCACACTTGGTCGCCATCGCATCGAAGTTGTAGCAGAGGACAATGGCATCACCTGGATAGATGATTCGAAAGCAACTAATCCACATGCAGCCACTGCCTCAATACTTTCCGCTCTCTCTGTCATTTGGATCGCTGGTGGCTTAGCAAAAGAAGCCGATGTAAGTGCCCTCGTTGCGCGAGCACATCCACGAATCAAAGCTGCAGTACTTATCGGAACAGATCGTGCGCTCTTTGCAACAGCACTGGCAGAGCATGCTCCACACGTGAAGGTGATTGAGATTGACCCGCCTTCCGATTATCAGCGTGGGGGAGCCTCTAATTCATTTATGGAGGCGATCGTCGCTGCTGCACAGTCGTGCGCAGTCACAGGAGATACAGTTCTTCTCGCACCTTCATGTGCCTCGATGGATCAATTTGTCTCCTATGCCGATCGTGGCGATCGATTTGCTGATGCAGTACGGAGGGCTTTGGGATGAGTAGAGCACCGGCTAAGAACAAGTTACAAAATCCTGCTGCCGCCTTTTACGGGTTAGTAATCTCAGCAGGGCTACTTTCGGTCATCGGTCTGGTAATGGTTTTCTCTGCGTCTTCTATCTACTCACTCGATACCAAGGGTTCATCGATAGCAATTTTTATTCGCCAACTCATCTTCTTAGTCTTCTGTATTCCGATGGCAATTGTCCTCTCGCGCCTCTCTCTCGAGCGATGGAAGCAACTTGCCAAATTTGGGTTGATCATCTCAATAGTGCTTCTTCTTATTGTGCGAATCCCTGGTATCGGAAAGTCTGTCAATGGAAACCAGAACTGGATTTCACTCAAAGTAGTCGATGTTCAACCGAGTGAGCTGGCAAAGTTTCTACTCATCTTGTGGGCCTCACACATGTTGGCATCGCGACTTAATGCAGGATTTATGAGGGTTAATGTCTTGGCCCTTATCGCACCAGGTTTTATTGTGGCTAGTGCACTTGTCATGTGGGGGCGCGATCTTGGTACAGCATCTGTTCTTATGGCAATTCTTGGCGGGTTGCTCTTTGTCTCAGGAATTCCCCTACGCCTGGTTGGAACTCTCACTGCAACTGCGGCGGCAGGAATTGGTTTCTTTATTGCAACGACTCAATATCGTGCAGCGCGTTGGAGCGTCTTTCTTAATCCCTTTGATCCCGCTCAATATAAAAATGAGGGATGGCAACCTGCCCATAGCCTTTTAGGACTTGCAAGCGGTGGAATTTTTGGTGTTGGTCTGGGAGGAAGCAGGCAAAAGTGGGGCAACCTGCCTGAAGCACATACTGACTTCATCTTTGCTGTCATTGGCGAGGAACTCGGCCTACTCGGAACGCTCTTCATTTTGGCGCTCCTTGGAACGCTCATTTACTGTTCTCTCCGAATTGCAATGCGATCATCTGATTCATTCACACGCTTTGCATGTGCAGGAATTGCATCATGGATTGCGATTCAAACGATTCTCAATATTGGATCTGCTGTAAGCCTTCTTCCGGTTGTAGGAGTTACTCTGCCGCTGCTCTCTTATGGTGGTTCGGCGCTGATTGCTACCTATCTCGGCATCGCATTTATTGCTTCGAGTGCACTTCGAGACCCCGAGATTAAGTTAGAAGTGAAACAGTTTGTCGCACAAAGGTTGCATCGATAAATGAGATCTCGAAAGATAGTTTTTGCTGGTGGAGGAACCGCGGGTCATATTCAGCCCGCACTTGCTGTTGCGCGATTGTGGATGCAGAGCCATCCTGCAGATCAGATTATCTTTCTGGGGACTTCATCCGGCTTAGAGACCAAGCTGGTTCCAGAAGCTGGCTTTGATCTTGAATTGATTACTCGCGTTCGTGTTCCACGGTCGCTGACACTCGATCTTCTGAAAGTTCCAGTCTCACTTCGACGTTCGATAAGTGAGTCTAAAAATATTCTTAGAGGCGCAGATCTTCTTATCGGCTTCGGCGGTTATGTATGTGCTCCTGCGTATTTGGCAGCGAGATCACTCAAGGTTCCTATCGTGATTCACGAAGCAAATGCAGAACCTGGTTGGGCAAATCGACTCGGAGCGCGCTACACCGATGCTCTGGCCGTGGGATCTCCAGTCACTCACGGGCCTTTCGCTCAGGCTCTGATTACCGGTCTACCCCTTCGCGATGACATCACTTCGTTACTGGTTGCTCATCAGAATGCAGATGAACATACGTGGAGTAAAATCAGAGCCGAGGCCAAGCGAGATCTCGGAATTCAAAGTGGCCACAAAGTAGTCTTAGTTTTCGGTGGCTCACAAGGCTCACAAGCGATCAATAGCACCATTGAAAAGACACGAGAATTAATCAAAGAGAGGCCGATCACCATTATTCATTCTGTGGGAGCGGCAAATAACGTTCCAACCAGCGATGGCCAATACCTTGCTTTTCCATATATAGAAAATATGGCGACCGCCTACTTGGCCTCCGATTTAGTAATTGCACGTAGCGGAGCGATCACATGCTCTGAGGTAAGTGCCCTTGGAAAATATGCACTCTTCATTCCTCTGCCTATCGGCAACGGTGAGCAGTCTGTCAATGCTGATCATCTCGTTGAGATGGGGCGTGCGCGCGTTCTCGAGCAGAGTTCATTCACTGCCAGCTGGCTACTCGATAACATGGACTCCATGTTGGCCACGAGCGATCAACTCAGCGATCTTCCTCACTTTGGTGATCTCGAGGCTGCAGCAAAAATCGTAGCCCTGGCCGAACATCAACTTTCAGTGGGCGAAAGATAAATGATGGCTCACGTGAATTTTGGTATGGCAACTCTCGATCAGTGGGTTGGGAAGCGAATTCACTTTATAGGAATCGCTGGTGCAGGAATGAGCGGGTTGGCCCGCATCGCTCTCTCGCACGGTCTCTCAGTATCTGGAAGCGACTCTAAGGATTCATCTGTGGTCTTAGCACTTCGCGCACTCGGTGCAGAGGTGCATATCGGCCATGACGCCGCACACCTTGATGGCGTAGATATCGTGATTTATTCAAATGCAATTGCAGCAAGTAATGCTGAGATAATGCGAGCTCGTGAGTTGGGGCTTCCACTCCTGACACGTGCACAAGCCCTCGCCATTCTTATGTCTTCGAGCAAGAGTGTGGCTGTCGCAGGAACGCATGGAAAGACAACGACATCATCGATGCTCACCGTGGCACTTCAAGCCTGCGGAGTAGATCCATCTTTTGCAATAGGCGGTTCGCTTACCGCTTCAGGTTCAAATGCTCACCGCGGCACCGGCGATCTCTTTGTGGCTGAGGCAGATGAATCAGATGGCTCATTCTTGGAGTACCGCCCATTTAGCGCAATCGTGACAAATGTTGAACATGATCACGTTGACTTTTTTCCCACCGAAGAATCTGTGATGGATATTTTCAACGAGTTCGCGCAGTCAATCAGCCCAGAAGGATTCTTCATCTACTGCAAGGACGATTCTGGTGCGGTCACAATTGCAGCGACCAATTTTGCCGCTACCAAGATTTCCTATGGTAAAGATGAAAACTCTGATCTACTCATCGACACCATTAAGTTATTGCCAGGTGGCTCAAAGGCGCGTGCGCTATGGAAGGGGAGAGCGGTCGGAACGATTGAGTTACAAGTTCCTGGTCATCACAATCTGCTCAACGCAGCTGCAGCGCTAGCTATGGGGCTTGCTCTTGGTCAGCCAGCGGCCGATCTGCTTGAAGGTTTGGCTTCATTCCAAGGTGCGGGACGAAGATTTGAACTCAAAGCGAGTATCGCAGGGATCAGAGTGATCGATGACTACGGTCACCATCCGACTGAAATTGATGTCACTCTGACAGCAGCTCGTCGATATGCCGGAGATGGTCGTGTTCTTGTGATCTTTCAACCTCATAGATACTCCAGAACTCAAGCATTTCTCGATCAGTTCGCGCAGACTCTCGACCTTGCAGATTGTGCAATTCTTTTAGAAATTTATCCAGCGAGTGAAAAACCGATAGTTGGCGTGAGCGCTTCACTTATTGCGCAAAAGATGGAGCGCGGAAGATTTATTCCTAATTTCCTCGAGGCATCGGAGGAGATAATTTCGATGGCAAAACCTGGAGATGTCATTCTCACTCTCGGTGCAGGAGATGTGAATTCCTTAGCGCCAATCATTGCTCAAGGTCTTGAACGACGATTCGAAACTCCCTCCTCCCACTAATGTCAGCACGCAGTCGAAAACTCCTCTCGCCCCCGTTGGTCATCGCGGGAGTGCTTGTCATCGTTTTGGCATACTTTTTGGGATGGTCTTCGATTTTTAGCGTGAAGAAAGTCGAGATTGCAGGAGCTCCTACAACGGCGGTACAAGGCGAGATAGAGAAGAGAAGCCAGATTGAAATGGGCCAACAACTAGCGCGAGTAAATCCACAATCGGTTGCGAGAAAAATTGGGAAATTGCCCTGGGTCAAAGAGGTGTCAATCTCGAGAAACTGGTTGAGCGGAGTTGTTGCCATCGAGATCACTCCACGAAAGCCCTTAGCTTTCTTTAATTCAGATCAAGTGCCGGGTCAGACAATCGATGAGGAAGGTCAGCTCTTCTCATTACCTGGATATACAAATCCTGATCTGGCTCTCATTTCAGCCAAGAGTCCAGAGAGCGCTTTGAAGGCTAATGAGCTCTTTACTGCCCTGCCAGAGAATTTTCGCAAGAGCATCACTTCGATGATGGCGACTTCATCCAATACCTTTACCCTCAACTCAACTCTAGAAGGTCGCGATATCCGCATTCGATGGGGAGATAGTCGGGATATGGAGTTAAAGATCTCGGTGATTAATTCACTTTTGAAACTTCCAGAAAATAAGCAAATTAAACTCATCGATGTGGTGGCGCCACATGCTCCTATTGTGAAGTGAGTTGCGAAGTGATTTGTGAAGTAAATTACGAAATCAACATTGTAAATAACTCTCAAGGTGTAGATGAGGAATTAGTTCGAGTCGGTATTTGATTGCAGCCTTCGATCAGCCTAAGTTTTCCACTATTAGAGAGGTGAATCGTAAGTCTCAAGGCGAGGTTTATAGTTCATAAGGAGGACTCACGTGGCTGCACCGCAAAATTATCTAGCTGTCATCAAAGTTGTTGGAATCGGTGGCGGAGGAGTCAATGCGATTAATCGCATGATTGATGTCGGCCTTAAAGGCGTTGAATTCATTGCAATCAATACAGATGCACAACATCTACTTATGAGTGATGCTGACGTGAAATTAGATATTGGTCGCACTTCTACAAAAGGTTTAGGTGCAGGTGCTGCTCCTGAAAAAGGACGGCAAGCTGCAATTGATCACACTGAAGAGATAGAAGAGATTCTTCGCGGTGCGGATATGGTTTTTGTAACTGCTGGTGAAGGTGGTGGCACCGGAACAGGTGGCGCACCAATCGTTGCCAAGATTGCACGCGATCTTGGCGCACTCACGATTGGCGTAGTTACTCGCCCCTTCTCTTTTGAAGGAAAGATTCGTATGCGTCAAGCAGATGAAGGAATTGAACTTCTTCGCAGTGAAGTAGATACTCTGATTGTTATTCCAAATGATCGTCTCCTTGCAATCTCTGATCGCAATATCACCGCAGTCGATGCATTTCGAAGTGCAGATCAGGTTCTACTCTCAGGCGTTCAAGGAATTACTGAAATCATTACTCAACCAGGACTCATCAACCTCGACTTTGCAGATGTGAAAACTGTGATGACAGATGCTGGTTCAGCACTGATGGGAATTGGTTCAGCTCGCGGTGAGAACAGAGCAATCAGAGCAGCCGAACTTGCAATCTCCAGTCCACTTCTTGAAGCATCAATCGATGGTGCAATGGGAGTTCTGCTTTCAGTTGCCGGTGGTTCAGATCTTGGTCTCTTTGAAATCAATGAAGCATGTGAACTTGTTCAAGCTGCAGCACATCCAGAGGCTCGAATCATCTTCGGAACCACCATCGATGATGCCCTCGGTGATGAAGTCCGTATTACCGTGATCGCCGCAGGATTTGATGGGGGAGAGCCTAAGAGGGTGTCAGTTCCTGTCATTGATGCGGCAACCTTGGGTGGGGTCGCGAATCCTCTTCCTGAAAATGATCCTCTTCAGGTTGCAATGGATCTTGATGCAAGTAGGCCTGCAAAGCGCGTCACCTTTGAAGAACTCGTTGCTGAAGACGAGATCGACGTGCCAGACTTTATGAAGTAATAGTGAATTACAGTTTTACAGATAGCACCGGTGGTTTATCCACCGGTGCTTTTCTTTCTCGCAATGTAGCCACGCATGTCGGGGATGACCAAGCCATTGTTCTTGCAAATCGTTCAGAGCTAGAGAATCTCCTTGGGTTACCTATTCAATATATGAACCAAGTTCATGGTGACGTTGTTGCAACAGTGGGAGTAGGGATTATTGAAGATCCGACAGCTGATGCCCTCGTTACACAGAGTGTTGGCATCGGCCTGGCAGTCATGGTTGCAGATTGCATTCCTCTGCTACTGGCTAGCTCACAAACAGTTGCTGCCGTCCACGTGGGTCGTAAAGGACTCATGAATAGAGTTGCATTGGCAGCGATTAAGGAGATGCGCTCCTGTGATACTTCTGAGATCACTGCAGTAGTGGGTCCATCAATTTGTGGGCAGTGTTATGAAGTCTCTCAAGATATTTACGAAGATGTATCGAAAACTTTTCCGCTAGCGGCATCTAAGACACGAGACGGGGGATTAGCTCTCAATCTCTCCCGTGCACTCATTGATCAATTGCAGAGCTTGGGGGTTCAAGTAGTTGATGAAGGCAGATGTACCGTCGAAGAAAAGAACCTCTACTCTTATCGCAGAGATGGTGTGACGGGGCGTCAAGTGGGGGTTGTGTGGCTATGAGCGAGCTCGATCGCAAGGCAGAGCTTTCGCGCTCCCTTGCAGATGTGCGATCGCGCATCCTTGACGCTACAGCGAAGGCCTCTCGCACGGTAGAGGAGCTCACTCTTGTCGCAGTCACTAAGACCTATCCGACCAGCGATGTTGAGATTCTCTACCAATTAGGTGTCACTGATTTTGGCGAAAACAGGAGCGCTGAAGGTCTAGAAAAATCAGCTCTCGTGCCAGCACATTGGCATTTTCAAGGTCAGATTCAGAGTAACAAGATCGCTGCTATCTCTTCGTGGGCCCATACGGTTCATTCATTGGATGATCTCTCCCATGTCGCAAAATTCGATCGAGCTGTCGGCGAAATTCCTGAGAAACGATTGAATATTTTTATTCAGATTTCACTCGATGGAGATAGCACCAGGGCCGGAGTCAGGGGAGATGAGTTAAGAGCCATGGGTCAGGCGATTTCATCCACAAAAAATTTAGACCTTATTGGGTTGATGGTTGTTCCACCCGTCCAAGCCGAGCCAGAGAAGGCATTTTCCGAAGTCGCTAAAATAGCCCAGCGCTTTCGCCAAGAGTTTCCGATGGCAGAATCACTATCTGCCGGAATGAGTGGAGACTATGAAATTGCCATCGCCCACGGTGCGACACACATTCGCGTAGGTAGCCAAATACTCGGTCCTCGCGCCACTCACGCGTAAAATCAGTGATATGTCCGCCATCAATAAAGTAATGGAGTACCTCGGCCTCGTAGATGGTCCAGAGGGAGCTACCGAAGAAGTAAAGCCAAAGCCAATTGGTCGTGTTGGTACCGAGAAGATTCCTACACCCACAAATGGCGTTACCGTTATCGGTGGTCGCACACCGGTTGAGAGCGAGCCAGTCGGAGATCTCGAGCCTTCATACAACATTGTCACACTTCACCCACGTTCTTATTCAGAGGCTCGTCAAATGGGGGAGCACTATCGCCAAGGTAATCCAGTGATCATCAATCTCGATGACATGGACGAATCAGAGCGTAAGCGACTGGTAGATTTTGCAAGCGGTTTAGCTTTTGGACTTCGAGGCGGAATTGAAAAAATTACTAGTCGTGTATTTCTTCTCTCACCCGCAAATGTCACCGTACGCACTGAAGATAAAGCTGCCTATGCACAGGCAAGTTTCTATAATCAGAGCTAAGTAATTATTCTAAATAATTATGTTTAAGGAACTGATTCTCAATCTTCTGACCTTTTTTAAGTGGATACTTTTTGCTCGCCTCATCATTGATTATGTGAGGATGTTTGCACGAAATTGGCGTCCAAAGAGTGGGGTAATTGCACTATTTGAAATTATCTATGCAATTACAGATCCACCGATGAAGTTTGTTGGGCGATTTATCCCGCCGCTGAGAATAGGTGGAGTCTCCCTAGATCTAGCATTTATCGTGCTTCTACTCGGACTTAATTTCGCATCAACTATCGTGCGAGTGGCTCTCTAAACTTTCTTAAGAGTGAGGGTGAGACCAAGTTCATTCTCGCCCACTTCGAGGGACTCATCGCGAATAAGCGAAGTCGCAAGCACTTCACCGCAGATATGAGAATCCTGTGCAGAGATTGCAGCAAGGATTTGAGGCAGTGCGTTGTAGGTGACGGTGATGCGATCTGAAATATCGAGCCCGTCGCTCTTGCGTCGCTCTTGAATAAAGCGGATTACTTCCCGGACCAGACCAGCTTCAATGAGCTCTGGGGTAAGCGCTAAATCAAGGGCTACAGACTCACCGTCGTGACTTGCAACCATCCATCCGCTCTTTGGAACTTCAGTGACGACTAAATCGCCAAGATCAATCTCAAAGGTTCCAACCGTTGCACTGCTCTGGCTCCGAAGAGTCTTCACAAGCAGAGTCGCATCGGCCGCGGCAATCAGCTTGGCAACAGCCTGAACATCTGCGCCATATTTTGCACCGAGAGATTTGAAGTTGGCCTTAATTGAGATATCTACAAGATCACCATCAGCATCTGCGATATCAGCAAGATTCATGACATTGAGTTCATCCGCTATCTGATCTTTCATTTCATCGGGGAGTTTGTCCCATCCAGCTGCTGAGATGAGGGCGCGCCCCAGCGGTTGTCGAATCTTGATTCCAGATTCTGCACGAGCTGCTCGACCTTGTTCAACGACTCGACGAGTCATAGCAACCTGTGTACTGAGGGTGCGATTGATCAATTGTGGATCTGCGACAGGAAAATCTGTCAGATGAACAGAGTCTTCAGCCTCAGTACGAGCGGGGCGGATCAATTCTTGCCATGCATGCTCTGCGATAAATGGAACCATCGGCGCTAGAAGTTGAGTCAAAATCTCGAGGCATTCATGGAGCGTGACTAGAGCAGCGACATCTCCATCCCAGAAGCGACGTCGAGAGCGACGCACATACCAGTTAGATAAATCATCGATAAATCGGGCAAGTACTCGACCTGCTTGTTGTGAATCAAATTCGGTATATGCCTTATCTACTTCTTCAATCAGGATATTGAGCTCAGATAAAATCCAGTGATCCATCAACGAACGATCTTTAACTGCAGGCGATTGAGCAAGATCAAAGTTGGATGCGTGGGCATAGAGCGAGTGGAAAGAGATTGTGTTCCAGTAGGTCAGAAGTGTCTTTCGCACAACATCGCTAATCGCATCATGGCCGACTCGGCGAGCAGACCAGGGAGATCCAGCTGCCAGCATGTACCAACGCACAGCATCTGCTCCGTGTTGATCCATCAACGCAATGGGCTCTAGGACATTTCCTAGATGCTTACTCATCTTGCGCCCATCTTTATCAAGGATGTGGCCTAGGCAGAGCACATCCTTATAAGAGGATTCATCAAAGACTAAGGTTCCAATGGTCATCAGCGTGTAGAACCAGCCGCGGGTTTGGTCGATCGCTTCACAGATAAAGTCGGCAGGATAGGCCGCTTCAAACTTCTCCTTCGAGCCCTCCTTATGTGGGTAACCCCATTGGGCAAATGGCATCGCACCAGAATCAAACCAACAGTCAATCACTTCTGGGACTCGAACCATCGTGCTCGTACATTCTGCACATGCGAAGGTGATGTCATCAACGTATGGACGATGTGGATCTAACTCGAGTAAATCTGCTCCGGCTAGTTGGCCAAGTTCTTTCAGCGAATCCACGCAGACCTCATGCTTATTTTCACATCGCCAGATTGGTAGGGGAGTTCCCCAGAATCTGTTTCGTGAAAGGGCCCAGTCAATGTTGTTGTTGAGCCAATCACCATATCGACCGGTCTTAATGGTCTCCGGATGCCAATTAGTCTTTTCATTTTCACGGATGAGAGCATCCTTGATAGATGTAGTGCGGATGTACCACGATGGTTGTGCGTAATAGATCAGCGCTGTGTGACAACGCCAGCAGTGAGGATATGTGTGCTCATATTGAAGGTGCCTATAAAGTACGCCACGAGATTTAAGCTCTTTCACAAGTGGCTTATCTGCATCTTTAAAGAAGAGACCGCCAATCATTGGAACCTCTGGTAGGAATGTTCCGTTAGGAGCGATTGGGTTAACGACAGGCAATCCATAGCTGCGACATACCTGTAAGTCCTCGGCACCGAATGCTGGTGCTTGATGCACAAGGCCAGTTCCATCTTCGGTAGTGACATAGGTTGCTAGGACAACAAAGTGTGCGTCAGGGATTTCGACAAAGTCCAATGGGCGCAAATATGCCACTCGCTCAAGTGATGAACCCTTAAAGGTTTTGAGAATCTCTACATCCCCAATCAAACTACCGGTCAGCGCCTCTGCTACAACGAGAACTTCGGAGGCTTCTTCGTGGGTGACTCGGGCTGCCACA
>Ga0209443_1000481_pt1 | contig 27007 bp, 18 predicted proteins | sample LauGreBMM110DCMD_2_FD_187571 | JGI IMG/M metagenome (GOLD analysis project Ga0209443, IMG submission 187571) | Freshwater lake microbial communities from Lake Michigan, USA - Su13.BD.MM110.DCMD (SPAdes) (version 2) | ecosystem: Environmental > Aquatic > Freshwater > Lake | place: Lake Michigan... | reverse complement strand
CATTTGGCCCTTTTGTAGGGTTCCAAGGGGGTTGGCTGTATTATTTGGCTCGTTTGATTTCCTTCTCTGCCAACACAGTGTTGCTCACCGATTCCATCGCATATTTTATTGACGGGGCAGGTACAGGCACGGGGAGGATTATTTCTTTGGCGATCATTTGTGTTTCACTCAGTGTCATCAATGTCCTTGGATCAGTGGAATCGATCCGGTCTATGACCCTGTTTACGGTAATCAAATTTGCGGTGTTGATTTTACTTCCGCTTGGAGGCTTTGTGATTTTGGGTTCGGAGGTGATCCCGAGTTTTGATAGCCCCATACCTCCTTCAGCTGATTTGGGAGCGGCGGCCTTGCTCTTGATTTATGCCTTTGTTGGTTTTGAGGGAGCGGTAGTCCCTGCTGGTGAGGCAAAAAGGCCGGAGCGGGATATGCCCTTGGGATTATTACTGGGATTGGCCGTAGTGGCAGTCTTGTACATGGTCATCCAATTGGTATCGCAGGCTGCTGTGCCTGACCTTGCCAATTCAAAAACCCCCTTATTGGATGTTTCCGCAACCCTTTTTGGACCCGTTGGTGCCATCCTCCTGATGGTAGGAGTTGCCGCTTCAGTGCTTGCTAATTTGATCAGCTCCATGTTTTCCGCTACCCGAGTGACCTATGCCCTCTCTTTGGAAAAATCGCTACCGCGCTGGTTTGGAGAGGTACATTCCCGGTTTTTGACTCCGGCCAACTCGGTCGTGTTTTTCGGAGTTGCCGCCTTTTTATTGGCTGCTTTTGGTTCGTTTACGGTATTGGCAGCAATGACCGTGTTGTCTCGATTGTTTTTGTATGGCATGAGCTGTGCGGCTATACCCAAACTCAGACCACAGTTTCGTGGGGAAGGACGATTTATCTTGAAAGGTGGCTATGTAATTCCTGTTTTGGGAATCGCAGCCTGTGTGTGGCTTATGCTGCAGGTGAGCGAGCGGTCAATTTGGATGACTGCAATTTTTGTAGGGATCGGGTCTATCTTGTATTGGGTAGGAAAGCGGCAGAGCTAGTTCATTTTTTGGTCCGTAAATACCGATGCTTCCAAGCTCCAATCCTATTTAATTATGATTAAAAGCGTTTTTAAACGATTTTAATTACTTATCTCGCAGTTTTTGTAAGATTTCTTTTCGAGTTTAGTGTATTAATTTTTCAATCTAATCCGCTTAAGGATTGGTCATGTTTCACCTCAATTTTTTACTACATGAATGCATTAAAAAACAAAGTTCAGTTGATCGGGCACTTGGGTGCCAAAGTAGATCTCAAGCAGCTCGAGTCAGGTAAATTCCTAGGTCATGTGTCGCTTGCCACCAATGAAAACTACAAGACCCAAAAGGGAGAACGGGTAGAAGAAACCATTTGGCATAACCTGGTGATTTGGGATAAGCCTGCGGAAAACCTAGCCAAATTTACCGATAAGGGCTCCGAAATTGCGGTGGAAGGCAAGTTGACCAACCGGAGTTACACGGATAAAAATGGAGACAAAAAACTCATTACTGAGGTGATCGTCCATGAGTTTCTCCTCTTAGACAAAAAACCAAAGGAACTCTAGGATGGTAGAATGCAATGGCCCTTGACTTGAAGAGAAAGAATCCCCTTCAAGTCAAGGTTTTTCTTGGATTGCGAAAATGATCCCCTCCAGAAATATGCTTTTCTTATCTGGGAATGGAGATCCTTTCAAATTAAAATGGAAAGCTTTGATTGGAAGGGCGAAGGGTATGAATGGCAATTTTCCCCAAAATGGATGCTAGATTACCTTCTAAAGAGAGTTTCAAAATCTAGATAGAGAACCTTAACCCAAGAAAATCTTCTGAAAAAAATGAGTCAAGCCACTTCCCTTTTCCAAGAGATAAGCCCGCAAATTTGCTCGCTCCACAAATCCCAATTTTAGGTACAATCGGTAAGCAGGCAGGTTGTCCGGATAGAGTTGGAGATAGGGAATTTGGCCCTGTTCCCGAATAAATTGTAAAACAAAGGGCACAACTATTTTCGCTAATCCCCTCCCTACAAAATCTGGATGCGTGCAAACTGCACTTACTTCGGTGTAAGGTCCTGCAGCCAAGCGAGTTCCTGCCATGGAAACTAGCCTTCCCTCCACAAAATAGCCGAAATAGCCTCCAAAATCAATCGTGTTTTCCAAAAATGGGCCAGGCTTGGCCAATTGAGTTAATGCCAACATCTCAGGTACATCTGCCACACCAAGAGCCCGAATGTTTGAATCTACAGGCAAGTTTACAAAATGGGGTTCGTAGACCATTTGTAACAATGCATGGTCGCTAAGCACCTTCCAGAGGGGGTGCAATTTCAAAAATCCGGGAGTGAATACAATCACCCGCATTCCAGAATCCATCTCCTCATGCAACCTGGCCATGTGATCGGCATCGTAAAGGGGAAGCCCAGCAAAAAAACCAATTTTTCGATCAATAAACCGTGCAGTTCCATTACCAAAGGCAAAGGAGCTAGAACCTGAATGTAGTGCGGTCCAAATGGGATTGTCTAAGGGATGGCTCATAGTGAAAGTTAGAGATCACTGCTAGGAAAAAGAGAATTAGATCCTATAAAATTACGCAGCATCAAATATGCTACAAAAAACTTAATACCAACTTCACGTACATAAAATAGACAATGACTAGGTTTGAAATCAAACCCATTGTCATGAAGCGTATCCTTGTACTACACCTAATTCTCACTCTTTTTACCATTTCTCCTTCAAAAAGTCAACAAGTGGCCTGGGAAAAATGGTTTTGGCCCAACCCCGGGCTCCCAAGAAATGCACAAAGCCCGCTTTATCAAGATAGCTTAAGTCTGCGGCCCTTTGAAAATAAACAAGCCCTTCCCGTTTCGCCAAGAATTAACCAGCGCCTTTCCGCCCAATATCAATTACCTACCGATTCCATTGATGCCGAATCTTCTACCCTATCTCTGGAATTTTGGCTATTGCAGCACATCAATCAACCTATCGGGTTCGAAATTTTTTTGGGAAAAACATCTCTTTTGGGCCATTGGAATGAAAAATGGCACCTAAAAACACAAGAAGTTCCGCAGCAATTTTGGGAAGAATATTTCACTCACCTCGTACTCACCCTCGAAAACGGAACAGTAACAATATGGGAAAATGGAAAAAAGATTTCCCAAGAATTGGTACCCTTGGCTACCGGCAAGCTTCTACTCCAATCCTACCTTCAGGAGGAACCCCAAATGAACCTGGACCATTGGGTGAAGCACCTCAGCTACTTTGACAAGGCGCTATCTGTGAAGCAAATTCAACAACGCTTCGAGGACCATCAACACTGGAAAAATCGTGGACTTCGCTTTCCTAATACCTTTCATTTTCTAGCAGAACCATATCTCTTTCCGCTGGACAACAGGGGAATGCAGATTACCTTTGAATTGGATCGTCCAGCACAGGTTTCCCTCAGCTATGGAATGACTCTTCCGCTTTCGAATTCTATCGAACTCCAAGCCAAAAAAGAAAACCTGTATTCGGCACAGATCCAAGATCTCCAGCCGGGAACTGCCTATTTTTATCAGCTATCCGCAAAGGATAGCGCAGGAAAAATTCTGAGCACGGGTACGCTGACCTTCCGTACAGCACCTTCAGCAAGCCAGCCTATCGTATTTGGAGTGGTCTCAGACACAGAAGCTCGCCCACAAATCAATGAGAAAATTGGTTCCCTACTCTGGGATGAGCGGGTAGATTTCACGATTCACCTTGGTGATCTCACCGATGGTGGCCAGAAAAAGCAAAAATGGCAGTGGAGCCAAGAGTTTTTTCCAGGCAGCTCAGCACTCTATTCTCGAATCCCAAATCTTCCCGTTCCTGGAAATGGAGAAGGAGACTTACACTGGTTCAACTACTACCATCCCCAATCCGAAGAAAAAGGATACTATGAGGTTAGTTATGGACTAGGTGATTTCTTTATACTCGATTCCAACCAGCCCAAAGATCTTCAAGTAGGAGGCCGCCAATACCTTTGGTTACAAAATGCGCTTCAAAAAAGTACCGCTCCCTGGAAAATTGTTCTCATGCATCATGCCCCCTATTCTGCTGACGAAGATGATTACGGCAATACCTGGAAAGGAACTAGCACTTATGGAGATCGAAGGTTTCAAGATTTAGTTGGGCTACTTGAAAAAGAAGGGGTGAAGGTCTTCTTTTTTGGACACCTCCACACGTACATGAGAACCTTCCCAATCTGGAAAGACCAGGTTGACACCAGCAAAGGAATTACCTATTTCCAACTTGGAGGCATGGGTGGAAATCTGGAAGATTTTGCTCCTAACAGGGTTCCATTTAGTGCCAAAACCTACCGAGGGCACCATTACGGCACCGTCACTTTGACCAAAGAAGTTTTTGAATTGCGTACCTACACGCTGGAGGGTAACCTGATTGATTACCACCAACTTCAATACCAAGCTCCTGACAAAACTCCTTAAATTAGATTTACAGCAAATTAAATCCGCCTTTTACCAACACTACAACGGTTGAATCGAGGGTAGCCTCTGTAGTGATTGCTCGAAACCCTTTGCCTTTGGAACCAGGAATCACCTTGATTTTCTGCAAGGTATAGGAACCATTAGATTTCACTTTTTGAATCAATATATAGTAGTCCTCCCCCACTTCGATGATGGATTCTTCAGGAACAGCTAACGATTGTTTTGGGTCCAGCTGGATTCTTGCTTGCAAAAACATCCCTGGAGTCAATTTAGCTTCCTCCTTCTCATTGAGTAGGTGAGCATGTATGTTGATTTGCCGCTGTGCATTGATGGATTTGCCCACAACATAAACCTTAGCCTTGAGCACCTCTTCCGGGCGATCGGGACTAATAAATTCAACTACTTGACCCGTATGAACCTTGCTCGCATCCTTCTCAAAAAGCACCAATTCCACATGAATATGCTCCTTACTGATCAAGCCAAGGGCCTTCGCTGCTGGAGGCAAAAACTGACCAGGGACAGCCACTACCTCCACAACAAATCCTGAGATCGGAGAGGGAACTGAAATTTTACTCCGCATGGTAGCTGGTGTCAACCCATCCGAATTGATCCCAATCATTGCCAATTGCTTTTTTAAACTTTGCGTTTTAGCCGAGGCCGCTTCATAGTCAGCCGCAGCTTTTAGGAAGTTTTTCTGCGCCGAAATCTGTTCCTGAGCCAAGGTCTTCTGCCTTTCCCATTCAGCTTTGAGATAGGCCAGCTGACTATTTATCTCAAGAAAATCTTGTTGCAAACGCAGAAAATCAGGGTTCTCCAACGTAAACAACACTTCACCCTTACGGACTCCCTGCCCTTCAATCAACTTCAGATCTTGGATATACCCTCCAAAGTAAGTGGTAATTTCTCGCATCCCTTCCACCGGAATTTGTACGGTGCCCTGCACCTGAATTTCCTCTGAAAACTCTCCAGTATACAATGCCCCCCATTCCATCTTCATGGTTTGAAACTGCGCTTCCGTCAGCTCAATTTCAGTAGATTGCTCAGTTGCTTCGTTCACTTCTATGCCTCCTTCTGAAGAATCGTTTTTTGAGCACGAAGCGATCAAAAACAATCCTAGAATAAGTCTTACTGAGAATAAAACACTTCTTGATTTCATAAGGTATTGAAGTAAATGAGTTCGAGTTGTTTGAGTAAATAATCCCGCTTAGCCTGTAGGTGCTGAAAGTCAAACGATTGTGAATTTTCTAAAAATTGAAGATATTCAAGGAAATCAATCTCTCCGGTTGAAAAGGATCGAGTGGCATGTTCGCGCAACTGGTTGGCCAATTGCTTTCCTTCCGTTTCGTAATATTGAATAACAGCCAGCTGCTGATCTAACGTGGATTGGAGCGCATGAAATTGACTTTCCAAGCGAGAGCGGAAACTGATAGATTCAAACTCAAGCTGCTGCTGTACACTTTTGCTGGATTTTACTTTCGCCGATTGGGCACCGAAAAAAAGCGGGATGCCGAGTCCAACTTCGAAACCTGGATAAATTTTTGACCCAGCTGCAAGATTGGTTCCACGAAATAAATTAACTTTTAACTCAGGAAGAAAGGATTGCTGCTCCACTCTAGTTTGGTAGAATGCTTGTTGCTTGCTCGCCTCGTACCAAGAAAATCCTGGGTGATGCTCTTGCGTTCCTGGGGTTGTTAAAGTCAATGGACTGGGTGATACGGCGAGCTCTCCCTCCCATTGGAGCAAGCTTGCCAACTGGACCAAGGCATTATTTTTTTCAGTTTTGGCCTCGGATTTACGAAGTTCAATTTCTTTTTGCTTGCTCTCAGCAGTGAGTTTTTCAAGCAGTGTAGCATCGCCCGTTTCCAGCCGTCGAGAAGCTGTCCATACGAATTGGAGGTATAGACTATCTAAATAGTTAAACTTCTTTTCCAATTCCATCCAATACTGGGCCTGGACAAAGACTGTACTTACTTCTTTTCTTAAAGCTCGTACATCCATCTCTAACCGCGCTTCTTCCTGCCGCTGACCAGCTTTCAAGAAGTTCTTTTGCGAAGCGTAGATGGACGGAAATTCTAACCCCTGTCGTATGCCCCATACCCTGTTAAAAACCCCATTTTCGGCAATATCATTTTGATCCTGAGCATGGTAGACCTCAGTTCTCCCAACGTTCCAAGCTGTACCGGTCAATGCCTGTACCGATTCCAGTCGCTTCTGTGAAGCTTTCAACGATGGGTTTTGCTTTTCCGCTAGGAATAATGCCTCCTCCAAGGTCAAGGGGCTTGCTTGTTGTGCCCAGGATGCGACGATGGGGCATAGTAGAAATAGGAGCAGCAGGCTCACGCCTTTCTTGGGAAGATTCATAGGTTACTTTTTATGGGTGTTGAACAGGACATACAGTACCGGTAGTACCAACATAGTCAAAAGAGTAGCCGAAATCAAGCCGCCCACAACGACCGTAGCTAGGGGGCGCTGCACTTCGGCACCGGCAGAACCCGATAGCGCCATCGGCAAAAAGCCTAGGGCTGCTGCCGAAGCAGTCAGGAGGACGGGACGCAAGCGCTCGGCAGCACCTACAGTAACTAGTTCGCGTAGGGAAGTAAATCTAGAGGCCATGGATTTGAAATGTTCAATCATCACAATACCGTTGAGAACAGCGATACCAAATAGGGCAATAAATCCTACTCCAGCAGAAATACTAAAAGGCATATCCCGAAGCCAAAGCAATACCACTCCTCCTATGGCTGAAAACGGAATCGCCGTGTAAATCATAAAGGCATCTCGAGCGGAAGAAAAGGCAAAGTACAGCAACATAAAAATTAGGATAAGCGCTACAGGCACTGCGATTAAGAGTCGATTTCTAGCTTGTTGCAAATTTTCAAACTGACCTCCATAATCCACTCGGTATCCCTCAGGAATCGTGACCTTGGATTTTACAATCGCTTGAATGTCGTCTACAACAGATTGAAGGTCCCTGTTGCGTACGTTCACCCCCACTACCACTCTACGTTGGGTGTTGTCTCGCGAAATTTTCGCAGGACCCTTGGTATAGGTTATTTTGGCTAATTCAGACAACGGAATATTCCCACCTGAGGGCAGTTGAATGGCAGCATTTTCCAGATTAGCGATGTCTTTTCGGAAGGGCTTATCAAAGCGGATCACCAAATCAAATTGTTTTTCTCCCTCAAAGACTGTTCCTGCACTGAGCCCAGCAAACCCCATGGTCACTACCTGGTTGATTGCCTCCACATTTAAGCCATACTTAGCGATTTTGACGCGGTCGTATTCGATTTTCATCTGAGGAAGTCCATCCACTTTTTCAAGAATGATATCTGCAGCTCCTTCTACACCCTGGATAGCGGATTCAATTTCCTCAGCCGTCTGCAACAATACATCCAGATCTTCTCCAATCACTTTGATCGCTAAATCAGCACGCACTCCAGTAATCAACTCATTGAACCGCATCTCGATTGGCTGAGTAAACTCATAATCTAGACCAGGAATCGCTGTCAAAGCCTTTTTAAATTCCTCTGCCAACTCGTCTTTGGTTTCGACAGTGGTCCATTCGCTGGGAGGATGTAACGTCACAATCACATCACTTTCTTCCATGGACATTGGATCGGTTGGAATTTCGGCTGCACCGATACGCGTCACTACCTGCTTGACTTCGGGAAACTTCATCAGAATACGTTCCATCTCGGTAATGGTCTCTACCGTATTGGTCAAGCTAGTTCCTGTCTTCAATACGGGCTGAATTACAAAATCACCTTCGTCCAAGGTGGGAACAAACTCTGAACCCATGCTTGAAAAAATCAAAACAGCGCCCACTAGAAGGCTTCCTGCAGCTATTAGTACTGCTTTGCTGTGGTCCAAAGCCCAATGCAATACCGGCTTATAGACTTGATTTAAAAAATTAAGTAATCGAACTGAAATATTTTTGGGGCCTGGAATGCTCGACTTGAGGAAAATTGCAGATACTGCTGGCACATAGGTAAGTCCCAAGATCATGGCTCCGATCAAGGCAAAACTGAATACCTCGGCCATAGGACGGAACATTTTACCCTCCACCCCAGAAAGTGAGAGAATGGGAATGAAGACAATCATAATGATGATCTGCCCAAAAATTGCCGAATGCATCATTTTTGAGGATCCTGAAAAGGTAATTTTATCTTTTTCAACCTGCTTTTCTTGTTTAGTAAGCCCCACAAAGGCTTCCGATGACTTGCTAAACTGGTAAGCGATGTACTCTACGATAATAACAGCACCATCGATGATGATACCAAAGTCAATTGCCCCCAAACTCATCAAGTTGGCATCTACCCCAAACAAGTACATCATGGAGAGTGCAAACAGCAAACTCAAGGGAATGACTGAAGCCACAACTAGCCCGGAGCGAAAATTTCCCAGCAACAAGACCACCACAAACACGACAATCAGACAGCCTAAAACTAGGTTCTCCACAATGGTAAAGGTCGTGCGATCAATGAGTTCGGAGCGATCCAAAAATCCGTTGATTACAATCCCTTCTGGAAGCGTAGTTTCCATTTCTGCAATTCTTGCTTTAACGCGATCAATGGTCCCTTTACCATCGGCACCTTTGAGCATCATTACCTGTCCCAGCACTTTCTCTCCTTGGGCATTAGCGGTGATGGCTCCAAATCGGTTGGCATACCCAAACTTTACTTCAGCCAGATCTCGAACATAAATGGGGCTCCCATTTCGAAGCTCCACCACGATATTTTCAATGTCCTCCAAACTCTTGACTTGCCCCTCTCCACGGATAAAAAAGCTCTCGTTGGTTTTTTCAATGTAGCTGCCTCCAGCAATGGAATTGTTCTGCTGCAAGACAGCGTATACGGCCGCCAAATCCACCTCCATGGCCTTGAGTCGTTCTGGATTGATGGCCACTTCGTACTCTTTGAGGTAGCCTCCCCAAGTATTGACTTCTATGACCCCTTCGATACCGGACAGATTGCGGCGCACTACCCAGTCTTGAATCGTACGTAGGTCAGTGATGCTGTATCGGTCTTCGTAGCCAGGCTTGACGTCGATGATGTATTGGTAGATTTCTCCAAGTCCTGTGGAAATAGGACCCATAATGGGTTTACCAAACCCTGCTGGAATTCTTTCTTCAGCGATCTTGAGGCGTTCTGCAATTAATTGCCTTGGCAGATAGGTACCTAAATCCTCCTCAAATACCAAGGTTACTACCGAAAGACCAAACTTAGAAATGGAACGAATCTCCTTGACTCCTGGAAGATTGGCCATCTCCAGTTCGATAGGATAGGTAAGAAATTTCTCTACATCTTCCGTTGCTAGGTTCCTAGAGGTAGTGATGACTTGAACCTGGTTGTTGGTCACATCAGGTACCGCACCGATTGGCAAGTTGGCTAAGGCATATAGCCCGAATCCAATCCAAGCTGCAATAAAAAGGGCAACGATGAATTTGTGTGAAATACTCCACTGTATAATCCGGTCAAGCATGTCTCCAGGTTTAGGTTACTGTACAAAGTTCACCCATGAACCTTAGAAGCGCCTTTGGCTTTTCTTAATATTTCCTTAAGAAAGGGCTATAAAATCAAGGCGAAAGCTACTTCCTTTACCTTTTTCGCTCCGGACGGAGACTTGAATTCCCGACTCTTGGGCAAGTTTTTTTACGATAGCCAAACCCAAACCTGTGCCCGGAATTCCACGATCCAAGGCCTCTTGTGCCCTAAAAAAAGGATCGAAAATTTGATCTAATTGCTCGGGAGCAATCCCACAACCCAAGTCTACTACTTCAATAAATGCCTCTTTTTCTCTCCCAACGCGAAGAAATACTTCCTTCCCCTCTTGCGAATACTTGACGGCATTTTCCAAAAGATTTCCCAAAATCATCTCTAAGGATTTTTCATTGGTTCGAACATAAATAGGCAGGCTCAACAAGGACTGAAAAACTACTTTCTGTTGCTTTTCTAGAGAAAATTGATCCGCCAACTCTTCTAAAAAGGCAATGAGCTCCAACTCCTCTTTTACTAGGTTTTTACCATTCTCTACTCTTGCCAAAGCTAACAATTGGTCAATCATGGTACTCATTCGGTCAATACTTCCAAGGGCAGTTTTCACCTTTTGTTCGTATTCTTCGGCAGTTCTAGGCTTACGAATCAATACTTCCAGTGTGCCTCTAAGCACTGCAAGAGGCGTCCGCAATTCATGGGAGGTATCCGAGGTAAATTGTTTTTCCCGCTTCAAGGCCTGCTCGAGGCGGCCTAGTAAATTATTGATGGAGCGAGAAAGCTGCGCGATTTCATCATTAGCACCTGTTTCGGATATCCTTTCGTTTAGATTTTCCTGAGTAATCTGGTTGGTCTTTTGACTAATTTTTTCCAAGGGCTCAATACTCTTCCCAGCCAAATACCTCATGGTCAAATACAAGGAAATTAAGATCAAGGGATAAATCAGGAGCAATACATTGCGTAGGTTATCTAAAAGCTCACGTGTATCAGCAAAGGATTTGGCTAATAAGAGATATCCCTCTTGCTTTCCTGCATTAAAAAGAGGGATTTGCCGTTGTCGCACCTCTCGGGAACCTATTTTTTGAGTCCATGCCTCCTTATTTTCTGATTTTTCGGGCGAGAAACTGAGGTAGTTTTCATTCAGGTTGGGGGATCTATCCATAGAATTTCCTTCCATATCCACGATTTCAATAAAAATTGGATTCAACTGAATCTGCGCATGTTCCATCTCCTCCCACTCATCCATATGGAGAAAACGGATTTTTCCATCAACTAAAAATATTTCCTTTTTATGCTTATCAATCTCAAGTTGAAGCTCCCGGTCAATGTTCCGAACCACCGTAAAGTTTGCCACCAGATAAATCAGAAGAAATACCAGAGAGAAGATCAGGGCCGTCACCCAGGTCAATCTTCTCGCGATCCGTTCTTTATAGGAAGTATTCATCGATCTTTGGCCATGTATCCTACCCCACGAATGGTTTGGATGTAGTCCTCCCCTTTTTTGAGTTGGAGTTTTTTTCTCAAGGAATTGATAAACACATCAATGATCCCAGTATTGTAGTCAAAGTGAATGTCCCACACACTCTCGATGATGCGTGTTCGTCGGCATACTTTGTTTTTGTTCCGTACTAGGTATTCGAGCAGTGCAAATTCTTTTTGAGTGAGCGCCACTTCCTTCCCTTCTAAGAGGACCAGGTGCTTTTCTGGTTCCAAGGTAATGGGGCCCAACACAAGCTTTTCTGCTTCCTGCTCTCGGCTTCGCATTTGTACCCGAATACGAACCAAGAGTTCTTCAAAGTGAAAAGGTTTTTTGATGTAATCGTTGGCACCACTTTGAAGCCCAAATACAGTTTCATCCACCGTGTCTTTTGCAGTCAAAAAAATAATGGGCGTAAAAGGGAATTCTTTACGGAACTGACGGGTTAGCTCGACGCCACTCATGCCAGGCACCATCCAATCCAGCAAGAGTAAATCGTAATTTCCAGAGAGCGCAAGTTCCAACCCAACCTTCCCATTGTCTGCTACATCCACGGCAAAGGATTCTTCTTCCAATCCCTGTTTAAGGAAATTGGATATTCCTTGTTCATCTTCTACTACCAGGATTCTCATGCTGTAAATTTTCCTTATTTTTTGGGAAATCCACGATATCCACTAAAAAAAACAGCTAAACACCTGTAAACCTATCTGGACTTTGTTTGCACCGAGGCCAAAACGTTAGTTGGCTTCCATTTCTCCTTTGGCTCCTCTCTTTTTCTTTCGCTTGTTCAACCAGATCATGGTCCCAGTGATCGGTAGAGAAGTCGCAATAGCACAAGCAACAGCCCATAAAAACTTAGTGAACTGACCAAAAATTTCTCCCGTATGCAAGGCCTTCACAGATTTACCCACCTGCTGCCTCCAAGGAAGATCGCCGAACAACACCTTCTCCTTCAGCTCTAAGGTCTGGGCTGTTAATTTCAGCTGATCTGCTCCTGCTCTCGCAAAAAAGCCTGTTCGCGATTTACTTACCGCTAGATCGCCCTGTGGCTCTTCTGGAAAAGTAAGTTTGATCACGCCAGAGTAAGTCAGTTGCTTATTTGCTGCTGCCAGTGCCTCGTCCAAAGAAATCGGGACGGACTCAGGAATCTGGGTCGAATCTGCGAGGACCGGATTGGAGGAATTGGATTCTTTAGATGTGTCTTCTTTCTTCTCCTCCTTAGGAGCTTGGTAAGTGTCCCAGGTTTTTTGCCAAGCGGTCTTGTACCATCCAAAGGACCAGAACGGACCCGTCACTGCCATGATAAATAGTGCAATGAACGAGTAAAAAGCCAAGGCATTGTGCAGGTCATGGTTGATTCGCTTCCAATTACCAGACCATTTCACAGTCAATCCTTGCTTCCAATTTTTTACTTTTTTGGGAAGCCAAAGGAAAATTCCCGTAAGCACTCCTAACAAAAACAAGGAAGTGGCTACTCCGTTGATCAAGCGACCCAATTCTTGGTTGGTCATGCTTTCTAGTATGGGTGCCTCCACCTTGTCCAAAAGCAACCAGCGGTGTAAGGAAAAGACATTGCCCATGATCTCCTCTGAAGTGGTTTTCTTCGTGTTGTCCGCCAGAATTCCCCCAGTATAGGGATCTACAAAATAGGTGGTTGCTTTCTCCTCGCCTTCCGCTTTAACTTGAAACTGTACTGTCCTGTTGGAATCCTGGTATTTCGTGACAGCGACCAACTTGCCTTGTTCAAGCGGTTGAAGGCCAGATTTTAACTCCTCTAGTGTTTTGAGGTTGCCTTGTTCTGAAACAAAATAGCGCTCTGAATCAAAAAATTCGCGTATTTCTGTGTTGTAGACGTAAAGTGTCCCCGTAAAACATACCGCAATGACTACTACTGAACAGAGCAAGCCAGCATACAGGTGAATGTCATTTAGGAATTGGCGGATTTGCTTCCACATAAGTACTTATTTTTATTTGGAACAAATCTAAATAAGATTTTTATTTCTTCGAATACCTCCCCTACTTTTTTTTTAAAATTGCTGCTAACCTAGGATAATCACCTCTCAAAATCGATGAACATCTCCCTGTTTTGGTATATTTAGAAAATTTTACCGCTATGAATTTGTCAAAATATCTTTTACCGGCCTTCCTTCTTTTGACGCTATTATCCTGCGAAGAAAAAAATCAGGGACCTGATCCACGACTGCAGCAGCCCGAACACTTTAAAAAACTTTTAGCAGCACATGGAGATTGGTTACAATGGGTGGACGCCAGCTCTTTATCCTTTGCGATGGTGCATGAAACCACTTTGGAATGGGAAAATCATTACCTCAACCTTAGAGATGGCAGGGTGCGCATCGATGCAGACCTTTTTCAAGCTGGGAATGACGGTGAGAAAGTTTGGATAAGCCCAAATCGGCAAGCCTTTCCAGGAAATTCGCTACGCTTCTACCACAACTTGTATTCGACATTTCTAAGTATCCCCTACGCACTTACCGATACCTTGGTAACCATCACCCCACTAGATAACCGCGTGTTTAATGGCATCAGCTACACCACTCTAGAGGCGAAATTAAAAGATGGAAAAATGCTTGGACCATCGAACCGCTATGAACTTTTGATCGACCCTTCTACTGGCCAATTGGCCTGGGTTTTATTTGCAGTCACTTTTTACGATAAAGGAAATCAAGTACAAGAAGCCTTGAAATACGAAGACTATCGTGATGCAGGTGGGTTGATCTTCCCAAGAGTGATCACCGGTTACCAAATCGAAAATGACTCGAGTAAAAAAATCCGCTACCAAACTAGCTTCTCTGACGTGTTTTTAGTTAAAGAAGAACTGGATAGTGATCTATTTGAGATGCCGAAAGGAGCTGTAAAATCCAATTAATGTCGAAAAAAGATTTCAACCTCAAATTGATACACACAAAAAAAGGAGACAAAAACTTGTCTCCTTTTTTTACCTTGCTACTCCTTAGGAAATTACTGACCCTGGTGAAGTACCCTCATGCGGTTGGAGCAACTTGAGTTTCCCATCCTTATCTGCTGCCATCAAGATCATCCCCTCACTATCGATTCCCATCATGTTTCGTGGAGCCAAGTTAATCAACATGGTCACTTGCTTGCCCACCAAAAATGCTGGATCAAAATGCTCGGCAACACCGCTCAAGACAGTTCGATGCCCAAGACCTGTATCTACCTTCAGTTTGAGTAACTTCTTGGACTTAGGCATCGCCTCCACCTCAAGTACCGTCACCACACGCATGTCTAACTTTGCAAAATCATCGTAAGTAATCAGCTCCTTCATCGCAGGAACTGGGAGGTCTGCAGCTTCATTCATTTTTTTAGCATTTACAAGTTTCTGAATTTGTTTCTCGACAACTTCATCTTCAATTTTTTCAAAAAGGAGTCCAATTTCCCCCAAAGCTCGATTGGATTGAATCAAATTTCCATTTCCCGCATCCGCCCAAGTAGTGGCTTGCATCCCAAAGGTGCGGTACAGCTTTTGGGCGGTAAAAGGTAAGAAGGGCTCAGATAGGATAGCCAAATTGGCCGCTACATTGAGTGCAATATTTAAGATGGTTTCGGTTCGAGAAATATCTGTTTTTATTTCTTTCCAAGGTTCGGTATCTGCCAAGTACTTATTTCCCATTCGGGCCAAATCCATCATCAAGCCCTGGGCTTCTCGGAAACGAAAACGTTCAATTGAAGCGGCTATTTTTTCTGGAAAACCTTCAAGCTCCTGGATAACTTCCTGATCAATGCCCCGTAATTCTCCGCGTGCAGGCACAATTCCGTCAAAAAACTTTTGGGTGAGCACCACAGCACGGTTGACAAAATTGCCATAGATAGCTACCAATTCCGAATTGGTTCTAACTTGAAAATCCTTCCAAGTAAAATCATTGTCTTTCGTTTCTGGCGCATTGGCAGTCAGCACATAGCGAAGTAAATCCTGTTGCCCTGGAAATTCTTCCAAGTATTCGTGGAGCCAGACGGCCCAATTGCGTGAAGTAGAGATCTTGTCTCCTTCCAAATTTAAAAACTCATTTGCAGGTACATTGTCCGGAAGAACATACCCTCCATGGGTTTTTAAGATTGCCGGAAAAATGATGCAGTGGAACACAATATTATCCTTGCCAATAAAGTGGACTAGTTTGGTATCCTTGTCTTTCCAGTAAGGCTCCCAATCAATTCCTTTCTCTTTTGCCCACTCCTTGGTAGCGGAGATATAGCCAATCGGAGCATCAAACCAAACATACAATACCTTCCCTTTGGCACTAGGCAGAGGAACTGGAATACCCCAATCCAAATCTCGTGTCATGGATCTTGCCTGGAGTCCATCTCCTGCTTCTAGCCAAGAGCGGCATTGGCCCAAGACATTGTTTTTCCAATCATCCCCATGCTCTTCTAAAACCCATTTTTTCAAAAAATTCTGGTAGCGAGCCAAGTCCAAAAACCAGTGGGTGGTTTCCTTTAGAACTGGAGTACGCCCACTCAATTTCGATTTTGGTCGAATTAAATCAGTGGGACTTAAGGAGGTGCCACATTTTTCGCACTGATCTCCATATGCGTTTTCGTTGCTGCATTTAGGACAAGTGCCTTCGATGTAGCGGTCGGCAAGAAACTGATCCGCCTCCTCATCGTAATATTGAGCGGTGGTCTGCTCTAAAAATTCCCCTTTCTGGTACAAATTCGTAAAAAATTCCTGGGCCGTCTCGTGGTGGATGGAAGCAGAAGTACGAGAGTAATGGTTAAAGCTAATCCCAAATTGCTCAAAGCTCCCCTTCATCATCTCATGGTAATGATCCACGACCTGCTGAGGCGTCTTTCCCTCCTTTGCTGCCTTGATCGTAATTGCTACGCCATGCTCATCGGAGCCACAGATATAGGCAACATCTCTTCCTTGGGACCGCAAGTAGCGTACATAAATATCAGACGGAATATAGCAGCCTGCCAAGTGACCAATGTGAAGTGGACCATTAGCATAGGGCAATGCTGAGGTAACGGTATATCGTTTAAATTTGGTGTTGCTCATGTAGGTCTTGAATCGCTCCTAGAAAAAACAAATTTTTTTCTAAAACTAGAGCACAAAGATAGAAAATTCAAGGGAAGCCTGTAACCAAAGAGCACTATAAAATCCTTACAAAGGCAATTCATCGTAGATTCGGAATCCCTTCAAAAAAATGAGGATACAAATTACTTCAAACCGCAAATTCTTGAGCCTTAACCCTTATTTTTACCTTAGAAATTTTAGCCTTGCATGACTCACGCTGAAGCCGCACATCGTATCCAAGAACTTTCACAGCAGCTCAATCACCACAACCAGCTGTACTACCAAGAAAGCCGTACAGAAATCTCTGATTACGATTTTGATCAGCTACTAGAAGAGTTGATTCGCTTGGAAAAAGCATTTCCTGACCTGCTGCAGCAAAATAGCCCCAGTCAGCGAGTAGGGGGCACCATCACAAAAGAATTTCAGACTGTTGCTCACGAGTCCCGCATGCTTTCCTTGGGCAATACCTATTCGGCAGAGGAGTTGAGTGCTTTTGATGAGCGAGTTATCAAAGGTTTGGGCCATGAGAACTACGACTATTTCTGTGAATTAAAGTTTGATGGGGTAGCTATATCCCTAGTTTATGAAGACGGACACTTGGTGCGAGCCGTGACTCGGGGTGATGGCACCAAAGGAGACGATGTCACTGCAAATGTAAAGACCATCCGAAACATTCCTTTACAGGTCGTAGGAGCGTCCATTCCAAGTCGTTTTGAGGTTCGGGGCGAGATTTTTTTACCCCTCAAGGAATTTGAGAAAATTAATGAGGAGCGGGAAACAAAGGGCGACGCTCTTCTTGCCAATCCTCGAAACGCCGCCTCTGGAACTCTCAAAATGCAGGACAGTAGCGTGGTAGCCAAGCGTAGGCTCAATTGCTATTTCTACCAGCTACTGGGAGATAAATTGGAAGTAAATCAACATGACCAAGCGATTCACCTGTTGGAAAAATGGGGATTTAATGTGTCCCCCACCTATTTCAAGGCTAAAAATATCGAAGATATATTGGGCTACATCGAATCCTGGAGGGAAAAGCGCTTTGAATTGCCTTTAGATACCGATGGGGTAGTGATCAAACTCAACGACTACCAGCAGCGGGAAGAGCTTGGGTTTACCGCCAAAAATCCCCGCTGGGCCATCGCCTACAAATACAAGGCAGAGAGCGCAGAAACAGAATTGCTTTCCATCACCTATCAGGTGGGGCGAACGGGTGCCATCACGCCCGTGGCCAATCTGGCTCCAGTACAACTTGCGGGTACCACCGTCAAAAGGGCTTCCCTTCACAATGCAAATGAGATCGAACGGCTAGCTCTCCATGAAAGGGATTTTGTGCTGGTGGAAAAAGGGGGTGAAATTATCCCGAAGATCACAGCAGTTATTCCCGAAAAGCGAAGAGCTAGCGCTATAGCAATTACCTACATCAGCCATTGCCCGGAATGCGGCAGTACTTTGGAGCGGAAGGAAGGGGAAGCCAAACATTATTGCCCCAATGCCGCTGCATGCCCACCACAAATCCTAGGACGCATCGAACATTTTGTAAGCAAACGAGCCATGGACATTGACTCCATGGGAACGGAACGAATTCGAGCCTTGATCGACCAAGGATTCATCCGCAACTATGCGGATATCTACAGTTTAGATGGCCGACAAGAAGAGCTTTTAGGTCTAGAGATGAGCCAGGATCAATACGAAAGGGAAGTGACTGGCCTCCTTTACATCTCCTTAGAAAAGGTCTTGTTTGCTCTCACGGAAGGGATTTCCCTCAAACAAATCCAAGACTTCCTCCTAGAAAATACCCATCTCCCCCTTCGAGATCGGATCCGAGCTTTTCAAGCCCAACTCAAAGCTTGGAAGAAAAAAGTGCCTTCCAATGTAGGAATGGTTGATTTTTTACTCCAGAACTTGGCTACTCACGCTGAATTAATGAAGGTGGAAGACTACATCCCTGTGGCAGTGGTCTTGGAAATATTCCTCGGGAGAAGGATAGAGTTTGAACAGATCTTGGCAGCCAGCAAAAAGCATGGTACCATACACACCATCCTACTCGAACTCCAGCTCAGCCTTCCTGACGAACTTCAAGAACGAATCAAAAAACTAAAAGCGAATACCTTCCAGGAAGGAGTCATCAGCAACATGATGGAAGGAATTTTTGCTTCCAAGTCCCAGGATTTTGACAAAGTGCTTTTTGCCCTAGGCATCCGAAATATCGGGGAGAATACTGCCCAGCTCCTTGCAAAGCATTTTGGAAATTTAGAAAAACTTCAAGCCGCTACCCCAGAAGAGTTGCTGGAAATCAATGGCGTGGGTGAAACCCTAGTTCAAAGTCTCCAAGAATTCTTTGCCCAGCCAGCAAACCTAGAGATTATAGCCCAATTAAAAGCGCAGGGCCTGAATTTCGAAATGCAAGGGGGAGAGATTGTGGCTCTTGGCAATGCGCTAGTCGGTAAAAAAATCTTAGCCTCAGGTAAATTGAATCACTTCAAACGGGATGAGATTGTCACCTTTGTTCAAGCCCACGGGGGACAATACCTAAGTTCAGTATCCAAAAGCTTAGACTTCATCATTGAAGGAGAGGAAATGGGTCCTAGCAAAAAAGAAAAGGCTCAGAAATTGGGTATTCCATTGGTTTCGGAAGAAGAGTTTTTGAAACTCGTATAGTCTTAAATCCAAAAAAAATCTCTTTTATGCCAAAATGGGTAGACTTGGCAATCCCTAATTCACCTTGGATGGCGCTTAATGGTGAATGATTAGTATCCTCAAGCCTTACTTACGAGCACTTTATCGATTCGTTGCCCGTCTTTATCTATGACCTCAAGCCGCAGGTTTTCTACGACAACAGTATCTCCCACATTCGGAATGGACCCACTTTGATGGAGGATTAAGCCTGCTAAAGTGGTAAAATTTTTGTTTTGATAGGTTATTTCAAAATCAAAATACTTCTCAAAATCGATTAAGGAATACTGTCCATCAATCAACCAAGAACCATCTTCCCGCTCCACGATTTGGTAATCCGTTTGGTCCAATTCCGTGGCCTCCCCTACCAGGGCGTCCACCACATCATCCATGGTTACCATCCCCACAGTGACCCCGTACTCATCGATCACCAAGCCGTAATGAAGACGATGCGCCTTAAAGGATTCCAAGGCTTGGTAAGCAAACATACTCTCATTCAAAAAAAGTGGAGGCTTCGCAATTTTTTTCAGTTCAAACTCTTCCTTAAGACTGGAATCAAAGAGGTCCTTCACTAGCACAATTCCGATGATTTGATCCAAATCACCTTCCTTGCAAAGCGGATAAGCGGAATGTTTTTCTTCACTGATTTTTTTTCGGACCATCTCTTCCGAATCGGTGCTGTTAAAAAACACCAACTCACTGCGGTGCGTAAGTAAGGTATTGATTCTTCGGTCCCCCAACTCAAAAACGCGTTCCACGATATCCTGTTCAATATCCATAATTTCCCCTCCCTCCGCACTTTCTTTGATCATCGCCTTGAGCTCTTCTTCGGAAATTTTACTGTCCGAAGTTCGCTTAATTTGAAAAACCCAAAGTAGAAAATCATTGGAGATTGTCAGTAGCCAAACAAAAGGGCTGGTTAACTTGGACAACCAGATCATTGGCTTGGACACACGTATCGCAATCTGCTCTGGGAAGCTCATGCCAAGCCTTTTGGGAAACAACTCACCCAGAACAATCGAAAGGTAAGTAATCAACAACACCACCAAACCTACTGCCAGGGTATTCGCATAAGGCTGCAAAAAAGGGATCTGTTGCAGCATGGATTCCAAGTCATCCGAGATATTTTTACCACCATACACCCCCAACAAAACACTGATGAGGGTGATGCCTATTTGCACCGTGGACATGAATTTGGTTGGATTCTCCGAAAGCGCCAAGGCCTCTTTTGCACCCAATTTTCGCTGCTTTTTCAGGCTTTCCAACTTGAACTTTCGCGAGGAAACAAGGGATAGCTCAGCCATGGCAAAAACGCCATTTAACAGTACAAGCAATAAAATAATTACAATTTCCAAAGCCTTTTAGGGAGTATTTAAAATCAAACTTAACTAAAATTTAGGGCATTTAATCCTAAAAATATGAATCACAGGCTTTAACAGTACCTGCTTATTTTTTTCATACCAATCTACATTTTTCAAATCCAATCATTTTTAACATCTTGAACTTTTGAAATTTAAGTAAAAAAAAAGCGCTTGACTTTGTTGCTAGTGTAGAACTAAATCTGAACCTAAAATGCAAAACAATTTTTGGGAGAAAGAACTCCTCTTTAACACTATATTTGTCAAGTCTTTAAATTCATCTAAATGAACGCATTCAAAGGTATTGGAGTAGCACTTGCCACCCCCTTTCTAGACGACCAACGCATCGATTTCGAAAGCTTAAAACGCCTTATCGACCATGTAATAGCGGGTGGTGTGGACTACCTGGTCGTGCTTGGTACTACGGGTGAGTCGGCAACGCTCACTGCATTGGAAAAGGCCCAGGTGCTCAAAGCGGCAGTGGAATACAACAAGGGACGAGTTCCCCTCATGCTTGGCCTTGGGGGCAATGCAACCCAAAAGCTTCTGGATGAGATCGAAGCAACTGAATTTTATGGAGTCGCAGGAATTTTATCCGTAAGTCCCTACTACAACAAACCTACACAGGAAGGAATCATTGCGCATTACCGTGCCTTGGCAGATGCATCTCCAGCGCCGCTGGTACTGTACAACATTCCGGGTCGCACCATGTCCAACTTGAATGCGAGCACCACCCTTACCCTTTCACACCACCCCAATATTGTAGGTATCAAGGAGGCAAGTGGAAACTTGGAGCAATGCATGCAGATCGCCGCCTCCATGCCGAAGGATTTTTTGCTCCTCTCCGGCGATGACCTCCTAACTAAGCCCATTCTAAGCATCGGAGGATCTGGGGTGATTTCCGTCTTGGCCAATGCCATTCCAGCTACCTTTAAGATACTGATCGAAGGAGATTCCAAAGCCTCTCTGGAAGCTGCCTATTCCCTTTTGGAACTGAATAGCCTGATGTACCAAGAAGGAAATCCCGTTGGTTTAAAAAATCTTTTACTTCACCAGGGTATTCTTAGCTCGGATCAGGTAAGATTACCCTTGCTTCGAGCAAGCAAGGATCTCAGCCATAAAATTCATAAGGCGCTACCACGCTAAGTTCATGCCCTCACTATCCGTTCTTCAACTCACCGAGCACATCCAGCAGGTACTGGAAACGGAACTCGAACCGGTCTACTGGGTAGTGGGTGAACTGTCGGATTTCAGACAAGCGCCCCAAGGGCATGTCTACTTTGAATTAGTAGAAAAACAAGGCACACAAATACAAGCAAAAATTCGGGCCAATCTGTGGCAGTTCACCTACCGAACAGTTGCGAGTAAATTTGAATCCGTCACCGGAACTACCCTCAAAAACGGAATGAAGGTTTTGGCACAGGTGAGCGTAACCTTTCACCCTGTCTATGGCCTAAGCCTCAATGTAAAAGACATCGACCCCTCTTTCTCCTTAGGTGAGCGTGCTCGTTTGCGACAAGAAACCATAGCCCGCCTCAGTAGCGAAGGATGGATAGGACACAATGCCAAATTACCCCTACCTCCAGTAATCCAGCGTATTGCCGTGATCTCGAGCGCCACGGCAGCGGGATACGGAGATTTTATCAATCAACTCGAGGAAAACCCCTACCATTACCGCGTCTACCACAGGCTTTTCCCTTCGCTTATGCAGGGAAATGAAGCGGTAACCAACCTTATTGCCGCATTGGAACAAGTAGGGCAACAAGCAGAGCGTCTGCAGCTAGATGCTGTGGTGCTGATTCGTGGAGGTGGGGCACAGCTAGACCTGGACTGTTTTGACGACTACCAACTGGCCGTAACCATTGCTAAATTTCCTCTCCCCCTATTTACAGGCATAGGCCACGAACGGGATGAAACCATCGCCGATTTGGTGGGGCATACCAGTTTAAAAACTCCAACCGCAGTAGCTGAGTTTGTACTTTCCAGCTTTCGAGAATTTGAAGAACAACTTGGACTTGGTGCCCAGCGCCTCGATTGGATAACTAGAAACACCTTCAAGGAAGAAAATGCCAAAGTCCAGGAGGTAGCTCTGCAAATTAAGGGATTAGTAAAGCAGCAGCTATCCCGAGAATTAGATAAAGTCACCAGCTACCAAGCTAGAATGCTTCAATCGGGGAAAAGCCACACCAAACATCAGAATGGAGATTTGGATCAGAAAATCGTACTCCTTAAGAAAGAAATGCAGCGCTTTCTCAAACTTCAGCGTGAAAAAATAGATCAGCAGGAAATTAGTATCCGCCAATTGGATCCTATAAACTTATTTCAAAAAGGATATACGCGAACGGAATCAAAAGGACTTCCAATTCAGCTCATTCAACTCGAGGAGGGAGATTCCTTAACCACCTATACGCAGCATCAAAAAATCAATAGCACCATCACTCAACTAGAAAATAAATGAAAGACTACACCTATACCCAAGCCATGCAACGGCTGGAGGCTATTTTGGCACAGCTCGAGGAAGGAAGCAGCAATGTGGATACACTAGCTGAACTGGTAAAAGAGGCTGCTGAACTGGTTAAGTTTTGTAGAGCAAAGCTCCGAAAAACTGAGGATGAGGTACAGAATGCCTTTGAAGGCATGGGCTGAAAAATCTTTAGAAAGCAGCTACATCAAGCTATTCCCTTGCAGTAAAAGTCGGCCTAATGAGTTAGCCGATCACCTGCTCTTGGATCACCTGCAAAAACTTACGCGGGATGCTCACCAACAAGTTTTGATAAATGCCCGGAATTCGAATAAGGAAGTAATCCTTGTTTCCTTTTTCGATACACTCCCCAACCATATCCTCCAGTGATCCGCCAATCACCTTTACTTTTTCTCCTGGGCCAATCTCCGAACCGTCAGTTTCTATCGCCACACCCGTAGCAACGACACGTTGGATGGTTTCAAGATCCTCGTCACGAATGATCGCATGCTCTCCAGAAAAGTGAACAAATTTCACTGCTCCAGGTATTTTTAGGCAGTTCCAAAGGTTATTCCGATTGGTTTTAACAAAAACATAGCCGTTGAATAAGGCCTTCTGCACCTTTTTTTTCCGGTCAGACCATTGTCTAAGTACCTCCACCATGGGTAAGTACACTTCTACCCCTTCCTCCACCAGCATGTCGGCAACTTTTTTTTCCGCCCGAGAACGGGTGTACATCACATACCATTTTAATTCTTGCATCTCTTTTGGGTCTATGGGGTCACAAATCTAAAAAAATAGCTGTGTTTTTAGTATACAAACGAAAAAACCCCTGAAACAATGTTCCAAGGGTTTGATCAAAAAAACCACCAACCTAAACAGGGATGATTAGGACCTACGAAGCTTTATAGCAAGCTTATCCGTAAGCAAATACATCACTGGAACTAGTACTAACGTAATGATTGTCGCAAAGGTTAACCCAAATATTACGGTCCATGCCATAGGTCCCCAGAAGGCTGCATTATCGCCTCCTACATAGAACTGAGGGTCAAATTCGCTGAGTAGGGTCGCAAAATTAATGTTCATTCCAATAGCCAACGGGATCAATCCTAGGACCGTCGTGATGGCGGTCAAGAGTACAGGACGAAGTCTTGTTTTTCCAGCCTCCACAATACTTGCCACTAAATCAGGAAGTGCTAGGTAATTTCCTTTTTGGATACCCAATTCCTCGCGCTTTCTTACACGCACTAAATCGGTGTAATCAATCAATACAATCGCATTGTTTACCACCACACCTGCCAAGGAAATAATTCCAATACCAGTCATAATGACTACGAAGTCCATGTTGAAAATCACCAAGCCCAAGAACACTCCGATGGTACTAAATAGAACCGAGGTCATGATGATAAAGGGGCTGACCACCGAATTGAATTGAGCAACAATGATTAAGAAAATCAATGCAATTGCGATTCCAAGAGCACGTAGTAAGAAAGCTTGTGACTTTGCTTGCTCCTCCTGCTCCCCTGTAAACTTCACAGTAATCCCTTCTGGTACAGGAAAAGCTGCCATCACATCCTTGATTTGGCCGTTAATCTCCGTAGGATTGTATCCATCTAGCACATTGGAGAACATGGTTACTACTTTCTCAGAGTCCTTTCTTTTCACTGAACCGTAAGTAGAGCCATACTGAATGTCAGCAACCGCAGAAATCGGGACTTCACGCTTGTCTCCAAATTTGTCTCGAAACCCAATTTTCTTGTTGATCAAAGTATTGATATCGTAGCGAGAATCTTGATCCAAACGAAGGGTAATGGGATAATCTTCTTCCCCTTCCTTGTACTTCGATACCTCAGCTCCAAAAAGAGAAGTTCGTAACTCCATTGCTATGCTGGAAGTAGACAATCCAAATCTTTTTGCCTTTTCGCGATCGATACGAACCACCACCTCTGGGCTTCCCAACGACAGATCCGTCTTGAGCTCTTCCAATCCTTGAATAGAATTGGACTCCAAAAAGACCTTGGATTCATCTACATAAGCAATCAGTTGGTCGTAATTCTCTCCCACAAACTCAATGTTTACCGCATTTCCTACCGGAGGGCCGTTCTCTTGTTTGTTTACGGTAATGAGTACCCCTGGATAATTTTTAACAAATTCACGAATCACCTCCATAGCCTCATTGGTATCAATTCCTTCACGGAAGATGTAGTCAACAAATCCAATGGTGATCTTTGCCTTGTGCGGCGTAGATTGAATGCTTGGTCCTTGCGTCGGATCACTGGTGCCCACACCTACTTGGGTGATGACCGATTCAATAATCCCTCCATAAGGTTCCAATTCTGTAACCACTTCATCCTCCATTTTATCCACAAAGGAATTGGTGGCTTCGATACTCGTTCCCATCGGAAACTCAACGAACACATTGACCAATTGGGGTTGATTGTCAGGAAAGAATAGAACTTTTGGAGATCTGATCCCAAACAACACAATGGAAAGCACAAAAAGGAGTAAGGTCGCCAAAAGAAACTTGATGGGGTTTTTCCCTTTCAGAGCAAAAGTCAAAAGCGCTTCGTAGCTATTGTCAAGCTTCTCTAAAAACACCGCTTGAAACCATCCCACAGCTCTTCTTAGATAGAAGACATACAATAGCGTTAGCAAAGAAGATACAATGGAAAGTGATCCAAGCGTATTCCAACCCATCAGGTAAAATACCAATGCGAGTAGGCCCAGAAATCCAGCAATTCTCAAGGAGTTTTTCCTTGGCTTTTCCTGGGTCATGTCTTCAATTTTCATGAACATCGCCGTCATCACAGGATTGATAACCAGAGCGACAAACAAGGATGCCGACAAAACAATGATGAGGGTAATGGGAAGATACTTCATAAACTCCCCAATCAAATCATCCCAAAATATCAAGGGTAAAAACGCTGCTAGAGTAGTTAATGTAGAAGTAATGATAGGCCAAGCTACTTCCCCAACACCTTCTTTAGCTGCTTGGACGGCTGGCTTGCCATCTTGCATCATGCGGTAAATATTTTCCACCACCACGATTCCATTATCTACGAGCATTCCTAATGCAAGAATGAGAGAGAATAGAACCATCAAATTCAAGGAAATACCAAAGGCATCTAGAATTAGGAACGAAATAAACATGGACAAAGGAATGGCCGATCCTACGAAAAGGGCATTTCGGAAACCCATAAAAAACATCAATACCAAGACCACTAGGATGATTCCAAAAATAATGGAGTTTTCCAAGTCACTTACCTGAGTTCTGGTTTGCTTACTTTGATCGTTGGTAATTGAAATCTCTACATTTTCAGGGAATCGATTGGCTTTCGTAGTCTCAATGATCTCTTTGATTTTGTCTGCAGCATCCAGCAAATTTTCTCCACTTCGCTTGACCACGTTGATCGTGATCACAGGAAGATTTTTGCTACGCGCATAAGAAGTCCTGTCTTTGAAGGTATCCTTGATCTCGGCTACATCCTTCAAATACACAATTTTCTGCTGGTCTGTTTTGACGATAATTTCCTCCAAATCCTGTGGACTGGTAAATTCTCCATCCACTCGAAGTGTACGTTCAAAGTCTCCATTCTTTATGCTTCCACCAGAAGCGGTCAAATTTTCGCTCTGAATTGCTCCAGAAATATCACCAAAACTTACTCCCATGGATTCCATTTTGTAGGGGTCCACGTTGATTTGAATCTCTCGCTCGATGGTCCCTGCAAGGTCTGCCTTGGAAATTTCCGGGAGCTTCTCGATGGCATCTTCAAGATATTCCCCATAACGCTTCAATTCCTGCTCTGAATAGGGTCCAGAGATATTGACGTTCATGATTGGAAAGTCGGAGGTGTTGACCTCCTGCACATTGGGTTCCTGATCCAGGTCGGTTGGCAACTCACTTTTTGACTTGTCTACCGCGTCTTTTACGTCTTGTATGGCTTTGGCAAGCTCCACTCCAGGAGTAAACTCAATCACTATGGAAGAAAAATCCTGAACTGAAGTAGATTTGATATCCTTGACATTATTCAAGGATTT
>Ga0209443_1000480_pt1 | contig 27038 bp, 16 predicted proteins | sample LauGreBMM110DCMD_2_FD_187571 | JGI IMG/M metagenome (GOLD analysis project Ga0209443, IMG submission 187571) | Freshwater lake microbial communities from Lake Michigan, USA - Su13.BD.MM110.DCMD (SPAdes) (version 2) | ecosystem: Environmental > Aquatic > Freshwater > Lake | place: Lake Michigan... | reverse complement strand
CCCAGAGTCCATTCTCACATTAAGTTCTGAAAAACAACACCTGGTGTATCTTTATCTAGAACAACTTAATGACTTTGACAGAAAAGCGTATTCAATAGCGAAAAACCATCTTGGAACATCTTTTGACATTTTAAGAAGTAATGGTTATATCAGTTGGTTAAAAACATATCAACCCTTATAATTTACATATTTATGTGGTTACTTATTTACGAACAGTTCGTTGTTTGTTGGCGCGTTTGTTGGCAGTTCGTTGTTTGTTGGTGCGTTTCTTTATTTTTCGAGATTTCGATTTTTTTTTAAATTGTTTAGTTCGCGGTTTATTACCCTTTCTTTTTCGTAAAACGGAACCACCCTTTTTTATTTTATCGTTGTCAACTATTGCGTTATATAATGCGTCTGAAAAATCAGTCATAATGGTTGTCAACGATTTATCTATTATTATTTTTATAAGTTCAACTTTATCTTGACCTATATTATTTATCATATTAATGGTATTTTCGGTTTCGGCACTTGTAAGCACATCTTTACAAATCAACATCTTTGAAAAAGCACTATCTTCCGGGAACACCGGTTTTTTAATGTTTCCAATCGTATTTAAAAGTGCTTGGATAAAACTATTCATAATTAAATGGGAAAACGCAAACGTATTCGTTTTTAATACATCAGTTACGTTTTTAATAATTCCCGGGTTTTTCGTGTTCTCTGGGATTTCAACTGTATTTAAATTATTTAATTTAGTTATAAATTGTGGGTCATTAAGGTTTTTAAATAATTCTTTATAGTTGTTTAGAGTTATCATTATCTTAGTAAGTTTTTGAATATTTAAAACAATATCAAATGGTGGGAAATCGTTTAATATTGACCTAATGAATTTACCTATATCACGACCGAAATCGTTCGAGAATTTTACCAATAACAGAGTGATTTTGGATTCGATTTGGGTATCGTTTAAATCGATGTTCCCTATTATGTTTGTTAGTTCGGGTAATAGTTCATTTATTTTGCTTGTTATTAATCGCGGAATATAACAAACTATTGAGGTAATTATACTTTGGTCCATATACTTTATTTATATATTTTTATTTTTCATTTTTTTAAAATCGGCAAAGGATAACGAATAATTTTTATTTACCAAATGTTTATCCACCTTTTTTATAAAATTAAAATTGGAGATTTTCCCTCCTGATGTATACCTATTTATTTTTACTTCTTTATTTGTTGCGTTTATATCATTATTATTATTATTCGACTCGATTTTTACCTTTAATGAGTCTTTATTATAACTTTTCAAATTCGCAAACACGCCTTTTTTATTTTCGGATTCTTTTATGGATTCTTTTATGGGTTCTTTTATTGGTTCTTTTATTTGCGTTGTTTGTTTGGTCTCCTTTTTTTTATTTAATGCCTCTTCTTTTTCTTTGGATGTATCAATATACAAATTTAAACAATTAAACGTAATCACATATTTACGAGCTAATGTATCTAAATAATTATACGGAATCGAATGGTCGCTATAATAAACAAACGAACTGGTATCTACATTATCGCTATTATAATTAAAACACATAATCACACACCCAATTGGGGTTTTTTCCAAAATGAAATTGTTCTTCAGGGCATTTATTTGGGTTTCAGACAACTTATTATCATATGTATCCAATCGACTTTGGTATTCTTTCAAATATTTATCTTCATACTTTTTTTGAACGACTGGAACTACTACTGGTTTTAATTCGCAAGAATCTTCGTAATCATACTCATTTAAATAATCCAAACACTCAAGCAGTTTTTTTACATCTATATCCAGAAAGTTAACCGTCATATATACAAAAAAATAACAAAAAAACGCAACTACCCAAAATGGATTGGGGGATTCAAAATCGCTAGTGTAAAGCATAATTAAATTAATTGGGTTTTGTTGTTTAAGTCTTTTTATTTGATGTTTTTTATTTATAGGGTTTTTGTTTATAGGGTTTTTATTTATAGGTTATTTATCTCTTTTCGGCGTTCTTCGAACAATTCGGAAACTTCGGTCGATAAATCCGCACAAGGTATTAAATTATAGGTTGTATTATTTGGATGTAATACCACCAAATACAACTCGGTGACCTTCTTCCCGTATTTTTCCTCAAGTATTGCTTTATAGGTGTTTAACTGGAGAGAATAATGCCAGAAATTCGCATCTGGTAAATGACTAATACATTCGGTTAATGCGTATTTATCAAACCCGTTTGTTTTCGTGATTCCTTTACTTCGTTTCCAATCATATATTTTTAACGAACCGTCCGGGTTTTCATATACCATATCTATTGAACCCGACAATTTTAAATCTTCGTTATAAATTAACCATTCCGTTCTATAGGGCGTTAATTCGGGATTTTCTTTTACGAATTTTAAAAAGAAACCAAACTCTTCGGATGTATTCAGCGCCGGTTTTCCATCTCTTAAATCCTCTTCATACATTTCAAGCAAATCGGCATGGGTATACTTTAAATCGTTGTTGTTTTCATCCACCAACTCTTGATTCATAAAACACTCGATATCAAAATGCATAATTGTTCCAGCACCCGAAGCTTCTGCTCCGTTTTTACTCCACGATTGTTTTATTTCGTCCGCAGTCATTCCCCAATTTTTATGTCCTTCCTTCCAATTTTTGCCGTTCATCATATTTTTTATCACTTTATCCGTATCAAACTCCGGAAAATGGTAATGGTTATAGGTTGTTACCGACGTATATTTACTATCCGGATCGGTTAAAATCTTATATATATGACCTTCTTCGTAAAATTCTATATTCACGTCTCGCTCATGTTTGTTCTTTGTTTCCAAAATAGGATATAGTGTTGATTTTGAACCTGGTATTGTTGTCATTTTATTTATTGCTAGCATTCATACAATTATTGTTTTAAATCAATTTTATTATTCATATTTATTTACATTTTTATGTTTGAACCCGAATATTAACTTAAACTATATTACCAGAAGTTCCAACATACAGAATTAAATGTTGTATCGAGTTTTTAGGTTTTTCAATAGGGATTTATCTATAACACCGCGACAATTCATCTTTGTTTTTTAAGTATTGTGGTTTCTAAAATTTTCAGCAAAATGCTCAAATAACATTATATATTATTATTTTGAATCGAAACATGTTCATCTTCACGTTTCACATTTTGAGAGGTAATATGTAGCAAGGCACCCAATAAATAACTCCGAAATAGAACTAATGGGTTCCTCCCTCCCAATTGAAATGAGACTTCCGCCGTCAGGAAATAAAAAATCTTTTTAAGGAATTTGATAAAACAACCAACCGATATTTACGCCACATGAAAAAAATATTTATGACGGACGGAGTCCTAATAAAAAAAAATGTCCCCCAGAAAACACGAAAAAAATATTCATTAATAATTACGGAGGAATTGATTACGATATCACACGCAAAAAATAAACCAAGTAGATTTATTGATTAATACGATGTTAGTTGAGTTCCTTGATAATAGATTTTTAAACTATCACATCTATTCGCTCCAGTAGTTCCTGAATCTCCAGGTCTTACCATTACAGGAGAAGATGTACTGTTATAAAAATTTACATAAATAGTTCCATCATAATTAGCATTTTCATAACTGGTGACCCCATAATTGGGAAATACATAATATGCGTCGTCGATATTTGCTATATTTTGATTTGAATAATAACCTTGAGCAACTCCATCTGCTAGATTAGCGTTAGCATCAGCAATAATTCCGGTTTGTGTTTGACCAAAAAAGTTTGTCATATCAGGTATAGACACATATACTGGAAAAAGCGCGTAATTAGATCCAGCTCCACCGCCAGAACCGTTTAACATAAAAACACCTGCATCTCGAATAGTTAAATATGATTTATATGTTGAAAGCGCCTCTGTATTTATTGTTTCTTTTGATATTATGCCGGTTGATAGCATTTTGATATTATTACAATTCAGTATATTAGTATATGATGTTCCGTAATCATACGGACTTTTTGTATAACAATATAATTTAGCACCTGGATTAGATGTTCCTGGACTACTTAATACGGTTACCGTACATCCACCTCCAGTTAAAACTCCACTTAAATCTGTATAAGGAGTATTACACTCTACCCTAAATGTGGTTGACCCAGCAGTTAAACTCACTGTAACAACTGATGTATACGCAAGGTCTAATGATACATAAAAATCATAAGTATCTGTACTACCGATTGTATCTGGTGTCAATATAAAAGTTGTATAAACATACGTCATATACAGAATAAAATTAAAAAGTTGTTGTCCAGTAACATCACCCTGATGAGTAAAATCAAATGAAGTGTTATTTTGTCCGAGCGTCATAGGTTGAGTAGAAAAATACGAACCGTTTTTATAAACAACTAAATTAATATTTGATACTGATAAATTAAATGTATAGTATGTTGATGTAGTTCCTGAACGAATTGGAGTACCACCTGTAGAACACCGTAATACTAATGGAGTTGTAAGTTCTATATTTGCTCCAAGACTGCTATTAGTATCCATTGAATAAAAATTCAGACTTATTAGATTATCGCTCATATTAACAGTAGAAAATGGAACTGCAAACGTTCCAATAAGTCTATTAGCGCCTGGATCTGTTTTTGAAATTATACCGTTTAAATAGTTGTTATTATCCGTTTGAAAATTTTGACCGTATATATTTTTAGCGATATTAATACCCCCACTAGTAATAATAGAACCAAGCGTTGGAGTATTTATGTCAACATCTTGGGTTGAAGTTGCTGATATTAACGGTCCAGTAATACTACCTGTGCTATTTAAACCACCAGATTTTATTATTGCTGAATTATTTATGGTTGTTGAGTTTAATATTGGTAGTGTTACGTTACCGTTTAAATTAATAGTTTCATTTGTTGTCCCGCCAATAGTTATGTTATTATGACCACTACTAATAGCACCGTAACCCAAAGCAACTGAATAATTACAGTTAATAGCTCTTGTGTCTTTTCCAATACAAATACTACTATTCCCAGTTTGTGTTTTGCCTGCTTCATATCCTATATTTATAGCATATTGCCCGCAGTATGCTTTACCTGAATTATAACCAATATTTATGTTTTCTAAAGAACTAGAAAGACTTCCTGCTCCATCACCAATACTTATTATTGAGTTATCAATACCAACATAAGTACCATACAAATATCCTGTATTAAATATTGATGTAGCCCAGATTGCTTGACCTGTGAATGTTGAACTGCTGTTTAGTCCTCCGCAATTGATAATACCAGATGAGTTTATAGAAGTTGCTGATATTAACGGTCCAGTAATACTACCTGTGCTATTTAAACCACCAGAATTTATTATTGCTGAATTATTTATGGTTGTTGAGTTTAATATTGGTAGTGTTACGTTACCGTTTAAATTTATAGTTTCTAATGAAGTGCCGATTGAAATATTATTATTTCCAGTTGCGATTGAATTATAACCGATTGCGACACTTGAACTTCCCGTTGCGATTGTATTTTGTCCGATACAAATGGAGTTATCGCCTTGTGAATTTTTTCCGGCGTTTGCTCCAATCGCTATTGAACATGAACCTTGAGACATTTGTCCTGCGTTATATCCAATCGCTATTGAACATGAACCTTGCGAGTTTTGCCCCGATTGATACCCAATCGCAATTGACTCGATTCCTTGCGAGTTTTGACCCGATTGATACCCAATCGCAACTGCTTGGTATCCTTGCGAGTTTTGACCAGCGTTTGCTCCGATTGCGACCGCATATGTTCCTTGTGTTCCCTGTCCGGCTTGATACCCAAGAGCAACAGCGTTTTCTCCTTGATTATATTGACCAGCAAACCCGCCAATACTTATATTTTTACTTCCTACAACCCATAACGAAGTATTCGAATCCCAATATATATATTCACCATAGTTGGTTCCAGTAACGCCTATTAAACCCGTTGGTCCTGTTGCTCCAGTTCCAGATGATGTTCCGTTTTCACCTTTATCGCCTTTATCTCCTGTTGGTCCTGTATTTCCTGTTGGTCCTGTATCTCCAGTTGGTCCTGTATTACCAGTTGGTCCTGTATCACCAGTTGGTCCTGTATTACCTGTTGGTCCTGTATTTCCTGTATCTCCTGTATTTCCTGTATTTCCTGTTGGTCCTGTATTTCCTGTATCACCTGTATTACCAGTTGGTCCTGTATTTCCTGTATTTCCTGTTGGTCCTGTATTTCCTGTTGTTCCTGTTTCACCTGTTGGTCCTGTATTTCCTGTATTTCCTGTCGGTCCTGTATCACCTGTATTTCCTGTTGGTCCTGTATTTCCTGTATTTCCTGTCGGTCCGGTTGGTCCTGTTGTGCCACCTCCTCCACTTGATGAACCGTCCGCACCGGTTGCACCGGTTGGTCCTGTTCCAAAACTTGTGCCTGTTATACCACTTAAAAATAAAATGGACGAACCTGTTAGTCCTACATCTTGAGAAACAATTAAATGATTTACATTACAGTAATTACTGTGAACTATATTACTATTTGCTGAATAATTAATACCTCCGTATTTTTTAAACGACATTTATATATATATTTTTTAAATTTATTTTACTTATTTTACTTATTTACATATTTTCGAGTAATTCAATCCTGGTTTTTAACAATCTATTTTCTTGTTTTAAATCCTGTATTTCTTTTACAATAAGTCCAATTAATCCGGTGTAATTTACAGACTGGAGCGTTTGACCGTCCTTTTCACCATCAACTAAATATGGAAAATATTGTTTAACTTCGTGTGCTAAAAACCCAATATCATTTTTACGTGTAATTTTATTTTTAAACAAAATAGGGTTTAAATTATTTATGTTGACATCTAATGGAATACTTGTAACGTTTTCTTTTATACGATAATCGGATGTTGCGTAGAAAGCACTCGCATAACAGTTTCCAGAAATATATACGTTTTGATTACTTGAGTTTCCAATTACGATTGAATTTGCTTGTGAAGCAAATACATTATTTCCAATAGCGATTGAGTTTGCGAATGATGCGACTGTTTGGTATCCAATAGCAATAGATCCTGATCCTTGTCCTGAGTATCCGGCTTGATACCCAATCGCGATTGAGTTTGAACCTTGTAGCGAATATCCGGCTTGGTATCCAATCGCGATTGTTCCTGTTCCTTGTTGTGAATATCCGGCTTGATACCCAATCGCAATTGACCCGGTTCCTTGGGAGTTTTGTCCGGATTGATACCCAACCGCAATTGACCCGGTTCCTTGAGAGTTTTGTCCGGAAAGGTATCCAATTGCTATGGCATATGTTCCTTGTGTATTTTGACCAGCGTTTGCTCCGATTGCGACTGCGTATGGTCCTTGTGAAAAATTACCAGCGTTATACCCAAGAGCAACAGCATTAGTTCCTTGATTATACTGACCAGCAAACCCACCAATACTTATATTTGTGCTTCCTACAACCCATGCCGAAGTATTCGAATCCCAATATATATATTCACCATAGTTGGTTCCAGTAACGCCTATTAAACCCGTTGGTCCTGTATTACCAGTTGGTCCTGTATTTCCTGTATTTCCTGTTGGTCCTGTATTACCAGTTGGTCCTGTATTTCCTGTATTTCCTGTTGGTCCTGTATTACCTGTTGGTCCTGTATTACCTGTTGGTCCAGTTGCTCCTGTTGCGCCTGTTGATCCGGTTGCTCCGGTTACTCCAATTGAAGCATAATAACTAATTTCATTTGTTGTTGTATTATAACATAACACATTTGGGTGCGTTGTGTTTGTTATTGGGGCAACAAAAAATCCGGTATTCCCACTAGCTATTGAACCAGTTGTTGCGTTTAAGACAATTGAATTCGCGTATGTTGCCGTTGCTTGGTATCCGATAGCAACTGAATATGCTCCCTGTAAGGTTTGTCCTGATTGATACCCCATCGCGACTGCGTATTGTCCTTGTGATTGTTGTCCTGATTGTCTCCCAATAGAAACAGCAAATTGTCCTTGCGAATTTTGTCCTGCTTGGTTTCCAATCGCGACTGCGCTGATTCCTTGAGAAAATGCTCCACAATTAGTGCCAAGCGCGACTGCGTTTTGTCCTTGAGAATATTGTCCGGATGAGTTTCCAATTGCTAGTGCTCCAGTACCTTGATATGTTTTACCTGAGTCTACTCCAATCGCGACTGCGCTGGTTCCTTGAGAATTTACTCCAGAATTAGAACCAATCGCAACTGCGTATTGACCTTGACAAATGTTACCTGCGTTTATTCCAATCGCGACTGCGTTGGTTCCTTGAGAATATTGCCCCGCACTGTTTCCAATCGAAACTGTGTTTTGTCCTTGATAATTTTGTCCTGCTTGGTTTCCAATCGCAATAGCATAAGTTCCTTGAGAAAATGCTCCACAATTAGTGCCAAGCGCGACTGAGTTTTGTCCTTGAGAATATTGTCCGGATGAGTTTCCAATTGCTAGTGCTCCAGTACCTTGATATGTTTTACCTGAGTCTACTCCAATAGCAACCGCACTGATTCCTTGAGAATTTACTCCAGAATTAGAACCAATCGAGACTGCGTTTTGACCTTGACAAATGTTACCTGCGTTTATTCCAATCGCGACTGAGTTGGTTCCTTGAGAATATTGCCCCGCATTGTTTCCAATCGAAACCGTGTTTTGTCCTTGATTATTTTGCCCTGCGCTGCTTCCAATCGCAATAGCATAAGTTCCTTGAGAATTCATTCCTGATTGGAACCCAACCGCGACTGCTTGAGACCCTTGTGTATTTTGTCCTGCGTAATATCCGAGCGCAACCGCATAAGTTCCTTGAGAATAATTTCCTGCGTAATATCCGAGCGCAACCGCGTTTAAACCTTGATTAGTTTCACCTGCGCGACCACCAATATTTATTTTTGTATTTCCAACAGTCCACGCCGAATTATTCCAATATATATAATCACCATAGTTTGTCCCATTAACGCCGATTAAACCTGTTGGTCCTGTATTTCCTGTTGGTCCTGTATTACCTGTTGGTCCTGTATTACCTGTTGGTCCTGTATTACCTGTATTGCCCGTTGGTCCAGTATTACCTGTATTACCCGTTGGTCCAGTATTACCTGTATTACCTGTTGGTCCTGTATTTCCTGTATTTCCTGTATTTCCTGTATTGCCTGTTGGTCCGGTTTCGCCAGTTGGTCCTGTATTGCCTGTATTCCCTGTTGGTCCTGTATTGCCTGTATTCCCTGTTGGTCCTGTATTACCTGTATTACCTGTTGGTCCTGTATTACCAGTTGGTCCGGTTGGTGCCGCAGCAGCAAAAGTAGTGTGTATATGCGAATATGTTGTATTTTGGAAATATAATTGCGCGGAATGACTACTACTATTTCTGTTATTGTTTGTTAATGCTACAACAAGATAATCATAAGTGGATATATCGATTATACTACCTATAATTAAACTTGATATTAAAGTTTGAGGTGTGGTATGATCAGTCATATATATGGTATCACTACCAGCAGATACTAAATTTGTTAATGTGTTTGTATTCGATTGATAACCTAATAAATACCATTTTATGCCAATATTATCAACATCATTATTCGCATCTGCTTTACAATATATATTTAAATCCCAAATTCCAGGTGGAATAACATTTCCGTATATAAATCCAGATAGAGAACTGATTGGTATCGCATATTGAACCGCAATCGAATTATCCGTGTTGCTAGCAGCAGTTGTAATCGTAATTGTTTCTTGTCCTTTGGTTAAATCCGGAATCAATCCCATTATTGGACAAATAGTTGTGCCTGGTGGGGTTGGTGGGGTCGTCCCTCCTGGGTTATAACTAATTTGGTTTGGAGCTACAATATTACTACCTACAGCAGTTGTTAAATCACCGGGAGTAAAAAGAGTCGGATTGCCAGTATTGTCGTTTTGATAATTAAGATAAAAAATTAATCCACCACTTGAATATCCTTGTATTCCTTGTGGTCCCGTTGGTCCAGTATTACCTGTTGGTCCTGTATTACCAGTTGGTCCTGTATCACCAGTTGGTCCTGTATTACCAGTTGGTCCTGTATCACCAGTTGGTCCTGTATTACCAGTTGGTCCTGTATCACCAGTTGGTCCTGTATTACCTATTGGTCCTGTATTACCTGTTGGTCCTGTATTCCCTGTTGGTCCTGTATTGCCTGTATTCCCTGTTGGTCCTGTATTACCTGTATTACCTGTATTGCCTGTATTGCCTGTATTTCCTGTTGGTCCAGTATTACCTGTTGGTCCTGTATTACCTGTTGGTCCTGTATCACCAGTTGGTCCTGTATTACCTGTTGGTCCTGTATTACCTGTTGGTCCTGTCTCGCCGGTTGGTCCTCCAATTGAAGCATAATAACTAATTTCATTTGTTGAGGTATTATAACATAACACATTTGGATGTGTGTTGTTTGTTATTGGGGCAACAAAAAATCCGGTATTCCCACTAACTAATTGTCCGGTTGTTGCGTTTAAGACAATTGAATTCGCGTATGTTGCGGTTGCTTGGTAACCGATAGCAACTGAATATTGTCCCTGAAGTGTTTGTCCTGCTTGATATCCAATCGCAACAGCGTATGTTCCTTGATTTGAGTAACCTGCTTGGAATCCAATTGCGACTGCTTGGATTCCTTGTGAGAACTGTCCTGCTTGATACCCAATAGCAATTGCTTGGGTTCCTTGTGATCCCTGTCCTGCTTGATAACCAACCGAGACAGCAAATTGTGATTGAGAATATTTACCTGCTAGATAACCGACCGCAACCGAACCGGTTCCTTGTGTTCCCTGACCTGCTTGAAATCCAATCGCGACTGCTTGGGTTCCTTGGGAAACCTGTCCTGCTTGATAACCGGTAGAAACCGCCCCTGACCCTTGAAACCATTGACCTGCTTGATACCCATCCGAAACTGTATTAAACCCCTGCGAATATTGTCCTGCGCCTGAGCCAACCGCGACTGCTTGTGCTCCTTGGGAATAATTACCTGCGCTATTTCCTACTGCGACTGCTTGTGTTCCTTGTGAATATCGTCCGGCATCAAATCCAACCCCAACAGCGTTTGTTCCTTGTTGTAGTTGTCCTGCTCCGCATCCAATTGAAACCGCACCTGTTTGTTGTCTTGTATTTCCTGCTAGATATCCAACCGCAACCGCGTATTGTCCTTGTCCAGTACTACCTGCTTGAGCCCCAACCGCAACTGCTTGTTGTCCTTGATTTGTTTGTCCTGCTTGATTTCCAATAGCAACTGCTTGTTGTCCTTGATATGAGTAACCGGCTTGATTTCCAACTGCGACTGCTTGGATTCCTTGAGAACCATAACCTGCTCTAACACCAACAGCAACTGCGAATTGTCCTTGTGAATAATAACCGGCACTATCTCCAATCGCAACACCACTGACTACTTGAAAATATCGTCCGGCCGTAACTCCAACAGCAACCGCATATGCTCCTTGGGAATATTGACCTGCTGAATTTCCAATCGCGACTGCTTGGGTTCCTTGTGAATAATTACCTGCTAATGAACCAATAGCAATTGAACTTGTTCCTTGTCCAGTTTGACCTGCTTGAGAACCAATCGCAACTGCACCTGCTCCTTGATTTGTTTGACCTGCTTGAGAACCAATAGCAACTGCACCTATTCCTTGATTTGTATTTCCTGCGCTAGATCCAACCGCGACTGAGAATTGTCCTTGAGAGAACTCTCCGGCAGCTCGGCCAATAGCAATTGATTGGGTTGCTTGAAAAGTTCTACCTGCTAAAGTTCCAATCGAAACAGCGTCTTGTCCTTGTGAGTATTGTCCTGCTTGATAACCAACAGCAACTGTGTATTGTCCTTGTGAGTTCTGACCTGCTTGATAACCAACCGCGACTGCGTATTGTCCTTGAGAATAAAAACCTGCTGAATTTCCAATTGCGACTGCTTGTGTTCCTTGGGAATATCGTCCGGCATCAAATCCAACCCCAACAGCGTTTGTGCCTTGTTGTAGTTGTCCTGCTCCGCATCCAATTGAAACCGCACCTGTTTGTTGTCTTGTATTTCCTGCTAGATATCCAACCGCAACTGCGTATTGTCCTTGTCCAGTTTGTCCTGCTTGAGCCCCAATCGAGACTGATTGGACTCCTTGTCCGGTTTCACCTGCTTGAGCCCCAACCGCAACTGCGTATAATGCTTGATTTGTTGCGCCTGCGTTTACACCAACAGCAACTGCTCCTTGCTGTTGATTAAAGCGACCCGCGTAATATCCAACAGCAACCGCGTTGACTGATTGACCAGTTAACGCGGCACCTGGACCAACCGCGACCGAGAATTGTCCTTGATTTGCTTGACCTGCCGTAACTCCAATAGCAACCGAGTTGGTTCCTTGATTTGTTTGACCTGCGTTTTGTCCAATCGCAGTCGCGCTTTGCCATTGATTTGTTTGACCTGCGTTTTGTCCAATCGCAATCGCGGATGTTCCTTGATTTGAGTAACCTGCTTGGAATCCAATTGCGACTGCTTGGATTCCTTGTGAATACTGCCCTGCTTGATATCCAATCGCAATTGCTTGGGTTCCTTGTGATCCCTGTCCTGCTTGATAACCAACCGAGACAGCAAATTGTGATTGAGAATATTTACCTGCTAAATAACCGATAGCAACCGAACCTGTTCCTTGTGTTCCCTGACCTGCTTGAAATCCAATCGCAATTGCTTGGGTTCCTTGGGAAACCTGTCCTGCTTGATAACCGGTAGAAACAGCCCCTGACCCTTGAAACCATTGACCTGCTTGATACCCATCCGAAACTGTATTAAACCCCTGCGAATACTGTCCTGCGCCTGCGCCAACCGCGACTGCTTGGGCACCTTGGGAATAATTACCTGCGCTATTTCCTACCGCGACTGCTTGAGTTCCTTGCGAATATCGTCCGGCATCAAATCCAACCGCAACAGCGTTTGTTCCTTGTTTCACTTGTCCTGCTCCGCATCCAACCGCAACCGCACCTGTTTGTTGTGCTGTTGCTCCTGCTATATATCCAATCGCAACCGCGGTTTGTCCTTGTCCAGTGCTACCTGATTGAAACCCAATAGAAACCGCATATGCTGATTGATTTGTGTAACCTGCTTGATGTCCAATCGCAACCGAGTTGTCTCCTTGAACATAATTACCCGCAAGTACTCCAATCGCAACTGCCCTTAGACCTTGAGTATTCTGACCTGCGTTTTCTCCAACCGCAACACCGATTAATTGATAATATTCTCCTGCGCCTATACCAATCGCGACTCCCCTTTGATATTGTGAAAGTCGTCCTGCGTTTTGTCCAATCGCAACAGCAGCTGTTCCTTGTGAATAATTACCTGCGGAAGTTCCAATCGCAACCCCATGCTGAAGTTGTGAATATTGTCCGGCACTTTCTCCAATTGCTACCGCAGACTGAGTTTGAGAATATTGTCCTGCTTGAAACCCAATAGCGACTGTTCTTTGTCCTTGATTTGTTTGACCTGCTAGATAACCAATCGCAACCGCACCGGTTCCTTGTGTTTGTTGACCTGCTTGGAAACCAATTGCGACTGCGTATGTTCCTTGTGAATAATTACCTGCTAAATATCCGAGAGCAACCGCGCCGGTTCCTTGTGTATACTGACCCGCAAAACCACCAATACTTATATTTGTATCTCCTACAACCCACGCGCTTGGACTAGAATTCGTATTCCAATATATATAATCACCATAGTTAATTCCAGTAACACCTAATGTCCCGGTTGGACCTATTGCTCCTGTATTACCGGTTGGCCCGGTATTTCCCGTTGGTCCTGTATTTCCGGTAGGTCCTGTATTTCCCGTTGGCCCTGTATTCCCAGTTGGTCCTGTATTACCCGTTGGACCTGTATTACCAGTTGGACCAGTATTACCAGTTGGTCCTGTATTACCAGTAGGTCCGGTTTCTCCTGTTGGACCTGTATTTCCTGTTACACCCGTTGGTCCAGTATTACCAGTATTACCCGTTGGTCCTGTATTGCCTGTTGGACCTGTTTCGCCCGTTGGTCCTGTATTACCAGTATTACCTGTTGGTCCTGTATTACCAGTAGGTCCGGTTTCTCCTGTTGGACCTGTATTTCCTGTTGGTCCTGTATTGCCAGTTGGTCCTGTATTTCCTGTTGGTCCTGTATTACCGGTTGGACCAGTATTACCTGTTGGACCTGTATTGCCTGTTGGTCCTGTTTCTCCAGTTGGTCCAGTATTACCGGTTGGACCTGTTTCTCCGGTTGGTCCTGTATCACCTGTATTACCCGTTGGTCCTGTATTACCAGTTGGTCCCGTTTCACCTGTTGGTCCGGTTTCTCCTGTTGGACCAGTATTTCCTGTTGGTCCAGTATTACCGGTTGGTCCGGTTTCTCCAGTTGGACCGGTTTCTCCAGTAGGTCCTGTATTACCAGTAGGTCCTGTATTACCGGTTGGTCCGGTTTCTCCTGTTGGTCCTGTATTTCCCGTTGGTCCAGTATTACCGGTTGGTCCGGTTTCGCCAGTTGGTCCTGTTTCTCCTGTTGGTCCTGTTTCTCCAGTTGGTCCTGTATTACCAGTTGGTCCGGTTTCCCCAGTTGGTCCGGTTTCTCCAGTAGGACCGGTTTCTCCAGTAGGTCCAGTATTACCCGTTGGTCCGGTTTCGCCAGTTGGACCGGTTTCTCCAGTTGGTCCTGTTTCTCCAGTTGGTCCTGTATTACCCGTTGGTCCTGTTTCTCCTGTTGGTCCTGTATTTCCAGTTGGTCCTGTATTTCCAGTTGGTCCTGTATTACCAGTAGGTCCTGTTTCTCCAGTAGGTCCTGTATTACCAGTTGGTCCAGTATTACCGGTTGGACCTGTTTCTCCGGTTGGTCCTGTATTACCAGTTGGTCCTGTTTCGCCGGTTGGTCCAGTATTACCAGTAGGTCCTGTATCACCTGTTGGACCGGTTGGACCTGTATTACCAGTTGCTCCAGTTGGTCCGGTTCCAATTGGACCTGTATCTCCGGTATAACCAGTTGTTCCTGTTGCTCCCGTATTGCCCGTTGGTCCTACACTTCCTGTAGGTCCCGTTGGACCAACATAATTAATAATTTTATTGGTGGTATTCAGCAAATTACATTGATATAACGGTTTTGCGTAAGACATATATAACTTTAAAATAAATTTATTTAATTAAATGAATTTATTTATTTTTATTATTTCAAAATACACGGTTGACATAGATATTTATAACACTACATATTTTCAATCATCTGTCTTAATGTTAAGATTTCTTTTTTTAAGTTTTTAATCTCTTCAACAGCATAAAGTAAAATATTATTCCATTCGATACCTTCTGGTTTTCCATCCTTTTTAAATGTAAATAAGGTGTCCACCTCATCTATTTCCTCAGCAATATACCCAATCAAATGTTGTTGGGTTTCTTTCCAATCATATTCCCTTGCCCGAACATTATATATATTTGATGTGCTCCTGTTTAAATCAACTACATTTTCCTTATATTTTATGGATGAAGACGGCATTACAATTTCAGAATCGGTATTATAATATAACGCACCACCGGTGGTTGCCAAAGTCCTTATTGGATTAACGTAAAACCCCGCATTTGTCCCACTTAAATTGCTAGCTGATGCGTTTATAACGATTGAATTTGCGGGTTGGTTCGTTTTTCCTGCGTATTGTCCAATCGCGATTGCGTTTGCGCCTTGTCCGGTATATCCTGCTTGGTAACCAATCGCGACTGCTTGTTCTCCTTGTGTATTTTCTCCTGCCTGTCGTCCAACTGCAACTGAAAAGTCTCCTTGTGTATTTTGTCCTGCGTGGGAACCAATCGCGACTGCGAATTGTCCTTGTGTATATCGTGCTGCGTTTTCTCCAACAGCAACTGAATATTGTCCTTGTGAAAGCTGTCCTGCGAAGTATCCAATCGCAACTGATTCTTGTCCTTGTCCGGTATATCCTGCTTGATATCCAATCGCAATAGCATTTTCCCCTTGTGTATTTTGTCCTGCGAATCGTCCAATCGCAACTGCGTTTTCTCCTTGTGTTGAATTTCCCGCCCAGTGTCCAACCGCAACTGAACCAGTTCCTTGATAAAATTGTCCTGCTCGGCGTCCAAGCGCAACTGCTATATATCCTTGTGAATATTGTCCGGCTATTGAACCAATCGCAACTGATAAAGACCCTTGTGTATTTTGTCCTGCGTTTTCTCCAATCGCAACTGATAAAGACCCTTGTGTATATTGTCCGGCGTTTAAACCAATCGCGACTGCTTGTTCTCCTTGTGACTGGTTTCCTGCGTTTGATCCAATCGCAACTGCTTGTTCTCCTTGTGACTGGTTTCCTGCTTGGGACCCAATCGCAACTGCTTGGGTTCCTTGTGTATTATATCCTGCTCCAGAACCAATCGCGACTGCTTGTTGTCCTTGTGTATTTAGTCCTGCGTTTAAACCAATCGCGACTGATTGTTCGCCTTGTGTTGAATATCCTGCTAGATAACCAATCGCAACTGAATATTGTCCTTGTGAAAGCTGTCCTGCGGAATGTCCAATCGCAACTGCTTGGTATCCTTGTGAATTTTGTCCTGCTTGATATCCAATCGCAACTGCGTTGCTTCCTTGTGAATATTGCCCTGCTTGTGAGCCAATCGCAACTGCTTGGTATCCTTGTGAATTTTGTCCTGCTTGATATCCAATCGCAACTGCGTTGCTTCCTTGTGAATTTTGTCCTGCTCCAGAACCAATCGCAACTGAACGTGCTCCTTGTGTATTTAGTCCTGCGTTATATCCAATCGCAACTGAACGTGCTCCTTGTGTATTTAGTCCTGCGTTTAAACCAATCGCGACTGATTGTTCGCCTTGTGTTGAATATCCTGCTAGATAACCAATCGCAACTGAATATTGTCCTTGTGAAAGCTGTCCTGCGGAATGTCCAACCGCAACAGCATCTGGTCCTTGTGTATTTTTTCCTGCTTGATATCCAATCGCAACAGCATTTTGTCCTTGTGTCTGGTTTCCTGCTTCATATCCAATCGCAACAGAATATGTTCCTTGTGAGTAGGTTCCTGCGTATCGTCCAACAGCAACAGCATTTTCCCCTTGTGTATTTTGTCCAGCATAGTGTCCAACCGCAACTGAACCGGTTCCTTGTGAATATTGTCCTGCTCGGCGACCAACTGCGACTGCTACCTCTCCTTGTGAATGTTGTCCTGCTATTGAACCAATCGCGACTGCTAATTGTCCTTGTGTTGAATATCCTGCTCCAGAACCAATCGCGATTGCGTTTGTGCCTTGTCCGGTATATCCTGCTTCTGCTCCAATCGCGACTGCTACCTCTCCTTGTGATTGTCCTCCCGCGTAGTATCCAATCGCAATAGCATTTTCGCCTTGTGTGTTTTGTCCCGCTTGTATTCCAATCGCGACTGCTCGATAACCTTGTGTCTGGTTTCCTGCTAAGTATCCAACCGCAACTGCTTGGGGTCCTTGTGTTCCAGTTCCTGCTCCGGAACCAATCGCAACTGCTTGTTGTCCTTGTGTATTTTGTCCTGCGGCATATCCAATCGCAACTGATTCGTATCCTTGTGTCTGGTTTCCTGCTAAGTATCCAACCGCAACCGCTTGTTGTCCTTGTGTCTGGTTTCCTGCTAAGTATCCAACCGCAACCGCTTGTTGTCCTTGTGTTCCAGTTCCTGCGTTAAAACCAATCGCGACTGCTCGATAACCTTGTGTATTTTGTCCTGCGTTAAAACCAATCGCGACAGCATTTGGTCCTTGTGTATTTTCTCCTGCGTGGGAACCAATCGCGACTGCGAATTGTCCTTGTGAATATTGTCCTGCTTGTGAGCCAATCGCAACTGATTCTTGTCCTTGTGTATTTTGTCCTGCGTAAAAACCAATCGCGACAGCATTTGGTCCTTGTCCGGTATATCCTGCTTGTATTCCAATCGCAACAGCGTTTTCGCCTTGTGAGTATTGTCCTACTTGAAATCCAATCGCGACTGCTCGTTGATATTGTATATATTGCCCTGCTTGATACCCAATAGCAATTGCTTGGGTTCCTTGGGAATTTCGTCCTGCTCCAGAACCAATCGCAACAGCGTTTTCTCCTTGTGATTGTCCTCCCGCGTAGTATCCAATCGCAACCGCTTGTTGTCCTTGTGTGTTTTGTCCCGCTTGTATTCCAATCGCGACTGCTCGATAACCTTGTGTCTGGTTTCCTGCTAAGTATCCAACCGCAACTGCTTGGGGTCCTTGTGTTCCAGTTCCTGCTCCGGAACCAATCGCAACTGCTTGTTGTCCTTGTGTATTTTGTCCTGCGGCATATCCAATCGCAACTGATTCGTATCCTTGTGTCTGGTTTCCTGCTAAGTATCCAACCGCAACCGCTTGTTGTCCTTGTGTATTTTGTCCGGCGTTAAAACCAATCGCAACTGCGTATTCTCCTTGTGTATTTTGTCCTGCTTGGGAACCAATCGCGACAGAATTTTGTCCTTGATTAAATTCACCCGCATGACCACCAATATTTATGTTTGTATCTCCTACAACCCACGCGCTTGGACTAGAATTCGTATTCCAATATATATAATCGCCGTAGTTTGTCCCGTTAACACCTATTAAACCTGTTGGTCCTGTATTACCGGTTGGCCCTGTATTACCAGTAGGTCCGGTGTTTCCGGTATTACCTGTATTACCTGTTGGTCCTGTATCTCCTGTGTTACCTGTATTACCTGTTGGTCCTGTATCTCCTGTATTACCGGTATTACCTGTATCTCCTGTTGGACCTGTTGGTCCTGTATCTCCTGTTGACCCTGTTGGTCCTGTATTTCCTGTTGACCCGGTTGGACCTGTATCTCCTGTTGGTCCTGTATCTCCTGTTGACCCTGTTGACCCTGTTGGTCCTGTATCTCCTGTTGACCCGGTTGGTCCTGTATCTCCTGTTGACCCTGTTGACCCTGTTGGTCCTGTATCTCCTGTTGACCCGGTTGGACCTGTATCTCCTGTTGACCCGGTTGGACCTGTATCTCCTGTATTGCCTGTTGACCCTGTTGGTCCTGTATTTCCTGTTGACCCGGTTGGACCTGTATCTCCTGTTGGTCCTGTATCTCCTGTATATCCTGTTGGTCCTGTATCTCCTGTTGACCCTGTTGGTCCTGTTGGTCCTGTATCTCCTGTTGACCCGGTTGGACCTGTATCTCCTGTTGACCCGGTTGGACCTGTATCTCCTGTTGACCCAATTGGTCCTGTATAACCTGTTGGACCCGTTGCGCCTGTATTTACAGCTGAACCATCTAGACCGGTTGGACCCGTTGCGCCTGTTGGTCCGATTTTTCCGGTTGCACCTGTTGCGCCTGTAAATGTTAACACCTTAAGTTGTCTTTGAAATAAAGGTTTTGAATAAGACATATATAATCTAAAAATAATTAACTCTCAATATATAAACTAAAATAAACCATCTAAATATAAAATTAATTCTATTTATATAATATGTCGTTCGATTTAACAATCGATAATTACAATAAAATAGAATTGATTGATATGTTTGAGTTACCTTCTAATTATGACACTTATATCGTGGAACAACAAGAAACCAAACTAAAAGAAAGTATTTTAAATAATAGCGGTAATATCACACAACAAACACGACTTAAAATAGTAGAGTTCCTTAAAGAAGCAAAAAAAATATTATTAAACGGAATTACACCCAAGATGACCGATTTAACAAAGGTGTCAACACTCGGAGGTCACGACGTTCAAGAACGACCACCCGAACCATATTTAACCTCTTTTCCAACGGATTATGTTAAAGGTGTGATTAACCCTTTAAAAAGAAGAGTTAATACCCGGTATTTAAACATAGATACTCGATTTAGAGAAAATTACTTTACGTGTCAATCAACGAATTACCATTTGGATTTACCGTTGAAAATCTCCGGCGTTATGTCCTTACAGTTATCCGCAATCGAATTACCCACCACATTTTTTAATATCTCTAAACAACTCGGCAATAACTTTTTTACTATTGAGGTGGATAATTACGGGTCACCTGCTACGTCATATTCAACAGTCATCACCTTACAAGACGGAAATTACGCTCCGTCTTCTTTAGTTGATTATTTAAATTCGATTGTTGGTATGATGACCGCACCATTTAATCTATTGATTTTCACGCTAAATATTTTAAATACGATGATTTCCGGAACAGGTCAAATGGTTGTTGGTATATCAAATCCTAATGTTCTATTTAATTTTACGCTCAACTTTCAAGCAGATAAAAACGGAAATAACGATAACAATACGCCATTACCTTTAAAATTAGGATGGACTTTTGGGTTTAGAAGTGGAAAATATATAAATAACTCTACATATATTTCAGAAGGTGTTATGGACTTAACCGGTCCAAGATACATTTATTTAGTGGTGGATGATTTTAACAATAATGTGAATAACGCGTTTTACGGCGCTTTTAACTCCTCTATTTTAAATAAAAATATTTTGGCAAGAATCTCGTTACAGTCCAAGTTTTTCGATATTTTTATTGAAAATAACTTAAATGTCATCACCACACCCAGGCATTATTATGGACCTGTTGACATCCAAAAACTACATTTACAATTATTGGATGAATACGGTCGCGTTTTAGATATAAATAATATGGATTATAGTTTTTGTTTAATTTTACATACTGTTTACGACATCTAATTATGCCATATCACCCGTAAGTTTAAATTTTGACCAAGAAACGGGACACATTTTTTTACCTCCGTCATATTTCACCGCTAGTCGTTCATTAATTAATAGGGTATTAATGTGGGTTCCCTCGAAATATACGTCGGCAAGAATTCTTCCGTATTTATCGTTTTGTATATTCTCCAAAGTTACTGTTTTTTGTAAAACCAACGAAGACACGAAATCCCTCGCTAACTTGGCTACCCCCTTTTCATCCGGATTTTTTCCTTTAATTTCGGGGGTATCTATCCCGTTTAATCTTACATGAAACCGGTATAATGGTGAATTATCATACGGCATTTTAGATGCGATTGTTATTGTATCCCCGTCATACACCTTAATTACCTTACCGGAAGGAACCGGAAATTTGAATTCTACCGTATCTTCCCATTTAATTTCTGGTTCTGTCGACATATACTTATTCTTCTATTTATTATTTAAGTCATTACTTCTCAAATAATAAATATATACATTATATAAATGGCAATGTCTCGCAGTTTTAATTCTCAACTTCAAATTAATAATACATTCGCAACTGTTAAACCCAATTTATACGCAAGTGATTATATAGCAAATAAAAAAGCAAAGGCTATGTATTGTAACGCGACAGCAACATCTATTCCAACCAACTCGTCCATATCTGTCTCAAACGACAAACAAATCAATAGTCAGGAAAACCTAACATTATTTAATAATGCTTCGCAATTAAAACAACAAGACGCATCTTATTGTGATTTATATTCATTTAACACTGCTAACCTAAATATTAATTTATACACCACAACAGACCTTAGCGGGGTAAGTGTGCTTATTGATACTCGCGAACCGTCTGATCCTCATACTAATATAACAGCAGAATATTATCCTTTATATGAGTTTTATACACTTGACCCTTGTGGCAGTTTATTCGGAAATACCGAATGTTATAAAAGAAACTTTTTAAATTATTGGGTTCATAATTCACCGGTTTAACCCACAAATAATGGAACCCTTACGAATTCCGGTGAAGTAATGATTTATGATTAATGAACCATAACTACTTACAGTAACAATACCAATACTTTAATCGCGTTAAATACAAAAAAAAACACCTCTAATTAAATATGAAATTCAATAAATTAAACGCATAAACTATTATACAAATTAAAAGCACGTTCATCATAAGGTTTGTTGGTTCTTGTTTTTTTTTATGTGTAACATTAATGAGTTTTATTGGTTGTGCCGGATAATCGTAGTTGTATTCATCAATTTCGCGTATATCAATAACGGTTTTGTAATTTACTAGACTTTCGTGTTGAGAAATATTTTCTTGTTGTGGGTAATAAAAGTTATCCAATTCCAAATCAATAAAGAAACCCCAATCTTCATCGTTTTGAAAATCCATTTACTATATTTGTTATACAAAAGTTTATATATTATTAAATCTTTTTTTTATTACATTTTGGTTAATAGGTTATGTGCCTTAACAGAAATTTTTCTGTATTTATCACTTTTGTTCCTATATTCTCGTGACCGAATATATGCGGCATAAACGCCTTTTTTACTAACCTTACATGTGTTCTTTTTACAAATCGGAAACGACCGTTTTGTTCCTAAAAAGCATTTCTTACCGCATTTTCGCAACATTACGGTTCTTTCGTGATATTCGGGTCTTTCCTTTGTCCAAGGTATACTTTTACTCGTTTTACGTGTTTTACGGGTTTTACTCATTATAATAATATATTCTTATATTATTATATTATGTTAACAAATCAACTCAAAACAGATGAGTCTAATATCGAATTAATGCATACTGCGTTTAATACTTTAAAAGACTACTCTAATAAATTCAATTCAAAATCTCAAAAGGTATTAGAAAGTGAAAATATTATACATTATGATAACGATAGCGATTTTAGTGATAGTGATAGTGAATTAGACCATAGTAATAATGGTTCGGTGTGTATTCAAATTAATAATGCCAAGCCAAAATATAAAAAGTTAAATTATCATAACGTTGAAAATAAAATAGATAAGTATTATTTCGACATTAATCATAAATATTCATCCGCATTAGATGTTCTGGCAAGTTATTTAAAAGGACAAAAAATCATATATATGGAATCAAAAGATTACTGTGAATACCAATTAAATAAATTAATGATGCCCGCAATAATACTTTCGACTGTGGCTACGATTTTATCGGCAAATGTTATGTATTACGATAACGGACCTATTATATTATCGGGGGTTAATGGTCTAATCGCGTTTTTATTAGCATTGGTAAGTTATTTTAAGTTTGATGCGGCAGCAGAATCACATAAAATGTCGGCACACCAATACGATAAATTACAATCAACCGTCGAGTTTACCTCTGGAACTATATTGTTATTTAAAAACACAACGCATACAAGTGAAGATACCAAACACATTGACGTATTTAAAAAAATAAATGATGTTGAGAAAAAAATTTCAGAAATAAAGGAAACAAACCAATTTATTATACCCCACGCGATTCGTTCACAATATTCGGTAATTTACAATACAAACATTTTTTCATTAATTAAAAAAATTGATGATAAAAAGAAAAAGAAGATTTCGTTGTTGACAAACGTTAAAAACGAAATTCGATACATTAATACTTTAAATAATAATAGTCTACATTCTGTGAAATTAACGTATCTATTTAATCTTAAAAAAACAATTATAAAGGAAATATTAATGCTTAAATCGTCTTATTCTGTTATAGACCAAATGTTTCATCAAGAAATGAAAAACGCACTTTTGATTAAAAAAAATTGGATTCAACACAAACTATTTAATAATTTAAAATTAATTAATCCTGAAAAGTTGAACCCATTTATTGAAGATTTAATTGACCCATTTAATAAGTATAATTTATAATTGTGTTCGTTTCTTATACCGTCGTTTCTTTGACATGCTTTTCTTAGATTTACCTTTCTTAGATTTACCTTTCTTAGAAACTGTTTTCTTGGTTTTCTTGGTTTTCCTTTTCTTAGTCATACTTCTTTTAGTTCTCTTTGATTTCCTTTTTTTTAACGTGTATTTCTTTCGTCTCCCTCCTTTCATTTCTTCTTCTTCGTCAGAATCTGAGTCTTCTTCGACTTCTTCTACTTCTTCCATTGGTTCTTCCATTGGTTCTTCCATTGGTTCTTCCATTGGTTCTTCTATATAATCCTGGTCTTTTTCGAAATCAGGGGAGTTTTCATCTTCTTCATAGGAATCATTCATTGTTATATATTTTATTGATATATTATTTTATATGTATATATTAAATGGAATTCCACCGACTAAATAATAACGACTTGCTTAGTTTATTAGAAGTTAATTCTATTAATGAACCATTACATAAAAGACTTGAAACCGATTTTGTTCGTAAATCTCCTTTAAAACAACTAATTGTTGATATAACCGCAAGTGTAATTCCTAAATTAAGTCAAACCCTCCAAAGTCATCAAAGTCCTCAAAGTTGTCAAATTCAACCAAACCATCAAAGTTATCAAAGTCCTAAAAGTCAACTGAAAGATTCCAACATGATTTTCAGGATAATTCCGAGGAAATCGGTATTTGTCAGACAAAGACCGATGAAAACCGTTAGTGCCCGACGAAGTCCGATGAAAAATAAAAGTTTCAGGAGAACTTCGAGTATCAGTAGAACTTCGAGTATCAGTAGAAGTCCGCGTATCAGTAGAACTTCGCGTATCAGTAGAACTCCGAGTATCAGTAGAACTCCGAGTATCAGTAGAACTCCGCGTATCATGAGAACTCCGCGTATCAGTAGAACTTCGAGTATCAGTAGAAGTCCTATGAAAAATAAAGGTTTCAGGAGAAGTGAGCGTATTGCCAAGACTCCGAGAAAAAACAAGGACAAAGAATATTTTAAATTGATAACTGGTTCACAAAAAAATTGATTTGTAAATAATCATAAACGTATATATTAATAAAACTTAATAAACTCAATAAACTCAATAAACTCAATAAACCCAATATGGAATTATCATCAGAACAACAAAACGCATTCGATAAATTTATCCTTGGCGAGAATGTATTCGTTACAGGTTCTGCCGGTTCGGGTAAATCTGAATTAATCAGAAAAATTTATAGACACTGTATTTCAAACAGAAAAGGAATCCAAGTTTGTGCCCTAACAGGTTGCGCCTCTATTTTGTTAAATTGTAAAGCAAAAACAGTTCATTCTTGGAGCGGTATAGGTCTTGGAAATGCTTCAGTTGACGTGTTAATTAATAAAATAAAACAAAATCTTTATAAAAAAAAAGCGTGGACCGAGATATCCGTATTAGTTATTGATGAGGTCAGCATGATGTCTATTAAATTATTCGATACCTTAGACGCAATTGGAAGAGGTGTTCGTAATAACCATTTACCTTTTGGAGGAATTCAAGTCATACTTTCGGGAGATTTTTACCAATTACCTCCAGTCGGTAATTACAACGATGTGGATACTATGCGCTTTTGTTTTGAAAGCGAAGATTGGAATAATGTATTTAAAAAGAACTGTCAGATTCAATTAGTCAAAATATTCAGACAAACAGATGATAAATACATTTCTATTTTAAATCAGGTTCGTGAAGGAGTCGTAAAACGCAGTTCTAATGACTTATTAAAGAGTCGAGTTGGTTTAATTCCTCCTCAAGGAACTGTTATAACTCAATTATACCCTAGACGAAATAGTGTTGAAATCATTAATTGTAATAAAATGAAAGAATTAACCACGCCAGAACAGACGTTTGAAATACAACTATTAAATAATTTACCGATATTAAGTGATGAAGATAAACGAAAAAGAAATAAAATTGGTAAGGTTGAGATTGATATAGAACTACAACACATAAAAACAAATTTATTATGTGAACCAACCCTTAAATTAAAAGTTGGGGCATATGTTATGTGTATTGTAAATATGGAAATATCATCCGATATTGTTTTATGTAATGGGTCTCAGGGAATTATTACTGGATTTAGTGAAATAACCCGGTTACCTATCGTTAGATTTAATAACGGGTATGAAGCAACTATTAATTATTATACTTGGACGAGCGAAAATATTCCTGGAATTGGTGTTTCACAAATACCGTTAATTTTAGCATGGGCAATTACCATACACAAATCTCAAGGAACTACTTTAGATATGGCACAAATTGATGTTGGCAGAGGAATATTTGAAGCCGGACAAACATATGTTGCGTTATCCCGTGTTAAATCGCTCGATGGTATTTATTTAACATCTTTTGATGTAACACGCATTAAAATTAATCGTAAAGTAAAGGAATTTTATGATAATTTATAGAGGGTATTTTAGGTATTTTAAGTATTTAAAAAGTGGTATCATAATAAAAAAAATGAAATGCTTTTTTATTTTGTTTCTCTAGTAAAAAGAATAAATTTAAGATAAAATGTCACAACAATGCCCTATATGTTTAGAAGTAATAGGACAAGTAAATTACGCAGTTACAAATTGCGGTCATTACTTTCATTTGATGTGTTTAATGATGTGTTGTACAACTCAAAATAGTTGTCCTATATGTCGTCGTTCAATAATGACGAATCAACCAGAAAACGATAATAATAATGTAATGGACACGGTGGATGATTATGCTAGCGTGGTTTTTCCAGAAGAACCCAGGCGATACGATCAAACGCACGAGATAAATGGACGAATATTATATAGTATTGGAGGATATTTATATTTCACACACGAATGTAATGAATCCGACCGAGTCGGTTGGATTCGTCTAAATGATGATGGAACAACTTCATATATTTGGTATAGTGGATTCGAATTTCTAAATGTATCCGAAGACGAAACGTTTCAATTACATACGAGAGAAATTCCACAGATTAACATTATCAATGGATCCCAATTCTATATTAAAGATGGATATATGTATTTAAATATTGAGTGCGAGGACTATGAACTCGTCGCACGCATTATTCATGAAAATGATGACGGCACTTATCAATACGAATGGTATAATCATGGTATTCGTAAAATGTTATTTGGCATTACTGATGATGAACCTGAAGAATTATTTGATGACGAAGAATTATTTAATAACGAAGAATCCGAATACGCACAAGAACAAAACGATTATGATATGGTTGACCTTTTAGAAACCATAACATATACTCCTATACCAAATAGAATAATATAAAAAACAAAATATAAAAAATATAAAAAATATAAAAAACAAAATATAAAAAATATAAAAAATATAAAAAACAAAATATAAAAAATATAAAAAACAAAATATAAAAAATATAAAAAACAAAATATAAAAAATATAAAAATAGA
>Ga0209443_1000479_pt1 | contig 27060 bp, 22 predicted proteins | sample LauGreBMM110DCMD_2_FD_187571 | JGI IMG/M metagenome (GOLD analysis project Ga0209443, IMG submission 187571) | Freshwater lake microbial communities from Lake Michigan, USA - Su13.BD.MM110.DCMD (SPAdes) (version 2) | ecosystem: Environmental > Aquatic > Freshwater > Lake | place: Lake Michigan... | reverse complement strand
TGAATTTTCTCTTGATGGAAGAGAGCAAAATGGGATCAGGCTTGCCGTAAAGCGGATCGCAGACCAGCGAGTGGCCTGCATTGTAGAGGTGTACACGGATCTGGTGCGTTCTGCCTGTTTCAATCTGGAACTTCACCCATGTGTATCCCCGGAACCTTTCTTCAACCGTGTAATGGGTGATGGCAGGCTTTCCCTTTCTGCCTACCCGCATCTTTCCCAACAAGGTTGGATGTTGTTCAATCGGCTGATCATATACCCCCTGCTCCTCAGCAACACTACCCAAAACCAACCCATAATAGGTTTTCTTGAGGGTGCGTTGTTCAAAAAGCGTATTGTAGTATTTGTGGGCTTCTGCATTTCTTGCCAGCAAAAGCAGTCCGCTGGTATCGCGGTCGATGCGGTGCACAATGAATATTTTTTCTCCCTTGGCCTCGAACCAAGATTTCACAGAATACAATTCCGCATCATGCCTGTCAGGAATGGACAACCAACCCGATGGCTTGTTGATGGCAATCAGGTCGGCATCTTTGTAAATAATTTCAGGTGCAGTCTGCATCGTTAAAAATTATTTTTTAGTCCTGGAACGCATGACCCTTTTTACACCACCTTTTTGAACAGTTGGCTTGTGCCTTCCTTCAGTCTGCTTTCTTGCAGCAGCTGGCTTTTTTATCTCCACCCGCTTTTCTTTTGTCTCGGGCTTTGCAGGTTTAGATAGATCCCGCTTTTCTTTTGTCTCGGGCTTTGCAGGTGTAGATAGATCTCGCTTTTCTTTTTTCTCGGGCTTTGCAGGTTTAGATAGATCCCTCTTTTCTTTTTTCTCGGGCATTTCAGGTGCAGCCTGACCCCGCTTTACAAGGGTTTTCTCTTCAGGATCTTCCGGTGTCTTTTTGATGAAAGAACTGTTCATGAACTTCAGCAACCTGATTTCTTTTTCCACCAGGTAACGCCATTTGCCGCGTTCTACATTTTTCTTGGTGAGGTTACCAAACATCACACGGTCAAGGTTCCTGACATCATACCCCAGCGATTCAAACATGCGCCTGACAATCCGGTTCCTGCCACTGTGCAACTCAATGCCAATGATAGACTTGTCTTTGGGATCTGTATATGCAAGAGAATCCGCCCTCACAAATCCATCTTCAAGATCAAGCCCGATCAGAATTCTTTCAAAATCAAGTTTGCCCAAAGGCTTGTCCAGCTTGACTTCGTATATTTTTCTCACTTCATGGGAAGGATGAGATAATTTTTGTGTGAGGTCTCCATCATTGGTCAGCAACAAAACACCTGTTGTGTTGCGGTCTAGCCGTCCAATAGGAAATATCCTTTCTGCAGTTACTCCCCTGAGCAGATCAAGCACAGTTTTTCGTCCTTCTGGATCATCGAGCGTAGTGATATAATCCTTTGGCTTGTTCAGTAAAATGTAAACCAGGTTTTTCTCTGGCACAATCTTCTTTCCACCGAAACTGACAACATCATTGGGATTGACCTTGAAACCAGGTTCGAGGATCACCACATCATTCACGCGCATTTTACCTTCTTTGATCAGAGGAACGGCATCCCTTCTGGAGCAAATACCACAGTGGGCCACATATTTGTTGAGGGGCATTGTCTTGTCTTGCTTTCTCACGGTAATGGCAGGACGAAGATCGCTGGACTCAGAACGGTTTTTTGAAACGTCCTTGTCTTCAGCTGCCGCTTTGCGGAATTCCAGCTTTTTCTTTTCAATGGCCTCTGACCTTTCTTTTTTGAATTTTTTCTTCTCTTGGCGGAACTCTTCCTTGATGGCTGCATTGCTTTTCCTGGCGGCGAACTTGGAGAAATTGTCTGTACGTTTCATGTTTTTTGTTTTGCTGTTTTACAACAGGATGAGTGAAGTTGAGAAAGGTTGAGGGAGGTTGAGAGAGGTTGAAGGGGTTGAACTTGCCAGCCGAAGGCTGGGGGGTTGAAGTGGTTGAACTTGCCAGCCGAAGGCTGGGGGGTTGAAGAAGCCATTACTTATTAGCCAGTTGCCCACATGCTGCATCAATATCCTTACCTCTGCTCTTGCGGAGCCTTGCATTGACACGGTTCTTGTCCAAGAACTGCATGAAGGCTTCAGTTTTTTCTTCACTGGGTTTCTTGAACCGGGCAAATTCAATCGGATTGTATTCAATGATGTTGACAAGGTCTGCAGGCACCTGCCTGTAAACTTTCATCAACTCTGCGGCATCGTCGAGTGAATCATTGAAATTGTCGAACAGGATATACTCAAATGTTATCTCGCTTTTCGTCTGCTTATAGAAATAGTTTAGTGCATCAATGAGTGATTTCAGGTCATTGGTTTCATTGATGGGCATGATTTCATTGCGTTTCTTGTCATTGGATGCATGCAAAGAAACGGCAAGCTTGAATTTGACCTGATCATCACCCAATTGACGGATCATTTTGGAAACCCCTGCAGTAGAAACCGTAATTCTTCTGGAACCCATTCCCAATCCATCCGGAGCAGTAATCCTTTCAATGGCCTTCAGCACGTTCTTGTAGTTGAGCAATGGCTCACCCATGCCCATGAAAACAATATTGGTCAATTTCTTTTTGTAAATGCTCATGGCCTGCTGGTTGAGCAGCACAACCTCGTCATAAATCTCATCAAAACTAAGGTTTCGCTCCCTTTCCATGAAGCCGGTAGCACAGAATTTACAACTCAGGCTGCATCCAATCTGGGAGGAAACGCAGGCGGTAAGCCTTTCAACAGTAGGAATCAAAACACCTTCTACCTTGAACCCATCGTGGGTCTTGAAACGGGATTTTACGGTTCCATCCTCACTCACTTGCTTTGTATCGATAGACAGGGAGGGCAGGGTAAATTTCTCTTCTAGATTTGTCCTCAACTCTTTAGAGAGATTGGACATGGACTGGAAATCAAATGCATGCTTTTGCCAAAGCCATTCCCATATTTGTTGCAAACGAAATTTCTTTTCACCAATTGATTCGAGGTATTCTCCGATTTCTTCCTTGCTGAAGCTGCGGATGTTCTGCTTAGACATGCCGCAAAGGTAATGATTAGTTGAGGGGTTTGGCAGTTTACAGGCACAGAAATAAAATTGATGCCCCTAACTATCCCGCTTATTCAGGCTGGGGCGTATACCTGAGATAGGGTTTTACCACTTGAACACCCTTGGGGAACTTCAGTATGGCATCCTCCGTAGATACAGCAGGAACAACAATAACATCCTCCCCCTGCTTCCAATCAGCAGGTGTGGCAACACTATGATTTGCAGTAAGTTGCAGAGAGTCAATCACCCTCAGCACCTCAACAAAATTCCTTCCGGTGGATGCTGGGTAAGTGATGAAAAGCTTGATTTTTTTATCTGGTCCGATGATGAAAAGCGACCGAACCGTAAAAGTAGCTGATGCATTGGGGTGAATCATGTCATAGAGGGTAGCCACTTCCCTGTTTTCATCTGCGATGATGGGAAAATCCACGGTACAGTGCTGGGTTTCATTGATATCCTTGATCCACAGTAAGTGTTTATCCAATGGATCGACGCTGACAGCCAACACTTTTACATTTCTCTTGGCAAATTCTTCATTGAGCAAGGCTGTTCTGCCCAGTTCAGTAGTGCAAACGGGTGTGAAATCGGCAGGATGTGAAAACAATACTCCCCAACTATCCCCAAGATAGGTGTGGAAGTCAATGGTTCCCTCGGTTGTTTCAGCAGTAAAATTGGGTGCTGTATCGCCTAAATGTATGGACATGCTAATTATTGAATAGTTCAAATATAAGTACAATCTATTATCCTACAAAATTAGTAGACTTTTATTTCATCTTTCCCCTTCCCACTGATTTTTTTCCAAACCTCAATTTAACGGCATCAATGGCGGTATATAAACTGGCCTTTCTGACCCTGTTTTCAAAAAGATCGGTCTGCAGGCTGCTGTCAGTCAGTTCACTGAACCTTACACCAATCAGCCTGACTGCGTGCTTTTGTTTGTACAGGTTGCCAAAAAGATCTTTGACCACCTTGATCAGTTCATCATCGTAGGAACTGGGCGCAATGGCCATTTGCCGGGTATGGGTCTCAAAATCAGGATACCGGATTTTGACAGCAACACATTTGGTCATCTTTCCATCTTCCCTCAGTTCGTGACCCAGCTTTTCTGTCATCCGCATCAGTTCGGCCTGCAAAAAGTCCTGATCTGCAGAATTTTCTGAAAATGTATGTTCTGTCGACATTGACTTTGCCTCATGGAAATGGTGAACGGATCCGGAATGAATACCCTCAGCTTTTTGTTGCAAAACCTCCGCGTATTTTCCAAAATTCTGTTCTAAAAGGTGTTGGGGATAGGCCGACAGGTCGTTAATGGTCATGATTCCCAGGGAATGCATGGTTTTCAACATATGCTCTCCCACGCCAGGAATTTCACCCACTTGAAGTGGAGCAAGAAACTCTTTTTCCTTGCCCGCCAACACCTGTAAAAAACCATTGGGCTTGGCCGCATTGGTGGCCATTTTTGCCACCATCTTGTTGGATGCCAGGCCGAATGAAATGGGTAACCCGGTGGTTTCAATGATTTCATTGCGCAGGTCAATTGTCCATTGGAGCGGATCAAAGAACCTGTCCATGCCCGTCAGGTCGATATAGAATTCGTCTATGGAGGCCTTTTCAAACAAGGGAGATTTGGCGGCAATGATATCGGTGACCCATTGTGAAAATTTGCTATACTGCCCACGGGTGCCCTGCATCACGATAGCATGCGGGCAGAGGGCAACAGCCCTTGCCATGGGCATGGCAGAATGAACACCAAATTTCCTGGCTTCATAGCTGCAAGTGCTTACCACCCCCCGTTCCCTGGATCCTCCAAGAATCAATGCTTTACCGACCAATGAAGGGTCGAGGATTCTCTCAACGGAAACAAAAAAGGCGTCCAGGTCGAAATGGGCAATATAGGGTTGCTGACCAGCCATAATAAGCGTGAAATATCAACTCAATTTAGATAAATATCGAGCAATCCATCGGGCAGCGTTACGTAAATTTTCTCTTGCTTGTGGTCGATCCTGTCGAGCGTGCTCTCATTGAGCGGAACCAGGACCTCCTTTCCTTCCATCTCAATGCGCAGCAGGATCTGAACCGGTTGTTCAATTACTTCCAACACAACAGACAAGGGTTTTTTATTGTCATACACCATGAAACCCAGCATAGAGATGGGCGCCGTGACTGAAGCTCTTTTTTTTACATCCTCTTCCTTCAGCCAAACCTTTTTCCGCAGAAACCGTTTAGCACTCTCTGGGCTTTCGATTCCTTCCAGGCTGAGGATCATCTCTGTACCGGATTTTGTTTTGTTGCCGGCAATAAAATACGGGATGAACTTTCCTGTAAATTCTTCAATAAAAATAGCCACCACGCCCTCAAGGCTGGCATCTTCACCGAGGTGATGCTCCAGTACAATTTCTCCCTTCACACCGAAGGTGGCAGCGATTTTTCCAATGCTTAGATAATTTTCCATGGCATAAAAAAGCCCCGTAGGCTTTTGATTTTTTTTTGGATTACTCAGCTTCAGGAGCGTCTGGCTGTTCAGCTTGTTCAGCTTGTTCAGCTTGTTCAGGCTGTGCAGGTTGTTCTGCTTGAACAGGTTGCTCAACTGGTGCTGCTTCTTCTGCTTGAACAGGTTGCTCAGCTGGTGCTGCTTGTTCTGCTTGAACGGGTTGCTCAATTGGTGCTGCCTGTTCTGCTTGAACGGGTTGCTCAACTGGTGCTGCTTGTTCTGCTTGAACAGGTTGCTCAACTGCCACAGGCTTTTCTGCCTTAATGGGTTGCGCAACTTGTGTAGCTACTGGACGGCTGGGGGCAGCATCCTGACGAGGCCTTTGGCGGCGTTCGCGGGCGGCAGCTTCCTGACGGTCCCTTGCTTTTGACTCCTGCTCCTGGTGCCAAGCTTCAAACTTGGTCATGGCCGTTGCGTGATCAAACAAACCAAGGTCAACTCCACGAAGCAAATGCTTCAAGAAAAGAACACCTTTGGTAGAAAGAATCTTGCGAACAGTGTCTGTTGGTTGTGCACCATTGTTCAGCCACTCAAGTGACTTCTGGCGGTCTACCAATACAGTTGCGGGATGAGTGAGCGGATTGTAAGTACCGATTTTCTGGATGAATTTACCATCGCGAGGTGCGCGTGCATCTGCTACTACGATGAAGTAAAATGGACGCTTCTTGCTTCCGTGACGTTGGAGTCTGATTTTTACAGCCATAAAAAATGTAAATTTTTAGTGGGTGGTGAATAAAATTGTTTCGAATCGAGGTGCAAATATAGGAAATAGGCAAGAACTACCCAAAACAACTGTTAGTAAATTCGTGAAAAACATCATAAAACATTCTTCCCCGTTTCACGGTTATCGCCTGCCACCCATCCTGGGCATGGCGGGCATGTTGTTCATTCCCTTCATCATTTGCTTCATCTGCTCAAACTGTTTGAAGAACTGATTGACTTCATTCATGTCTCTCCCACACCCATTGGCAATCCGTTGCTTGCGCTTGAGGTCGATAACGTCTGGATTGGACCTTTCGAACGGTGTCATGGAGCTGATGATGGATTCTACCCCTTTGAAGGCATCATCGCTGATGTCAATGTCTTTCATGGCTTTGCCCATTCCGGGGATCATGCCCATCAGGTCTTTGAGGTTGCCCATTTTTTTGATTTGCTGGAGTTGATCCAAGAAATCCTGAAAATCGAATTGGTTCTTCCTTATTTTTTTCTCTAGCTTCTTTACTTGTTCATCATCAAACTGGGCCTGTGCTCTTTCCACCAATGATGCAATGTCTCCCATTCCGAGGATTCGCTGCGCCATACGGTCTGGATGAAAAACATCCAGGGTCTCCATCTTCTCACCACTGCTGATGAACTTGATGGGTTTTTGAACGGTGTATTTGATGGACAATGCTGCACCACCCCTGGTGTCACCATCCAGTTTGGTGAGTACAACACCTGTAAAATCAAGCTTTTCGTTGAATGCCTTGGCCGTATTCACTGCATCCTGCCCGGTCATTGAATCCACCACAAAAAGGATTTCCTGCGGCTGCAGGGCTGCCTTAAGTCCAGCAACCTCATTCATCATGACCTCATCTACTGCCAAACGGCCTGCCGTATCAATGATGATTACATTCTTATTGGTTGTTTTGGCATGTTTTAATGCATTTTCAGCAATAGACCTTGGATCCTTGTTCTCAGGCTCGGCATACACATCAACCCCAATTTGTCCGCCCAAAACCTTGAGCTGATCGATGGCCGCCGGTCTGTAAACGTCTGCTGCAACCAGCAAAGGAGATTTGCCTTTTTGCGTCTTGAGGTAATTGGCCAGCTTTCCACTAAAAGTGGTTTTACCGGAACCTTGCAAACCTGCAATGAGGATAATGGCCGGATTCCCGGTCGCATTGAATCCGCTGGCCAGGCCACCCATCAATTCCGTCAGTTCATCCTGCACAATCTTGATCATGAGCTGACCAGGGCTTACGGCAGTCAATACTTTCTGCCCCATGGCCTTTTCCTTCACCTTATCAGTAAATTCTTTGGCAATCTTGAAGTTGACGTCTGCATCCAACAATGCCTTTCGGATATCCTTGACTGTATTGGCAACATTGAGGTCTGATATCCTTCCCTCTCCCTTGATTTGCTTGAAGGCTGAGGCTATCTTTTCACTTAAATTTTCAAACATGTTCTTCGGCTTTAATGAAAAAATGAACACCATGGGATGTTCATTCTTGCAAAGTTAATGATTCTGTATTTAACGTGTTGTGCTGTCAACCCAGAACTAAAGGAAGGTTCTCAGGCGCATGGTATTGGCGGTATACCTCAATGCCTCCAATGCCTTGTCCCTGATCTGCCTGACCCTTTCACGGGTGAGGTTGCATTCTACGCCTATATCCTCCATGCCCATGGGGCTGTCCATTCCAATACCATAAAGGCACCTGATCACTTTCTGTTGTTTTATTGGCAAACTGCGGAGGGCCAGCTCAATTTCATAATGCATTGATTCGTGCTGGATTTCATGGTCTGCAGCATCCGCTTCCTTGTTTTCCATCACATCAATCATGGTGCCTTCCCCATCCTCTCCTAAAGGAGTATCGATGCTGACATGCCTGCTGGCCAAGTTGATGGTCGAGGATACCTCTTCAAGATCCATTTCCAGGTATTCAGATATCTCCTCAGCCGTTGGCTCCCTTTCAAAACCCTGCTCAAGGTGCTGGGCTGCTTTGGCAATCTTGTTGCGGACGCCAACCTTGTTCAAAGGAACCCTGACAATGCGCGATTGATCTGCCAGCGCCTGTAGGATGCTCTGTCTGATCCACCATACAGCGTAAGAAATGAACCTGAAGCCCTTGGTTTCATCAAATCGTTTTGCAGCCCGGATCAAACCCAGGTTTCCCTCATTGATAAGGTCTGAGAGCGATAATCCCTGGTGTTGGTATTGTTTTGCCACCGAAACGACGAACCGCAGGTTGGCTTTTGTAAGTTGTTCTAAGGCTGATTGGTCTCCTTTTCTGATCAAATCTGCCAACCTCACTTCCTCTTCTGCACTGATCATCGGAACTTTACTGATGTCTTGAAGGTATTTCTCAAGACTTGGAGATTCGCGCAAGGTGATGGATTGACCTATACGCAGTTGGCGCATGCTCATGGGATGGATTTTAAATAAATTTTCTTAAGGACGGTTCTTAACCCCAACAAAACGCAATTATTGCGAAAATATTGTTAAATGAAACAATCAAGGAAAGGCAAAAATGAAAATTTGATATAAAACATTGATATTCAACCCCGTAAAAAACCTATTTTGAAATGGGGAAAATCACGGATAAAAAAATGGAAAGAAACATCAAATTATATTTTTTCAATTCCGATATTTTTCTATCATTGCAATGTGCAGGCAGTTGAATCGTGATTAGAGACCAATACAAAAAAACATGAGCAAACAATTATTTTCTATAGAGTACCCCGTAAGATGTTCACCCAACATCTTGTACGACTTCCTTTCAACCCCTGCCGGATTGCAGGAGTGGTTTGCGGAGAAAGTAGACGAAAGGGATACGGTGTTCAGCTTTTCCTGGAATGGTTCTGTTGAAAAAGCTGAAGTGCTTGGAGCAGAGCAGAATAAATTCATCCGTTTCCATTGGCTGCATGCCCCTCAAAACGAATATTTTGAATTTTCAATCGAAAAAACAGAGGTAAGCAGCCAGACCATCCTGATCATCAAGGATTTTGCAGAAAAAAAGGAAATTCCCGACCAGTCAAGGCTTTGGGGTGTACAAGTGCATGATCTGTTCCACAGGCTGGGTAATTAACAATGTTCAAGAAGCTTGATAAACTCGTTTTAAAAGCATTCATCGGTCCATTCATCGCGACCTTTTTCATCACACTCTTCGTGTTGGTGATGCAATTTTTTTGGAAATACATTGATGACCTGGTAGGAAAAGGCCTCGACCTTCCCAGCATCCTTGAATTGACCTCTTACGTTACTGTAACCGCCATACCATTGGCACTTCCTCTTGCTATCCTGATTTCATCTATCATGACCTTCGGTAACCTGGGGGAAAGTTTTGAACTCGTCGCCATCAAATCGGCTGGAATCCCTTTGCTCCGGTTCATGCGTCCCCTGTTGATCATTTCTGTTGTCATCAGTGTGCTGGCATTCCTGATTTCTAATTATGTAATGCCTGTTGCCAACCTCAAGTTTACCACCATGCTCTATGACATCAGGGTAGCCAAACCTGCCTTTGATATAAAAGAGGGCATTTTTTATGACAAGATCCCAGGCTTTGCCATCAAGGTTGGCAAAAAGGAAGATGATGGCAACAGCATCAGCAAGATCGTGATTTATGAGAACCAATATTCCCTTCAGGACAATATCATCATTGCAGAGAAAGGGAAAATGAGTGTGAGTGATGACAAGAAATTTCTGGAATTCGATCTTGAAAACGGATGGCGCTACCAGGAAAAAGGACCCTATAATACAAAGGAAACAGACTATTACCGCCTTGGTTTCAAGAAATACAAAAAAGTATTTGACCTGAGTAGTTTTGACGTGCTCAAAACCCCTGACAGCATGTTCAAGAGCAGCTATGAAATGCTCAACGTCAGACAACTGCAAAAATCTACCGATTCCATTGGTAAGGAGCTCAAGCGCATCGAATCTGTTCGCATGGACAAAGAGATCACCAGCTTTTACCTGTTCGGCAAATACTTTGAAAAAGGGTGGAAAAAAGAAAAGCCAGGCCGGCCTCAAAAAGCCAAAACCTATGGATACAACCTTCCCGATTCTACCATCAATGTTGCATTCACCAAAGCGGCTGACAAAATCAATTTGGTCAAGAGTTCTATTGAATTGATTGCAGCAGACCATGAGCAAAGGGAGCGAGACTGGCGTTTTTATAGGTTGCAATGGCACAAGAAATATTCACTTTCGTTTGCCTGTATTGTGCTCTTCCTCATTGGTGCACCACTGGGCTCCATCATCAGAAAAGGCGGACTGGGGATGCCTTTGGTAGTGGCGGTCATTTTCTTCCTGGTCTTCCATCTCCTGAACATGTTTGGTGAAAAATTTGTCAAACAAGAGATCATGGGGCCATTTCTGGGCATCTGGCTCTCCAGCATCGTACTCCTGCCCATCGGGTTGTTTTTGGTATACAAGGCCATGAACGATTCCCAATTGTTCAACAATGAATATTATTTCCATTTTTTCAGAAAAATACGCAGCCTTTTCAAACGCAAGATTGCGCCAGGATCCTGATCTTTACCATAAATAAAATACCATGCATACCAACAGCTCACGCAGAAAATTCATCAGCACTACAGTCAAGGGAACCATGGCAGCAGGAGCAATGGGCATGGTTCCTGGCGCCCTGTTGGCCAACGATTCCATCCAACCTACTCCATTTGTTCAAACGCCACTCCCCTATGCATACAATGCACTGGAGCCTTATGTGGATGCCATGACCATGGAGATTCACCATACCAAACACGCTGCGGCATACACCAAGAACCTGAACGATGCCGCATTGGCAGAGTTCAAAGGCGAAAACACCAGCCTGGAACTTGTGCTCGGTAATATTTCCAAATACTCTGCAAAGTTGCGCAACAATGGTGGCGGTCATTACAACCATGAACTTTTTTGGAGGAGCATGCAGGCAACCGGTACAGCCCTTCATGAAGGTCCGCTGAAGCAGGCACTGATGTCCAATTTCAACAGCTTTGAAAACTTCAAAACAAAAATGAGTGAAGCAGCCATGACTAGGTTTGGCAGTGGATGGGCCTGGCTTTACATGGATGGAGAAAAGAAATTACAGATTGGTTCTACCCCCAACCAGGACAACCCATTGATGGATGTTTCTCCTGTGAAAGGCTTTCCATTGCTGGGTCTTGACGTATGGGAGCATGCCTATTACCTCAAGTACCAGAACAGGCGTGCAGAGTATGTCAACAATTGGTTCAACCTGGTGAACTGGAAATTTGTGGAAGGAAGATTGCTGGGGAAATAACCATTTCAAGGATGTCCTAAAAAGGATTCAGCCTTTGCAAAAACCACTTTTTGAAGAGTTGAATTCACAAAGGCTGAAAATATGACACGCAATCGTAAATCAAATATAGGGAGGGTTTTGGAATAACAAAATTTTTCTGTTAATTATTTAAGAAATTTAATGTGTACATAAAACACAAATAAACATGAAACAATACATTGAAGAGAACAAAGATCGCTTCCTGAATGAACTCTTGGACCTTTTGAGGATTCCTTCCATCAGTGCCAACAGCGAACACAAGGGTGATATGATACGCTGTGCGGAAGCAGTAAAACAGTCCCTGCTGCAAGCAGGAGCAGACCTCGCTGTAATCCATGAAACTGAAGGACACCCCATTGTGTATGGAGAAAAGATGGTTGATCCCTCTTTTCCAACGGTTCTTGTATATGGACATTACGATGTACAACCGGCAGATCCTTTGGAGCTGTGGCACAGTGGCCCATTTGAGCCTGTAATCAAAGACGGAAAAATTTATGCGCGTGGTGCCTGTGATGACAAGGGGCAGTTTTACATGCATGTCAAGGCACTCGAAGTGATGGTCAGGAACAATGCCTTGAAAACCAATATCAAATTTTGTATTGAAGGGGAAGAAGAGATTGGGTCTCCCAACCTGGGGAAATTCGTAGCCAGCCACCATGACTTGCTTAAATCAGATGTGGTGCTGATCAGTGATACGGCCATGATCAGCATGGATACTCCATCCATAGATACCGGAGTGCGTGGACTGAGCTATATCGAAGTGGAAGTCACAGGACCCAACCGCGACCTGCACAGTGGCGTCTACGGTGGCGCTGTGGCAAATCCTGCTACCATCCTTGCCAGGATGATTGCTTCATGCCATGATGAGCAGAACCACATCACCATTCCTGGATTTTATGACGATGTATTAGCATCAAGCACTGCAGAACGTGAACTGATGGCAAAGGCACCATTTGATGAAAATGAATACAAAAAAGACCTTGGTGTGGACGCTGTGTATGGCGAGAAGGGATACAGCACCAATGAAAGAACAGGCATTCGTCCAACCATAGAAGTGAACGGCATCTGGGGAGGATATACTGGCGAAGGGGCAAAAACCGTTTTACCTTCCAAGGCAACAGCTAAAATTTCTGCCCGCTTGGTTCCCAACCAGTCATCAGAAAAAATCACGTCCATCCTCCTGGATTATTTCAGAAAAATTGCACCAGCAGGAGTCACGGTAAAAGCCACAGAACACCATGGTGGGGAGCCTTATCTCACACCGATTGATTCTAAGGGCTACCAGGCTGCATCAAAGGCCATTGAACATACGTTTGGAAAGGCTCCTGTTCCTGTACGTGGTGGCGGCAGCATCCCGATCTGTTCCTTGTTTGAAAAGGAACTGGGGGTAAAAATCGTTTTCATGGGCTTTGGCCTCGACAGCGACAACCTGCATTCTCCCAATGAGAAATACGACCTTTTCAATTTCTACAAAGGGATTGAAACGATTCCTTATTTTCATCAGTATTTTGCTGGAGAATGAGTTGCAAAAAGCTTTTATTTTTACCTTTCATATTCATGTCATGTTCTATGATGGCACAAACATCAACTGAGACAATCGGCAAACCTGTTGTTATCGGAAAATTAGAAGTTGCACAATTTGATTTCCCAAAAAAAATGAATTGGAAGGATGCAAAAAAAGCGTGTGCTGATTTGGGAAAAGGTTGGAGTTTACCAACAAGGGAGGAACTGGGTATTTTATATGAGCATAGAAACGAAATTGGTGGTTTTTCAACAAGCTACTATTGGAGTTCTACCGAGACCAATGACACAAATGCGTGGAGGCATAACTTCAGCTTTGGCATGAGTGGGTTCATCGCGGGCAAACAAAATGAATATTTTGTTCGGGCTGTTAGACCCAAATAATGGTTTTGGGCCTGAACAGTTCGTGAAGTATACAATCCATCAATCAGGTCAGAAAGGTCTTCCGCCCGGAGGACAATGCTGCTTCAAATAATTGGTGTATAAGGTCTGCAAATGTTTGGTTGTGCCTTCACCTTCAGAAATGCTATGGCTCCTGTTGGGGTAAGACATGAACTGGAATTGCTTGTTGTACTTGATCAACTCATTCTGCAGCAATTCGGCATTCTGGTAGTGCACATTGTCATCGCCTGTTCCGTGGATGTACAAGAGATTTCCCTTGAGGTTTTTTGCATGGGTGATGGGTGAACCCTTCACAAAATCTTCCCGGTTTTCCTGGGGCAGCCCCATGTAGCGTTCCTGGTATATATTATCATAGGTCAATTGGAAGGCAACCGCAGCAATAGAAATCCCTGTCTTGTAAATTTCAGGATACCTGAACATGAGGTTCAAGGTGGCAGAACCGCCTCCGCTCCATCCCCAAACGGCAACGCGGCTGGTATCAATGAAGCCCATTTTAAAGACTTCTTTGGCGGCCTTGGCCTGGTCATCAATGTTCACAATACCAATTTTCCGGTAGATGGACTTTCTCCACTCACGGCCTTTGGGAACTGGCGTGCCGCGGTTGTCGATGGTCACGTATACATAACCATCCTTGCGCATATCGCCGGCATACAACCTGTTTCTTCCCACGCCAAAACGATCAATCACATTGGCCCCGGCAGGCTCTGAATAAACAAAGAAAACCACCGGATATTTTTTGGATGGATTGAAATTTTCTGGCTTCACCATCCATCCGTCCATCTCTACACCCTCATCGGTTTTAACCTTGAAAAATTCAATGGGCGAAGGCATGTTTGCAGCTTTATTCACAGCATCTTGCACAGCACTTTTTCCCTTGCCATCCAGATGGGTATTGAGGCTAATCGCCTCAGTTACATATTGTACTTTATGATTGGAAAAGCTGTGGTAAGCAAGATCAGCAATAGGTGAAATGTCATACTGGTGAGTGCCGGGTTGGGTATCGGGGGTGATGCGTTCTGGAGTAGCACTGTCGTTGAGTTTTGTACGGTAGAGGTATTTCTGGGTGGCATTGTCGGGCGATGCATAAAAATAAACATAGCCTTCTTTTTCCTTGACTGCCGCGATTTCTATCACATCAAAATTACCCTTGGTCAGGAGGATTGATTCTTTTCCGTTGCGCGACATGCGGTACAAATGCCGCCATCCGTCTTGCTCAGAAACCCACAAAAAAGATTTGCCCCCGTCAAGCCAATCCCATCCACCATAATTGTAGTCGTCATCAATGGAAGGAAGAATATCAATCCAGGCAGCATCTTTTTCCGAATGTATATAATAACCCTTTCCATTGCCGGCATTGGCCAGGTAGAGCCTGCTTTCATTTTGTTTTCTGTTGAGTTGTTGGATGATGACCTCGTCATTGCCAGCCCATTCCATCCGTGGAATATAGTGCTGGCGTTGGTCTCCGGGAACAGCCATCCATGTTTTCTTGCCTGTAGCAAGATCAATCACCCCAACCCTCACGGCTGATGGTGCCTCACCGACTTTAGGATACTCCACAGGGATGGGCTTTGAGTAAATGCCGGAGGTATTGTCCATCATCATGAAATCTTTGGTTCCATCGGCATTGACCTGCCAGAAGGCGATCTTTTTCCCATCAGGGCTCCACCGGAATCCATCCCTACAAGCAAACTCCTCTTCATAAACCCAATCGAATGTTCCATTGATCATGCGCCTGTTGCCATCGGTTGTCAATGCCTTGATGGTACCGGTTTTCAAGTCTTCAACGTATATATTCTGTTCAGAAACATAGGCGGCTTTGTTTCCATCAGGTGAAAGTTTCGCAAACATCAGGGTCTGGGAAGGCCTTGACTTTCCGAGCTGTTTCCATTTCTTTGTATTGTGGTCATAAAGCCAATAATCCCCTTTTGTATTGTAGCGCCAAACCCTTGCCGTATTGGCAAATACGAGCAATTGCCCAGTCTTTTCATTCCAGGTATAATTGTCCATCTCCTTGAAAAGATCCGCCTTGTTCAGTACCAAGGCCCCAATAATGGTATCAACACCACCGGTCAACACATCCGTTTTAACAAGGGCATTTTTACTGAGTGAGAATATTCCTTTTCCATCTCCACTCCACTGCGTTTTAGACTGGGCCTGCAGCGTTGCGGCATGGCTGATCAATAAGCTGAACAAGATGACAAGGGTGTTGAATGGCTTCATTTTCATTGTATTTGACTTGAAACTAAAAATAGGAAAGTTCACTTATACTCAAATGGTTAATTTTGTAATGGAAGCAATAAAATGGAAAAAGAGAAACTCCGCCTGGACAAATACCTTTGGTCGATTCGGCTGTTCAAAACAAGAACAGCTGCCAGTGCGGCATGTGAAAAAGGAAGGGTGAAGATGAATGAAGAAAGCATCAAGGCATCAAGAGGGGTAAAAATGGGTGATATTTTTGAGGTCAAAGCGGAGGAAAAAAAATGGATCATCAAGGTCACCGGTTTGTTGCCTTCGAGGGTGCAATACAGTGAAGCCGTCAAATACTACGAGGATCTTACCCCACCAGAAGAGGTGGAACGCATTGCCTACCAGTCGGCTTCTTTCTTCTCCGGGAAAAGGCCTTCCAAAATTGGAAGGCCTACAAAAAAAGAACGAAGAGACCTGGGAGATTTTTTAGAACTGGAAGATTGATAGCATGGATGAATATCCATTCACATAGAAACATACCTGCAACAACTGTTGCCAAATATTTAGCCAACATGAACATCCACATCATCAGCGTAGTCCCCGAGTTAATGGAAAGTCCATTTGGACATTCCATCATGAAACGCGCAGCAGCAAAGGGCTTGCTGAACATCACCATTCACCAACTCCGCAAGTGGGCTGTCAATGAATATGGCATGGTGGATGATTACCAATTTGGCGGAGGCGCAGGTATGGTGATGATGTGCGAGCCATTGGCAAACGCCATTGAGGAGTTGAATGCAATCCATCAATTTGATGAAATCATCTACCTGACCCCGGATGGTGAAGTGTTCAACCAAAGCATGGCCAATGGGCTGTCCCTCAAAAAATCATTGTTGTTCATCTGCGGCCATTACAAGGGAATTGACCAGCGCATCCGTGATCATTATATCACCAAAGAAATATCCATTGGAGATTTTGTAATGAGTGGAGGTGAGCTGGGTGCTGCTGTAATCGTGGATGCCATTGGCAGGTTGATTCCGGGGGTGCTGAATGATGAAACCTCTGCATTGTTTGACTCTTTCCAGGACAATCTCCTTGCTCCTCCAGTGTATACAAGACCAGTTGATTTTCGTGGCTGGAAAGTGCCCGATGTGCTCATGAGTGGGGACCATAAAAAGATTGAAGATTGGCGCTACGAGCAGGCTTTGAAAAGAACGGAAGAAAAAAGACCGGACTTGCTGGAGGATTGACGTTGCAACTAATTACTGAATGCTAATACTTTCTTGAAAGAGGAAAGCACTGCAGTCACTTTACCACTAATCAAACAAGATTTCTTTTCTTATCTGCTTCATTTGCTCAATAAATACAGCATTTTTTTTTAGCAGTGAATTAAACTGGAATTCAGCCTTCTGTCTAGCGGAACAATCAATCCATTCCAGTGCTGCAAAACAAAATGCCGGGGATAGAAACATCAAGAGCCAAAGCATTTTTTGACCGGCAAACCAGAAAAAAAGCTGCCAACTCAACCACCAGATCAGGCCCATAAAGCCAAGCACTCCGTTGTATACGCTTGTATAGAAATCAATGCGGGTAACCGTTTTGTCGGCAATCCATTTGCTGATCTTTCCTGGGATCCACCAAATGATGGTTCCCAACAAATAAAATGGCAGTGCTGCAATCAAGAAGAACATATTGCTGTTCATGTTGATGGCGCTGGTTGAAAAACTCATATCATCCAATCCATGAAGATGAAGTTTTTGATGATACTGCAATAGCTTTTCCTGATAGACTTCATAATTATAATCACTCATGTCCGCCAGGCTTTCACAAATGTTTCTGGATGCCCAAAAATACCCTTCCTTGTTTTTGTGATGATCATGATAAGCCATGCGGATGACGGACTCTGCGGTTTCGGTCCGTTCACCTTTTCTGAGGTGAATCACATTTTTTTCAAACAACACCTGCATGTCTGCCGTGAGCTTGTTTACTGCTTGTGCAGGAAACTCGCGATACGCTGTCTCGTATCCGTCCAGCTCCAGGGTATCTCCTACCCTGATAAAAAGATTTGCTCCAAAGCCATGATGCGAATAATTCAAAGCAACGGTCTGGATGCAGAGATGGTCTGCCTTTCCATCATCAAATGCCGTCTGCAAGGCAACCCTTGCCGCCCCTTTTTTAAAGGGCTCCGCCTGCTTGGATTGCCTGCTGAAACCTTCAGGAAAAATCAACAACAGGTTTCCTGCTGAAAGCAGCTTTCTTCCCCGATCAAAGGTTGCCTTGTTCTTTGCAAGATTCCCGGTTCCATGCTCCCTGCTAAATATGGGAATCATGTGGAGTTTTGTCAATATCCTGTAAACAAGGGGGTGGGAAAATATATCCCCCCGGACATAAAAATGAATCGGCCTTCCCAGAAAAACAGCAAGCACCATGGCATCCAGGAATGAGGCTGGATGATTGGCAATCAGAATAGCAGGTTTCCCGTGCTGCAATTTTTCTGCGCCCAATACGTCAATCTTCCTGAAAAAGATCCTAAAAGTCACCCACATCAGAGTCCATCCGAAACGATACAGCATAGCAACAAGATAATAAAAAAATGGAGTGAAGGGTTCATATCCATCCATCAGGCTTTGTATCCACCTCAAATATTTCCAACGCAGCTCTGAAGAGAATGTACGAAATTTGCATCAACCCCTAATGGGCAGACAACCATCGATGCTACGACAGAACCATTTATTGTTCCTATTTTTTCTTTTTTGCACAGCAACTGCATCAGGGCAGGATGGCATGAAATTCCAGGAACAGTTTCAGCTGCAAATAAAAAAATTATCCGGGGCCATCAAGGTTGATGGCATGCTGGATGAAAAAGACTGGGCTGAGGCAGGTGAGGCCCATGATTTTTTCATGAAATGGCCCAATGATGAGGGTCGTCCCAAGAGAAAAACTTTCGTCAAGGTTACATACGACAACCAGTTCATTTATTTTGGCATCAAAGCCATAGATACCAGCTACTATGTTGCACAGACCCTGAAAAGGGACCAGGGATTTTTTGACAGTGATGCTGTTTCCATTGCATTGGATCCTGTGAATCAAAGAACCAATGGGTTCGTTTTTTCCATCACCCCTTACAATGTGCAGTCGGAAGACCTGGTGACGGCCGGGTCAGGCAGTGAAGATTTGAATTTCAGTTGGGACAACAAATGGTATTCTGCCACCAGCCGTCATGAGACCTATTGGATGGCTGAGATTGCCATCCCGTTCAGCACACTGCGTTACAAGGATGGCAATTTCAGGTGGGGCATGAATATACTGCGGACAGACATCAAGAACAATGAATATTCCACCTGGACCGACATGCCCCTCAATTTTGCTTTTGCTGACTTCGGCTACTCCGGTGCATTGAACTGGGACCATCCGCCCCCAACCCCGGGCACCAATATTTCCATCATTCCCTATACCACCGGTTCGCTTGAAAACAACAAGGATTTGGGAACAGGCGTAAAAGCTAAATTCAATGGGGGCTTTGATGCCAAGGTCGCACTGACATCCTCCCTCAACCTTGACCTCACTGTCAATCCAGATTTTTCTCAAATTGAAGTGGACAAACAGGTGACCAACCTCACGCGCTTCAATATTTTTTTCCCGGAGAGAAGAACCTTTTTTCTGGAGAATGACGACTTGTTTTCTTCATATGGCATTCCTCCCATCAGGCCGTTTTACTCAAGGACAATTGGGCTGGACAAGGAAGGAAACATGTTGCCGATATTAGCAGGGGCCAGGGTCAGCGGAAACATTTCCAACAAAACAAGAGTCGGTTTCATGAACATGCAGACCAGGGCAACGGAAGAAACGGTCGCACAAAACTATACGGCATTCAGCTTCAATCAGCAGGTACAAAAAAGATCAATCCTGAAAGGGTATTTTTTGAATCGTCAGGGCATCGAAGGCAGAAACAGCAAGATCAAGGACCCCATGGATCAATATGGCCGGAATGCCGGCATGGAATACAACTTCATCAGTCAGTCTGGCAAATGGAATGCATGGACAGGCCACCATCAATCGTACAAATCAACCATCAAGACCCCAGAAAACTATAGCAATGTTGGTGGTGGATATTTCAGTAAAAAATTGAATTTCATTGCCGATGCCGGTCGTATTACGGATAACTACTATGCTGACATGGGATTTGTCAACCGCGTCGATAACTATGATGCGCTGTTGGATACCAGCATCAGAAAAGGGTTTTATCTGATATACAATGAAACCAGCTATACTTTTTTTCCAAAAAAAGGACTGTTTAATCAACTCAAGGTAAGGCTTGAGAACTTTCTCGTATACAACCTGGATGGCGGCTTGAATGAAAGAAGCCATGATCTTGAATTCCAATTTTCTTTCAAGAACACATCCAACATGATCTTCCACATTCACGACAATGTGAACAACCTCTTGTTCAATACTTCTTTCACGGACGGAAAACCGATTCCACCAGGGCGGTATGTGGCACCAAACTTGGGTTGGACATACAATACCGATAGTAGAAAAAAACTTTATTTCAGCACTGACCTGGAATCTGGACAATTTTTCAATGGAAGGATCCTCCGGTACGAAATTAGTGCGACACTAAGGGTTCAACCCTGGGGTAACTTCAGCATGACGCTTCAGCAGGCCAACCTGACATTCCCTGAACCCTATGGCAGCAACAAACTTTTTCTGGTTGCCCCCAGGATTGAAATCAATTTCTCCAACAACCTGTTCTGGACGACTTTTTTGCAATACAACAACCAACGCAACAATTTCAATATCAACAGCCGCCTGCAATGGCGCTACAAGCCCATGAGCGACCTGTTTTTGGTATACAGCGACAACTACTTTACAGACCCGTTCATGAAAAACAAGAACCGCGCAATTGTCTTCAAGATGAACTATTGGCTTAATCTCTGATTTCCCTATCTTTAGTATTCATATGTAAACCCTTAAAAATGAGTACGAACAGACGCTCGTTCATCCGCAATGTTGCCCTGGGTTCAGGTGCAATCGTTTCTGCCATTCCTGAAAACGGATTTGCTGCTAATACTGCTGCAATGCCTGTTGCAGCTGCATCATTCAACATGTGTGGGTATGCCGCCCCAAAATTGCCTACCGTTAGGGTGGCTGTCGTTGGCCTTGGCAACCGAGGGCCAGGTGCAGTAGACCGCTTGAGTTATATTGAGGGTGTTGAAATCAAGGCCCTCTGCGATAAATACCCAGAGCGTGTTGACAAAGCACAAAAAATATTGACCAAGAAGGGCTTGCCGATGGCAAAAGCCTATTCGGGTGCTGAGGGCTGGAAAGCCGTTTGCGAATCCAATGATATCGATTTGGTCTATGTTACTACTCCCTGGGAATTGCATACCCCCATCTCTGTATACGCCATGAAAAATGGCAAACATGCAGCCTCAGAAGTACCTGCAGCAAAAACAATCGATGAATGTTGGGAACTGGTGGAAACATCAGAAAAGACCCGCAAGCACATGATGATGCTGGAGAACTGCTGCTATGATTTTTTCGAACTCCTCACCTTGAACATGGCCCGCAACGGCCTGTTTGGAGAGATCCTGCATGCAGAAGGCGCCTACATCCATGACCTGAGCAAGGACTATCTTTTCAACAAGAAGGCCTATGCAGACATGTGGAGATTGAAAGAGAACATCCAAAGCAATGGTAGCCTTTATCCGACACATGGATTGGGCCCCATTGCACAATGCATGAACATCAACCGTGGTGATAAATTCGATCACCTGGTGAGCATGAGCACCAATGATTTTTCATTGGGCAAACTCGCAGACGAGATGGCTGCCAAGGATGCTTTCTTCAATGAATACACTGGCAAGACCTACAGAGGAAACATGAACACCACCATCATCAGGTCAGACCTGGGCAAAACCCTGATGGTGCAGCATGATGTGTCTTCTCCACGCCCTTACTCAAGGATTCACCTGGTCAGTGGCACCAAGGGTGCCGCACAGAAATATCCCGGCCCTGAGCGCATTGCCCTTGGACATTCCTGGATGAAAGAGGAGGAAATGAAAGCCATGCAAGAAAAATATACACCACCCATCGTTAAGCACATCGGCGAGATTGCCAAAAATGTAGGCGGACATGGTGGAATGGATTTTATCATGGACTGGAGATTGATTGATTGCCTGCGCAATGGCTTGCCATTGGATCAGGATGTATATGATGCTGCTTCTTGGAGTTCCGTATTTCCGCTCAGTGGGGCATCAGTTGGCAAACGGTCGAAAACCATTGATGTACCTGATTTCACACGCGGCGCATGGAAAACCAACAAGCCTCACGACATGACCTTGAATGGCGGTGGAAACACTGGTGTACGACCTGTCATAAAATAAAAAGCCATCAATTGGATTGAAAGATCTTGACAGCATAAAAAAGGAGCCAAGCATTTGCCTGGCTCCTTTTTGTTTTATGAAAGTTTGTCAATACCTTATTTGATGACCACTACAGGCAGTTCTTTCTCCCTGACCATTTTATTGAAGGCTTTCAAGCCGCCATCAAGGATGGATTTCAGTTTCGCAAGCTCAACATCGACCTCAGCAGCCAGCACTGCAAAAACATCTTTTGACTGCTTGCTGGGGGCCATGTTTCCGCTGCTGGCCATGTCATACACTCCGCCAAGCTTATCATCCAAACGGATGGGGAAATTCAACACATCCTGTCCGCTTTTGGCCTTGGTTTGGTGCAATTTTTCTTCGACCGCCGTCAGGGATTTTGAGAGGCTGTCCGCCATTTGTTTGACTTCCTTCGGACAAGCATCACCCTGTTTGCTTACAAAATCATTCATCTGGTTTCTTGCCTGACGAATGTCCTTGATGCCCTTCATGGTTTCAGAGAACTTCCCTTTTACCTTGACCAGGAATTCATGCTGGGCCTCATAATCGGCCTGAGAACAATGATAATTGGGATCAGCCAAGATGGAAAAAGGCACCTCAACAGAATCCTTGTCTACCCTTACTACTGCTGTATAATTGCCCGGAATGGCTGTTGTGGCACCTGGAACACCGGTCCAAAGGATAAGGTCTTCGATGCGCTCTGCAGCGGGATATTGCATGTCCCAAACAAACTGGTTGTTGCCTTTGGAAAGTTTGATTGGAGTTGATTTGTCACTGGTGGAAAAACGGCTGATCAATTGTTTTTTACCGTCATAAATGGCCACAGATCCTGCGCTTGAATCAGTAATGGTATTGGCTGTAAAATTGATGACAGCCCCTTTCAGCGGATTCATCGCAGCATTGGCGGGTGTACCTGCCATCGCACCCCACCTGCTGAACACAGGTGGCATCCTTAAGACAGGATTGACAGAAAAAACATGCAGTGGTTTGGATTTGACGGATGGATCCATTTGTTGCACCTGTGTCAAATCATCAATAATCCAAAGCGCCCTTCCCTGGGTTGCCACAATCAGGTCATTGTTTTTGATGGTCAGGTCTGTGATAGGAACAACAGGAAGGTTCAATTGGAAGGTCTGCCAGCTGGCGCCATCATCGTAGCTAACATACATGCCAAATTCAGTACCCGCATAAAGCATTCCTGCACGCTTGTGATCGGCCCGCATGACCCTGGTAAAATGCATGGGATCGATGCCAGCAGTGATCAATTTCCAGGTTTGGCCATAATCTTCTGTTTTGTAGATATAAGGAGTATAATCATCCAGCTTGTAACGCGTACCTGTGATGTATGCAGCCCCTTTTTTGAATGGATCGGTTTCGATGGCATTCCACATCATCCACTTGGGAGCATCTTTGGGCGTAACATTGGTCCAGCTTTTCCCACCGTCGCGACTGATGTTGACCAGGCCATCATCGCTACCCGTCCAGAGCAGGTCCTTTTCCAAACTGCTTTCAGTGGCCGTAAAAATCGTGCAATAGTATTCAACAGAGGTATTGTCCTGGGTGATGGGCCCGCCGCTGGAAACTTGTTTGGCCTTGTCGTTGGTGGTAAGGTCTGGTGAAATCTGCGTCCAGCTGGCACCCTCATTTTCAGTCATGAACAAGGCATTGCCTGCACAATACAAACGCTTGGGATTGTGTGGCGAAAAGAAGATGGGAAAGTTCCATTGGAAACGGAATTTCAATACATCAGCGCCTGCTCCTATGGGATTGTCTGGCCATACTGAGATGGCGCGGTTCTCTCCGGTCTTGTGGTCCAACCGAGACAGGTATCCACCATAGTTGCCACCATAAACGATATCGGGATTGGTTGGATCTGCCACAACATATCCACTTTCTGCGCCAGCTGTAACATCCCAGTCTTGCTCAGTGATATACGATCCATAGGTGGCAGAGCGGATGCGCAAGGTAGAATTGTCTTGCTGCGCAGCCAGAATGCGGTAAGGAAATGAATTGTCTGTACTCACCCTATACAATTGTGAAGTGGGCTGGTTCATGTAAGAACTCCAGTTGTTGCCTTCATCAAAGCTTACCTGTGCACCACCATCATCAGCCACAATCATGCGCTTTCCATCTTCGGGATCTATCCAAAGATCATGGTGATCACCATGTGGTGTGCGAAGGGATTGAAAGGTTTTTCCACCATCGCGGCTTTTCATGAAATTTACATTCGGGCAATAAACAAGGTTCTCGTTTTTGGGATCAACAAATACTTTTGAATAGTACCAGGCACGCTGGCGGATATTGTTGTCACTGCTCTGCAAAGTCCATGATTGTCCACCATCAGCACTCATGTACAATCCTCCTTTTGCATTTTCAATGATGGCATAAATCTTATCGGTATTGGATGGGGCGATGGCCACACCTACAATCCCCCAGGTGCCATTAGGCAGTCCTTTTGCAGTTGTGATATTTGTCCAGGTTTCACCACCATCGGTGCTTTTCCACAAGCCACTACCCTCACCACCACTCTCCAAACTATAGGGTGTGCGGATCAAACGCCAGGTTCCTGCATACAAGACAGATGGGTTTCCTGGCTCAAGAACAAGATCAGCGCAACCAGTCTGGTCATTGACATACAATACTTTCTTCCAGGACTTGCCACCATCAGTAGTTTTAAATACACCCCTTTCTATGTTGGGTCCAAACAGGTGCCCCATCACACCTGCCCAAACAATATTGGGATCGGTTGGATGGACGATGATGTTGGTGATATGCCTGCCATCCTTTAAGCCAATATTTTTCCATGTTTTACCGGCATCTTCACTCTTCCACATGCCACCCAAACCCTCGGAAACATTGCCCCGCATGGTATTTTCGCCTTCTCCAACATATACGATGTTTTCATTGGACGGAGACACCTCCACTGCGCCAATGGAGCTGCCAAAAAACTTATCTGAAACATTTTTCCAATTGCTGCCACCATCGATGGATTTCCAAACACCACCGCCTGTTGCGCCAAAATAAAATGTATTCTTGCTCTTGTAACTGGCGCCAACCGCACCACTCCTTCCACCGCGAAAAGGACCGAGCAAGCGATAATTGACATTTTTAAGCAGCGAAGCATCATAAACAGCAGGCTGAACAGGTTGCTTTGCGTCTGCCAATTTCTTTTTTTGTGCACTGGCATTGAAGAAGGTAATGCACGCCATGGCAAGGAAAAGTATTCTTCTCATATTGTTATTTTTTCTGAATTTCAAATTAATGAAAATTGTTGAGATGGACAGGCCTTATCCTCTATCTATTGCTCTTTCATGATGATTTTTGGAGCAGCAGCCTTAGGGATCACAAGAGCAGGACTGATATCTGGCATGGCAGACTTGATTTTATCGACACCAAACATATTGGTATCGATAAAAGTCCAAGACTTTCCATTGTCATTGGAAATGGCAATCAGGCTGGATGACAATTCAGCATCCCCTATAAAAGAGGTGAGTGTTGTTGTTTGGGAGATGACAGATTGCAAGGTTTTTTTGTAGGAAATAATCTCAGCAGGGTTGCCGTAAGTGATGCGGCTGACTTTGCCACCAAACTGCTCAAATACCTTCAAGGCAGAATCTGAAATGACGCTTAACTTTTCCTTGCCTCCGGCCAGCTTGATCATGGAAGGATGCATGTAAGAAAGAAACTGTTCACTGTTTTTTTTCACCAGGGCATTGCCCATCGCAATGGCAGCAGATTTGATGGCAGATGGATTGGATTGTGCGGAAACTGCAACGGGCAGTACACATACAAACTGGAGTAGAAGCAGGCTTGAGAAAAATATTCTTACCATCAGAGATCACGTTTTTTGAAAATATAGAATGAAAGCAACCAGACAAATGCTGTAAGTGCAAGGGTATAAACAACATGGCTGTCAATGGCCGCGATGGCCAATTTGTTGTCGGCCTCATTGAACTTTCCGATGAAAGGAGGCAATGGAATCAATCGATCAGAAATTTCAAATGGCAAATAATGCCCATAATCAATTCCCCATTTTTTTGATTTTAACCTGAATAAACCGGAGAGCATATTTTCGAGGATAAAGGAATAAAAAATGAATATGCCATAGGCGATAAAAGCCTTTCTGATCAAGAGCCCCAAGAGAAAAGCAATAGACAGTTGGCAAAAAACCTGCAAAGAAAACAAACCAATATAATGGGCCTTTTCAAGTATTTTCGCCCGATCAACATCAGGAGTGGCAATTGTTCCAATGATGGAAGCGACTGCCAGGTAAAACAATGTCACAATCAATGTAATCAGCAAAACACTGATGAATTTCCCCCAAATGAAGGTATTTTTTTTCCACCCATCGATGATGTTCTGCCGGTGTGTCTTGAACATGTATTCATTGGTGATCAACATGATCACCACAATGGCAGGAATAAAAGTGAAAAAAGAACTCAGGTATGCCGTTGTATGAAATGATTGTGGAAAAGCGAAAGGGTTTCCCAACAACATTTTCACGAGCTGACCACTTTGTGTCTTTGCATCAATGCTATCCATGAAAGCATAATAGGCAATGCCATTGATGCCCGGATAAGAGATGGCTGTTACAGCAAGCAGCAGCCAGAATGCCCTGTAGTTCTTGAGTTTGAGCCACTCGGTTTTGAGTATCATTGAAATCATATTTTTGTTTTAGGATTGCCTGAATGAATGATGTTTTGTTTGAAAAGGGTTGTCCAATGAATGGCTATTCACTGGTCAGTTCAAAAAACTTTTCCTCCAACCGTTTTTTCTTTGCCCATATTTGAGAAAGCACCATGCCTTGTTCAAAACAATACTGGTTGACCTTTTCTGCAGATGATGCTCCTTTTGCAAAATAGCATTCCAACCCTTCGGCAGTTGCATTCATTCTCACCAAACCAGGATATCCACCCATTTTTTCAGTCAACTGGAGCTGGTCCGCAGCACTGAGCAGCAGACAATCTTCCGCGGAAAGCACTTCTTCCACCGCACCGCAAGCAATCAATTGTCCACGCTTAAGGATGGCCACATGGTCA
>Ga0209443_1000478_pt1 | contig 27091 bp, 23 predicted proteins | sample LauGreBMM110DCMD_2_FD_187571 | JGI IMG/M metagenome (GOLD analysis project Ga0209443, IMG submission 187571) | Freshwater lake microbial communities from Lake Michigan, USA - Su13.BD.MM110.DCMD (SPAdes) (version 2) | ecosystem: Environmental > Aquatic > Freshwater > Lake | place: Lake Michigan... | reverse complement strand
AGTTTTTTTGCGTAATTTCACCTTTTTAATTTTTATATAGGTTTCAGTTGTATTTACGCAAATTTTATTATATTCAGTTGTTAAAATATTTTTAATAAACTCAAATATATACAACAATATTGGTTCGCTACAATTACCTACAATTAAACAACTTCCAGTACGAAAAATCATAAATGAAACCTCCGTGTATTTTTTATTTTCAAATAATTCACTTATTTTCATGGAACGGTCTTCTGTATTAATTTTGCCCTTTTGAATTGTTTTATCGAACTCATTGTCGTTATTAAAGTAAAACTTGCATTTAACCCCTGGATAACTGCACGGGTCAAAAGAAGTTTCAATTCCATATTTTTCACTTTTTAATATTGAACTTAATATTTCTCTATCAATATAAAACCCGCAATTAAAATTAGAATTAATCAATACATTATCATTTTTTGCGTTATCAATATATGTTAATGAAGATAAAATATTTGGTTGAAGTATTTGTAATATCATTTCTTTTACAATATCTAACAGTTTAGAGTTTAAAATACCGGGTATTTCCAATTTTCCTGTATTAAATACTTTAACATGAATTTCACGAAAATTAGTTTCATAATTAAACCGCAATATCATAGCAAAACAATTGTAAAATGCGTTTTTTATTTTTCCGTGGCAATTCATAATATCTTTTTTAGATAATCCAATAGTAATTTTTCGTTCATCTTTGAACTTAATTCTTCTTGCGTTTGGATTATTAATTTGTTTTATAATATGTTCTTTAAAATACTTAATATCTTCTAACTTGTTGCGATATTCATTATATTCCTCGATTGTTTTTGAAACGATTTTCATCTGTTTTTTTACTACACCCTGACACGGTTTCCAATATTCAATGATTGGAATATTCCAAAATATTGAATGAATATCTATTTCTTGGTTTAAAAAGAGGACTTTTGTTTTTGTTGATATGTATAACTCATCACATTTAGGAACTTCTTTACTTATATTACCCGTGTCGGGTTTACATTTTTCTAATAATTGCGAAGATACTATTATATTGGATTGATTTATTGCCCCCACGCCATTGGGTTTTCCTCCAATATGGTCTCCATTTAAATAATTACTCGATTTTATACTGGTATAATTATTGCTTTGGTGAGATAATATATATTTGCTCCATTCATCGTCTATTGCGGAGTTCATAATTAAAGTGATATATACAATAATTTAATATATTTATATCATTTCAATTTTTTATATTTGTATATTATAAACAACGTATGGTAACAATTGAAATTAAAACAGCGCGACAAAATAAATGTAATATTAATTTACCATATAAAAATTATTCAAATATACGCGAATGTAATAATAATATCATTCATCATGGTATTCATTTGAGAAATGTTTCGTATGGATTATCTATTCCAAACATAGACGGTTCGCCTCCAAATATATTTTTACAAAACATACATGACCGAATGAAACGATATTATGAGAAATAACCGATTATTCTGTAATTAATTATTATTCTTCATTTTTTGAATTGTAATATTTTTTAATAAAAATACAAAAATAGTTGATAGTACAATCACTTTTATTATCGTAATTATGTATAATTGTTTCTATAATAGATAATATTTTAGGAGATATTAGGTTATCATAATTGCGAATTATATAATTAAAATAAGATTGTATAATATTTTTTTTATCAATGTTGTAAATACTGCTTATATTGTGGATGTACGATATCATTTCCGAATTCGTGGATTGTGTGTTATTTAATAAATTATGAATATTTTCCCATACAGCATTATTAATTATATAATCTTCATAATTAACTGATAAGTTTTGATTTAATTGAATAAAGTTTATTATACTTCGTATATCAGATTTGTATATTGTTTGTATAGTATCAATTGCTGACCTCGGTAATTCTATATTTTCTTTATCCAATATATTTTTTATAAAATTATAAATATCTTGTTTAGGTAATTGATTAAACCGAACACATATAAATTCGTTCTGAAGAGATTCAATGATTTTACTTATATAATTACATATTAAACAAAAACGAACATTATATGTAGTTAATTGCAATAAATATTTTAATGCCTGTTGTGCGTTTTTAGTCATATAATCAACTTCGTCTAATATTACAAACTTTAAACCGGTTTCAAACAAACTTTTTGATTTTACGAATTGATTTATTTGGTTTCGTATAATATCAATGCCTCTTTCATCAGACGCATTTAAATGAATAACATTGACTTTACTAATTCCATTATGTTTTATTTGATATTCATTTATTAAATTAATGATAGTTGTTGTTTTTCCCGTTCCAGGTGGTCCATAAAATAATAAATTAGGAAAATATGAGTTTGAAATAATATTAGTAAATAATTTTCGGTTTAAAGGGTCTAATACAATATTTTCAAATTTAGTAGGACGATATTTTTCAATTAATGGTATATTTTCGTTTTTTAATTTTATGTTCGTATCTTCACGTCCGTTGATATTTTTTTTTATCATAAATAATAGATTACTATTGTTATACTTATATTATTTATAAGTATAACATAATGTACCAATTCGTTGATATATAAAATCATAACACCTTTATTTTACGGCATCTACAAGTTATGTTATTTCGTTCTCTATTATTACTACATGGACTAAGTTTTTCAGGTTCGCATATTTTACGTTTGCGAGTAGTATTAATCTTTCTAGTTGGTTTTATATTCGTACATCTACACGTTATAGGATTTCTAAATTGTTTTTCCGAACAAGGTTTAAGTTTTTTATTTTCACAACGAATTGTTTCTTCATTTTTATTTGGATTACTCTTTTTGGCAGAAGATTCTGATTTTGTAAGAGAACTTTTACTTTTACTTTTAGAGATAGATTTATATTCTTCACTAATAGGGGATGAGTTCAATAAGATATCAATATTTTCTAACATTTTGTCTTGTGCGATTAATCGGTTTTTTTCAGGAATATTGGTTGTTTTATTAATTTTTAATTTTATATATTGTACGTACTGCTCCTTTGTTAAAGAAGGAGTATTTAATAATGCGGTTTCAATATCTATCATTGTTTGCATTGAATAAAAAATACTGGCATCTTTTCGTTCATTATATATCCGTATAATCGTATCAATATTTATATGTTTACCAAAAACAATAGAAAAATATTTTTCAACCTTATCGTGTATTAAACTTACATATCCTACAATAATTTTTCTCAAATAAGTATTTCTATCACTTTCAGAAAGTTTATTAAGTTTGTCGTAAATAATATTAATAAGTTCATTACTAGAACAATTCGGATTTTTTAGTGCTAATTCAGCGAAAAATAAACTCCACGCAGCACAATAACCATGTCCTTGTATTTCTAATTTCGGAATCAACGAGTTTTCTTCTAACTTTTGAAACCCATTAAAAAAAGGACATACCTCATTCGATTTAATCAGTCGAATATGAGATTGTTCGGGAACGGCTTCATTTAAAATGCTAATAAAATCATCTAATTTATCATTAATGTATTGTTGTAATTTTGGATTAAAAGAACCAAAATGAGAACCATGTGGTTCAAAATGTTCTATAACATTATCTTTTTTTCTATAAATAAGAACATTCGCGTGCGCTATCATATTATTAAGTTCTATTTTTGAACTTTTATAAAACTTTAAATATAATGGTATTATTACACTATTTGCCCCCTTTTTAATACAACTCATGAGTTGTAAAGCAATTTGTCGGATGTGTTTTTCAGAAATCATTACTTCTTCAATTGGAACTTTTATATTTCCTGTAATAATCAATTCCAGTCCTACAAAATCATTCGATAATCCTTGAATCAATCCTTGGTATTTGACTAAACAATTATGTTTGTATTTGTTAAATAAATATAAATAAAAAAGCGTATCGATATAATTATGTCCGAACCAACGTTTAATTACATTATTTTGTGTTAATATGTCTAATTTGTGATGTATATTTTTAACGCGTATTGGTTCAGGCAATTTGATATATTGAGTTTCCATATATATTAAATTAATATAATAAATACACAAATAATTAATATAAACCAGAAAGTGTCTATATAGAATATATGTAATGAATCCAATTAATAATAACGCCATCCGAAATAAACTTCGCGCGATTTTAAATTATTATATGAAATACATTATTCTACTGTAACCACCTTTGCTAGGTTTCTTGGAAAATCTGGATTATATTCATATTTAATTGCTAAATAATAAGATATTAATTGGATTATACTTATTGCTATGACCCCTCCATACGTTTTATTATTGGCGATTAATATAGTATTATTAGGTTGGTTTACATTACATATAGATTGTTCGTCATTCGTAATCATTATAACGCATGAGTTTCTCGATATAATTTCATTATACGCATTATTTGTTTTATTTCGGTGTTCGTAATCAATATCTATAATGATTACAGGTGTGTCTGTATCAATTAATGCGATAGGTCCATGTTTTAACTCGGATGTAGAGTATCCTTCCGCATGAATATACGCAACTTCTTTTATTTTTAATGCACCTTCTAACGCAATCGAATAACCGAATCCTTTTCCTAAAATAAACATACTTTTATTATTTATTAACGGTAATATTTTTTGTATCGTTTTTTCCATACCCAATAATGCATGATTTAATTGTATAGGTATTTCTTGAACGTCAGATATTATTTGTTTTCGTTTGTTAATATCTGTTTTGCTATGTTGTGAAAACCATACTGCAATCATAGATAATATTATACATTGATTTGTAAATGATTTCGTAGATGCTACCGCAACTTCTCTTCCGGCATTTAAATATACCCCACAATTGGTTTCTCTTGCAATTAAAGAATCTACTACATTTATGACTCCTATTGTAATTAAATTATAATCATTTGCGATTTGAATACATCTATGTAAATCCGTTGTTTCTCCAGATTGGGAAATTAAAATTAATCCGGTTTTCCCTTTTTTTGGAATATCTTTTATATTAAAATCAGCACCATTAAATATACTAACCGTATCAAATAAAGTTATTGATTTAAAAATATCTACTGACCATAATCCAGCGTGCAATGATGTTCCACAACCCAATAATATAATATGATTTAATTTCAATAATTTATAATGGTTTGTATCTAATCCACCTAACTTTACGGAGTGGTCGTTTTTAATTCGTCCGCCATTATTAATTGCACGCAATATACAATCCGGTTGTTCGTATATTTCTTTTAACATCCAATGTGAATATCCATTTGGATATAATTCAATAAAATCTTTCGTTTTTTCTTTTAGAGAATAACGCGTCATATCTATATTATATACAAACCGATTGTTATCACTTTTAATTTCTATTAATTCATCATTATTTAAAACAATATATTGATAAATATTATTTTTAAATGCGATTTGTTCGGATACTACCATTATACATTCATCATTCGTTCCTAATAATAAAGGCGACCCTTTACGAGTTATCCACATTTTATTAGGATAATCACGATGAATGATTACTAACGCCCATGTTCCGTTAAGTTTGTCTATCGTTTTTTGAATAGATGTTTCAACAGTAAATCCATTATCTAAATAATAACCTATTAATACCGTTATTACTTCAGTATCCGTTTGAGAAATAAAAAAATATCCATTTTCAATTAATTTGGTTTTTAATTCATAATAGTTCTCAATAATACCATTATGAACTAATGATATTCTGTGTTGATTATCTTGATGCGGATGTGCGTTTAATTGTGTTTTACTTCCGTGTGTAGCCCATCTGGTATGCCCTATACCAATATGCGATGTAATATCTTTTGTATTTTGTATTAACAATTCTAATGAATCATTTGTATTATCAGAAGCATATTTAAGTGTTTTTAGTTCATTTTTTTCGTTCATATACGAAATGCCTACTGAATCGTATCCACGATTTTGTAAAATAATTAATCCATTATTTATGGCTTGTATACTATTTGAAAAACCTAAATATCCTATTATTCCACACATAAATGTATTATATCTTTTAAATTATATATGATTTATAATTTATATATATTTTTTAAATTATTATTGCGGATAATTTACATGAACGCATAAGGTCTATTATTATGAGGTTTTAACGCATACGACATTGGTTCCGTTTTGTTTTGAGTGGCGGGGATATATTGTTTTGATATTTTAATACGTTTGGAACTGTTTTTAGAACGCGTTCGGTTTGATGGGTTATTAGTGTTTGAACGAGTGTATTGTTTTTTTATACTACCTGGTTGATTTTGAATATTAGTGTTTTTCCTTAATGTTGTTTTATATTTCATTTAATATATAATGTATAAAAATATTATTTTATAATTTAAAGTGTTTGAATACAATTATAAAATGATTTAAAGTTTTTGAAATAATTATATTTAATTATATAATGAATACAATTATAAAAAATGAAAATAAAAAAAGAGGACGCAAAAAAAAAGAAACAACTGATGTCATTAAAACACCCGTGTTATCTGAATATATAACAACTAATTATAATGGTATCCATAATCAATTAATTATTGAAGACTATTCAAATACAATAATAGAAGACGTATTTAATGAAATGAATCACATAAATGAAGACAAACCCCATGTACCTAAAAAAAGAGGTCGAAAACCAAAAGGTGGTAATTTAATTACAAAACAAACTGAAATGAATGTAATACAAAATATGGTGGCTAACGTGATATTACATTTAAAATGTTCTTCAAACGATTTAATAGAATACATTACCCAATTAAATAAATTAATTATTGACCCATTAGTATATAACCCAAATATTCCTCCCAATATTTTAACCTATTCTAACAAGTCGTCATATTTTAATTATAATGAAATGAATAATATAAATTATAATACCGATTTAACAACATCGTATATTGATAATGGCGATACTGGTGATAATGGCGATAATGGTGATAATATAGATATACCATATCATAATACAGATACCAAACCTCAAATAATTGAGACTGAAAATAATAATGTATCTATTGAGTATAATGAACCTGAATTAACTCAACATAATGTTGGTTTAAATTACGCTTATGTAGAAACTCAAAAAACAACGCCTACATATTTACATAATAATAATAATAATATTGAAGATAAACAAGATTATGAGGACAGAGTTAATATAAAAGATATTAACATTAAATTAAAAAAATTAAAAATCAACTTTTACAAAAACACATTAACTGATAAAAAATCTGCGTGTTTTTGGTGTACGTATGATTATGATAATTTTACGTGTTATATTCCAAAATATGAAATTGATGGTAATATTCATGGATATGGGTCATTTTGTCGCCCAGAATGTGCGGTTGCGTATTTAATGAAAGAAAACATAGACGATTCTACTAAGTTTGAAAGGTATCATTTATTAAATCAAGTATATAGTAAAATATATAATTATTGTAAAAATATAAAACCTTCACCAAATCCGTATTATTTACTGGATAAGTTTTATGGAAACTTATCAATACAAGAATATCGTAAATTATTAAAAACCGAACATTTGTTATTAGTTATAGATAAACCATTAACACGAATATTACCCGAATTACATGAAGACAATGAAGATATTATGTTAAACATATACGGTAATATGAAGATACCTTCTCAATCCACAAATAATTCATGCATTTATAAAGTGAAACGACAAAGCGAACGCCAATTAGGTCCTTCTAAATCCAGCATTATTCTTGAAAATTTTGGCGGAAATTAATTACATTATTAATAATACGTTAGATTGAGCGTATTTTTAAGTTATCAATCAATTTTCATAGCGTATTATAATATCATTTTACAAAATATTATAATATTTATTATAATAATATAAAGATTGAACGCGTATTATTATTACAGTTAGTGCAAGGTAATCGTTTTAAAACATATTTTCATATATAATGCCGATTGATATTACTAAAGTGTTGAAAAAATATGATGAATATGAGGAAACGTATAAATTAATACAAACACTTCCAATGGTTGTTAAATTAAAAAATAAAAATCGTGATTTAAAAACAGAAAATCGTATTTTAAAAACTAGATTAAATGGAATCATTGATTATTTTGTATATTTTCAAAATAAACCAGATTGTATTCATGATGATGTAGAACCTCTTTTCAAAAATCCCATAAAAATAGAAAAATGTGTTGAAGATAATTTAACACGTGTTAAACTTGAAAAAATAATTAATAATAATCATAAATCTACAAATACATGTAGTAATACCAATGTATCTATTGAGAATGGTTATAATTCAAATGTTAATATTTTATACGATTTAGTTGAAATAAATAAAATCAATGAGGACACTAAACCAATTTATAAAGAAGACCTGGTATTATTTAAAAACGAACCAGTAAATATAGTGGAAGAGGAAGACGAACAAGAAAATGAAGTAGTAGAACAAGTAGTAGAACAAGTAGTAGAACAAGTAGTAGAACAAGTAGTAGAACAAGTAGTAGAACAAGTAGTAGAACAAGTAGAAGAAGAAGAAGAACAAGAAGAAGAACAAGAAGAAGAAGAAGAAGAACAAGAAGAAGAACAAGAAGAAGAACAAGAAAATGAAGTAGTAGAACAAGAAGATGAAGTAGTAGAACAAGAAAATGAAGTAGTAGAACAAGAAGATGAAGTAGTAGAACAAGAAGATGAAGTAGTAGAACAAGAGGAAGAACAAGAAGAAGAATATATAGAAATAATTATTAATGGTAAACCATATTATACGGAATCTAATCATGCTAATTTGATTTATACAATAAATGATGATGGGGAATTGGATATAAATGTTGGTAAATATATAAATGGAAAACCTGTATTATATACTAAATAATAATGGGTATTTTATCAATATCATACTATTTACAAAATAGATGACGTACCAGTTTATAATAATAAACGTTTATTTTATTATAAAACTATATAAAAAAACGTATATATTTTAAGTATAAAACATAAAATGTATTACAACGACCCATATGATATTAATAATGATAATGATTTTACTAATGATAATGATTTTACTAATGATAAATATAACACAATAGATAAAGGTTATAATAAAATTAAACAAAAAGTTGACGGAAAATATAAATATATAGAATATTATAAAACTCCAAATAGACCCGGGGCAATAATTCGCAATGCAATTACTGGATTATATACAAATATAATAGTAGGTTCGTTAAAAGAAGATTTTTTTTATAAAGTAAATAATACGGTAGGGCAGTCAGATAAAAATAATCCGTCTTTATTATTTTTCGATAATCCACAACAATTCGAAGACCATTTTTACTGTACTGTAAATAATTTCACTAAAGACAAATGGAAACTAAAAAATACAAACGCAATATTAAAAAATAAATAAAATCAAAATTATAAAATAATAATATAATATATGTTTAATAAGTTTCTATCATTAAATGTTCCGATTCAAGGAATACCGTTATTTACATATATTTTATTTGGGGCAACAACAATTATTTTAGCAGTAGTTACATTTAATGAAACGTCAACGACTAATAACGAAAATGGTAGTCAAACAAATAACGAATCTAATATTTTATTAGATAACGCAACCGACTATAATTCAACTGGTGGTAAGCACAAACAATCTAAAAAACGTCGTCAATCTAAAAAAAACCAACAATCTAAAAAACACAAATAATCATTATATTATTAAATTATGATAATAATAAATTAACATAATTACATTGTTATTTTTGTATAACATCTATCAAAAAACGACGTTATTTGATTCACATTTGCTCCCGAAACACTATCATCCGGAATATATGTATTATTTCCTTTATAAAAACATAATAACGCAGGTATTCCATTCACCATTCTTTTGTTTTTAAAAAAGTTATATAATTCAAACGATTCGTCAATGTTTAGTATCATATTTTGTACGCGTATATGCATTTTTTTCATACTATCGCGCACCAAATTGTCAATACGAACACATGGGACACACCAATTCGCGCCAAACTTAATTATAATAATGCCCGGATTGTTTAATAAATATTCATTAAATGTATTTATATTTGGAATGTATGTAATAATTGATTGTCCTGTCATGATTTTTTAAGTTTATATTTTATTACAGTAATATATAAAGTTTTTTATATTATTATTTATATATATTTTATTATTATAATGGTTGATATTAAAAATCACAATTTAGATATTCAAATGTATTCATTTAATGAATTATTATCACTTTTTAATTTGACTATAAATATGGATATTTATGATTTAAAACGTGCTAAAAAACAAGTATTAATGTTACATCCGGATAAATCAAACCTACCTTCTGAATATTTTTTATTTTATAAAAAAGCATTTGATATGATAGTTGTATTTTTTGAAAACAATACAAAAGAAACCGTTGTTTTGACTGATGAAAATACTGTATATAAAAAAATGGATACTACTGATTTTAATAAAGCAACATCTTGTAAAATACAATCTATTGTAAACAAAATGTCTTCGAATGAGTTTCATTCAAAGTTTAATGAATTGTATGAAAAAAATATGGTTGAAACAAAACCGAATAAAAATGAATGGTTCTCGAATAATGAACCGATTTATACAATTGATGAACCAGTTTCAAATAAAAATATAGGAAAAATATTTGAAACCATTAAAAAACAAAATCAAGGCATTATTCAATATGAAGGTGTTAAAGAAATAAGCAATGATTCTGTCGTGGGAAATAGTTTATATGATGATGAAACGAACTCTAATATGTACCTTTCTTCAAATCCATTCAGTAAATTAAAATACGACGATTTACGGAAAGTTCATAAAGACCACTCTATTTTTTCAGTTAGTGAATCTGATTATTTAACTGTTCCAAAATATTCATCTGTAGACCATTTTGTTAAAGAACGAAGTAATCAAATTACTAAACCATTCGATAAACAACAATCTGAAACTATATTACTAGAAAAAGAACGAACTCATAAACAATATATTGCGAATTGTTTGCACCAGTCCAATTTAAAGACGCAAAAATATACTGAAAAAAATAAAATTATATTATCATCTTTTTTACAAATTAAGGGATAATTCGTTATATTGATTAATAATTATGTATAACAAAATATAGTGGTATTCTAGAACATTTATTCAGTGTTAATAATATTATTTCAAAACAACCATTTTTTTTCTAAATCCAGCATTAAATGAGTGTAATTGGTTTCACGCTTTTCGATATTACTATAATTTGAGTATTGTGTAACCGTTAATGGTGTTATTATGTACCATTTTCCAGTTTTTTGAAGTTGTTTCCAATAAATATCTAAAGCATACAAGTGGGTTATTTTCGGGTTGTGTAATAATAATTTTAACCCTTCTTTATAATTATTGATTAATGTATCATAATAATGTGATTTTACAATATACCCGGTTGTAGTTTGTGCGTTTTCAATTTGTACACAATACGCATATTTTGTCTTATAAGGCGGACATACATTACCTCCAATAATTAACACATCCCAATCATCCAAATCTTTGGTTTTATTAAACTTTTCAACATGATATTTTAATAACTCGGGTTGTAAAAATTGTATATCGTCTTCACAAATAAAAACTTGCGAATAATTATTTTTTTTTGCTATTTGTAAACACTTAATATGACTTAACGCACACCCAATTGCTCCAACAGGGTTTTTTATAGCTGAAAACCGTTCTCCAGTTATATTCATATATTGCAATTCTTTTTCAACATGATTTTTTCGGTCAATTCTTTCATCCAAATTAATATATAAGGTATGTTTAAATAAATCCATTATGTATAATATACTCTATTTTTATATTATTTTATAAGTTTAATTTGGATTTATTGATATTGAAATTGGTTCATCCGCATTTCTTTGTTTTTTATACAGTTCAATTAATTCATCCATATTTGATATTGGTTCATCATCAATTGTTTCGCTAAAAATACTTTGTATATTTGGTTTATCTGTATATTGAATATACTTTGTGACTGGGTCTTCTGGTTTTGTTAAAGACCCAATATTTGAAAAACTATTTACATGATTTGTTTCAGGTTTGCACGATACCTGAAATATTTGAACTAATTTTTCATTAATAGATATAAGGGTTTTTTTATTTAATTCTTCTAATTCAACCAGAGATATTTGTTTTGTTTTATTTTCTTCGTAAAATAACTCAATGGTTTCTTTAAAAATTGCTTCTTTGTATTTTGTTATGTCGTCATGATATGAGTTCTTCATTAAATATGGTAGTTTATCTAATAAACTCCATAATATTTGTTGATTTTCTTCGTGTATATATAAACTCATTTAGGTTATATTGTATGTATTTTAATATAGTTTTTAAATACGTTATTTTATAACAATTATATTGAATTGTTATAAACTACAAATTATTAGTTTGAAATCATAATTTTGCATAATAAAAATAATTGCGTTGTTGGTATTGGTTAAACAACTGGTGGTGCTTCTTCTGGTGCTTCTTCTGGTGCTTCTTCTGGTGCTTCTTCTGGTGCTGTTGCTGGAAATGTTGCTGGAAATGTTGCTTCTTCTGGTTTTGCATCACCTCCTCTAGTTTTTCGTTTTTTCGTTTTCATTTTTTTAACATATCCAAACTTACCTTTTTTTGCATAATATCCGTGTTTTTCTAATCGTTTTTCGCGTTTTGCGGTAAAATGTTTTTTATTGGATACAATTCTTCCCCACTTATTCATTAATAAGTGTTTGCGCGTTAAATTACCGGTGGTTTTATACGCGGTTTTATTCCAAACTTGATGCCTTGAACCAAATAATTCTTTGTATTTTTTACTGTGAATATGATATGTTCCATCTTCGTTTCTGTGGGGACGCTTCATGATTATTATATATTCTCTCTATATATTTTATTTATTTCCCTAAATACAAAGTAATACCTAGCAATTATTGAAATTAAATTACCGATGTTTATATTTTCCTAGAAATGAAAGATATTGCGATTTGGTGATTGATGGGTTATTACCACTATGAACTAATTTAATATAATAATTTGGATTGGTTTGAATACAACAAAAATGCCTCATATTATATATACACACTAAATAAATAATAACATAATAATCTGTTTATAAAATTGATGTTATAAACAATATAAAAATATATGTATAATATAATCCAGTTATAATTAATACAACCTTAACCATCACAATGTCCTCGTTATCAAACACTATTGTAATTGAAGAGAATAACGCGTTATTATCAAAACAATACCAACGTAAAACAGATAAACAACATATTTTGGATACGCCTGATACTTATATTGGGTCAATTGAAAATGTGGATGCTGAAATGTGGGTATATGACGAAGACGCGCAAAGAATATCATTAAAAACAATAGAATATATACCCGGTTTATACAAATTATTTGATGAAGGTATAGTAAATTGTCGAGACCATGTAATTCGGATGATACAATCAAACGCAACCGATAAAAAAACGGTTTCTTATATTAATATAACTATTACAGAAGACGGAATAATAACATTAGAAAATGATGGAAATGGAATTGATATAGCAAAACATCCTGAATATGATATTTGGATTCCCGAAATGATATTCGGTCATTTAAGAACATCAACGAATTACGATAAAACCGAAAAAAAAATAGTAGGTGGTAAAAACGGATTTGGGTTTAAATTGGTTTTAATTTGGTCGGTTTATGGTAAAGTTGAAACGGTAGACCATTTTAGAGGATTATCGTATTCACAAGAGTTTCATAATAATTTAGATATCATTTCACCTCCAGTAATTACAAAAGTATTAAAATCTACAAAACCATACACAAAAGTATCATTTAAACCGGATTACGCGCGTCTCGGTATTCAAGGATTAACACCAGATATGTTGTCGTTAATGAAAAAACGTATTTATGATATTGGTGCGATTACCGACCTTTCTGTTAAAAAAATCAAAATCGGATATAATAATCTATCCATTCCTGTTAAAAACTTTCAACAATACATAGATTTATATATAGGAAACAAAGAAGATACGAAACGTGTGTATGAAGAACCAAACGACCGATGGGAATACGCGGTTGCAATGGCACCTACTCACGAGTTTACTCAAATATCATTTGTAAATGGAATATGTACGTTTAAAGGGGGGAAGCATGTTGAATATATTATGAGTCAAATTACTAGAAAGTTATCCGATTATATTGAAAAGAAAAAGAAGGTAAAGGTTAATTTAACATCAATTAAAGAACAAATCGTATTATTTCTTCGTTGCGATGTTGAGAATCCGTCATTTGATAGTCAAACCAAAGATTTTATGAATACTCCTATAAATAAGTTTGGTTCATCTTGTTCTGTTTCCGATGCGTTTATAGAAAAGGTTGCTAAAATGGGTGTTATGGATTTGGCGTGTTCGTTGACTGAAGCAAAAGAAACCAAAAATGCTAAAAAAACAGATGGTTCAAAAACAAAAACCGTGAGAGGAATTGCGAACTTTATTGATGCGAACTTTAGTGGTACATCACAATCAAAAGATTGTGTATTAATTTTATGCGAAGGATTAAGCGCATTATCTGGAATTGTTTCAGGATTATCAAGTTCAGACCGTAATACAATTGGAATATATCCTTTGAAAGGCAAACTATTAAATGTAAGAGGAGAACAAATAAAAAAAATTTCTGAAAATAAAGAAATAACAGATATTAAGAAAATTGTTGGATTGGAAACCGGTTGTGAATATTCTACAATTGAAGAAGTCCATCAAAGATTGCGATATGGAAAAATTATGATAATGACGGATGCCGATACAGACGGCAGTCATATTAAAGGGTTATGTATTAATTTATTTCATAGTGAATGGAACTCATTAATAAAAATCCCCGGATTTATTTCATTTATGAATACTCCTATTTTACGTGCTAAAAAAGGTAATCAAACATTATTATTTTATAATGAAGGTGAGTATAAAACATGGAAAGATACATTAAATGAACGAGGACTAAATGGATGGACGATTAAATATTTTAAAGGGTTAGGAACTTCTACTTCTGCCGAGTTTAAAGAATATTTTGCAAATAAAAAAATAGTGGATTTTACATATTCCGGAAATAATAGTGATGAAACGATTGATAAAATATTTAATAAAAAACGTGCGGATGACCGTAAAATGTGGTTGGAAAATTATAATAAACATTCGTATTTGGATACAAACCGTCCAGAAGTTAAATACGAAGAGTTTATGAATAATGACTTAATCCATTTTAGCACGTATGATTGTGCGAGGTCAATACCTAATATGATGGATGGATTGAAAATATCGTTAAGAAAAATATTATTTTCGGCATTTAAACGAAAATTGACGAGTGAAATTAAAGTAGCTCAATTTTCAGGCTATGTATCAGAACATAGCGCATATCATCATGGAGAAGCAAGTTTAAACGGTGCGATTATTAATATGGCCCAAACATTTGTAGGTTCAAACAATATTAATTTATTAGTTCCAAACGGTCAATTTGGTGGAAGATTGGCGGGAGGTGATGATAGTGCGTCTGAAAGGTACATTTTCACATTATTAAACCCTTTAACACGACGCATTTTTCCCGAAAAAGATGATGCTATATTAGAATATGTAAATGATGATGGAACTATGGTAGAACCCGAATATTACATTCCGATTATTCCATTCGCACTTATTAATGGTATATCTGGTATTGGAACGGGGTTTTCATGTAATATCGCATCCTATAATCCAACGCAAATAATTCAATATTTAAAAAATAGGTTACAATCATTACCCGAACATTATATTACTACCGAACAATTTATACCATATTATGAAGGTTTTAAAGGAACGGTAACATCTATTTCAGACCAAAAGTTTTTAGTTCGGGGCATTTATTCAAAAATTAGTGAAGATAAAATACAAATTACTGAATTACCTGTTGGAACATGGACGATGCCGTATATTACATTTTTAGAAGGATTATTAGATGGCGTGGTTGATAAAAATGGAAAAAAAATACCCCCATCTATTAAAGATATGAATTCAATGTGTACTGAAGTAAATGTGGATATAACAATAACATTTCCAAGAGGAAAATTAGTCGAATTGGAAAGTATTATGGATATTAATAATGTAAATGGACTTGAAAAACTGTTAAAATTAACTACTACAATAACTACAACAAATATGCATTTATTTAATCATGAATGTAAACTTCATAAATACGAAAGTATTCAAGAAATTATAGATGAGTTTTATGAAGTTCGTATTCAAACATACCAAAAACGAAAGGACGCATTAGTTCTTGAAATGGAAAAATTGTTATTACGTCTTTCAAATCGCGCGAAATATATTTTGGAAATATTAGATGATATAATTGATTTAAGACGTAAAACAACCTTACAAGTTTGTGAAATATTAACTCTACGTGGATATTCACAAATTGAAGGTGATTTTAAATATCTTACAAAAATGCCGATGGATTCAGTAACCATTGAAAATGTAGATGCTATTTTAAAAGAACAAAAAAATACCGAACAAGAATTAGAAAAATTAAAAACTACTCATGTATCTAAGATTTGGTTAGACGAATTAACATTATTAGAGAATGAATATTCAGTATATAAAAACTATCGCGAAAATATACAGAATGGTGTAGAAAAAAAGGAAAAACGTAAATTATTCATAATTAAAAAACCAACCTCAAAAACACAACCACAAGACAAATAAATAATAACGACTAAAACGTAAATAATACCGAACAAAAAATAATAATTCTATAAATATTACAATTCTAAATTACACAATACATATGTAGTGTGTAATTTACTTAACAACCCTATTTAGTCTACTCGTAAATGTCTGATAATTGTATATTATAAATAACAACCAAATAATAATTATAAAATATAGTTTATTTTTTATTTGGGATAGCAATTACAGTAATGATTGTATTTATATTAGTAAATATTTATATGACGGATAAAGTAGCGGACGCAAATACTATATTATTTATTGTAATAATTAAACATATTGTTTTAATTCTAACTGTTTATATGCTCGGTCATGATTTAATGGTCTTTCCATAGGAACAACTAATGAACTTTGGTCTTGAGTATATTTTAAATAACCAACTGCTTCTTTATATACGACTGGAATACAATAATCTAATACTAATTCATTTAAACATTCAACCTGTTGAGTAATATTATTTTCTAAATGTTGTGCGTATTGTAAATAAATACTTCTCATTATAATTTTTAAATTATTAATATTTTGAGGAGGTATTAAAAACTGTTTATTTGATTTGTGGTATACACCTGCACGCAATCCATTTTGAATAATTTGAATATTGTTATTTGAAAAATATACTTGACCTAATACATTATATTCATAATTACCTGCTAATGCTTCACTATACGAACTGGATTTATTTTTCAATGCGATCCGTTCTTGCATTTTAAACTGTATCATCGGATTATCCGGTTCTATAATATTTACTCTTCCATTATAGTGTTCCAATTTTAAAATAGATTGATTCGTATTTAAATAATCTGGGGTTAATTTTTGATAAGACATACTTTATTGTTAAGACCTAATATATTATTATCTTAGAAATGAAAATAAGGTTATATTGTTTTCATTTCTAAGATATATGTTTAGCAAAACATAGATTAAATCATTATTTATAATAGATAATTAAAGTATTAACAATATAATTAGGGAAATAATAATTTATCAATTTCGGTTCTTACACAAAAAATACGATGACATATTATGCCTAAAATAAACATAAATACAGTAGTCCATAAAAATGATAGATTACATAAGTAAGATACTAAAAATGAAAACATAACCGTAATAATAACATCCACTATAGCAAATGGAAATATATAATGTGTATGAATTCATTTTGTTGGAAATCCAAATATATCTTTGTATTTACACAAACTCATAAATATATATTATTATTATATTAATAGTTGTTTTTTTCTATATTATTATATATAATTTAATGGATAAGTTTTATATAATAGTATTATCTATTTTCACGATTTTTCTTATATTAATACTAACCATGATTGGAACAACAATAGTTTATGGAGACACCGCACTACAATATCCTCCTGTAGTATCACAATGTCCGGATTATTGGAAGATTGATGGTAATACTTGTATAAATACTACGAATGGTATAAATGGAGTTAATTCTAAAAATGTTATCGGTAACGCATATTGTAATGGTCAAAACTGCGATATTATACCGTCAGACGAAAAATGGTTAGCTAATGGATTAACTCCAATTTGTAATCAACGAAAATGGGCGAATACAAACAATATAATGTGGGATGGAGTTTCTAATTATAATTCTTGTTAATTTTACTATGTGGAATATTCGATTACGTTTGAAGGTTCTCCAATATTATAATCCGTTTTATTAATTCCAACATGGCGTTGCATTAAACGCATATTTAATAAATATTTTTTAGACACACCTTTGTCACCATCTAAATTAACAACTTCACTTTTATCTTGAACCGTTTTCATATTACTGCTGGGTGCCCCTTCTGCAACCATTTCCATACTATCATATTTTAATAATTGTAAATTATGTATTTCTGGAAGCAATTCATTTACATAAACTTCCATTGCGGTTTTAAGTAATTCTATATTTTTTACATTTTGCGGTTGTTCGTTTGAATATTGTTCGGTTATATTATTAATTTTAGAAGATAACCTATAAATAATCTCCATTTTGCGGTTAATTAATTCCTGCCGGTTTTCGTTATTATACAACTCATTATATTTATTCATATAGGTCTTGTATTGAATACTATCCTGATTATAAGTGGTTAATGAATTATTAAATACTTTAACCGTTTCAGATTCACTAATATAATTAAATAATGTATCCATTTTTTGAATAATCATTTCATCTTTTAATATATCAATATTGGATTTAAACAAATATACCAATTCTTCAATATTTTTATAATTACCATTAAATATTTGTATATTTAATTTACATAATGGCGCGACTGTTGAATTACATCTGGCTACATATTTTTTATTTAAAACCGAAAATATAGTTCCACCTGGACGTTTACATTGAATACACTTATGCACGAGTTGTCCTATCATTTTTTTTCGGTCTTTTTTATTATGTATTTTATTTACTATTTGACGAATCGCATTTTTATGATTAACTTCATATTTGTTTTTTAATTTAAAATATGAATAAATACTTTCAACATAATTGATTTTTTGTTCTATTTCTTTGGTATGTTTTATTTGCCGTTCTTTTGTGATTTTTTCATATTCTAATTCAATATACGGATTATTTTCAGATTGAAAATCAATTAATGAGTTTGGTACATTTTTTAAAATTATAGTTTTATTATTCGAACAATGAAGAACCCGTAGTTGTCTGGATATTGATAAATCTAAACTTTGTATTTTGTTATTATTACAATATAATTCTTCTAATGTTGATGGGAGATGTTCTAACTCTTCTATTTGGTTATTTGAAATATTTATATTTTTAAGGTGTTTTGTATTAGAAAAACCGATTTGTTTAATATAATTATATTCGCAATCAATAACCTCAAGTTTTTCGGGAAGATTAACAAGACTTACTAATAGTTGGTCCGCACAATGTAATGAAATTAATGTTTTTGGTAAATTAATAATTTCGGTTATTTGTCCGGGCACAAATAAAATATTCTGTATATTATTAAATCCGAGGTCTTTTAAGACTAAAAAATCAATTATTCCGTATAATGCGGTATTAATATGTAATTCTTTTACATTTGTATCAATATCTTCTAAAATGTTTAATAAAAATAATTGCGCAGTATTATTTGTATCATTAATATGAGTTCTTTGTTCTTGAATATTCATTTATAATATATAAAATATATATTATAAAATTATATTTTTATTACCGTTTTAGTTTATTTTTTAGTTTATTTGAACGTCTATGTTTTCTATTATTTTTTCGTTTTTTCATAGTTTTACCACCCTTGGTTGATAATCCTAAAAAATTAGATGTGGAGTTTCTTATTTTACTAATTATACTTGTTTCATTATTGGATTCTTCCAGATTTAAATCTGGAGTTTCCTTTACATCTTTTGCGGATGTATCAGGTTCAAGTGATTTAGAAGCTTCTTCCGATGTATCAGGTTCAAGTGATTTAGAAGCTTCTTCCGATGTATCGGGTTCAATTGAGTTCGAAGCTTCTTCCGATGTATCGGATTCAACCGATTTAGGTATATCTACATTCATTGGTATAATATTATTAACTGGGTGGTCTATATTAAATGATAATGTTTTTTTGTGTTTTTTATGTCTTCTCGTTAAATTATTACATATTTTAAAACAATTTTTAGGTATTTTATTATAAGAAACCCTTGGTTTAAGAACACAAGACATTTTTTTTAGTTGCATGTTATAATATATATACTTACTTACAAAATATAATTGCTAAACTATTTATATTAGTTATCCAAACGTATTTTCACAATTTATTAAAATATATAAAAAACTCATCGCATTCGTCTTTGTATAATTCATATAAGTTTAATATTAACGCACTTGAATACGGTATTGTTCCATTAATAAAAAAATAGATTGATTTATCCGGATTTAATTTTAAACGGTTTCGCATTACATACATGAATTGGCATACAGTTAAATTAGTTGGAACTAAATATTTTATTTTGTCTAATGTGGGTATATTGGATTGCAAACTGGTTTCTACTATAATCGGAACTCTATCTGGATACAATTTTCGTATTCGACAACATTCTGAATAACGTTGTTTTGTCAGAATACGCGGTTTTTACAACCTTGAAGATTTAAAACCGCACCTTTCGGTGAAATAATAAATCAACAAGGTTTGCCTATTTCAAGGCATGTAAATTTTGGTTTTGGTAGTTCGTCTAAACTACCTGATAAGTTCTTGCTTCTTGATAAATAATTTGGTCTTTCTTTATTATTTATCGCATTATAAGCAATCTTATAAATATTTGTAGATCCATTAACATCTCTATTCCAATAACCGCATATGTTCTTACAACAAATCAGCCCATGGACGATAATGTTTCCAGTTCTGTATGTTTTTGGATTTTCCCTAACCATCGTCTTTTTACAAATACCTATTTCACATTTGGAACACATACAACTCGTTCTAAAATCATCAACTAAATAAGTTTGAAACCCTGCTTTTCTAAACAAAGTTCTCATTCCTTTTCTTTTGGTTGCTTCCTTATATTTCATTTGTTTTTTCTGTTCATAATCTCCAAAACAAACTACTACTTCTTTTTCATTACCAAAAATGCGTTTGAAAATATTTAACATTTTTTGTTCGATTTTCTTGGTATTTCTATAACTTTGTAATCGTAGTTTCCTGAAAATATATTTTTCATAAAAGCTAAATAACATTCCATTTATTTCACTCTTTTTTTGTATATATTCCTTAAACTTTGTTATGTTAAGTGATTTCTTATTTAATTTAGATAATTCAGTTTCCTATTCTATAATTGTTTTACCCTGTATTTTTTCCTTTTTCATTGTTTAATTAATATTTAACCGCAGAAATTTTATAATCTTCTGTCTTATGTTTAGTCATCTATATTATTTACAGAAAAAATATAGAATTTCTTCAAGGGTGCGGTTTTAAATCTTCAAGGGTGTAAGCTTAAACTTATGGGTGGTATATGATTTTAAAATAGTCAGTTTAAATATAATATATTATTATATTATCTATTTACCCCCTTATAAATATTACACTTTTCAGATTTTAACCCATTAATTTTTAATAATTTTAAAAATTAATCAGCGTTTAAATTGTAAAATGTGTAAATAAATTATTTGAATGAATATACTATATGATTGGTAATTTTGTAATATTAGAAATGGATTGATTATGTTTTTCGTGTTGATAATGACGGATTTTTGATAAAATATATTGTTGGTCTTTTAACATTTTGTTATGTAATTCGTATTCAGTCGGTTTTTGTTTATAACAATAATAAAGAGCACTTCCAAATATTAATATAAAAACGAATAATACAATAAAATTATAAATATAATTATAAATTATTATACGATTCGTATGGCATTTATGTAAAGCACCATAAATATTATCTTTAACAGTTATCTCAATAAGTTTTGGATAATCCATTATTATAATAATTATTTTATTTATGTAAGTTGTATATAATATAATATGCCTAAATATGAAAATATCGCAAAAATGATAGCAAATATCCAAACCGGAAGTACTGTTTTATGTTTATAACCTAATCCAAATTGCCGGAACCCCCCATCTTTAGTATATATAAATGCTGGTTTAAAATAATGTAAAATAGTAAATGATAATACAAATAATAATATAGAAATGCTTAATTTATTGTTTCTAATAAACTTTTTATTTAAAAACATTTATTGATATATATCGGTATATAATAATAATAATAAAATAACCAAGGGTTTCATTAATTACATTTTAAGATTTTTATTTATAACCGTAAAATATTATTGTAATAATTAGTCTGCACGACGTTAGGTTGTGTTATTGTATTAAGGTATAATTAGTATTCGTTTACCGTTTTTTTAATGTTCCTCCCTTTATTTTGTCTTTGGAGTTAGATTTGTCATTTTCTTTAGATTTAGATTTAGATTTAGATTTAGATTTAGATTTAAGAGGTAAGTTTGTATTGTTTTTATGTTGAAAAATATCTTTGTAAAAATAATCGTGTATATGAGTAAACTGGTCTATCATAATGTTGTAATCTTTTTCATCGATACTACAAAACAAACTATTATCTCGAATAAGTTTAATTCCCTTATTTAATAACTGTTTGGGTTCATCATCTAATATATAGCCATCAAATGTTTTTGAAAAATTCGAAAGTTCCATCCATACTGAGTTTTGCCATTTATTAGGTCCAATTTTTCGTTCAGGAACATGTTTTAACACCCTTAAAAATAGTATTACGTAAGATAATATAAAAAACGGCATAGATATAGGGTATTGAATTAATTTGCGTTTGTTATTTACAATATCATAATCATAATATATAAGCTTACAAACCCCGGTAGCAGTCTCTGCTTTTCGTTTATCGGATTCTGCTTTTTTCTTAGCACTATCTGTTTTTTCAGGACTATTTCCGGTTGAGAGTTTAAGCTTTGCAAAAAAAAACTGTTTTCGTTTTACATCTGTTCCGTAGTTATATAATAATTGTGTTAACGAAGTTATAAGACTAGATATAATATAGTGTCGTTCCTGAACGATTTCCGGATTTCTATAAAATAATTCATACAAATAAAACAGTCGTGCTACATGATTATATACTTTATGCGGGTTAATTAATAATAATGATTCTCTATTTACATACGCGTCAGTATTGTTATACAGCATTTTAGGTATAGTTTCCACATGGTAGTCTATATTACGATATGTAATTATATCAAACTGGTTGCCTTGTTTAGGTGTTCTGTAGCCATTAATTACCAAGTCGTCTGCGATAATAATAATTTCAGCAAGATGGTCTATATTTGAGTCTTCAGTACGACACACAAGTTGTATTTTAAACATATTACCACTCATAAACGACAATAAATGAAACTTACCAAATTCTGCATGATTATAACCCATGTCGCGTAATTCGGGATCATATGAAGTAGATTCTAAAAAGTATTCTTTCAACTCATCCTCATTAATCGGTACAAGACCGGGTATTTTATTAATATAATTCGCAACTTGCTTTACATTAACTTTAAATTGATTAAAAATCCACTCAATTAAATGTGTATAAAATGCGGACACCATTTTACTTCCATCCGCATTTTCAATAATACTAGTTAAATATATATCTTCAGGACTATATTCTTCAGTGTCAATCGGTAAACTTTCTTTTGAAACACTTATAATTGGTTTTACTAGTTCAACATCAATGTCGCTTGTAGCGTCGCCATAAGAATGAAAATCAATATTTGTATATACTTTATTAAATAATTCTAATACACAACCGCCGAAAAAAAAATAATTAAGAGGAGACGTGCTTTCACAAGAAAACACATGTTTTTTTTGAATCAGTTCGGCTGTTTGATTATTGAACCAATGAACTACACACGTTTCATTTTCATTTTTATAAGAATATGTCGGCCAATCGATGCTTCGTATTATATTTAAAAATACTTCAGAATATGGATATAAATGATTGATAAAGGATAACCGATGTGGTTCTATTGTATATTTAAACTTTGGAACTTTTAAATCGCCTTTAATACCACCAGTTTGTAATTTATTCATATGATAAATTATATATATAATCAATATATAAATAACCCTAAATATATAATTATATATACCAAAATAACCTACATAAATTAAACCTATAACCCGAATGTTGTATGTGTTCTGTTTATTCATCATATCCAAAATCGCGGTCTGCGTCTTCGGAATAATAATTACCATCCCCATAATCTTCATTTAATTCATCAATATTAAATTGTTCTTCTTCATACATTTCATTAATAACATTATTGTCGTGTTTATCTAATTCATCAGAATCAACCATTTCAGTATCGGGTTGATTCAATGGATTTAACCCGATTTCAAAATCTTCAATTTCGTTATATAAATCAGTTAATCCTTTGTTGGATGTTTCTTTATCATACATAGAAGCATCATATTTAAATATTCCTTTTTGTAATCCTATATTCCATCTTCCAATTCTTAATTTTTTCATTTGGTCTTCTAATTTCCGTTCGTCTCGTTCCATATTTTCAAAATAATCCGTGATTGTTTTTTTTTCGGTTTCTTTTGAAACGGAAACTTTTTTAGTAATTTGTAAATAATTCATATCTATTGTTTTTTTATTAATACGTTCCATTTCTAATAATACGATTAATAAAGAACATAATTGAACTTTTAATTCTTTTTTATTTCCCATTTTAATTTCGGTTTCATTTATAATTGGAACTTCTTCTTCACCAATATCTTCTTCAATACTAGTTAGTTGAACTTCACTTTGGGTTTGTATGTTTTCGCGTCTTTCGTATTTTCTTTCATTTAAATCTATTTTGATTAATTCTTCGTTATCAGAACCTAAAATAAACTCATATACTACTGAATACCAACAATACGAAAATAATAAATACGTTGTTTTTTTATCAAATAATGAGTAATATGTAATATTTTGTTTTTTAATAGAAGTATACAGAGGGATATTTTCTATAAATAATAATAAATCATTAATGTTGAATTGATGATTTTTAAGTAATTGTTTTAATACTGGAGTATTACCATTTACTATTTTTTCTTTATACATAGTAAGTTCATCCGTGTATTTAGATAAAATTGTGTTTAGATGATTTTTATGATTATCAGAAATCATTTCAGATAAATGAGGAGGAATGGTATTAAAAGACGCGTTATTAATTATTATATTTGGATATATTTTGGATAAATTAAATACGGAATTTTTTATAAAATTGGTTATAGTAAAAATGGTATCTTCTGTTATTTGAGAGTCGTCTTCATCCGAATCAATATTCCATTTTGAAATAGATAAAATAAAATCTTGAATCAAATTATATTTAGAATTATTTATATTTCCGTGATTATCTATAAACTGTAATATTTCATTCACTATATTTTGGTTTGTTTTTGTTAAATACTTTCTTAATTGTTTACGGTCATCCGTATCTTCATGTACCATTATTTTGGGATTATAATTTTCTATCACTTTGAATAACATTTTTCTTAATGGCGATTCTATCAACGTTGAATCGGATAATTCTAATTGTGTTAATAAATATTTTAATTTATTAATGGGATAACTCTCAACTGTTTCCGTAGGATAAATAATATTTTTCCGATTAACTAAACTCATTAATTGGTATAAATGATTTATATTGTATCGTTTTCCAATTTTTTTTAAATGTTCTATTTTTTCTTCAATCGTCCATAATATGTTATAATTTTTGGGTTTTTCATTACATACTGAAGATAAATATTTAGGAATTGGAATATTATTATCAAACTTACAATAATATATATACGATGCGTATATATTTTGTTCTATATGACTATTAATCGGCAGTACAGGATAATTAATACCTGAAAATGGTTCATGGTAAAATAATGCGGATTTTGATAAAAACGCATATTTTTGAAAGATGTCAATATGTTTAATTGCTAAAAACAAATAATTTTTAATTGTTTCATCCTCTGTTATAAAATATTTTAATGGGTTCATTATATTGTTTTCATTACAGCACGCGTTTTCTAAAAATGGGATTCGAGAAGCAGTTTGTAATAATAAATCTTTTGATTTTACAATATTATTAATGAACTCTATAATACCGTATGTATACAATTTTACTTTACTATTTAATAAATCAAATTGTTCTCGTTGGTCTTTATGTCCGCTACGCATTATTTGTAGTAAATCATTTTCAAAACTAGAACTTACTCCATTAATTGGTTTTAATGAAAAACGAATGACCGGGGGCATAAAATGAACCCATTTACTAATACTATGTTCTGTTGGAGCAACTTCATCAGAGTTTAATAAATTATACTCTTTTTTTAATAAATACATATCTTTTACATCATTACGTTCAAGTAAATATTTTTCAATAATTTCTAACATTCGTTTTGTTAATATTTTAGTATTTAACTTTTGAATAGTATCCCATGGTGGAATCGCACTTTTAGATTTATCAATAACGCACGCAATATATTGAACACCCGTCGTATTTTCGATTCCTCCACTCATCGGATATCCACTAAATGAACGAGTACATCCTGGAAACGATTTATTTGTTTTTAAAGAAGGTATCATTGTTTGTATGTTAATTAAAAATACACTACCAATAATAACAAAAATAGTTTGCATACGATATACATTATACGGGGCGGATTTTTTACCCGTTTTTTTTTCCGCAGTTTCACATTGTTTATAATATGATTTTTCTTTTAAAATGTTATTATTAATTAACTCTAAAGATATTCTCATAGTAAAACTTTCG
>Ga0209443_1000477_pt1 | contig 27113 bp, 21 predicted proteins | sample LauGreBMM110DCMD_2_FD_187571 | JGI IMG/M metagenome (GOLD analysis project Ga0209443, IMG submission 187571) | Freshwater lake microbial communities from Lake Michigan, USA - Su13.BD.MM110.DCMD (SPAdes) (version 2) | ecosystem: Environmental > Aquatic > Freshwater > Lake | place: Lake Michigan... | reverse complement strand
CTTGCAATTAATTCATTTATAGACCCAATATTAAATTATATAAATACAGACAAAAATATTAAAAAATACTTTGACTTCACATATAAATCTCAAAAATTCCAACCCAGAATGTTATTAGAAATTATTAGCAGGGTGTTAAAAGAAGGAATTAGTTGGAGAAGCATTGATACATTTTACGGACATGATAGCACATATCCTAAATGGCAAACTGTTTACGCGCGTTCTACAAAAAATTAATTAACAAAAAAATAATATTAAATACTTATGCGCAAGATGTCAGACATTTCGCGAATATTCGCTTGGTGAATTTAAAAGACACTTATCGATTGATGCGATAAAAACAACACATCCAATATATTATGACAGGTGACGCGGTATTATCCATATTACCACATGTGTATTAGATAAAATATTGAATAATTAATATATTAATATTGTAAACTAACATATTATTTAACTAAATAATTGAAATGTACAAAGTATGTAAGAAAAACACAGACGATATCAGTAACTCATTAACAGCGATATTCGGGAATTTAGAAAATAGATCTAAGTATGTGCAACTATATCGAAATAATATATATCTAAGTTCATACAAATGTGTATATGATGAAAGTTTGCTAGCAGATACAATATATCTAGGTGTTCACGCGAGAACTCATCATAAATTAGCATTTTATGCAGAAGTTCAGTGTAAGTTTATAGGAATATCTGATCTTGTTGATCAAAATGATATTACAATTGCAGTGTCTCCGATGTGTAATAATGAAAAAGATATTATATTTATTCACCAAGAAGCGTTAATAGATGCGTTAATAGCAAAAAAAGTATTAATTGCGAATAACAAAATGTTACGATATACGGTAGATGGTAAAGATATCATTCTTTGTATTAATCAGGATACACCGAATACAACATGTGGATTTTTGAAACTCGGATCAAAAGTCACAATATTACCATCTCATCCAAAAATTATTGTATCAGATAATAATTCGAATACAATAAACAAAGATATGTTCAAGGATGATTTTAATTTTGAAACTATCGGAATAGGTGGGTTGGGTAATCAGCTAGTTAATATTTTTAAAAAAGCGCTTAGTACTAGAGCATATCCTTCGGCCATTATAAAAAAATTAGGAATATCTCACGTTAAGGGCATTGTATTACACGGACCTCCCGGTACAGGCAAGACTCTCATTGCACGAAATATTAGTAAATTAATTACAAAAAAAGAACCAAAAATAGTAAATGGTCCGGAAATTTTTAACAGGTTTGTTGGAGGGAGTGAACAAAATATTAGAGATCTTTTTGCGGATGCAGAAGTCGATTATGCTATGTTGGGTGAAAATTCCCCCCTACATGTAATAATATTTGATGAGATTGATGCGATATGCAGACATAGAGGTAATAAATCAGATAGTACAGGTACAAATGATAAAGTTGTTAATCAGTTATTAACAAAGATTCAAGGTGTCGATCTTATTGATAATATATTTATTATAGGTCTGACTAACCGACTAGACTTATTGGATGCTGCTCTGTTACGTCCAGGACGATTGCATCCGCAAATAAAGATAGGATTGCCAGACAAGAAAGGTAGGGAACAAGTATTTAAAATACACACAAAAATTATGGAATCCAACGGATTTGTTGAAGATACTGTATCACTTTCCGAATTAGCTCAATATACTCATAATTATACTGGTGCCGAAATAGAATCAATAGTTACCACAGCGACATCTGTGGCTCTTTACAGAAATATTAACTTGGCTAATAATAACCAGCTAATTGTAACAAAGGATGATTTTACCAAGTCGATAGAAGAATTTATTCCAGCATTTGGTAATGAAAATGGAAAATTAGGATTAATAATTAAATCTATGGGACATACGCCGTCCCAAGATTTAAGTGATGTATTTAATTTCAAATATGTATCGCAAATTGATAATGCAAAGACTCTTGTTACGCCATGTATATTTAATCCAGATATGTTGTTCGATGTGTTAAATGCGTGTTATTTTGACGTAAATACTGTTAAAACACTATCAAATTCGGATCTTATGGGAAAATCAGACGGAGGTAAGATAGATTTAATCACAAACGCAATTAACGAATGTTATCAATCAGCTGTAAGCACGTTATTAATTACAGATGTCGATAACTTAATCAACTATTCGAAATTAGGAGCAATCATTGCATACTCAAACTCGATTTTACAAACACTTATATCTGTAATCAAGTCAGAATCTCCGTTCGGTAATAGAATTAAAATATATCTTGTTGTGTCGAATAGTATCGTTAGAAATTTCTTATCAACATATGTTAATATGATATACAGCAAATACGAAAGCGATATATCAGTCGATGGTGAAAATATTGAAGCCTGGTAACATATAAGCACTATAGTTTAACGCAGTACGACTCTCGCAATTTTTATTTATATTATGTCACAATAGAAATAAAACATTAAAGTCAATATTAATTTCTTTATTTTTAATTTCTAAAAAATAAATTTTGTATTCGCATACAATTATTAAAAATCTGTTCCTGAATTATCTCTATATTATCTGGTCTGCCATAGTGTTGTGATAGAAGGTAATTCTTGTCGACCTGCATTATTTACATTCATTGGTCTGGCAATCGGTTGTACGGGCGTTGAAATATCTTTTATATATCCATAGTATTGTTTTATCGCTATTAAAATACCTGGAACAATATCATCGATCAGTGTTTTATTTAAAAACTTTGTTTGTCGTACAATACCTGTTGGTAGATTTCTTCCGTGTTCAGCATATATACCTTCCATTGCAAGTATAAGATCTTGTTTGTCCTGGTCGACCGATATTTTAAATCTTCCATCCGATCTTTTATATATCTCTGTTTTAATTGTTTTCTGAAGTCGCTTCATATTTGAATCACTGAAGAACTCATTCATCAAGTCAGAAGACTCGCACCGAACAAGTTTTGACACCATATTTATATCCCTGCTATTATGGGATGTTTTATGCATACTAGTTGTATTAGTTGTATGAGTAATAGGATTCATGCTGTATGAAGTATTTTCAGAATTACATCCGATATTATCCTGTGTAAAACCACCATAATTTGGTGACGAGTTGAGACTTGAGTATGACATTCCTGACATACGAGATTTATATTATTGTTAAATAAAATAATTACTTAACAATTTCCATGTGAATTATAAAAATTTAGTTTGCATAAATAGAATATGTTTCTAATAGATCCTCTTCATTGAGATTAGATTCATTTATTTTAAATGTCTGAACAACAGGATTCGCCTTTGTATATCCTCCTATATTGCCATTAGATATACTTGCTGATATAATATTAGGCGAGTTGTATTTTGTACGCGTCATTATCGTGCAGATACCTCCCTCTGTTTTTATGAACATGCCGAATCTCGATGCGCCGTATTCATCCTTGTATGTTACTATATCACCTCGCTTCATATCAGTTACAATACCAGTTTGTACATTTGTAACTTCAGATTCTTTTAATAGTGTTCCCACTCGGTTGTTCATAAACATTGTCATATGATCTTCAAAGTATTTCCCTATGTCAAATTTAGTATCACTTGCACATGCCCTGTTTATAATGTTTAATAAAGAAACAACACTATCAGGTAAATTAGTTCCACCATGATTTGAAAAGTCATTTCCGAATACATTCGGATCCATTACAGACTTGAATATATCGAATACATCTTTGGTGATCTTTTGTCTCGTGTATTCAGTACTTTCATCGCCAAATATAATTCCTTTTAATTTGTGTGTCTCTACATCTACCCCTGTGCGTACTCCTTCCGGAAGTATATCGTTGTCTAATTCTAAAGTTGGAGCACCCGGTGCTGGCGGAACTGTATTTAAAAATTTATTTGTACTCGATGTGTTTAGCTCCCTAAAATTCGAATCAACCATTACAAGATATCCATTATTTGGAATATAATATTCAACTCCATTAATTATATATTTCCAATAGGATGTTACATTTCCACTGAGTGCAAGATCCTTGATAAATACATTCTTGTCCATTGAAAAGTCTTTTATAATAATTCCTTCTATCTGCATGACATATAATGCAGCCATTAACTGAAATAATACACCAAACCATACTTCTTTGGGATGAAATCCTGTATTTGTCATTCGCTGTATGTTTCCAGCTCGTGCGTATATTTTAGAGGCCCATCCAAATATACTGTAATTTGGTGCCTCGGTTAGAGCAACAATCGCTTTTCCCGTATAGGCGTCAGGATTTGACAGTCCAACAGTTGTCATCGGTTTATCACCGTTAATAATTAACAGTTTATTTGGCAATTCTGGACGCTGTCTTGCCATTTCAAAATTCATACGGAGATTGTTATAAATAGACATACCATTATAATTACGAGGATCTCCAGGCATGGGTGGTAGACTAGAATATTCTTTCTTGATATCCTTGACATTTTCGATATCATTAAAATTTATACCGCTCTTTGTCGGCATATGATATCCGTACATTATAACAAAGTTTGGGCATATTTTACGTTTAACAATTTTTTCTCTAATATATTCATAAAATATCATCTCTCTCCATACATCATATTCATTGTATTTTTTACTATCATTTGATAATTTATTAATTGCATACGCTCCTTCAGTCACTTGATAGACTCTTACATTCACACCAGTCGAATCTCTCGCACATATAACATCCGATCTTGTCATTACATTCTGTCTAATCGGATAACATGATCTATACAAAAGGAATCCGAACGGCAACCCTTTGTATGGATTTAGTGAAAATTTATATGTGTTATACGGATTGAGATCCATAAATTTCAAGTGTGCTAATATAGAATCGTGTCCATCAGCATCTACATTAATATCTTCGCCATCGCCTTTTGAAAACATAATCGATCTCATGAATTCATATATTGTAACTCTTTCTCCCAGTGTTTTGGCAGTTCCTAATGCTACATTGTTGGGAAGAATATCTTCATATATCATACCTGCTCTGAGATGGTCCCCATTTAGACCATTTATTGTAACATTATATTCTTTTACCATCGGTGGTTGGTATGTCTGTTGCATATATGACGCAAATTGCCCTGGATTAAACGGATTTGGCATATAGTGTGCTACATATAACGAAGGGTCTATCGTAGGTTTCGGCGGCGGTGGCGGTTTCGGCTGTTGGTAAACTTGCAAATTGACAACTGGTTGTTGCGAATTGGCCATTGGGTGTTGCACGGGAGGCGGTCTTGCGGGATTTTCATTCATCCTGTTTGCAAATATCTTTTTCTCTTCTTCCGGTATCATCGGGTTATTTTTAATCTCTCTATACATTGGAACCACTTTCCCGCTGCCTCCCCTTAAAAAAAAAAATCCTTTTTTTTTTGATCGTTGTTTTTTTCTCCCGCTTGACCACCCATAATCTTGTATTTATGGGATCCTCCCATTTGTGGCATTCCCATTTGTGGCATTCCCATTTGTGGCATTCCCATTTGTGGCATTCCCATTTGTGGCATTCCCATTTGTTGCATTCCCATTTGTTGCATTCCCATTTGAGGCATTCCCATTTGTTGCATTCCCATTTGAGGCATTCCTGGTGGATACATCTCAGCTGGAACATTCATAGGCATCTGGCGCCCCATATTCATATATCCTTCTGCATATGGTTGAGCAGTGTCCAGACCGGTACCCTCATTCATGTAATGCATATTCCCCATCGGGACATTACCCATCGGGACATTACCCATCGGGACATTACCCATTCCACCCATTCCACCCATACCATTACCCATATTTGCGGCCATTTGAGCCATCATTCCAGGAGGCGGGACATTTCCCATTGGCGGCGCATCATCGACCAATGAAGGCGCCATTCCTCCCATACCATTATCAAACGGTAATTTTGCGCGGATATGGTCGGGGACTTCGCCTACATAACCTTCTGGTAAAGCATCTATCGCTTTTCTTGTGGCACTGTCAATATATTTATTATAGATATTTTTATCTCCATTACTCATCCTTGCACTGCGCGATGACGTGCTATGAGATGATGTACTATGAGATGATGTACTATGAGATGATGTGTCACGAGACGATGCGCTATGAGATGAACTGTGTGATAAGCGGGAAGTTTTCTTCGATTTTTTCTCCGGATATTTCTCTGATTTTTTTGAATGTGTTCCATCTTTATGCTTTCGTTTAGACCTTGACATATTTTCAAGAGTTTTAATACTTTTAAGTAATCTATTAGTATTATGTTTTCCGGAATCAGTGTCAGAATCAGTTCCATACACCTCGATATCGACAGACGTCCTGCCACCACTCTGACTATCAGTATCAAACTTTTTTCTTAGTTCGCCTTGTAATCTTTTGATTTCCGATTCATATCCAGATTCTTCAGTAGTGCGCATGTCTGTTACTTTTTCACGAAAATTACTGTCGGAATTAGTGGTGGACCCCTCGTTAAAATTAGGTACTACTATTTTACGTAAACCTTTCATATCGTTCTTATAATATTCATTTGATTTTTTTCTTTTTGACGACACTTTGCGCCCAAGAAGCCTAGGGGCATCAGATGATGCATCTGTTATACTTAAATCTGCGCGCGTTTCATTCTTTACATGTTTTAATTTTTCTATATTGATTCTTCTGAGCTCAACGGGTGAAGCGGATAAATCTGCCATGGTTGTTATAAAGTCAGAGAAGAATTTATTTTTTCTGATAATCATTGAAGGTGCGACGATTTCAGACGAATTGGAATCAAATTTATTTTCATCTAATCCGGTAAATTTAGATGCGTCATTTTCCACATATTTTGAGGGAAGTAAACTATTTACAAACGTCAGTACATCTTGCGGTATAATCATACCAGATTGTTTTTTAAACATTATATGTTGTATAAAATAATGGACGTCGTAGTATGGATTATCTTTAGTTCCGAGTGCATCGGTATTTGGAAGATAATCAGATGAATGGGAATATTTAAAGTTTGTCAGTTTGATATCAAACCCAACATTAGGAATTTTAAATATAGTGTTGCCATAAGTATATGTGTTGAATTTTTCTTCTGGTTTTCTAATTACCACAAGGATAGAATCAAGATCTAGTTTGTTATGCCTAAATTCCGCGAATCTATTATGAAATTTAGCCAGGGCATATATAACTTGGAACATTAATACTTTCCACTCATCAGAACTCATATTTTTCGCATTTTCGTCGAGATAACTATTTAATGTGGTTGTTTCGAAATAATTTTCGCTCACCAACACGTAAAACTCGTCATTATCATCGACGCCTTTTATATTGTTCGCGATATTATCATTTAATTTTTTAAGGTCTTTGAATACAACGTCGAAAAACATTATGGGAAGAACAACATGGCGAAATCTTTCATTCGCAACAATCTCGCCGGCCATGTACATCATTGCAATATTGTAAAGTTCCCCTCTGTTCAAATCATTATTAGATTTTCCATTTTTATATTTACCAAACGACAATATAGTCGGGTACGAATCCAGCGAATATCTTTTAAAATTCCAACAGTCATTATAGTATCCTAAAAATTTTACTTTTTGTGTACTAAGTATATCGGTATAGTCAAAATCACGTTCTTTTTTTAGATTACTGAGTTCATTTCTCGCTATATTTTGAAATGTATAACACTTATTTGATTTTTTATTGTACATAAAATCAAACAGTATGTTTGTACATATATCGATCTGATCGTAAATATTAGTCATATTATATATATATATATATACGATAGTATTTATTTATACTGACTAATTGCAGAATATACTTATTTCTCATAGAAACGAAAATCATATATTGATAAAGTATATGGTTATCAATAATTAAAAAATTTAAAAACATATTATTTATTCGCTCACGTCTAACAGTGCGACGTTTACATCTGTTTCTTTTTCCGGTAGTGTTGACAATTTATTGCTTTTTTTACTGTCATTATTATCTTTATTTTTGCGATTACTCTTACTCTTGCTTTTACTTTTGCGGTTGCTCTTACTTTTACTTTTACTATTACTTTTGCGGTTGCTCTTACTTTTACTATTACCTTTACTTTTACTTTTACTTTTACCTTTACTCGTTGATTTTTTCTTTATTTCTCTTGCATTAATTATATCTTGTATCTGCGTTTTCATAGTATTTGATTTGTCGTGCGATCCTTCTAATAATCTTTTAATATGTGATTCTGGTTCTGATTGATTACTCATATATATATCAGAATTTTTAGATCTGATATGTTTACCTGTGTTTCCTCCTTTTTGTGACACATTGTCATCCACTCTGAATTCTGCGAAATATTCATCATTCTTTAATAACTCATCTGGAGTAACAACCTCATAATTAATTAAAATTCGCCCTCTTTCATGTACAAATCGACCACTCTGATATTTTTTAGGCACAACTCTCATTACAAAATCCTTTGCATCTTTCGGTATACAATTCTCCGTCATAAATTGAGAGAAAAATCCCTTCTTGATAAAAGTATTAAAAAAATAATGAAGATCATAGTATCGGTTACTATCAGGCGTTACATTTATTGCCTTTGTCCATGATTTATTCACTTTCTGATTATCGACCAAGCCAGGTATACATGCAAAATCGAAATCCCAAATTTTTACCTGATAGTTTATATTCGGTACTTTATATGACTTTCTAACCACTCTATACATCGAGTATGAATTCTTTTTATTTGTTTTGTGTACAAGAATATTATTTGCTTTCAAGTCATTATGTCTAAAAGATGGAAATTTACTTTGAATAACTGCAAGTGACGATATAATCTGAAAAAAGAATACTTTCCATTGAAGCGGTGAAAATGTTGTGTAATTTTTTCTTACATAATCCAAAAAATCCCCTTGATTCGCCCATTCACTTATCAATATTGAAACATTGTCGTAATACTCCCCTCTCTTATATTTTTCTATAAATTCACCATATTTTTTATTTCCTTTTTCCACATATCCCTGATCCATCAAATTAACGAAATTATCGATATTTGTGTCAAATGTACATATGGGAAGTACTATGTGGGGAGTTTGTCTATTTATTATCAGCTGACTAAGAACTCTTATCATGTTCACTTCCGCATTTTCGGGTCTCCTAATATCATGAATGCCGCCATATTTTGTTTTTTTTTGAAATGCAGATACCTTTACAGCATAATCATATTCAGGATTTGTCATATCTCCTGCAATACCATGAAATGTATGTCCAGTTGTTCCACTTTTAATATAATCTAATTTTCCACCAAGTCCCTCGATAACCTTTGAAAAATCCAATGTTTTTTTATGTAATTTATGCCTGGTGTCGAATGATTCCCCGCTATTATCATCATCCACTGTCTCAATATCAATTAGAGGGTCTATATTTTGACCTTTCATCAGGTCTTTAATAAATTCAAGTCTGCACGGTATAGAATCCAAATTATTTTTATTTTTATTAGGTCTCAAAGTATGTACACTTTTCGTACTATCATCGGTTGTGTTCATATTGTTATAATATTATTATTATAATTCTTTTTATATTTAAACTCATGAAGATTTAAAACGAGACACAATTTTAACATAAAATATTTATATATTAAATGTCTAACCACAAAAGCGAGGATTACAAAATACCGGAATATGAAATTTTAAGATTTACATTTACAGAACCGAGTCAGTTATCTATCAGGTCAAATATTTTAGATGTGTACAATAAATTACTTAAAAAAACTGTAATAAAAAATATATCTCGCAGATTGCTCAAAAAATGGCGAAAAAGGTTCCCGTAAAATATGTTACCGGCAACAAACCTTCCAATAATTTCTAGTAACAGTAGGGGGGTTATATTTTGACATAAATAACATGTGCAAAAAAAGTAAACATATATCTAAATAAAACATTCCAAATTTAATATCGGGTCTATAAATGCGTCAATTTTAAGTCTTTCCATCGATACTATTATATATTCTTATCTTTCAAAAAAAGAATATGCGTCGATTATCAGTATCCCTATAAATTAAAATAATTGCATGCATTTATTGTCAATCTTTGATAATTGTTGCTCGAGTTTGCTCAATTTAAGTCCTTTGACGCATCCTAATACCCTTTGTACATTTAGATTTGGAATTAATGGTACACATTGATATAGTTTGCTTTTATAAAGCTTGTCTACTTCATACTCTTCTGGATACATATCGCTTATTTGCGATGGCTCTGATGTTAATTTTCTGTAAGATTTTGGTAAGAGGTAGTTAAATTTGGGCGGAAGTACTGACAATAATTGAACAAACATTGGCAAAGGGCATCTATCATCAGATTTAAGTTTGTTCATATCAAATTGTTTTTTCTTATGGAGTCCATATATATAATTTCCCAAATCAGATATTAAAGGCGGATGATGATAATTGTATTGCCATTGCCAGTCAGTACATCCGCTGAAATAATATTTAGATACCCATGAAATACCTTCGAGGTAATTTACACATAATTCTTCTTTAAATTCGTCTTGGTGTTCTTCACATCCCATATGTTTATAGTATCTGAATTTCCAATCATCTTCTGTACCTATACCTAGCATAATATCATCATTTATTATCTCGCCTATCAAATTCTCCTTTTTCCATATCTCAATTTTGTATTTTTCAGAGTCCCAGCACTTTGTTTGCCTTTTTTCCCTCTCCATAAATTTCCGCAGTCTGTCAGTGAAAAAACTGTATTCGTCGTGTGCAAGTCCCAATATAAATTCTGCGAATACATCATTATTAAATTTTACATCGCCGTCTATAATTTCAACTATCAAAGACCCGTTGTTGTAAAAAGTCTCAACATATTTAGATATTACAAGTTCCATGCCTTTCCGCCTTAGATCAACTGACGGGAAATGAGGGAGAAAATCGTTGCCCAAAATAAAACAGATAAGAATATAATCATTCACAAAAGATATTTTTTTTAAATCTTCGGCGTCATAGCTATATATGTCAAATTCTTCGTCATGTTCATTTGTAAACCCGGATCCACAAACATTATAGTTACTAATTTCATCTACGAATGTTCGGTTAATACATTCTTTTGTTGCGTCAATATCTGCATATACTAGGGTTTCCGCTATATCGAGAGGATCCATTATAGGATTTTTCGCACCTGTAACATTCAATTCCTCTCGTACGAGATATATATTATCTATCCTACTCGCCATCGCCAAAAATATCAGATCTGCGTCAAGTCCGTATATTGCAATCTTTTTTTTGTTATTTTCGCCAAATTTTTCCTTAATATCCCTTAATATTTTATGTTCGCCCTCGCCAGGAATATGATAAGATGAATATATTATTTTAAGAGTGCTATTTTTGGGACCACAAAACATTGTTCTATTCTCTTCAGAACTATAATAATGCATAACCTTCGCATGTATTTTGTTCATAAACTCTGTACCGGGCGTAATTACAACATTACTCCACGTGTCGTTGTATTTGATGCCATATTTATCCATAATCTCTTTTCGATAGTCGTGTGCATATCCAAATCGTCTCTGCCTTTGTTGTCTAATTTTCGCGAGTGGTGCAACGCCATCAACCGCAAAATATACGCAATCAGTTGGACCGACAAATCGGATAACATAATTGGTGTAATCTATTATTCTTTGGAACATCTTACGTTCTAATTTTTCGGGATCTTTTAAATCAATATTGGCGAATAATATCTTGAAGCATTCAGGATGCCACAGACAATTCCAATCAAAATATAGAGTGTGAAAATCTCCTATTTCATTGCCACTATGGGTAAGAACTATTTTCTTTTTATCTTTTAACCATTTGAAACAATATGGCACGCCCATATATATATATATACTTACTAACTTCTAGTAATATGTCTCTTTATGTTTTTATTTATCAATTTTATTGCATATTCTTTTATTTAATACATGATAAGTATATAGTGCGTTTGACGGATTGTATATCCACGCATTAAAAATTTAAATATAATATATATATATTATAATGACTAAATCTGTGTTTCGTAATAACAACACCGAAGTTAACAACACCGCAAAAGAGTGGACTGTAATGGGCAGTCACGTACATGCCGGAGACGAATCAGCAGGAACGATGAGAGATATCGATTCCCTTTTGGGCCAAGTCAAAACAGGAGATATGACGGGTGGAGCTAAAAAAACCAAGTCTTCCAAAAAAAGCAAATCTAAAAGCAAGGGTAAAAAATCCGCGGTCGCCGATGTAGAACGCGTCAAGCCGGCGAAAAAAGGCAAATCCAAATCTAAATCAAAGTCTAAAATTGTCGCGATGAAAGGAGGAAAACCAAAATCCAAATCTAAATCCAAGTCTAAATCCAAATCCAAGTCTAAATCCAAATCCAAATCTAAGTCCAAATCTAAATCGAAAGTTGTCGCAATGAAAGGAGGAAAGCCAAAATCTAAAGGTAAATCCAAGAGCAAGAGCAAGAGCAAGAGTAAAAGCAAGGACAAGAGCAAAAGCAAGGGCAAGAGCAAGAGCAAGAGCAAGAGCAAGGGCAAATCTAAGGGCAAATCCAAGAGCAAGAGCAAATCCAAGATGAAGAGAGCAGAGGGTGAAAAAAGAAAACCGAATCAATATATCCAAGATCTCATGGCGATCAAGACTGAAGTAAAGAAAATGAAATTACCGGAAGATGTAAAAGATGGCCCAGCGATGAGCAAAGTTGTAAGTGGATATATGACGAAAAACAATAAAAATGTTGCGGCAACTGTTAAAGACATAAAAGACAACTTGAACAAGATGGTTAGCGCATATAGAAAAGCCAACAAAGAGATGGCAGATAACAGAGCTGCAAAAAAAGCGGCAAAAGGTAAATAAAATAACATAATATATTTTTTTAAGTGCATGATTGCGATTAGGTATTAATTTTAATACATAATCATAAATAACAGATTAAAATGATTTACGGCAACCATTTTCATCACATATACGATATTCTTTGTCGTCAAGTATTTCTAAATATTGCACACGTCTACTATGAGTAACATGACCGGTGTTTAAAAAATCTCTATCAAATTTGCTGAATGCTGCGGAGCTTCCATTATCGACTCTCCATACTTTATTGCCACATGTCGAGTTAATATCATCATTGTATAAAAATGACTGCGGTGTATGTCCTATTATAATTCCACCAATATTGAACATTTGTAAAACCTTGCTAATATGTGCGCTACATACAGGATTATCGAGAGACACGCCCGGCGGAATTTTTCCGAGTATTCGTGTCCAGAACATCGAATACGTTGATCCGCCAATAATCTCCTTAATATAGTCTTCATGTAGCATTCCCAGTAACCATAATCTGATTGATTGATTAATCACCTCGAAATCATTATTTCCAGTAAGACCTATACTACTTATTAATCCATCAACCAAGCCAGCATGTACAAATATATTCGACCCTATTATAACAGCAGGTAGTCGAGTGCATCCCAAATATTTTCCATATTGATTACCCGGTTTAAATGCATGGATTCTCGCGTCATTGCCGGAATTGAATTTTAATTTCGGGTTGGCTGGATCAATATAATTATTAAATTGCTTGCGCCCCTCGTATGACACATAATCCATATGAGATGTCGCATTTAATAATTCGTGGTTGCCAAGTAACGATATTACGGCTCCTCCTCTTTTTACGGCCTGTGTGTGAAGATTTGTATAAAGCTCTAAAATCTTGATATCAGATGCTTCGTCGTTATATGTTGTATGTTTATCACCGCATGTCATATTGCCAATAGGTCTGCATCTGTCTATCTGGTCGCCTACTTGTACAACATAAGTAGATCCACCGATCCATTCTAACTTATTTCCGTTTTTTTTAATAACTCCTGAAATAACCAACATTTTGACTGCCGATTCTAAATCCCCATGAATATCGCCAATAACAACTACGCGTGATTGTTTAGGAATTATAGCAGGTGTATATAAATGAGATGAACACATTTTTTTGTATATTTCCGCAAAATTACTTTTATCTACTGTGTTCAGTTTGTCCATGGCTTTGCGAGACTGTTTTATTCTAGACATATATTTGTAATATATTTAGAACATAATTTAAATAATATTGTATTGTATTTTATTAAATCTGTTTCGTTTGATAATTATTAATAATTACTAATAATTACTGGGTTGTGGGTTTGCAATACGAGTTTTTAAAGATTTGAACAAACCTATATCACTGATATTTCCGTAATTATTTTGTTGTATTGCTTCCTCCCCTATAACAGGATCAATAAGATAAGTTTTAACATAGTCGCCATTATATTTATTATTCTCAAAGTATTTCAAATTTGGTGGCTGTTCGCTTTTAGTTTTTTTCACTTTTTTTTAAAGTTTACCGAAGCAAAATTACCGAATGGTTCAACAACATCCATTTCTATATTTGCTCCATAACCTGTCGTGTTTTTAGTATTTATATATTGATTACCTGTAACCGGTGCACTTTGTGTATTTGGCGCACTTGGTGTATTTGGCGCACTTGGTGTATTTGGTTTATTTTGTGTATTTGAAGCTACTGGTTTCACATTACTATTATTTTGGAATGACTTTGTCACATCAATTAGATATTTATCATTGTCTCCCGCAATCTTATTTATTTTTACAGTGACAACTGGCTTTGGTATGTTGACTGGGGGTATGTTGATATTAACACTTGATATTTTTTTATCAATAATGTATATAATATTATACCCTATTATCATTGATACAACGATTGACAATATGAACAGTAAAATTAGATCGAATCCTCGTATATCCATCTATATAATAATACACAGAGTAAAAAATTAGTTTACAGTAGGTTTATTTTTGTGCACCATTTCAAAATCATACGCCACATCCTTGCATATCTGCTTTACTCTGTCTACATCTATTGGTACTCCTGTACTCTCTTCTATCTCTTTTCTCTTTATCACTTCGCCAATCATGGTATTTTTTAACGAAATAATATCTTCATATAATTGGTCAGTTATTTTTTTCCCATGTTTGGATTCATTTAATTTCTCGTATGCACATAACGACTCATTATCGTTCCATCCGGTCACCTCTGACGAATCACTTTCGACAACTTGATCATCCGTATTTCCAGCAGAACCTTCATACACAGCAGACCCATCCAACATAGTAGAGCTGGTTGACCCATTCGACCCATTCGACCCATTCGACCCATTCGACCCATTCGACATAGTAGAGCTATTAGGCAGAGTAGTCACAGCAGAGCCAATATACCTAGTAGGCTTGGAAGGAACAGTAGGCATGACAGTATATGAGGGATCACTTACAGATTGCGCCGATCTGTTTTGACGACTATCTCTTATGTAATCTCTTTGCGAACTTCCTGTGAAATCTCCTGCAACACTAGTCATTGTATTATTTAAGTTTATTTTATTAAGTGATAACAATGATACCATTACTGCAACTGCTGCTATTATCGCAATAGTTGTATCTTTTCGGCTAATATATACAATTAATAACATAGCGAATAGTTTGAATAAGTCGTACGAAAAAAGTTTAGCCAAAAATCTAGGCAATTTTGGCGCGATCATTCCTGCATAGAGTATTAAAAACAAACATATCGACGCATTAACATATTCATTGTCCAAAAATGATAAACTATTCTTTATATGCTGGTCTATTTGATTCATATAGTATATTATTAACAATATATTTTATTTCTATTCTATATCATTTTCTAAGATTTGAAATAAGACGTAAATATGTCAATTATGACATATTAAATATAATATTTTTACTAATTTCTTTTTTTTGCCGATCACGTATCCTAATATATTTTATATATGATACGACATGTTTATACTTAATTTAATATCCGATTTTTTACGGTTTAAACAGATATACATATTTATAAATTAATGGGAGAACTTATTATTGGTTCGTTTTTAAATATAAACGGCTTTCATATAAAAAAAGATAGTCTAACTAAAAAGCAAGTTGATAAAATAAAATCTTGCCTGGCAGTTTCCCCGAGAGGGCTTAGTTATATAGGGAAAGATAGTGTTATATATAAATTGTACAAAACAACAGAGAACTATTATACAATTCCTCGCTACTGGGGAATTGACAATATTGGGATACCAGAAAAGGAAAAATTCGGTCATTCCAAGAGCAGGATGAAATTTAATGGAAAACTACGCGATTATCAACAAAATATAGTTGATAAATGTAATGACAGTTTCGAAAAATACGGAGGAGGACTTATATCAGTTGGATGCGGTATGGGTAAAACAGTAATGGCTCTATATATTGCATGCCAACTAAAAGTTAAAACGTTGGTTATTGTACATAAGACATTTTTACAAGACCAGTGGGTAGAAAGAATAAAGGAATATACAAATGCAAATGTAGGGATTATCCGGCAGAAAAAGGTAGATGTGCTCGGGAAAGATATCGTGATAGGATCGATACAGAGTATAGCAAAAAAAGATTATGGTAAAAATATATTCAAGCAATTTGGACTTGTTATATATGACGAGGCCCATCATGTATCATCGCAATATTTTTCTAAAAGTCTGTTAAAAACTGGATGTAAATATACATTAGCATTAACAGCCACGCCATATAGGTTAGATGGTCTTATTAATGTAATGTATTGGTTTTTAGGCGAATGTATTTATAAACAAAAGGAAAAAATAAACAAGAATGTGGTTGTCAAAAAAATACATTATTATTCTGATGATAAAGATTTATTTGTTGAAAAAAAATTATGGCAGAAAATAGGCAATCGAGGTAAAACACTGCCAAATACTCCAAAAATGATAACAAATCTGTGCGAAATATCTGATAGGATAAAACTACAGGTTGAAATAATTAATAATGTGGTTAAGATCGATACCAAGAGAAAAATATTAATACTAAGTCATCGAATAAGCCATATTGAAAATTTGAAACATAGATATGACAAAATTCTCGCAAATTATGTCAAGAAGGGTCTATTAGAGGATGGCGAAATAGAAACATGTTTTTTTTATGGAAAAATGTCAAAGGTCGAAAGAGACTATGCCGCAGCACATGGAGATATTATATTCGGCACCTTTGAAATGGCACAAGAGGCACTTGATATACCAAGATTAAATACTGTGATGTTCCTAACTCCTAAAAAAGATATTAAACAAGCAACTGGGCGTATTTTAAGAAAAATATTATGCCAGGGCGATGTAAAGCCTATGATAATTGATTTTATTGACGATATGTCAGTATTTACCAAACATGGACTGCATCGAGCGAAATATTACAAAAAACGAAAATTTCGCGAAGAGGATTACTATGCATATAATAATCACTTTTGCACATACAAAGATTATATGGATCGCCGAGGTTTCGGATCTGATTCAGTCAATACACTGCCCGATATAACAGATCCAGTCGAAATATTTGCAACAGGTCCAATTAATCCAGATGATTTACAGGACGAGAGTTCACTCGATAGTAATTTCAGCGACGCAGACGATGACAGTAGTGATAGCAGTGAAGACAATAATAACACAAGAGGTGATTATATCGGGTTTACACATAATATATTTTCTCAATAAAAATTGATTTTTTTAAGATAATTGTACATTACCTAAAAAAAAGGATTTTAACATAGTAGTAATGTCATACTCAAAAGAAGACGCAATTAAAAGATTCGCCCAACTACCATGGATCGAAAAATACAGACCCATGCGAATTAACGCTATTTTACTGGAAGGCAATGTTAGAGACGAAATTGTAAGGATAGTCGATGAAAAAGATATGCCTAATATAATTATTACAGGCAGACCGGGAATAGGTAAAACAACCACAATTAAATGTTTAGCTAGAACTTTGTATGGAGACTATTATGATCAGTGTGTTTTGGAATTAAACGCGTCCGATGACAGAGGTATCAAAATCGAGGTAGATATATCTAGATTTTGCAGATCACTTGCATATATTCCAGAGAAATATAAATATAATCATCCGTCTCATAAACTCATTATTCTCGACGAAGCCGACAATATCACAGAAAAAGCCCAACATATAATTAGCAAACTTATGGGACTATATAAAGATACCACCAAATTTGCATTTACATGTAATACCTCATATAATATTATCGAAATTATACAAAGCAGATGTAAAATAATCAGATATCAAAAAGTTAAAGTTGACAAGATAACTGTCCGACTAGAAGATATATGCGAACTAGAAAACGTACCTTTTAAAACTACAGGGCTTGAATATATTGCTGAATTGTGCGACGGCGACATGAGATGTGCTTTGAATATTTTGGAACTAACATATAGACGCCATAAAAATATCACAAAACACGCGGTATCCGACGTGTATGATAAACCGCAGCGACAAATTTTACGAAATATTATAGATTCATGCCTCACAAAAGATATTAAAAATTCACTGAAATTAACAAAGTTACTTAAAAACAAGGGGTACACCGGAACTGATATTGTTGCAGGATTGTTTTCTACACTAAAATCAAAATGCTGCGCAGATATAGATGAATATGTAAGGCTACAATTATGTGAGCCAATATGTGAAACTACATATATAATATCAAATGGACTAGATACTGATCTCCAACTATACAACTGTATAACAAAAATATGTTCTCTTGATATAAAAAATTGAAAAATAAAAAATAGCACAATAAATATATCATTATTAATTACTAATATTATTTATGTCGCATTTACGCGCAGAGCAACAGGAATATTGGAAATTTAAAGGATGTAATTTCTTAGTGTATGGTTCAAAAGATAAATGTATAAAATGCAATATGGATAGAAACGGGGATTCTCTCGACACTTCTGATATAGAAGATGATAATTTATGTGTAATATGTATGACACAACCCAAAAATATACTGTTTTTATACGCAAATTCAAAGGACGCGCTCATCAATCATGTTGTTATGCATGCGCATATGAAATATTTATAACTACTAAAACATGTCCAATATGCAGACATGACATTGATAAAATATATAAAATATTCAAATGTGTAAACAACCACTAAAATATTAATAATAATTATTTTAGTGATAGTTTTTATTTAATTATCTCTTTCTAAAACCATTTGATATAAAAATTAGGATATTTTTCCAATATACTACTATCGACTACTATCGACTATAATAAAAGATGAAAATATAACTGTTTATATACTTATTGTATCTATAACTCGACTATTTATGAATACACTTGTAAAAACCTCCAAACAATCTCTACATACATTTATAAGAACTACAATGCCATCTTTACATACAAGCAACAAGTTATTATTATGCAGAGATTATAAACAATTTAATGATTGTATATATGATTCTATTATGTTAAGTAAATTTGCAGTGTTAATAATAGATACCAAAGAGTTTCAACGATTAAGAAATCTCAGACAACTCGGATCATGTTATTATATTTACCAGAATGCAGTACATACTCGGTTCGAACATTCAATCGGTACATATCATCTTTCCAAAATATTGACCAATAGACTCGCGCAACATACTTCGCGTTTTTCAATGGACACCTATTTACGCAAGATTCCTCAACTAAATTCGTATATTGCCAGTAATTACGGCGATAATATGTGCGAATTTGACGCATACTTAAGAGAGCTTGTTAATATTGCTGCGTTATGTCATGATATAGGTCATGGAGCATTTAGTCATATATTTGACGATGTGTTTGTTAAAAATACCGAGTACGCGAGTCATGAAAATGCTGTTCATGAAAAACGATCTGGTTTAATATTGCAATATATAATTAAATCTAATCCTGTTTTGACGGCAAATATATGCGATGATCATATTGAATTATTGAAATTAATAATCGACCCAGATGATAAATGTAAAGGCTTTATATTTCAAATTGTGTCTAATAATATAAATAGTCTCGATGTTGATAAATTTGACTATATTACTAGAGATACTAAGACTCTTGGAATTGAATCGTCATTCAACTATAAAAGATTAGTTAATAATGCGCTAGTTATAGACAATAATATCGCATATCCAGAACAGTGCAGATATGACATATATAATCTATTCCAGACACGTCATCATATGCATCAGAGAGTATATGCCCACAAGGGTGTTATAGCCGCGCAATTGATGATTTCCGATATTATGTTAGGAGTAGATCCGATTATTAATATTAAAACTAGTATTTTAGATATGGGAAAATTTTGCGAAATAACAGACACATATATTATGGAATGTCTAAAGTTTGTCAAATTAATAAATCCCAAGCTTGTAGACAATCCGGCTATGAAACAAGCAATTATGTTACTTGACAGACTTGATAATCATGATTTATACTGCTGTGTTGTGTCATGGCTATCACTGAAGAAATTACGTATCGATACACAAGATGCTTTTGGCAGTAAATTATGCGAACTCGACGTAGATATTAACGATATTGTGATATTCCAGTCAAAAATAGGATATGTCAGCGGAAATAAATCAAATCCCCTCGACAATATCTTTGTGTACAAAACAAAAGATAATGAAAAAGGAGTGTCTATACATGCAACTAAACAGGGAAAAGAAACTATTTCGCACCTTGTAGGGGATAATTATCAAGAATATCTAAATATTATATTTTACAAAAAAACTGACAAAAAATCAAAAACTCAAGTTATTCCAGAACTTAAACGTGTTTTTTTGGAATATATAGGAGATGTGTGATTATTTATTTATTATTGCAGAGTATTTCTCAACTTTCTCGTTAAGATAATTAATGATTATCTCTGTATTACTTGTAAATATGTTACATTTTGAACATACATCAGTAAAAATATCGACTAATCTGTAATAGTCTGATCTGGTATTATCCTTTCCATTAATAAAAACATAATTGACAATCGTATTATTTCCAACACATGTATCATTGTGATAATCTTCAAAATCATCTGAAATCTGAAAAATTATACCGAATAATCTACCTATTCTTTTCATATCGTCTATTCCATTTTGTATATCGTCGCCATTTTTTACCGACTCGATATTTACAAGAATATATGGAATCTCATAACACAACTCAAATAAACTACCAGTCTTGCAGTTTATAATTTCAAACATGTCTGAATTGTTCTTTATTTGCGTGGTTGTTGTTATGTCGATATATTGTCCTCTTATCAACATACTTGTATTTTTATGTATATTTTCAATCATATTTACCCATGCTCTTGCGGACCGTCTAAATAGTGTATCATCTACTATTATTATGTCTATCTTCTCCATAATATTGGCGAGTCTGTGAAACGCCTTGGAAATTAATTCCAATCCTACTAATTGTGCAATTCCTATTCCATGCGTGATATGGATACATTCAGAACCTCTTCTGAATATGTCTCCGTCTACAATATCGTCGAATATTAATGATGATGCCTGAATATATTCTATAAATATTATAGCATCGTCTATTAAATCCGCAGGATATTTTTCATTTAATATATTGAATGTTTCAATCATTAATATACCCCTTACCCGTTTACCGCCTTTCATCACAGTATGACATATGTTTGACATATATGAATCATTAAAATCTTTGTTAATTGACTCTATTAATATATTGTCGATATACTGTTGTGTTTTTTTTATCGGAGTTATATCGGTATTTAGTTTTATATCATTACTATTCCTAAACAAACTATTTAACTGTTTTTTAATGTATATATCATATTTTAATATATATCCACAAACTAGAATAAAAATAATAATTATTACGAGCGTTGCACTATACATATATAAGAACTATAGCCATTTTATTTTTTAATATTTATGGTTTATTTGCATTATTCTTTTCGCTCCTTTTTGCACAGAAATCTTCTATAATAGGTAAAAATCTATCCTCGATTAGTTTATATTTATTGTCGATTATCTCTTTCGACATATCCCCATCATTGTCATCGTCGTCTTGGTCGAGCCATCTAGTTGCCATATCGAGTTCTTCTGTTAGATCCTTGCACAAAACTGAACCGCATATCTCCTGGAACTGTGCATCATTTATTGTTCTCCGCAAAGATGATATATAATTTTCTATATTCATCTTTGCATCTAGTTTTTCAGATATTTTTTTATCGTTTTCTCTGAACTTTTCTGCATCAGCAATCATCTGAGATATAGCTGTCTGTGATAATCTACCCCTTTCATTCTTAATAATTATATTACTCGAGTTTTCCGATCCCTCCTCGTCCGCTGATATTGTCATAATCCCGTTAATATCAACTTCAAACGTTACTTTTATTTTTGGTATACCTTTTGGTCTCGGCGGAATATTTTTTAAACTAAATTTTCCCAGCGCATTATTGTCTTTTGTTAGTGCTCTCTCTCCCTCAAATACTTTAATTGTAACAACTGATTGATTGTCCTGGTATGTACTGAATACTTGGCTCTCTTTTGATGGAACCGGAGAATTTCGAGGTATTATCACTTCCATACCGCCTCCTACTTTCTCGACTCCCAGACTGAGAGGCGTAACATCAACCAATATAATACCATCGGTTACGCTGTCACCACCTCCGTTAATTATCGCTGCTTGTACAGCAGCTCCATATGCCACCGCCTCATCTGGATTTATATTCGATCTCAGTTTTCCCTCAAATTTTTCGTTTAATAATTCGTGAATCTTTGGTATCCTCGTTGACCCTCCCACCAATACAACGTCGCTGATATCACTCGGACTCATATTGGCATCTTTTAATGCCATAAAAACCGGCTCCAGGCATCTCTTGAATTCTGGCTCGCATATTTCTTCAAACTTATTTCGGCTTATGCTTACATCCAAATCATCTCCATCATAAAAATTATCGTATGTAACATTAACTTTTGTAGATGACGATAATGATTTTTTCGCTTCCTCGCATGCTGTTTTTAGTCTTCTCATCCGTTTGACATTTGTTTGTAATTCTAATACTTTGCGGAGATCTTTGATATACTTGTCAACTTTTGTATTAGACGAGTGTTTATTATCCAACTCTTCTGGTTTCAAATCAAATATCATGTTTAGACCGCTGACATTAAGAGCCTTTTTCAATTCTGTCTTGTCGTCGTCAGATAATTTGGTTTTTAATATATGCGTTGATGCAAATTTCATTAAACAAAATTCACTCATCCTGTTATCAAAGTCTTCCCCTCCTAAATGAGTATCTCCAGACGTCGATTGTACAATAAATGTCTGTGCATCCATCTTCATAATTGTTACATCGAGCGTTCCTCCGCCCAGATCATAAATCAATACATTTCTCTCCCCTTGGTTATGTAATCCATACGCAAGAGCTGCAGCAGTCGGCTCATTTATTATTCTTAGAACTTTGAGGCCTGCTATCTGACCCGCGTCTTTAGATGCTTGTCTCGCAGAATCCATAAAATATGCTGGAACTGTTAAAACAATCTCGTCAAGATTGGCCTGTATATGGGTTTCAACTGTTTTCTTTAGTTTTTCTAGTATCATTGCGGATATCTGTTCGGGATGGAATTTGTGGCGACGTCCAAGATAATCAACACATATTACTGGCTTGTCATCTTCATCCGGCTCTACATCGAACGAAAAATGTTTTAACTCCTTTTGTACACATTTATCACTATATTTCCTGCCGATCAACCTTTTTGCGTCATATACAGTATTTTTAGGATTCATACCAGCCATATCTTTAGCAGTCTTTCCCACATGTCTCTCTTCCTCAGTAAATGATACATAACTAGGCGTTGTGTTATATCCGTGTTCGTTATGCAATATTTCCACAATACCATCCTTCTTATAAATACCAACACAAGAGTGAGTAGTTCCCAAATCAATACCGACCGAGTATTTTGCCATTCTAATATACATATCAGTACTATTTTTTAAGTATCGCTATAAACGCTCGGATACACATGTAAATAATATATTTTGTTAATATATTAATCAAATGAAAATTTATTATATAAATTTGGACAGATCTTTTGATAGAAGATCAGTTATGGAAAGTATGTATCCGTGGATAAACAGAATAGAAGCATATGATGGCAAAGTATTGAAGAAATATAATGATATTGTTATACCATCGAAAACAACTGCTACAATGAGCGAACTCGGATGTACATTTTCCCATATAAAAGCTATAATAACTGCGTATATGAATGGCGACGATGGAGCAATTATAATGGAAGATGATATATATGATACATACAAATCGAAATGGACAAAGAGTATAAATGATATTGTACTAAATGCACCAAGCGATGCAGACTGTGTAATATTACACTGTGTCAATGGTAGTGAGGTAGCATCAATGTTGACCATGGATTCTGATTATTCGAAATGGAATCTGGCCAGATGGTCGTGTGGTGCATATTATATAAATAAAAACGGGATGCGTAAAATATATGACGTGTATTTTAAAAATGGTGAAATAAAACTAGTCAATACAAATACACATCAACCAGAACCAGCAATATATACATATATAAATAGTTACAATTATACAAAACCGTTGTTTATTCATCAAACACTAGAGAGTACTCTTCACCCGTCTCATCTCAAGTTGCATAAATCCGCATACGACGAGATAGTGAAATATTTTTCGTCGATTGGGGACAATAAAACTGTATGTAGTGACACTGCAAGTGACACTGCAAGTAATTCAGCGGCATTACAGGGCGATGTTCGTGAATGCGAGTATAAAGTAGACAGGAAATCAATAAGTATGTACATACGAAATAAAACGACGCCGGTCGAACCATATAAACAAACACAAAGAGGCGTTGATAGCGATATACCCCGCAATATTTACATGATATGGCATTCACCGGAGCTTCCTCCGATAATGAAAACATACATTGACGCCGAAATTAAAGATAATCCAGAATTTAATTTTTTTATTTATGATCTTGACAAATGCAGGAAATTTATTGCGGATCATTTTCGCCCCGATGTATTGAATGCTTTTGATAAATTAGAACCTATCGCATATAAATCAGATTTATGGCGCTATTGTGTTTTATATGTAAATGGTGGTATTTATTTAGACATCAAGTTTATGCCGGTAGATGGTTTTAAATTTATTGATATTATTGACAAAGAAAGGATTCCATTAGACTATCACGGAAATTTTTGGGAAAACAACACATTTGGGATGTATAATGGTTTGATTGTCGCAAAATCGGGGAATCAAATATTGCATGACTGTATCGAAAATATAGTTGATAATGTTAATAATAAATTTTATGGATTAAATGCACTGTATCCAACCGGTTCAGGATTATTAGGCAAAATATATTTCAAGTATAAGCAGAGGTATGATGATATTGATTTATTTTTTACAGGGTTTATTTTACGGCGATACACAATACAATTGGGAAAAAATATAATACTTAAAAGTTATCCGGAATATCAGATCGAAAGGAAACTCGGAGGGCAAATATATTATACTGACATTTATAAAAGCAAAAATATTTATTCCGAAAAAAATACCCAGCTATTAAATTAATATTATTTCTTCAATTACAGTGCAAAGTTGTATTGTTTACTGAATTGAATACTTTTTAGCATATACAATGTACATATTTGGATATATCCGTTAAAAACACAGTCCTGTATATATCGCAAATTATGTTGATATATTGAATAATATCTATAAAAAATTGACATTATTACTGCTTGAACAGTATCAACAAGTAACATAATATCACTTCAATGTCTGAATCTGCCGTAACTACTAATAACTCCGATGATATCCAGATTTTTATCAAAACCCTTACTGGAAAAACCATAACCCTTGATGTGAACCCAAACGATTCGATTGAGGACGTTAAGGAGAAAATCAAGGACAAGGAGGGTATTCCTGTTGAACAACAGAGGCTTATATACTCCGGAAAGCAACTTGAGGACGGTAAAACTCTTGCTGACTACAATGTTAAAAAAGAATCGACTATCCATCTGGTACTCCGACTCCGCTAATTTATTTATACCTTAATCAATGATATATTAAAAAATTGAAAAACCAAACATATTGAAGAGCCCATTATATTTCAATGTAGAATCATAGCGAACATTACTCGAAACAATTAACAACAACGATTAGTTTGCACGACTTTCACGACCAGTTCCGAGACCAGTTCCACCAGTTCCGAGACCAGTTCCACCAGTTCCAGCAGTTCCAGCAGTTCCAGCAGTTCCAGCAGTTCCACCAGTTCCACCAGTTCCAGCAGTTCCAGCGACCAGTTCCAACAACTTCGTCAACATGGCTTCTGCATCGTTCTCGATGGGTACCTTCGGGCCCCTCGTCGAGGCGACCACTCCGATGGGTGATGTCGAGACGATCGGGACGACCGCTCCGATCGAGACGACCGAGACGACCGATCCGATGGGTGATGTCGCGACGACCGAGACGACCGAGGCATTTGTCACTTCTGCTGTCGATAGGTTTTGCCTCGCGTCAAAGTACATCCGGCCGAGTAGCGAGGCATCGTTTCTGCCAATCTGCCTGCGCAAGCTCGGCACGGAGTTCGACGGGTTCGTCTCGACTGACATGCCACACGAGCCTGCTGCCGAGTTCAAGCGTGTCGCAACCGACGCGATTCGGGACACGATCGGCCACCTGTCCGGAAATCTGGGCGAGTACTTCGATCAGTTCGCGCAGTACTTCCACGGAGTCGGAACCAGTCGCGAGACTCGGTTCGGTATCACCCCGAAGAATGCGGCGCCGCAGATGAGCGACGTGATCGGGGTGGTCCGGCTTTTCCGTGCTGGCGTCCCGCGTGGCATTAACGGTCTGCGCACCCGTCACAGTGTGCGTGCCAAGAACAAGAAGCAGACGGGTACTGCCTACCACCTACCCAAGCACCTGGCGGAGATTTTCGACAACGCCGAGGACGAGGCAACCCGCGCACTGACGGACGCGATCGACATTCTGTCGGCTCAGCTGGTAGATCTGATCGCCTCTCTGAAGGAGACGCGTGCCAAGCGCTACAATCGCAAGGCATGGGTCCATCAGAAGGAGCTGCCGCGCGCCAAGCCTCAGCAGGTCCAGCAGGTCAAGCAGGTTCCGCAAGTTCCGCAAGTTCCGCAAGTTCCACAAGTTCAGCA
>Ga0209443_1000476_pt1 | contig 27117 bp, 23 predicted proteins | sample LauGreBMM110DCMD_2_FD_187571 | JGI IMG/M metagenome (GOLD analysis project Ga0209443, IMG submission 187571) | Freshwater lake microbial communities from Lake Michigan, USA - Su13.BD.MM110.DCMD (SPAdes) (version 2) | ecosystem: Environmental > Aquatic > Freshwater > Lake | place: Lake Michigan... | reverse complement strand
GTCCGGATCCCGCCGGCCTGCTCCTGCTCCGGATGCGCTATGACGACGGCTTCGTCGCCTACGTCGACGGCACCGAGGTCGCGCGCCGCGGTGCGCCGGCGGCCACCGGGTTCTCTTCCGCGGCGAACTCGGCTCGTCCCGCGCAGGACGTCGTCGTCCCCGAGGAGATCGAGATCACGGCGGCCGGCATGATCCACGCCGGCACGAACGTGCTCGCGATCCACGCGCTCAACGCGTCGCGAGACGACGCCACGTTCCTTGCCTTGCCGGAGCTCCTCTCCGCGAGGGTCGCCGAGGACCGCTACTTTCCGCGCCCGACACCCGGCGCGCCGAACGATCCCGGGGTCGCCGGCTTCGTCGACGAGGTCCGGTTCGAGCCCGGGCGCGGCATCTTCTCGGCGCCGGTCGATGTCCGCGTCTGGACCGACACCGCGGGAGCGACGCTGGTCTATACGACCAACGGCACCGTCCCTTCGCCCACCAACGGCGTCGTCGTGCCCGGGCCCGGGACGGTGCTGGCGTTGTCGCGCACGACCGTTCTGCGGGCCGCGGCCTTTCTCGACGGCTTCGCGCCCGGCGCGGTCGCCACGCGCACCTATCTGTTCCCCGCGAGCGTCGCCGCGCAGCAGCGGCCGAAGAGCGTCGGCACGACGTGGCCGGGTGGAGCGCCGATGGATTTCACCGTCGATGCCCGCGTGGTCGACGGGGCGTCGGCCGGATACGAGTTCACCAACGCGCTCACCAGCTTGCCGACCCTCAGCATCGTCCTGCCCGAGCCGGAGATCTTCGGCCCCGGCGGCATCTACGCGAACTCCGGCAACCACGGCGACGATTGGGAACGCTCCGCGAGCATCGAGTGGATCCAAACCGACGGCGCGACCGGGTTCGCGGTGGATGCCGGGCTGCGGATCCACGGGAACATCTCGCGCGACAAGGGCTTCACGCCCAAGCACGGGTTCAACCTCGTCTTCCGCGACGAGCACGGGCCATCGCGGCTCGATTTCCCGGTCTTCCCGGAATCGCCGGCCCGCGGCTTCAAGCGCCTCGTGCTGCGCGCCGGCTCGACCGACACCTGGCCGTGCGTCGAGTGGGACCAGCTCGTCGACGGCGTGAAGCGTTGGTACCGGAAGGATGCGAGCTACATCCGCGACCAATGGGTCCGCGACGCGCAGATCGCCATGGGCCAGCCCTCGAGCCACGGCACCTTCGCGCAGCTCTATCTCAACGGGATCTACTGGGGCCTCTACAACGTCTGCGAACGGCCGGACGACGATTTCGCCGCGCTCCATCTCGGCGGCCAAGACGCGGATTACGACGTGCTGGCGGATTTCGCGGAGGTCCACGCCGGCAACTCCGCGGCGTTCGGCCAGCTGATGTCGCTCGCCGGCGCCGGCCTCTCGGGCGCCGCGAACTACCAACGCCTGATGGGCAACAACGCCGACGGCACCCGCAACCCGGGATATCCGGTGCTGCTCGATGTCACCAACCTCGTCGACTACATGCTCCTGAGCATCTTCATCGGCTCGGACGACTGGCCGAACCACAACTGGTGGGCCGCCCGGCGGCGCGACGCGGAGAGCACGGGGTTCAAGTTCTTCGTCTGGGACCAGGAGATCTCCATCAACTCGCTGGTGAAGCGCCACAGCTCGTGGGGACCGATCTACGCGGAGGCCGATGTCGCGGGCACGCCGACCTATGTCTACGCGCGCTGCCGGGCCAACGCCGAGTTCCGCCAGCTCTTCGCCGACCGCGTGCAGAAGCATCTCTTCGGCGATGGCGCGCTGGGTCTCCAGGCCGACCTCGCCCGCTGGACGACACGCAGCGCGGAGGTGGACCGGGCGGTGGTCGCCGAGAGCGCGCGATGGGGCGACCACCAACGTCCGACGCAACCGTTCCGGCGCGAGGTCGAATGGCTGAAGAACGACCGATGGATGCGCGAGACGTTCTTCCCCTCCAACCAGGTCGTCGCCCTCAAGCGATTCCGCGATGCCAAGCTCTTCCCGCTCCTCGACGCGCCGGCGCCCGGCCTGCCGGGCGGCTTGGTGGCCGCGGGCTCGATGCTGACGATCACCAATCCGAACGCGGTCGGCACCCTCTACTTCACGACCGACGGCTCGGATCCCCGACGGGTCGGCGGCGCGGTCGCGGCGTCCGCGGCCCCCTATCCGGCACCGGTCGTGGTCGATCATCGCATGCGTCTGCGCGCCCGGGTGAAGGACGGCGCGACGTGGAGCGCGCTGGTCGAGGCCGAGTACTTCGTGCCGCAGGACCACCGCGCGTTGCAGGTGAGCGAGCTGCATTACCATCCGCCGATCAAGGGTGACGGCGACGCGTCCGAGTTCATCGAGCTGCAGAACACCGGACCGGACCCGCTCGACCTCGGCGGGCTGACCTTCACGAGCGGGATCACCGCGACGTTGCCCGAAGGCAAGACACTCGCGCCGGGCGCCTTCCTCGTGCTTGCGCGCGACGCCGTGAACTATGAGCGGGCCTTCCCCGGTGCTCCGCTCGACGGCCTGTTCATCGGCAAGCTCGACCACGGCGGCGAGCGCCTGACGTTGGCGCATCCGCTTGGATACACCGTCTTCTCCTTCGCGTACGACGACCGGTCGCCGTGGCCGACGGCGGCGGACGGCATGGGATCTTCTTTGCAGCGGCGCTTCTTCTCGGTGGACGCCGGGGAGGCCGCTGCGTGGGTCGCCGCTCCGCCGACCCCGGGATCGAGGGTGGTTCCGGCCTTGGCCGACAGCGACGGAGACGGATTGCCCGATCTCTGGGAAGAAGCCCACGGCACGGACCGCACGATGCCCGACGCCGCGGTCGATCCCGACGGCGACGGACAGGACAACCTCGCTGAATATCAGGCCGGCACCGATCCGCAGGATCCGGCCAGTGTCCTGCGGATCGAAGTGGTCGGACCCGCGGCGGCAGACGGGACGGTGCGGTTCCGGTTCCTCGCGGTCGCGGGACGGACCTACCGCGTCCAGGTCCGCGACGCCGTCGCGGGCGCGGCGTGGACCGACTTGAGCGAGCCGTCGCCGACCGCCGAAAACGGACCGGTCACGTTCTCGGCGGGCGCGGCGGATGGGGCCCGTTTCTTCCGCGTCCTCACACCGGCGCGCTGAATCATCGCAACGCCTCATGCGCTGGGCTCGCCTGCGCGCCGCCGTCGTTCTTCGTGACAAGGCGACAAATTCTGTCGGCCCCGGGCGGCGTGTTTCGCACGATCTGATCCTGAGCCGCGCGAAAAGACCCGATCCCAGGCGACGCCTGCGTTGTCCTGGTCGTCGGTGACGCAGGTACCGCTTCGCTTCGGTCCTCCCGATCCGGACTTCGGCGATTTCTCGGAGGTCGCCCTCGCCGGCGAAAGCGCGGCGGATGTCTACGCCCGGATCAGCAAGGACCTGCTCTCGCCCGGACCTTCGCATCTCGCCCGCGTGTCCGCCCGATCGCGCCGGCTGATGCGCGACCTCGGCGTCACGTTCAACCTGTACCGCGACGAGCCGGCCCGTGAGGATATGTCGCCCTTCGACCCGTTCCCGCGCGCGCTGGACGCGGCGACCTGGGATCTCCAGTCCCGGGGCCTGGCCCAGCGCGTCCGGGTCTGGAACGAGTTCTTCCGCGACCTCTACGACTCACAGGAGGTGCTCCGGAACGACATCGTGCCGTTCGAGCGGGTCTACGACCACCCGCGCCATCAGCGGAACGCGTTCGGCCTGAAGGTGCCGGACGGCATCTTCGTGCATGTCGCCGCCTTCGATCTCGCCCGCGACGAGCAAGGCCGCTGGGTGATGGTCGAGGACTACGTGGGCAACACCACCGGGGTGACCTACGCCCTCAGCGCGCGAAACGTGCTCAGCCAGGCCGCGCCCGAGTTGCTGGAGACCGCCGACCTGTTGCCGGTCCAAACCTATCCGACGGAGCTGCTGGAGCACCTGCGGCGCTTCGCTCGCGGGACGCCGGAGCCCCGCGTCGTGCTGCTCCCGCCGGGCATCTTCAACTCCGCCTGATACGAGCACAGCTCGTCGGCGCGGCAGATGGACGTGCCGCCGATGAAGGCGATCTTCCAAGGCAGCAACGCGCAATCCCTCAGCGTGCAGGTCCGCGTCACGCGCAACGCCGACACGACCGCACCGCTCCCGTCCTCCTCCTCCGATGCCGATGGCGAGCGGCCTCCCTGATTGGACCTGTGGGACGGCCTCCACATCCCCGACCTTGAACCGGAGGCGTCCGGCCGCCCACCCTGACGCATGGACTTCTTCGTCACCGGCGGCGCCGGATTCATCGGGTCGCACGTCTGCGAGCGGTTGCTCCGCGACGGGCATCAGGTCACCGCTTTCGACGACCTGAACGCCTTCTACGCGCCCGCGTTGAAGCGTCGGAACCTCGCGGACATCGCGCGGACGGCCGACGCGGCGGGCACCCGCTTCGCCTTTGTCGAAGGCGATATCGCCGACCGCCCCTCGCTCGACGCGGCGCTGCGCGGCACGCGCTTCGACCAGGTGATCCACCTCGCGGCCCGCGCGGGCGTCCGCCCGAGCCTGCTCGAACCGGCGCTCTACCAACGCGTGAACGTCGAGGGCACGGTGAACGTGCTCGAGGCGGGGAAGGCCGCGGGTGTCCGGAAGTTCGTGCTCGCCAGCTCATCGTCGGTCTACGGCGTGAACGCCAAGGTGCCGTTCGCCGAGACGGACCCGATCTTCTCCGCCATCTCGCCCTACGCCGCCAGCAAGCTCGCCTGCGAGGCGCTCGGCCACGTGTATCACCACGTCCACGGGCTCGACGTCACGATGCTGCGCTTCTTCACCGTGTACGGACCGCGGCAACGTCCCGATCTCGCCATCCACAAATTCGCCTCGCTCATCACGTCCGGGATGCCGATCCCGGTCTTCGGTGACGGCTCGACGCGCCGCGACTACACCTACGTGGACGACATCGTGGACGGGGTGACGGCCTGCACGACGCACGATTTCGGGTACGAGGTCTTCAACCTGGGTGGATCCCAGACTGTCCGGCTCGACGAGCTCATCGGGTTGTTGGAATCGGCATTGGGCAAGAAGGCGGTCATCGACCGTCAGCCTCCCCAGCCGGGCGACGTGCCGGTGACCTTCGCCGATATATCGAAGGCCCGCGCGAAGCTCGGCTACCATCCCCATAAGAAGATCGTCGTCGGCATCCCGAAGTTCGTGGAGTGGTTCCGGGGCGAGTTCCGTTGAGCCGGGGCGGGCCTGCCGGCAGATCGATCAGCGTCCGGCAGCCCAGAGCGCGAGTCGGCGGAAGATCTCCGCGTTCTCTTGGCCGCGCAGCACCACCCCGCCGATGCCGATGTCGTGCAGGGCGTTGCCGGTGAGCCAACCGGCGTCGGTCGCCACCAACACGCGGCCCCGGCCCGGCGTCGCGGCGGCGAGCAGGATCCCGGGGTCGTTCCGCTTCGTGGTGGCGGTGGGCTGCGCGGGATCGTTCACGACCCACGCCTTCGGGCGCGCCTTGTGCCCGGTATCGATGAGCACCTCGTTGCCCGTGTAGTAGCCCCAGCGCGATCCGCCGATGGCGGGGGTCGCGGCCGGCACGGGGATGAGCTTGGCGTCGTGATAGCGGTTGGTGAACCGCAACCCGAAGCGGGTGAGCAGAAGGTTCACGTCGTTGATCTCGAGGTTGTGGCCTTCCTGGTTGCCGAGCACGACCAGTCCGCCGCCGCGCTCGACGAAGCGGGCCAGCGCATCGGCATCCGCCGCACCGACGTGGACGGGAGGCGGGTTGGTCCCGACCGCCTTCTCGTCCGGGTTGGAGACCAGGACGACATCGACACCGGCGAGCAGCGAGGCGGTGGGTCGCGCGTCGCTGACGCGGACCTCGAAGTCGCGGCGCAGCAGATCGAGCGCGTCCTTGTAGCTGCCGTCGGCCGGATAACGGTTCTCGCCCGGGGCTTGGAAGTGGAGGCAGTAGAGGAAGACCGGCTTGCGTGCGGAAGCCGGCGCTGCGTCGGCCCGAAGAGCGACGCAGCAAAGGGAGATGAGCGACAGGAGCCGACGGAGGATCATCGGCGGAGGTTACCGGGGTCATGGCCCGGAGGCTACTTCGCCTTCGGCTTCATCCGTGTCACCTTGTGGAACTTCCCCTGCGGGTCGTTGGGGGTCCATTCGCCGACCTGCTCGCCGTCCTCGAGGGTCCCGGAACGCATCTTCGTCCCGCTCTTCCGGAACCATTCCCAGTACCCCGTCGGCACGCCTCCGGCGATTTTGCCTTTCGCCCAGACGCTGCCGTCTTTGTGGTGCACGGTGTCCTGTGCTTTTGGCATATCAAGGCACCCTCTTGATCGGGTTTCACCGTGCGGTGACTTAGCCGAAGCAGGAGGATCGGCCATCCATCATCCCGAAACTGGCGTCGGGCCCTTGCCCGTGGGAGGCCGCTTCAGGCCGCGATCTCGCAGAATGCGGCTTCGCTTCGGGGACTTGGTATCGCGATTCCTTCCAACCGCATCCCGTCGAGGTGAAATCCGACGGCTTCGCGCATCTCACTCTCCACCTCCGGACGGGTCGCCCCGGTGGCGACGCAGCCTGGCAGGTCCGGTGAGTAGGCGGAGTAGTCGGTGGCGGTGGGTTCGATGATGACGAGGTATCGGCTCATTTGAGTCCTGACTGCTTGAGGATGCTGTGTTGGGTGCCGGGTGCAACGTCGTCGCCGGGTTTCCCTGGAACCGTGACCCATCCCCGTTTGATGGGGTGCTTGTACTGCCGGTGGCTGCCTCGGGTGCGGACCAGCCGACCTCTTGCGAGCGCCTCTTCGGCTATCGGTGAAATTTCATCAAGACGGTCTCCCGCTGCACGGTGGCCCTGGTGGGCCCGAAGCTGGGCAGCTTCCAGTTCGACTCGATGAGCTTCGCGGCCACCTCGTGGCAAGATGAGGCGGAAAGTCAGGGACACCATCCGGCCTCGATCCCGCGCGTGCGCGGACATCCGCTCGGCCTTGCGGAAAGGGTCGAGGTTGAAGCGCGATACGCCGCAGCCAAGGTGGCGGATGTTGGGTGGACGCGCTGCAGGCGAAGGTTCGAGGCGGTATTGGAAGGCGTCGTCCGACACAATCACAGACCTTCCCCGCGAGACGTCATGATGACTTTGGCCCTAAGTTTTCGGGAAAGTCATCGAACCGTTGCACGATTGCCGTTCAAGGGGCGATTTTTATCACACAAAAAAATTTTGCTTTTTCCAAAAAATGTGAGATTTTATTTTCTTATATAGTTGATAAAAAGTACTAAATGTAGGTGAGCAGTGAATCTCCATCTTGAACTCCGCCTAACAAAGCAAATTCCTGTCCATTTAAGCCAAAACACCTACCTATAACACAGCATGAATCTGCAAAACTCCGTGAGTAAATCGAGTCCCCCGGAAACCAGTGCCCCCCAGAATCTCGATCAACTCTTGGCGAAAAAGGCCTTCATTTGCGACATGGATGGCGTCATTTATCGCGGCAGCCAGATACTACCGGGCGTGCTCCAATTTGTGGAGTGGTTGAAGGCGAACAAAAACTTTTTGTTCCTTACGAACGATAGCACGAAAACGCCTCGCGAGATCAGCGAGAAACTCTATCGACTTGGTATCGAGGTTGCGCCAAAGCACATCTTCACATCTTCCATGGCAACGGCACGTTACTTGGCTAAACAGAAGCCCAGAGGCAGTGCCTACGTGATCGGGGAACCGGCCCTCATCGGCGAACTTTATGAGGTGGGATACTCGATGAATGATGTTAATCCAGACTATGTCGTCATGGGCCGCACACCCAATTATCGCTATCAAGTCATCGAGCACGCCTGCAAGCTCATCAGCAAGGGTGCGCACTTCATCGTGACCAACCCGGACCCATTCTACCCATTGGAGGGGCACATGGCCCCCAGTTCTGGCGCAATGGCCTCGGTGGTGGAGATCACCACCTCCCAAAAGGCCTACTACATCGGCAAACCCAATCCGCTGATGATGCGCTTGGCTTTGGACATGATCGGTGCAGAATCAAAGGACGCCGTGATGATCGGCGACCGCATGGACACGGACATTCTGGTCGGAATCGAGTCCCAGCTCGACACCGTCCTGGTCCTGAGCGGTGTCATGACGAGAGAAGCTATGCGTGGCTACGGATTCAAGCCCAACTACGTGCTTGATGGCGTGATCGATATCGCCAGAGCCGCCCATGTGGACACGTTCAGTGAGGGAACAATATCGGATACAACCGGCTCCTTTTCGACCTACCGGAAAGTGATGATCATGAAAACCACGGAGTACTTTGGCAATATGCCCGACGAGTTGCTGTCCAAAGTCGCTACGGGAATACACGAAGAACGATTCGAAACTGACGAAACAATCTTGGTAGAGGGACAGCCCAACGATAAGTTATATATTGTTTTCGAAGGCGCCGTGAGAATCATGCACAAGGGTCAACAAATTGCCATGCTGGAAAAAGGACAAGTTTTCGGCGACATGAGCATCATGAATCCCGAAGCAACGGCTTCGGCTTCCGTCGTGACAAACGGGACCACCGGTCTGCTCAGGCTCAATCGGAACGACTTCTTCAAGCTGCTCAAAGAAAACCCAGACATCGCGCAAAACATGCTCCGGATGCTTTCAAGGCGGCTGAGCGAGACGACCATAAAATTGTCGAACGCCCTCCGTTCAGCCTAAGCGACGATGGATTTTGTCGTTGTGGCCTGATCGGCCGCCGCCAGAAAATCCATAGCCTCCATTGTTTGCTGCAGAATGAGTCGACCACGGCTGTCTTCCAAAAACTCCACACTTTTTTAAAATGCAACCTGACGCAGTCAATCCCGTAAAATTGGTCAAGCTCGCTTACGGTGGGTCTGGCTATGATTTGGCCATAAATATCCCGGGGCTTGCCCCTGAGGTTTTCCTGCCAGCCAATCCAGACGCCCTTGCCGATGCGGAAGCGGCTTTCAAGGCCGCCGTTCGTGCCCCCCTCGGATGTCCCTCTCTACTTGAGGTCGCGAAACAGGCTCTAGCAGGCGTCAACGCCCAAGGGCGTGCCCCCAAAGTTGTCATCGCAGTGGCAGACCACACGCGACCAGTCCCAGATAACCTTCTCTTACCTTGGATTGCGGCCGAACTGGGACTTCCCGATGCCTGCGTGACGATCCTTATCGGCACTGGCACCCATCGGGGCTCCACGGCTGAGGAGCTCCAGCGGATGCTCGGCGAAGCCACCCACCGCTTCAATGTGGTCAACCACGATTGCCAAGATGCCAAGAACCTTGTCTTTGTCGGCATGTCGTCTTGCCAGGGAGAGTGCTGGATGAACCGGCTTTGGGTGGAAGCTGATTTGCGCATCACCACCGGTTTTATTGAGCCCCACTTTTACGCTGGGTTCTCTGGCGGCTCCAAAGCCTTGGTGCCTGGCATAGCTGGACTGCAAACCGTCCGGCACTTCCACCGCGCCGCGCTGATCGCTCATCCCCATGCGACTTGGGCGAGGATCTTCGATAATCCTCTTCAAGCCCTTACCCGCGAGATGGCCTCATTCGTGCCACCGCACTTCATCGTCAACGTCACCCTGAACCATTCGAAGAATATCACCGGCATCTTTGCCGGAGACATGACGGCAGCCCATGATGCTGGTTGTGCGGCGGCACTGCATGAAGCAACGGTCCAGGTTCCCCGTCTCTATCCTTTGGTCATCACCACAAACTCTGGATTCCCGCTGGACCAGAATTTCTACCAGACAGTCAAGGGTATCTCGGCTGCAACCCGCATCGTCGAGCCCGGTGGTGTGATCATGGCATTTAGCCGCTGCAACAACGGACTCCCCTTGGAGGGGGAGTTTGCAGAGATCCTTTCGGAACCCGGCAGCAACGAAGAGCTGTATTCAAAAATCCTTGCAACCCACGTCACCCGCCATGACCAGTGGCAGGTCCAGACCCTCCTGCAGTGCCTGGAACGGGCACGCATCGTCTTGTATTCTGAGTTGTCACCCGGGGATCGCATCCGCAGCCGCACAGAACACACCGAAGATCCCGTGGGCTTGATTCGGGAACTTATCGCCGCTCGGGGGGGCGGGCCTATGCCGACGGCCATCCTTCCAGAGGGTCCGCTTTCCATCGCGTGCCCTCCTGGTCAGCAGAACAATGCCTAGGCCGTCTGCGAACGTGGGACCGGACTGGCTTCCATTTCATCCAGCGATCCAAGCCACCTTGTTCCCGAAAACCGGGGCTCATAGTGGGGAAACACTGGTTTCCCTCCATGAAGTAAGCAACCTAACACTGAGATAGAACGAAAAACCGACCATGCGGACTCAAAAATATTCTATTGATGACTAATTTTTTACTTATAGGTGTGTGTTTATTGGCGGGAATTTTACTCCGACGTTCGGGGACGCTGCCGACCGACGCACACAAAGGCATCAACGCTTGGCTGATCTACTTGGCCATGCCAGCGGTCTCGTTCAAGTACCTCCCCTATGTCGTGTGGGGCCCTGAACAACTTGTCCCCGCCCTTGTACCGGTCCTTGTGTTCTTGGCGGGCCTTGCCTATGTTAAAATGTACTCATCCAGCCAGTCATTCGACCCAGCCACCATCGGCGGACTGATGCTGATAACCGCCTTGGGCAACACCGGGTTCATTGGTTTCCCTCTGGTGAACGCTTATTTCGGGCCACAGGCAATGAGCGCGGCCGTCATCTGCGATCAGGTGACGGTGATGTTGTTTTCGACCGTGGGAGCCGCGATCGCGGTGAAATCATCAGGTACAAAGGAACTGGAGCTATCGGATATCCTAAGGAAGGTGTCGCGTTTTCCACCGCTCATCGGCTGCGTATTGGCGCTCACGGTTCCAAGGGTGATCGATATTACTCTTGTCTCGCCTCTTTTTGATGCCATTGCAGCCACGACGGCCCCCTTGGCCATTTTCTCGATCGGTCTACAATTGCAATTCAATGGTTGGAACGAGCAGCGTGGGGTCGTCTTCAGTGTTCTGGCATATAAACTGTTTCTTGCACCTGCCGCGGTCCTCGCCACCCTTTTGGCTCTCCGCATCAAAGGCATCTCCGCCGAAGTGAGTGTCTTTCAAATGAGCATGCCTGCACTTCTTTCATCAGCCGTGGTCGCAAACCAATACAATCTCAATCCCATTCTCGTGAATAGAATCGTAGGTATCGGCATAGCTGTCGGACTTTTTTCCACCGGAATCTGGTATTTCGCTACCAGACTACTCATGTAGTGTCGCGCAAATCACCAGGGATATCGGTTGTTGTCTACAGGACAACGTCTTCGGCGAAGCCTAAAAGCAAATTCCTATCTATATTAATAAAAAGCGACGCCGCCGAGTATGACGACACGGCCTTGAGACAACACTGAAAGGTCTGCCTATAGACCGCTGTGAGACTTATGGGACCGATAACCTCCCACAACAATGACCCTTGGCAGATATCAAACATCAACGGTCCAAACTGTGCGGTTGGTCTTTTGAAAGATTAGATGATTCCGGAATGAAGTATAATGGTAACCGCCACGTGTAGGGCCCGTATGCACCGGCTGGCGTCAGGGTCATAGTGTGTGCGATCAGTGATTGAACCCACCCCAAAGCAACGAGCTGTGCTCGATCTCATCACCGGCCGCATGCAGCGGGGCCACCCGTGCCCCAGCCTGCGGGAGATCGCGGCGCACTTCGGCTTCGGCAATGCCTACGCGGCATCCTGTCACGTCGATGCGCTCGTGACCAAAGGGGCGCTGATCCGTGACCCCGGCAAGGCCCGCTCCTTGCGTCCCACGGCTGCGGTCCCACGGCATCGCACGGCGGAGATCCCCATCTTCGGCAGCATCCCCGCCGGGTTCGGCGAAGACCGGGAAGAGGAGGCGGAGGGCTGCATCGCGGTGGACTTGGACGCACTGCAACTGAAGCCCACGGCCCGGACGTTCGCTCTGCGGGTGAAGGGAGATTCGATGACCGGCAAAGGCATCCTCGACGGCGACTTGGTGCTTCTGGAGCACGGCGCGGAGACACGGCATGGGCAGGTCGTGGCCGCGCTCATCGACGGCAAGAGCACGCTGAAGACCTACGTGGTGAAGAACCGCCGTCCATTCCTACGCGCCGAGAATCCGAAGTTTCCTGACCTGGTGTCGGCCGACGAACTCATGGTGCAGGGCGTGTTCGTGGCGCTCATCCGCAAGGCCCGATGACCCCGTGCAGCGCGCCATCGTCCATCTCGATGCCGATACGTTCTACGCCTCGTGCGGATGATCTCGCGGACGTTCACACCGTGAACCATGTCTTATCGAAGGCCACCTTGCTGCTGTTCACCACCGCCTCGTTGGCCTTCACCGCGGTGACGGCGGCCTCGAAGCCTTCCTTGGCGCCGCAATCGGGCTTGGTGCCGTCGTTGATGTGCGCGACGAACTTCTCCAGCGCGTACTTCAGCGGCGAATCGGTGTCGCTCGCGGCCTCCGCCGGCTTTTTGCCCTGCGCGAGGATCTTGGTCGCGTTGGCCACCAGCGCGATGCCGGAGTCGGACAACATGTCGTCCTTGCGGGCATACACCTCCCAGCCGAGCAACGGCGCGTCTACTTCCTTGAACATCCAGCCCTTGTTGTCGCGGATGAGGATGGCGGCGTCGCTGCCGTGGAAGATCTGGTGCTCGCCCTCGAAACTGCACGCCAGCGTCGCGGTGTAGGACAGGCGCACGCCGCCCGGATACTCCACGATCGCCTGGATGGTGTCGGCGACCTCGCGGTCGTCTTGCCACTGCTGGATCCCGCCGAAGCCGGTCACCGACACCGGCAAGGCGCCGAGGTACCAGCTCATGGTGTCGATGGCGTGGATGCCGATCTCGCCGATGAGCCCGAGCGAGGTGTCCTTGTAGAGGCGCCAGTTGAGGGCCTTCTCGCGCTCGGGGTTGGGCGAAGCGCGTCGCCACGACTGCTTCTTGTTGTACTGCGCCTTGGCCGAGGCCGTCTTCCCGCAGGCGCCGGTGCGGAAGAACTTCAGCACGTGGTGGTGCTGCGGGTTCGCGCGGAACTGGTGCCCCACCTGGAAGATCTGCTTCGCCGGCAACGCCAGGCCGGCTTTCGCGATGGCGCGCGCGTCGTCGATGGTGTTCGCCATCGGGGCTTCGAGGTAGACGTGCTTGCCGGCCGCCATCGCGGCGAGCGCGAGGTCGCGGTGCTGGTGCGTGGGCGTGGCGATCACGACCGCTTGGACGTCCGGGTCGGCAAGCAGCGCCTGGGCGTCGTCGTAAGTCTTGGCCTTGGGCGCGGCCTCGGAAGCGCGCTTGATGGACGCCTTGTAGCGGTCGCACAAGGCGACGACGGGCGCGTTGGGCAGCTTGCCGAGTTGGGCGAGCACTTCGCGTCCCTGCGCGCCGAGGCCGATGACGCCGAACTTCACCGGCGGACCGACCGGCTTCTCCTTGTAGTTCGGATCCGCCTTCGGGACCGCCAACGTCCCGTCGGGGTTCTTCGGGGCGTCCTGCGCGGTGATGGGGACACCGCCGAGCGCGGCCATGAGCGCGGTGAAGGAACCGGCCTTGACGAAGTCGCGGCGGTTGAGGTCGGACGCCGGAGCGGGGGGATTCATGTGCGTGCCGGGATGTTAACGCCGCGGCCGGCGATGCCAAGCGGGGGTTTGGCGACGGGCACGGAAGCCGCTCTGCGGGCGGTAGAGAGAGGTGGCTCCGGGAAGGATCTCAATCGGAGAAGCGCTCCCTGCGATGAGCACGCCAACGCCAGACCGAACGGCCCGGGTCGCGGTCGTGATCCGGGCCTACAACCACGCTCGGTAGGTCGCCGAGGCGTTCGCCAGCGCGGCCCTCAGGACGACTGCGTGGCGGAGATCGTGGTGGTGGACGCCGGCTTCTCGGACGGGACGGCGGAGGTGGTCCGCGGCTACCGGTGGATGCAGTACGGCTGCCATCTGAGGGACGCCGGCGATCGTGCCGGGGCAGGTCGCGCGTTCCGCACGGCCTGGCCCCACTTCCCGCCGCGGCTCGGCAACCTGCGCGCCTGGATCCTGGGCCGTTGAGCCCGCCGCTCAGGACCGCAGCCAGCGGATCAGCTCGAGCAACCGCGGCGGCTGACCGGTGCGGAGGATCCCCATGCGGAAGATCTTCCCGGCGCCCCACAGCACTCCGGCGGTCGACACGACCATCAGCACCAAGGTCCCGACCACATCGCGCATCGGCGGGTCGGCCGTGACGCGGTTCATCATCACGAACGGCGTGTACGGCGGGAACCACGAGAGCGCCGTGGCCAGCGGACCGTTCGGATCCCGCGGGATGTAGGTCATCAGCATCAGCGGCACCATGAGGAACAGCACGATCACCCCCATGAAGCTCTGCGCCTCCTTGAGCGTGTTGCACGTGCTGCCCAAGGCCAGGATCAGCCCGCTGTAGAAGAGGAAGCCGAGGAGGAAGTAGAGCGCGAAGGCCGGCAGCAGCCAGGTCGTGCGGAGGAGGGTCGCGACGTCCCCGGGCAACTGCGCCATGCCGCCCGCGGCCGCCGCCTGCGCGGGCGAGATGCCCGAGGCCTTCCAGACCACGATGACCACCAGCGACCCGATCCACACCGTGAGCATGGTGAGCCCGATGGATGCGATGCCCAGCAGCTTGCCGACCATCAGCTCGCCCGGTGTCACCGAGGACAGCAGCACCTCGATGATGCGGTTGGAGCGCTCCTCGATCACGCTGGTGAGCAGGATCTGCGCGATGGCGAAGATGGCGATCCAGAGCAGGTACACGAACGCGCTCGGCAACCATTGCCGGATGCGGTCGGCCAGCCCGACGGTCTCCTCGCCCTCCGCTTTCTTCGGGTTGAGGCTGGTCATCGGCGCTCGGGTCCGCTCGATGGACTGGACCGTCGCCGGATCGAGGCCGCGCGCGGTGTAGCCGCGGCGGCGGAGCTCGGCGTTGATCGTGTCCTCGATGAGCTGCGGCAACGCGATGTCGGCGAGGTTCTCCGACCAGTACTGGATCCCGCGCCGGCCCTTCGTCCCGTCGCCCTGGGCCAGTTCCGCCAGGTCGGCCGGGATCAACACCGCGGCGAACAGCGGCGCCTCCTTGCCGTCGACCGATAGCTTCCGCTCGCCGCGCAGCCAAGGCCGGAGCCGTCGGGCCGCGTCGTCGGGCCGCGCATCGGCCGCGATGTCGTCGGGGAGCGGAGACTCCGCGAACCGGGGTGCCGGAGGCTTGAAGCCGGGGACCTTCAGCCAATCCGCGCCTTGGGCGGCGCGCCAGCGGGCCAGGTCGAGCTGCTTGTCGGTCGGGTCGATGAATCCGGCCAGCGTCTCTTGGCGGGCCGCACCGCGAGCGAAATCGCGCAGCGCCTCCTCCTGCCGGCGCGTCTCGTCCGCGGCGAGCTTCTCGCGCAACAACGGCGCGAAGCCGCCGCCGGCGTCCACCAGCACGAAGTGGCGTGTCGGCGTGCCCTGCTTCTCCAGGAAGATGGGCACCTGGATGCTCGCGGTGATGATGGCCGGGAAGAGCAGCAGCCCGAGCCAGAAGCCCTTGGTCTTGGCGTTCTCGGCGAACTCGCGCCAAGCGATGAGGAAGGCGGGTCTCATGGGAAGTGCGGTCGGAGGACGGGGGACGGCGTGGTCATCGCGATCCGGGAGCGCATCGGTGGAGGAGTGCGGGCAGCGAAACACACACCGGGTGCGATTGGAAGTGGCGGACCGTTTTTGCGGAGTCGCGCTCTGCTGATCGCCCACCTCCGATGCAGCGGAGTGCCATCTGCTCTTTGGAACAGATAAATCTGGAAAGCAGGAAAACAGGAACGGAACCGGCGAAGCTCGGGTTTTCCTGCTTTCCTGTTTTCCAGATCCTCTCTCCGCCCCGTATTTTTATCAGAGCACGCACAACTCTTTCCCGGCTGCCCTGTCCGCCACTTCTGATCGCACCCACGCGCCACGTATGACGGGCCAGGATGCGAGGGGTATCGCTTGGTGCGTGGATCCGGCGGCGGCGGGATCTCATCGGGACATCGATTCCTTCGCATCGGGTCCGACGAGTTTCACGAAGACGTCGTGCAGCGTGGGTTCGTCGAAGCGGAAGGTGCGCAGGCGGATGCCGTGGGTGAAGCAGGCCTGGAGGACCGCCTGTGCGTCGGCGCCGTGCCGGAGCTCCACCTCGCAGCCGCCGTCCGCCATCGGGAGCAGACCCGCGACCTCCGGCAATGATCCCAGCGGGCCGATATCGTCCGCCGTCTGGATGCGGACGCGGCGGGGAAGCGTCTCCCTCGCCTCCGCGGGCGTTCCGTCGAAGAGCTTCCTGCCCTTGGCGATGATGACCAGGCGGTCGCACAGACGCTCCGCGTGGGCCATCACGTGGGTCGAGAAGATCACGGTGCGTCCTCGTTTCCGGAGGTCGGTGATGATGTCCTCCATCACGGTCTGGTTCACCGGATCGAGACCGGAGAACGGTTCGTCGAGGATCACGAACTCGGGGTCGTGCGCGATGGCGGCGAGGACCTGGACCTTCTGGCCCATGCCCTTCGACAGCGCCTCGGTCCTGGCTTCGGCGAAATCCTTGAGGCCGTAGCGTTCGAGCAGCTCGAAGGCGCGGGCCTTGGCGGCACGATGGCCCATGCCCTTCAGCGTGGCGAAGTAGGCGATGATGGCCCACGCCTTCATCTTCTTGTAGAGGCCCTTCTCTTCCGGCAGGTAGCCGATGCGGCTGCGGACCGCGAGCGCGCTCGGCGATCCAAGCAACGTGATGGTGCCGCGGGTGGGCCGGATGATCTCGAGGATCATCCGTAGGCTGGTGGTCTTGCCGGCACCGTTCGGACCGAGGAACCCGTGCACGCAGCCGGCGGGGACGCTCAGGGAGAGATCGTCGACGGCGGTGAACGACCCGTACGTCTTGGTGACGTTCCGCAGCTCGAGGACGGGGGCGGTCATGCGCGGAGAGGCATACTCCCGCTGGAACCGGAATCAAAGCGCGAGGTGGCCGGCTTCTCCGTTCACCGGAGGTCCAGCGCCGCGATGGCGACCTTGGTGGCGAACATCCCCGCCGCGAGCAGCCCGGCCAGCCCGAAGTAGAGCACGGCCATCGTGGCGCGCTGTCCGCCCGTCACCTCGAAATAGCGCAGCTGCTCCGGTGACTTGCGGGAGCCGAAGAGCCAGAAGATCCGCGGCAGCGCGAAGAACAACACGATGAGCAGGATGAAGTTGTGCTCGAGGAAGGACCCGACCGAATCGCTGTCGCGGAACCGCCAGACCACCAGGGTCCCGAGCCCGCTGAAACCGACCAGCCACATCCAGGGCGAGATCGCGCTGACGATCCGGCCGCCGTCGAAGAACCCGACCGGCGTGAGGTTGAACAGGTTGAGCCAGTATCCGAAGTACGCCAGCACGAGCAGCAGGGGATGTCCGGTCGCCACATGGAGCGCGTGGCAGGCACCGGCCGCGACCGCGCCGAGCAGCGGACCGCCGATGGCGATGCGCGCCTCGGTCCAGGCGTTCCGAGGCAGCTCCTTCAGCATGATGAGCGCGCCGAAGAAGGGGATGAAGAACGGCGCGCTCACCCGGACCCCGCAGCGTTGCGCGGCGAGGACGTGCCCGATCTCGTGGACGAAGATGAGGAGCACGAACCCGACGGCGAACTTCCACCCGAACATCAGGGTGTAGACGCCGATCATCAGGAGCATGGACCCGCCGGTCTTCAGGACCAGCGGGATGAACTTCAGCACCGGCAGGAAGAACTTCAGCTTGCCCGCCAGCAGCGCGAGGAACGCGCCCAGGCCCCACCAGCTGCCCCGGCCGCGCCGAGGCGGCGGCGGTCCGGACGGCGCCATCGGTGGCGGTGGGTTCTCCATGGATGGCAGCGGACCGGGATCAGGCCGCCTTCTTGGCGGGGGCCTTGGTCTGCTCGATCAGCTCCCAGAACTTCGGGTTGTCCTGCAGCTTTCCGTCCTCCTCCTCGGCGAGGTTCGAGCGGAAGAGGAAATCCTTCAGCGTGTGCTTGCTCAGGATGCGATGGACCACGACGCCGAGCGGATGCCGCTCGAAATACACGCGGTATTCGCCGAGCCGGTAGCGCGTGAGCGTCCGGTTGTTCCGGCTGAGATGGCCGAACTGCGCGTCGTCCCTTTGCAGCTCGCGGGGCAATCCACGGAACTCGCCGAGCACATGCAGCTGAAGGTCCTTGGGCAGCTTCGCCAGCTCGGCGGCGCTGGTCGGGTTGAAGATGATCTGGAACGGCGGCACGCGAGGAAGCTGGCCGGTCCGGGCCGGGCGGGCAAGCGGGCTCGATGGCCCGATGGCTTGTCCCGCGGCAGCAGCGGCGTGGGTGCCGGCTGCTGGACGGATCGGATGGGCCTCTGCGCTTTTGTCGGTTGGACGGCAGCTTGTTTCCCGCGAACATCCCTGCCGTGAACGTTGCCGCGATCCCGCAGAAGACCACCGTCCAGTCCATCGCGCAGATGAAGGGCCGCGCCCAGGTCGCCGCCCTCACCGCCTACGATTTCCCCGGCGCGAAATTGCTCGACGAGGCCGGTGTCCCCTTCCTGCTCGTCGGCGATTCGCTCGGCATGGTCGCGCTCGGGCATCCCGACACCACGCATGTCACGATGGACGACATGCTCCACCACACGCGCGCCGTCGTCCGGGCCAAGCCGTCGGCGCTGGTCGGCACGGACCTCCCGTACCGCAGCTACGATTCTCCGCAGCAAGCCGTCGCCAACGCCCGGCGATTGGTGGAGGCGGGCGCCGAGTTCGTGAAGGCGGAAGGCGGCCGGGAGATCCTGCCCCAGGTGGAGGCCATCCTCGCCGCCGGCATCCCGTTCTGCGCGCACCTCGGCATGTTGCCGCAGCATGTGGTCGAGGAAGGCGGGAAGTACCGCATCAAAGGCCGCGACGACGCCGGCCGCGTGAAGCTGCTCGACGACGCGGCGGCCCTCGATGCGGCCGGCGCCTTCGCGTGCGTGCTGGAGCTGGTGACGCCGCCGGTCGCCAAGGAGATCACCGCGGCCTGCCCGCGGATGGTCACGATCGGCATCGGCAGCGGGCCGGATTGCGACGGGCAGATCCTGGTGACGTCCGACCTGACCGGGGCCTTCCCTTGGTTCACGCCGAAGTTCGCCACGCCCCGGGCGAGGACCGGCGAGGAGATCCGCCGCGCCGTCGGCGAGTGGATGGCTTCGGTCGGGTCGTGACGCCCGGCGCGGGCCCGGCACCCTTCACTCCGGGAGCCGGCCAGCGGACCAGAGCAATCCGCGGCTCACGTACTCGAGGAACACGGGATCGCTGAACATCTCGTCGGAATGGCCGTAGGTGGTGCCGAAGACGCGGGCTTTGCCGTAGCGGTTGATCCACGCGACCGGATAGGTCTTGCCGTCGACCTCGCTCACCGAGGTGGCGAGCGCCTGCGCGCCGGGCCACAGCTTCTCGATGATGTAGAGCTCGTCCTTCGGCGTCACCCAGTTGTCGGGCATCCCCTTCACGATGGCGTGGGCGGGCGAGACCTTCTTCACGGGATACCGGCTCATGTGGTCGTGGCGGCGGCTGGTGACGCCGAGGAACTCGCGCCAATCGTCCACGTCCGTCGCGCGGTAGGTGTGCATCGCGCAGTGGATCACCACGGCCGGCACGCCGGCGTGGTGCGCGGCGGTGATCTTGCGGATGTACCCGGGCGAACGGGTGTCGGCGAAGCATTCGTTGTGCACCACCACGTCGTAGCGCTTCGCCCAATCCGGATCGCCGTAGAGCGGGATCTCGGCGCGCGTGCCGGTGCCGCCCTCGTTGACGATCGTCCAATCGACGCGGGCGTGGTGCCCGACCGCGTTGGTGAGCTGCGCGCTCTGGAAGGCGTAGTTATGGCAGCAACCACCGGTGATCAGCAACGCGCGGATCGGCCGGGCCGGAGCAGACCCGGTCGTCGAGCAACCGGAGACGACGACAGCGAACAACGACAGCGCCAAGGCGACGAGAGCACGGGATGACATGCGCCGACGTTAGGAGCCGAGGCGCGCGCGGGTCAACGTTCCCGCCGAGAACGGGTGTGAACAGAAATGGCGGTCAGGTTGGCGGATGGAGCGCAGCCCGGCAGGGTGAGCGGTCTAGATGCCTGAAGACGGAACTCCCGACGACGCGGGAAGAATCCACGGACGGGCGGCAGCCCGTCCGTGACTTCTCCCCGGGTCGGCGGCATCGGCAGCACGCCGAAGCGAGCCGCGGCCACGGGCATATCCGGTTGCGGCCGTGGCCAAGGGCTTCGTGCGGCATGTCGCTGTGCGGCTCCTCTGGCAGCTCCTGGAGAAGGACAACGCGGCCAAGGTGGAATTCCGGCAGCAGGCGCCGATCCTTTCCGGGACCTCGACGAAGTTCAGGAGCGGACAAGTCATCGGTTTGTAGCCATCCACTACCCACCTCAGAAGCATTTTTCCGGAAGTGTCACCGGAAATCCTCGCCGCCTCGCTTTCAGGCAGGCCAAGCGCGAGCCGGAGCCGGAAATACCTTGGCCCGGTCGCCGTCAAACCTATCTTTCCGAGCATGGACTTATCGCGTTGGTGCGGCTTTGCGATCTCGCTTTGGGCCGGCGGTTCCGTGCTGGCCGCCGCGACCACCAACGCGCCTCCGGACGACGCGCCGTCGGTCGTGCCCGGGCATTCGCTGCACGGCGAGGCCTTCAACGAGGGACCGCGACAACCGGCCTATCTGATGACCGGCATGCCCGACGTCCGTTTCCCGGTCACCACGACCAACGAGCTGGCGCAGAAGTTCTTCACCCAAGGCGTCGGGCAGCTGCACGGGTTCTGGTATCTCGAGGCCGAACGTTCGTTCCGTCAGGCCGCGGTCCACGACACCAATTGCGCGATGGCCTATTGGGGCTCGGCGATGGCGACCATCGACAACGCCGGACGATCCGCCGGTTTCATCAAGGAGGCGGTCGAGCGCAAGGCATCGGTCAGCCATCGCGAGCAGCTCTGGATCGAGGCGCTGGCCGGGTTCCGGAAGGATCCCAAGAAGGACGAGAAGGAACGTCATCGCGACCTGACCCGCGCCTTGGAGAACCTCGTCTACGAGTTCCCGGACGACATCGAGGCCAAGGCGTTCCTCGCGGTCCATATCTGGCAAAGCGCGGGCAAAGGTCTGCCCATCTCCAGCGCGCAGGCGATCGAATCGCTGCTGAAGGAGGTCTTCGCCGCGCAGCCGATGCACCCGGCGCACCACTACCGCATCCATCTCTGGGACGGCGAGAACGACCCCACGGCCGTCCGCGCGCTCCCCTCGGCGGCGCGCGCCGGGCAGAGCGGTCCGGGCATCGCGCACCTGTGGCACATGCCCGGGCACACCTTCAACAAGCTCAAGCGCTACGAGGACATGGCGTGGCAGCAGGAGGCCAGCGTGCGGGTGGACAACGCGCAGATCATGCGCGACCGGCTGTTGCCCGACCAGATCCACAACTACGCCCACAACAGCGAATGGCTCGCGCAGACCCTCAACTACGTCGGGCGCGTCCGCGACGCCGTCGCGCTCACGCTCAACATGATCGAGATGCCCCGGCATCCGAAGCTGAACGCGCTCGACCTGAAAGAGGACGGGACGCCCTACGCCTCGGGCGGCAACACCGCGAGCCATGGACGCCGCCGCCTGATGGAGACGCTGCTCCGCTACGAGCTGTGGGACGATGCCATCGCGCTTGGGGCGAGTTTCTACCTCGAGCCGACCGCGATCGGCATCGAGCAGGCGCGGCGCGCCCGGTTGCTCGGCGTGGCCCGGTTCGCTCGGACCCACCTGGTCGAAGGTCGTGCCCAGATCGCCGCGCTGGAGGCCGCCGCCAAAGTGGTCCGGACCGCCCGTGCCGCATCGGTGGATGCCGCCGAGACCAAGGCCAGGACCGACAAGAAGAGCGACGAGGAGACCAAGAAGGCGATGACCGCCGCCTTGGACAGCCACGCCGAGGACCTCAAGCGCCTCGACGAATGGACCGCGGAACTGCGCGTCCTGGAATCGTTGGCCGACGGCAAGACCGACGGGCTCACCAACCAGGTCGCCGGGCTCAAGAGCGTCTCGAAGGAGCGGTTGTCGCTCCTCTGGCTTGCCCTGGGCCAGAACGACCCGGCGGAGAAGCTCGCCAAGGAAGCCGTCGAAGGCGGGACCAACCAGGTCCAGTTGCTCGCGAACCACGCCGATGTGCTCTGGCGGTGCGGCAAGACCAACGAGGCCAAGGAAGTGTTCGCCAAGCTACGGGAGCGTTCGGCATCCGTTGATCTGGACATGCCGGTGTTCCGACGCCTCGCACCGCTCGTCGCGGAGTCGAAGCTGCCGGACGATTGGCGTGTCGCGGCGGTGAAGCGGGACGACACGGGCGACCGTCCGGACCTGGCCACGCTCGGACCTGTCCGCTGGGCGCCGGTCGCCGCGCCGGACTTCACGTTGCCGACCGCGGATGGCAAGAACGTGTCGCTCCGCGACTACCGCGGCCGCCCCGTGCTCGTCGTGTTCTATCTCGGACACGGATGCCTGCATTGCCTCGAACAACTCAACGCGCTCGCCCCGGCGGTCGCGGATTTCAAGGCGGCCGGCGTCGAGTTGTTGGCGGTCAGCGCGGATTCGGTCGCGGCCTTGGGCAAGACCCAGGCCCAGGCGAAGGCCGCGGGCGGCTTCCCGTTCCCTTTGGTGGCCGACGCGCCCCGCGAGGTCTTCCGCCGCTATCGCGCCTATGACGGCTTCGAGGAGGTCCCGCTGCACGGGCTCTTCTTGGTCGACGGCGACGGGATGGTCCGCTGGCAGGACATCGGCCACGAACCGTTCAAGGAGGTGAAGTTCCTGGTCGCAGAAGCGAAGCGGCAGCTGTTCCAGATCGGCGACAAAGCGAAGCTGCCCAGACGCCTGACGGCTTCGGCCACGCCGTGATCGACGTCGTGGCCTGGAGGCGGTGGCCGTTCAGGGCTTGCCGTAGAGCTTCCGCAGCACGGGTCCGTTGTAGCTGCGGAGATAGCCGTCGGCGTCGCGGATCTTGAGCGATTGCTTCACGAGCTCGACGACGACGCCGGCGAACTCGCCGATCTCGACGTGCTGCCCGTAGGCGCACTTCGGGAAGTCCTCGCGGTCGATGAACTCGGTGATCGGCTTCACGGGTTGGCTGAAATCGGGTTCAGCGATGAACACCCGCGTCACGACCTCGGCCGGCGCTTGTTCCACGACCTCGGTGACCCGGGGTTGGCGGATCGGCTTGGGGCGCTCGTAGGACTCCGCGGTGGGCGGTGCGACCGGTTCGACGGGCGGGCGCTCGGTCGTGCCGTACAGCTTGCGCAAGGCCTGCGCGTTGAAGCTCTGGATCGGGCCTTCCGGCGGCTTCACCTTGAGCGATTGGTTCACGATCTGGACGACCACGCCGACGCGGCCCCCGATGTCCACGGTCTCGCCGAGCACGCAGCGCGGGAAATCTTCGCGGCCGACGAAGTCCCGGATGGACCGGGGCGATGGGGTGGTGTCGGTCGGGGTGACGTCCTGGGGGTCGGCCGCGGGCAGCGGCGTCTCAGAGGAATGATCGGGGCTGACAAGCGACGGATTCAGTCGGCCAATTTCGCCGCCTTCCAGCGACATAGCGAACGGAATCCTCCGGAGAATCGGCAACGGCGAAAGCGGGCTCCCGTGCTCGCCGGCGCGCCGGTCAATCCACGGTGTCCATCTGCGGGGCCTCGCTGCGGCTGCCGCAGGTGCGGGCCTGGTTCGCCGCGTTCGGCCGCAACATGCGCTTCTGCCGTTCCCGGTCGCCGGCGTTGCGGACCACGGGGATGGGCTTGCCGGTGTTGATGTCGAGGCCGGTCACGTACATCGCCGCGGAACCGGTCATCGGCAGCGGGATGAAATCCTGGACCTGCTGCAGGTTCCACTTCTCTTCCTTCAAGAACGTCTCGACGGCGCCCATCTCCTTCTCCGTGCAACCGGGGAAGCTGGAGATGAAGTACGGCACCAGATACTGCTCCTTGCCGGCTTCCTCGCTCAACTCGAAGAACTTCTCCATGAACGCCGGGAAATCACCCGCCGGCTTCCTCATGCGGCGCAACACGTCGGGATGCATGTGCTCCGGTGCGACCTTCATGTGGCCGGACACGTGGTTCTGGACCAGCTCCTTCATGTACTCCGGCGTGCGCAGCGCGACGTCCATGCGGATGCCGGATTGCACGAAGACGTGCTTCACGCCCGGCTGCGCCCGCGAGCCGCGGAGCAGGTCGATGCCGGCCTTCTCGTCGATGCTGAAGACCGGGCAGATGGTCGGCCAGAGACAGCTCGGACGATGGCACTTCTTGCACTCCTCGGCATGACCGTTCTTGGCGCCGTAGAGGTTGGCGGTCGGACCGCCGAGATCGGAAACCGTGCCCCGGAAGGTGTCGGATTCCGTGAGCTTGCGGATCTCCTTCATCACCGAGTCCACGCTGCGGCTGGAGAGGAACTTGCCCTGGTGGAAGCCCAATCCGCAGAAGGTGCAGCCGCCCGGGCAGCCACGCGACACGATGATCGAATCCTTGATGGTCGCGAAACCGGGCACCGGTTCGGTGTAGCTCGGATGCGACAGCCGCACGAAGGGCAGCTCGTAGAGCGCGTCGAGGTCCGGACCGTCCACCGGGAACGCCGGCGCTTCTTGGAGCAGCGCGCGGTTGCCGTGCATCTGCACGAGCCGCTTGCCGCTGTAGGGCGTCTGCTGGGCCTCCACGACCTTGGTCAGCCGCATCAGCTGCGACTTGTCCGCCTGGAGCTCCTCCCACGAAGGCAGTATGATGCAGTCGCTGAAGTCGGCCGCGGCCGTGGCCTTGCTGCCGAGGAACAACGCCGTGCCGCGGATGCCGCTGAAGTCTTTGTTCCCGGCCTGCAGGCGCTTGACGATCTCCCGCGCCGCGAGCTCACCCATGCCATACACCAGCACATCGGCCTTGGCGTCGGCCATGATCGAGGGCTTGAGCTTGTCCTCCCAGTAATCGTAGTGCGCCACGCGGCGCATCGAAGCCTCCATGCCGCCCAGCACCACCGGCACGCCGGGGAACGAGCGCCGGCTCATCTGGGTGTAGACCACCGCGGCGTGGTTGGGCCGTCTTCCCGGGACGCCCCCGGCGCTGTACACGTCGTCCTTCCGCTTGTGGCGGGCGGCGGTGTAGTTCGACAGCATGGAATCCAGGTTGCCCGCGGTGACGCCGACGAAGAGCCGCGGCGTGCCCATCCCCTGGATGGAATCGGTCTGGGTCCAATCCGGTTGGGCGATGATGCCCACGCGCAATCCGAGCGCCTCCAGAACCCGCCCGATCATCGCCGCACCGAACGACGGGTGGTCGACGTACGCGTCGCCGGTGATGATGAGCACGTCGAGCTCGTCCCAGCCGAGGGCGTCCATCTCGGCACGCGACATGGGGAGGAACGCGGACGGAGCCGGAGCCGGTCTGGGCTTCGGCTTCGCGGAGAACTTGATGGGGACGGCAGCCATGTACGGGGCGTAGGGAACCCCATCGCGGGCCGTTGCGCAAATGGAAGCGGACGAAAACGGTCTGGTTCGAGCATCTCGAAGGCTCCTCTCCAAGCTGGGCCGGCGACGCAATCCGCGTCGTCACTGAGGTTTGAGGTCGCGCTCGGATCCGTCACGACCCGCGTGGATTGTCACGGCGGTAATGCGGATGTGCGCGCGGAATACAAATTTTTCGTTTACACAGTACAGGAATGCCTTTAATTACAAAGGTAACACCTACCCAATCGTGAGTCCTGTTCCTCACCACTCCTCTTGGTCATGCAAACTTTCCAGCCGGAAAAAACCTGTCGATGGGCCTGCTCGGGATGCGGGAACCGCAGGATTCCAAGGCGTAGTCTCCACCGAGGGTCGGACCTCGCTGCGGCCCGAACCGCAATGAACCCGGATGGCAAGATTTCTTAGGGCTCCACAACGCAAGGCTGATCCAACAAAACCGATATAAAACACAACGAACCGTCGATCGTTCCAAAAGCGCACACCAAAAAATATATCCTCGCTCTGCTGTTGGCTTGTGCCGCTGCGAGCAGTCAATGCCACGGAATGGCCCCCGTCATCGTAGCTATCTGGACAACCGCTGCGGGATTAACGGCAAATCTAATTCTCAGAGTCTACGATCAAGCAGTGTTGGTAGAGGAGAGCGGGGTCGACTATAAATTGCATAGCTATGTCTTCGATCGCCTTGTCGAGTATCCACTTTCAGGGAAAAAGTATCAACATACATGGCGTGTGTCCGTTGACTCAAAAGGCAACCAAGCCTTTTTATACTATATGGTTGATAACGGGGTAATGGTGCCGGGCAGTGATTCAACTTCACAGTTTACTCTCGGCGGACAGAACGGTATGCCGATGACAAAGCGGGTTTACAAATGTGTAACCATAGAGCCGGACGCACGTTATACCGTAACTGAAAATTCAGCCATGGAATATATGATATCGCACACGGTGACGAAACGTGGAGGGCCCTACTATACGCCTCCGGTCAGCTACAATGTGGATTTTATATTTGGTGTCAACAAGCTTCCTGGAACATGTGGTGGCAAGACCCTGCCAGGGCTCTCCAAGACAAGCTCCCTCAGTGTCAATCGGAATGGTTATTCTATTTGGATTTATCCGCATGTCAACTATGATGCCATCTCTGGAAAAATGATTGTTAATTGAGCGTCTTCCTCCCATTTTGGAAATCCCATATGAAGTTAAGAATGTGGATAGCTGTGACCAGCGTGGTCGGGATAACAATCATGGTATTTCTCTTGGAGAAGCATCGGCCGATTGTCATGGAGACAAGTGATGCCGCAGGTTCTCCCCAGGACAGTGCCCCGGGACAACCTCGAAAAGAGGGCGGACACGTCATCGCCGCTTTGTCGGACCCATCGAGAACCGATCAGGCGGTGCCTGTCCGGATTTTCGCAGCAGGGACATTCGGCGCTACCAGCAACAGCGTCGTCGCGTTGTTAGCAAGGTATTCTCTGCCCTCGGACCCTGAGGTGATACAAAACTGCATCAATGCGGTGCGTGATGTGAATGAGCGGAACTTGTTCTGGAATCGCAGGATGAAGGAGCGGGGCGACGAGATGGATGATGTAAAAATTGATTGCGCTTTGTCAGAAGAGGAGCGTAAAGATAAAATGACGGGTCTTGGATACCGTATATCGGCGGACAAAATAGGGCTCGCTC
>Ga0209443_1000475_pt1 | contig 27159 bp, 38 predicted proteins | sample LauGreBMM110DCMD_2_FD_187571 | JGI IMG/M metagenome (GOLD analysis project Ga0209443, IMG submission 187571) | Freshwater lake microbial communities from Lake Michigan, USA - Su13.BD.MM110.DCMD (SPAdes) (version 2) | ecosystem: Environmental > Aquatic > Freshwater > Lake | place: Lake Michigan... | reverse complement strand
AATTCAAAAATCTTTTATGCCAGTGATGTTTGATCCTATAAGTATGGAATTAATGAAAGGCATTAAGAGATTATTTGATCCTAATAATATTTTAAATGCAGGTAAAATATTTGATTTAAAAAAATAAGCAAGGCATGCTATGATAAGATCCAATAAATTATTCAGTGCCCTTCTTACACTAAGCATTATAATTATCTGCCATTCAGCACAAGCACAAAATATTGTACAAACTAGTAAAATATTTAAAGAAGAAAAACCCATTTTATTTGGAGGGGGTTTATTACTAGGTGGAGGAAGTAACTCTTTTCAATTGGGTCTTAATCCTGAATTACTTAAAAGCTATAATAAATACATTGACGCAGGTGTTATTGCCAATATTTATTATTCTTCTTTTAGTATATCACAAGTTTCCAATGAAAAAATTAAAAACTTTCAATTAGGTGCAGGTGTATTTGCAAGAGTATGGCCTATTGAACAATTCTTCATTCAAATACAACCAGAATATAATAGAACTTGGACTGCTGCCAATAATTATAGTAATGGCGTAAGGGCTAGTACTAATTTTGGTGCCACAAGTATACTAGGCGGCATTGGGTACGGCAAACATAATGCAGATGGTATGTCTTATTTTTCTGTAATGATAGACTTATTAAACGCCGATCAATCTCCCTATAAAATTGGTCAAACCAGCGCACAACCTATTATTAGAGCAGGCGCGGGATTTGCTATTTTCAGAAAAAAGAAAAAATCGGATTAAAAAAAGTAGCTAATTAAGATAATAGAAACTTAAGATAGTAGAGGCTTAAGCGCTTCTACAGAAGTACAAACAATGATTCTATCTTTCCAATTATCATACATAAATCCATCTGTATCCATTTTATCTAAAAGATGAATAAGGGCATCATAGTATCCATCAATATTAAGTAAGAAAACTTTCATATTGTGTATTTTTAAATTATTCCAAGTGAGCATTTCAAATAATTCATCTAATGTTCCCATACCACCAGGAAGTACTAAGGCTGCATCGCCTTTTTCATAGAGTATTTTTTTTCGATCATGCATCGTCTGCGTAATAATTAGTTCCGTTAAACCAGTATGTTGCGCTTCCCATTCTAATAATAATTTGGGCATAATGCCTATTACTTTGCCTCCTTTTGCCAGACAACCATTCGCCACTGCGCCCATCAAGCCTTTATTTCCACCTCCATACACTAAGTCTATATTTTTTTGGGCCAATAAATTACCTAAAGAAGTGGCTTCATTTAAAAAACTTAGATTCGCCCCTGATTTTGAACCGCAGAAAACAGTGAGGGCCTTGATTTTCATAAAAACAATTTTTAAACTTGAATATGGAAGCAATTTAGTTAATTATTTCAAAGATTCTTATTACTTTGCCCACTCAAATCAAGACTATGAGCGCCTCGTTACTTTTTATATTTGTAATTATCTACTTTGCTATATTATTAGGGGTGGCTAAGATTGCTGGAAAGAATAGTAACAATATGTCTTTTTTTATAGGTAATAAAAATAGCAATTGGATGCTTGTGGCCTTTGGTATGATTGGCACTTCATTAAGTGGGGTTACCTTTGTAAGTGTACCAGGCGCCGTAGGTAAAGACGCCTTTCATTATTTACAAATTACCATTGGCTACCTTATTGGCTACCTCACTATTGCCTATGTTTTATTGCCCATTTATTATAAACTGAATCTTACATCAATTTATCATTATTTAGAACAAAGATTAGGTTTTACTGCCTATAAAACCGGGGCCTCCTTTTTTGTTTTATCCAGAACCCTAGGTGCCACCGCTAGGTTATATTTAGTGGTAAAAATATTACAAGTATTTATTTTAGATAGTTTGGGGGTACCTTTTTGGGCCACCACACTTGTTATTTTAATAATGATTTTATTATACACTTATGAAGGAGGTGTAAAAACCATTGTTTGGACAGATACCTTGCAAACATCTGGTATGTTAATGGGTTTAATTATTTGTAGTATTTATATTTTAAGCGATTTACATTTATCTGTAGCAGAAGGTTTACAGGCAATGCAATTAAAAGGTATTGCTACTGTTTTTAATACCGATGTGAATAGCAAATCTTTTTTCTTAAAACAAATTATTGGAGGCGCCTTTATTACCCTTACTATGACAGGCTTAGACCAAGAGATGATGCAAAAAAATATTTCAGTAAAAACTTTAAAAGATGCCCAAAAAAATATGGTCACTATTGGGTTCACGATGGTACTAGTCATTAGTTTGTTTTTATTTCTAGGTGGCTTATTAAATTTATACGCTGCACAAAATAATATTACTGCTACAGGAGATGACTTATTTCCAAGTATTGCGCTGTACCATATGCCTCCCTATATCTCTATTATTTTTATTTTAGCTTTAATATCGGCTTTATTTCCAAGTGCTGATGGAGCTATTACTGCCTTAACTTCTAGTGTCTGTATTGACTTATTAGGTATGCAAAGAAATACGCAGTGGGATGAAGCTAAAAAGAAAAAAATTAGACAAAGAGTGCATTTAGGTTTCGCCTTCTTATTTTTATTAATAGTATTGGTATTTAAATGGATTGATAATAAAAGTATTATTGATTTACTATTAAAAATTGCCTCCTATACCTATGGGCCTTTATTAGGTTTATTTGCTTTTGGCATACTTACTAAAAGAAAGCTGGTAGACAAATGGTCGTTTATGCCTTGCTTTCTAGCCCCCATTTTATGCTTGCTGCTTGATTATGCACAACCCTTTGTTTTTGGCAACTTTAGAATTGGCCAAGAGCTACTCATTATCAATGGTCTACTAACATTTATAGGTCTTTGGGTAATTTCAAGGCCAAATACAGAAAAAAATTAGACCTTTGCTGCATGGATTTTATAAACCCATTGGCGAACGACTATACCCAAGCATATTCAAATGCAACTCCTAGCTATTTAAAGAGCTTATTTGAGGATACTTTGGCGACCCATGAACATGGCCACTTGCAAAGTAGCTGGACCCAAGGAGGTTTCTTAAGCTTTATAAGCAAAATGTTGGCGCCCACCCATATTTTAGAGATTGGCAGCTTTACTGGTTTTAGCGCTTTATGTTTAGCCGAAGGCCTTACTGAAAAGGGCGAATTACATACCATTGAATTAAGAGCCGAAGATGCACAAAAAGCAAAAGCTGCTTTTGAAAAAAATCCCAGATCAAAACAATTGCATATGCATGTAGGAGATGCTAAAGAAATTATCCCCACCCTAGCTAAAAAATGGGACCTTATATTTATTGATGCAGACAAGACTAGTTATATCGATTACTATAATATAGTAGTTCCCCTATTAAACGATAAAGGAATAATTATTGTTGACAATGTTCTATTTCATGGAGAGGTATTGGAGGAGTCTATAAAAGGAAAAAGTGCTAAAGCCATACAGGCATTCAATGAGTATGTCTTTTCAGATCAAAATACCGAACAAGTGATGTTAACAATAAGAGATGGCTTAACTTTGATTAGAAAAAAATAATAGTATGAAAATAAGCAAGCTTGCTTTACTCTTCTTTTTAACCCTCCCCCTAACTACCCTAGCTCAAAAAACGGCTACCTTAATATATATTGACCAGTATAAAGATATTGCCATAAGTGAAATGAAGCGCACAGGCATACCTGCCTCTATTACTTTAGCTCAAGGTATTATTGAATCTAAAAGTGGTGAAAGTAATTTGGCTTTAAATTTTAAAAATCATTTTGGGATTAAATGTAAAACTGATTGGAAAGGAGAAACGACTTATCAAGACGACGATGCAAAGCAAGAATGTTTCAGGGTTTACCCTAATTCAAATGCTTCATATATTGACCATTCTAATTTTCTAAAAACCAGACCTAATTACGCTCCTTTATTTGAACTTGATCCGGTGGATGATTCTGCTTGGGCTTATGGACTAAAAAAAGCAGGTTACGCCACTGATACTGATTATCCTAAGAAACTACTTAAAGTCATTAACGATTTTGAACTTTCTCAATATAACTTTCCTGAACTTGCTTTTTTTGAAGATGACGATACCCCTACTCAAAAAATAGATACAAGTAAAAAGTTACAAAGCAGTATAACAATTGCACCCATTGTAAAAGTAAAAGATACTCCTACTCAACAAATAATTAATATAGCAGATACCATACAGCTTTCTAATGTAAAAGGAATAATAAAATCTGATAGTATAAAAATTACAGCGCCCTCTGCTATGAATGGAGTTGGTAGTATGCCTATTGAGCTTCCTAAAGAAAGTGTCCTTAAAATAGATACCACCATAAATAAAATAAAATTTAAAGATACAAGTGAAATAGTTATAAGTATAATAGATACTAGTAAAATTAATAAAAGTATAATAGATACAAGTACCCTAATAACCAAAACAGAAAATACTACTGTAAAATTTAAATACCCTAAAGGAAAATTCAAAGCCAATCAACTATTAGCTATTTACGCAACAGCTGGTCGTTCCTTTTTAGAATTAGCTACTACTTATAATATTGCCTTATACAAACTATATGGCTACAATGATTTAGAGGAAACAGACCTAGTTAGTAAGGACCAAATTTTATACTTAGTACCCAAAAGAAAAGAAATAAGTAAAAAACTACATTTAGTAGCAGCGGGTGAGAGTTTATATGATATAAGTCAAAACGAAGGCATACAATTAAATTACTTACAAGCCTATAATGCGGGTGTTACAGATAAAACGTTAGTAGCGGGTACTGCCCTTGTTTTATTTAAAACCAATGAAGCACCTAAAATAACTGCTAGCCCAATAAAAAATAGTAGCACCCCCAATTTTCTAAAGCGTAAAAAAAATAATTAATTATGAATAGCATTCAAGTATTAGATAAAGAATTTGTTCCCTACTTAGTTGAAAAAGAAATTCAAGAAAAAATTACTGCTTTAGCTGTTCAATTAAATAAAGACTATGCAGGTAAAAAACCTATTTTCTTATCAATACTCAATGGCTCCTTTTTATTTACCGCCGATTTATTTAAACAAATAACTATTGAAGCCGAGGTTTGCTTTATTAAACTGGCCTCCTACAAAGGCATGACTTCTTCAGGTAATGTTATTACTGCCATTGGCCTTGAAGCCAATGTGCGCGGCAGAGATATTATTATTTTAGAAGATATAATTGATACGGGTAAAACCTTACACCATTATTTACCACAACTACTTTCTAGTAGCCCTGCCTCTGTAAAAATTGCTGTATTATTAAATAAAAAAGAGGCCTTACAATTTCCTGTACAAATAGACTATACTTGTTTTGAGATACCTAATAAATTTGTAGTAGGCTATGGCCTTGATTACGACGGACTAGGTAGAAACTCAAAAGATATCTACCAATTAAAATAAAATTACTTGCTAGGCTTCGGTTGGAAATTAGGGCTTTGCTGCATTTTTTCTAAGATGGCTTTTTCCTCTGCACTTACATGCTGTGGGGTCCAAACATTTACATTAATGAGTTGATCTCCCTTCGCATATCCTTGTACTTCTGGAAAACCTTTTCCTTTTAACCTAAATACTTTTCCACTTTGCGTACCTGGTGGAATTTTAATTTTGGCTCTACCATCAATGGTAGGTACTTCTACACTTGTTCCAAATACCGCATCAGGTATGGTAATATATAAATCAAATGAAACATTTAATCCATCTCTATGCAAACTCTCATGCGCTTCTTCTTCAATCATAATAATTAAATCACCAGCACCTCCACCACGCTCACCCGCATTACCTTTTCCAGACATGCTTAACTGCATTCCATCTTGCACACCACCTGGAATATCAATAGATATAGTTTCTTCTCCATATACACGACCTTCCCCTTTACAAGGACTACATTTAGCTGTCACTGTATTCCCCTCTCCATTACAAGTAGGACAAGTATTCACTGTTTGCATTTGCCCTAAAAAAGTATTGGTGACTCTTTTTACTTGACCCGATCCATTACAAGTACCACAGGTTTGAACACTATTTTTATCTTTTGCACCATTACCACCACAAGTAGTACATAAAACATGTTTTTTTACTTTTACTTGCTTATTCGCACCATTCGCAATTTCTTCAAAATTCATCTTAAGTTTAATTCTTAAGTTGCTTCCTCTTTGTCCTCTGGATCTTGAAGACCTTGAACGACTTCCTCCTCCTCCAAAAAATCCACCAAACATATCTTCTCCAAATACATCTCCAAACTGACTAAATATATCATTCATGTCCATTCCACCACCGCTAAATCCTCCGCCGCCTGCACCTGGACTAAATGCAGCATGTCCAAATCGATCATACTTCGCTTTCTTATCTCCATCGCTTAAAACCTCGTAAGCAGAAGCTGCTTCTTTGAATTTTTCTTCTGCTGCTTTATCTCCCGGATTTCTATCTGGGTGAAATTGCATCGCTACTTTACGGTACGCTTTTTTAATTTCATCCGTTGAAGAAGATTTTGTGATACCCAATACCTCGTAATAATCTCTTTTTGACATAGTCGAATTTTATTTTCCTACCACTACTTTTGCAAAGCGGATAATTTTATCATTTAAAAAATAACCTTTAGTAATCTCATCCACTACTTTACCCTTTTTTTTGTTCTCCGTAACAGGAATTTCTGTAATGGCTTCGTGTAGTTCAACATTAAAATCCTTGTGTAAACTTTCCATTGCTGTTACTCCTTTTGATTGCAAAGTAGATCTCACTTTATTAAACACTAATTGAATACCTTCTTTTTGCACAGCAATATCATCGGCACTATTCAACTGTTTTTCTGCTCTATCGCAGTCGTCCATCACTTCTAACATGGAAACAATTACATCTTTTCCAGCTGTTTGAATGAGGTCCAATCTTTCCTTGGCAGTTCTTCTTCTAAAGTTTTCAAATTCTGCCATTAAACGCAGGTACTTATCCTTCTGATCTGCAAAATCGGCCTTTAATTGGTCTAGTTCGCTTAAAGGTGTTTGTTCTAGTTCAGGAGTAGTTTCGGCACTATTTTCGGCCTCATTTTGAGCATCAATGGCTTGATCTGTGGTTTCCATTTCTTTGTCTTCCATAGTTTTCATATTGTTACAAATATCTCCCAAAAATATTGCCAAATCAAGAAATAGAGCAAAATTGACAGAAATTGACCTAAAATAGGCACAAGTTGTCACTCATTTGGGCGCTATATTTGTGCCATGACAAAGGTGTATTTAAACAAGAAAATTAACCCCAGAATTGCCCAGGGCCACCCCTGGATTTACAATAATGAGGTGGACCGTATTGCCGGCCCCATTGAACCTGGAGATATTGTAGAAGTTTACTTCTTTGATGGCCAATTAGCAGGCAGGGGCTATATCAACCCCAATTCTCAAATTATTATAAGGCTACTAACAAGAAAAAGAGAAGAAATTGATGCTAATTTTTTTTATGAAAAAATAAAAACCGCTTGGGCCTATAGACAACAATTGGGTTATACCGAAAACTGTCGTTTGGTATTTGGAGAAGCTGATGGATTACCCGCATTAATTATTGATAAATTCAATGATTATTTTGTCTTGCAAACCTTATCCTTAGGTATTGATATTTGGAAGAAAGCTATTGTGGATGCAATTCAAAAAATATTTTCGCCTAAAGGAATTTATGAAAGAAATGATGTGCCCGTTAGAGAATTAGAAGGCCTTACGCAAGTAAAAGATTTTTTAACGGAACCCTTCCCTACAGAAATAATTATTAAGGAAAATGATCTACAATTTTATGTAAACATTGAAACAGGACAGAAAACAGGCTATTTTTTAGATCAACAAGATAATAGAAGGGCTATAAAAGAAATTGTAAAAGGTGCCGATGTATTAGGGGCCTTTACCTATACAGGTACTTTTGAAATACACGCTGCACATTATGGAGCAAAATCTGTTTTAGGTATTGATATTTCAGAATCGGCAGTAGCACAGGCGAATAAAAATGCAGCCTTAAATAAACTAGAACATATAGTTAAGTTTGAAGCCATGAATGCATTTGATGTATTAAAAAAATGGGGTAAAGAAGGCAGAAAATATGATGTGGTAATGTTAGACCCTCCTGCATTTACAAAAAGCAGAAATAATATTGATAAAGCCATTACAGGGTATAAGGAAATTAATTTAAGAGGGATGCAAATGCTTCGTAATGGAGGTTTCTTAGTAACATCAAGTTGCACCAACCTAGTGAGTCCTGAATTATTTTTAGAAACGATACAAATGGCTGCCTGGGATGCCAAGAAAAGAATTCGTCAGGTGACTTATCAGTCGCAGTCTAGTGACCATCCTATTATTTGGGGTATGGAAAATACGCACTACTTAAAGTTTTTGATTGTAGAGGTTTGCGATCGATAATTTTTACGATATAGATAGATTAAGATTTTATAAAAATTAATATGCAGCAAAAAGCCCCCCGAGTATCGGAGGGCTTTTAAAATCATTAGAGAGCGGAATGTTAATTTTATATTCTATAAAAATTAACATGCAGCGACGCTTCAGTTCAATTTATTCAAAGTGGTTTGAATAGCTTCAAAGTTTGGCAAGTCACCTGGTGTAGCACAAATTTCTTCATATTGAATAACACCTTCTTTGTCTACTACAAATGCTGCACGCTTGCTAACACCTTGCATTTCAAAAGCAGGGAATACATCATATTTAACGCCATAATCAGCAATAGCTGTTTTATTAAAATCGCTTAACAAAGAGAAATTTAATTTTTGCTCTTCTTTGAATTTACCTAAAGTAAATAAAGAGTCTACAGAGATACCTAAGACAACTGCATTGGCAGCGTTGTATGTTCCAATGTTATCTCTAATACTACATAATTCTGTAGTACAAACGCCTGTGAAAGCTAAAGGGAAAAATAATACGACTACATTTTTACCTTTATAATCTGCTAAGTTTACTGCTTTTTTCTCTGTATCAAAAAGTGTAAAGGCCGGTGCGGTTTTACCCATTAAATTGCTCATGATATATTGTATTTTTTTGTTTTAATTTTTACGACCCAAAAGTAAAATTCTTTAGTGAATTCTAGTTTAAAGCGAATGTTATTATATTATTTTTTTTCTCTTTTCGAAAGTTCATTGACTGAATCCATTAATTCCTTGAATTCAATGGGGTGCCTTTGTAAGTAATCGATGGTTTTATAAAATTCAACTCTATCTACCTTATTTAAATCAAAGATTTGCTGGTAAAATTGGACGTTTTTCTTGTCTGCTTTCCAAGTACTATCTACCACAGAAACCCTCGAATAATATTCATCTGCCTGCATTAACTGCCAAACCACTGTTTGCATGGTCTTCATATCAACGCGCTTATCCTTAGTTGCCTTTGTTTGACAGCCCAATAAAATGCAAGAAAGTATTACCCATTTTTTCATTCTAGCTTTTCTTTATACTTGTTAATATTGGCAATATCTAAGGAAGATAAAGTAGTAAGTAATTGTTTTCGAGTGGCTTTATCTGAATTATTAAAAATGCCCACAATTTCTGAAAATTTAGCCTGCATTAAAATGGGAATAAGCATTCCACTCACAGCCCCCTCATTCATCTCTTGCAAGTTAATTAAAGCATTTAAGATATTACTCTTAGCCAGTAATGGTTTTTCTATCATTTGATCAAGGCCCTCTCTGTAATAACTATAAATAACATCATGCACTTTATCGTTACCAGACTTGGTTAAGTTATCTATTAAGATATACCTATTTCTTTGCCCATCATAGCTTTTCCAACCACTTATACCACTACCCTCTGGTGCATTGTATACAATATTAAGGGCTTTATTAAAATAAGGCATACCGGCCTTTGGTGCAAAGGAATCATAATCTAGTCCTAAAATAATATAAATATAATAAGCAATGGTGGCGGTTAAGTTCGACGCTAAGGGGTCGGCACCTTGAATTCTATTTTCATTAAATTCAATAGGCTGAGAAAGCTGATATTTAAAAGTAAAATTAGCATCCTGCATATTTAATACAGAGCTGCTATAACTGGCATTATGAATGGGCCTATTGGAAACAATACTTAATTTGGCATCGTATACGCCTGGGCCTGCCTCAGATTCTATCGTAATATAAAAGCTGCAATCAATTTTCTCTTCGTTTGAATAGGCATCGTTGGACCATTTACGTTGATTGATGAAATCTTTTAATTGAATTTGTAATTGAGGGAATATTTTAGGGTCTACCTGATTGTCAACTTTATTAGATTGTATAGTAATAGAGGCGGCTAGTTCTTGCGCATCTAATAAATGCACAGCGCAACCAATCATGAAAATAGTAAATAATAATTTCTTATACATAGCCTAACTATTTAACTCTAAAATACAAAAACGTCCCGATACCTCAATAGTTCCGGGACGTTTTTAATTTTGTAGAAGCAAATACTAGCGGAATAAATCGCTTTCTTCATTTTTACGGTAATATATTTTGTCATCGATAAATTCAGCAGTAGCTAAAATAGCAGGATTAGGCATACGCTCATAAGCCTTAGAAATTTCGATTTGCTCTTTGTTCTCATGAATCTCTTCCAAGCTATCGGTGTGACTAGCAAACTCTTCTAATTTACTATGCAATTCTTCTCTTACAGATATGCTAATTTGATTGGCTCTCTTTGAAATAATGGAGATAGACTCATACAAATTACCAGTCTTCGCTTTTAAAGCTTTTAAACTTTTTGTTTCTACAACAGAAGGGGTGTTGGCACCCATATTTCTTCTTAGTTTACTCATTTTATTAAATTTAAATAATTGTCTGTTTGTTTCTTTATTTTTTTTGCTTCAACCAATAATGGGCTGTCGCTATAACGGTCTACAAAATCATTATACTCTGCAACCACTTTGTCAAATCTCTCTTTTTGCTTATCAATAAAACTATTTTCAGCAAATTGATAATAAGCTTTTAAAGTAAGCAGTTTATACTGATCTGCATTTTTTGAATCTGGGTAACCATCCGATAATAAACCATAAGAAATAGCCGCTGCTCTGAATAATGCAAGATCTGAATACAAGGTAGCTGTTTTATAATCTTTCAATTCTAGCTTAGCTCTTGAAGCATCAATGACTTCAGTGGCATCTTTCACTTTTGTACTAGTAGGATGTCCATCAATAAATTGTTGCATTAATTGAATGGTTCTAACGGTAGTGGTTTGGTCTAATTCTGCTTTTGGTGAACGCTTAAAATATGTATAAGCTCTTAAATAATCCACTTCTTCCGTTCTTGGACTATTTGGGAAATACTCTACAAAAGTTTTAAATAAATTTTCTGCATTCTCATAGTCCTTATCAAAGTAGTAGGAGTTCGCAAATTTTAAATATAATTCTTCGTATCGAGGTGTTCCTTTCACAAAAGGCATTACTGATTCAAAGAGCTGCTGTGCGTTAGAATACTTTTTTTGTAAAAAATAACTCTCTGCCATTTTTACCTTATAATCATTATCCTTATTCTTTAAAATTTTTTGGAATTTTGAAGTACAAGACGACAAGGCCAAAACAATACAAAAAGCAACAAATATTCTATTCATACAGGGATGCAAAATTAACTAATAATCCTCAATTTATGACTAAAATAGTCCAAATTGGGGGCTGTCGCGTTAAGATTATTATAAAAAAAGCCCCGAATAGCATCGCTAAACGGGGCTATATCAATTACTTAGACAAGATTAAGCGTCTTTACCAGCCGCTTTATCGTCATCCATTTTAGCTTTAATTTCAGCTAAAGCACCTAGGTCACCTAAAGTAGATTTCTCTACTTTTGCCTGGATAGTTTTAACTGCTTTTTTAGTCTTCTCAGTTTCCACTTTCGCTTCTTTCTTAGCTACTTCTTTCTCTTCAGTAATAGCTTGCTCCCAAATTCTTGCATGAGAAACAACAATACGCTTTTCATTGCGATCAAATTCGATCACCATGAACTTCGCTGTTTCTTCTGCTTGAACTTGTTTGCCATCTTCTTTCGCTAAGTGACGATTAGGTGCAAAACCTTCAAGACCATGCGGCAATTGTACAATCGCACCTTTTTCATCCTTACGGCTGATGGTACCATCATGAATAGATCCTATTGCAAAAGTTTGCTCTAATGCATTCCAAGGATCTTCTTCTAATTGCTTATGTCCTAATTGTAGTTTTCTGTTTTCTTTGTCGATGTTCAAGATTTTAATATCGATAGACTCTCCCACTTTTACATACTCAGAAGGGTGATTGAAACGCTTCAACCAACTTAAATCGCTGATGTGAATCATTCCACCAATGCCTGATTCTAATTCAATAAACACACCGTAAGGAGTGATATTTTTTACAAGCCCTTTGTGTTTGCTTTGTTCTGGGAATTTATTATCGATAGTGCTCCAAGGATCTTGAGACATTTGTTTAATACTCAAGCTCATCTTACGCGCATCTTTATCTAAGGTGACTACTTTTGCTTCATGCTCATCTCCTAATTTAAAGAATTCTTTTGCATTGATAGGTGTGTTCGCCCAAGTAATTTCAGATACATGTACAAGACCTTCAACACCTGGTTGAATTTCTAAGAAAGCACCGTAGTCTTCAATGTTTACTACTTTACCTTTTATAACACTACCTTCTAATAATACTTGTGGTAATACATCCCAAGGGTGTGGCGTTAATTGTTTTAAACCTAAGCTGATACGTTTTTTGTCATCATCAAAGTCTAATACAACTACTTGAATTTTTTGATCTAATTTAACCACCTCACTTGGGTGAGAGATTCTACCCCAAGAGATATCCGTGATATATAATAAACCATCTAATCCACCTAAGTCCATGAAGGCTCCGAAGTCAGTGATGTTTTTAACCACACCTTCTAATACTTGACCTTTCTCTAATTTACTCATGATCTCTGCACGTTGTGCTTCGATATCGCTTTCAATTAAGGCTTTATGTGATACAACGGCATTCTTAATAGTTTCGTTAATCTTCACTACTTTAAATTCCATTGTTTTTCCTACGAATTGATCATAATCAGTAACGGGCTTCACGTCGATTTGAGAACCTGGTAAGAAAGTTTCCATACCAAATACATCAACGATTAAACCACCTTTTGTTTTGCTTGTAACTAAACCAGTAACGACTTCACCAGTCTTATGTACTTCCATAATTCTTTCCCAAGCACGGTAAATACGCGCAGACTTACGGCTTAAGTGAAGATTACCATCGCGGTCTTCTTTTTCTACTACCATTACTTCTACTGTATCGCCAGTCTTCACACCATTCGTGTCACGGAATTCATTTAATGAAACTAAGCCATCACTTTTAAAACCAATGTTTACGACAACATCTGTTTTAGTTAAAGCAACTACTAATCCATTCATAATTTCTCCGTCAGAAATTTGTACGAAAGTGCCATCATACACTTTGTCATACTTTACTCTTTCAGCTTCTGCATAATGACTTACGTTACGTTTGTCAACGCTCCAGTCAAAATCGTCATGGGCTGTAATAATTTGTTCAGGTGCTTTTGGTATCGCAGTTGCTTCAACAGCTGTAGCGCCGTCGAATTCCTGTGCGTCTGCGTTTAGGTTTTTAATAAATAATTTCATATAAAATCCGGTGTTTTTGAACCGGACGGCAAAGGTAGGAAAAAACCAATAAAATAGCCCTAAAAAGGGCTAAAAAATGCAGATTTTAGAGCGCTAAAACCAGCTACCCCATGTGTTGGGCTGCAATCCAGCCAGAAGTCCAAGCATGTTGGAAATTAAAACCACCCGTAATGCCATCTACATCCATCATTTCTCCGGCAAAATGAAGCCCAGGTACTAGTTTACTTTCCATGGTACTAGGCTCTATTTCGGATAATTCTACTCCACCACAAGTAACAAACTCTTCTTTAAAAGTTGTTTTTCCTTTGATGGGTAAACTAGTTCTTACTAATTGTTGAATTAATATTTGTTGTTGAGCTGCTTTTAAATCGGCCCATTTAAGTGAATTACTAATAGCTGCTGCTTGTAAAAAATAATGCCATAACCTATTGGGTAAATTAAAAGGATTTTTAGAACCCATTTCTCTTTTACCAAATTCTAATCTGAAATTTATCCATTCCATTCTTAAACTTTGTTCAGTATAAGTAGGTACCCAATTAATAATAATATTTCCTTCATAATTCACTGCAGCCATTTCTCTTGCACACCATGCCGATAATTTAATGGCAGCAGGCCCACTTATACCCCAATGCGTAATTAATAAAGGGCCTTGTTCAATATGTTTATTGCCGGCCCACTGAATACTTGCATTGTCCACCGCAACGCCCATTAAGCTTGTAATTGATTTGTCGCTGGTATTAAAAGTAAATAAAGAAGGAACGGGTTCTATAATGGTATGTCCTAAACGCGTTAACCAATTAAAACTATTGGCTTTTAGCATGCCTCCTGTTGCCATACAAATAGCATCGGCATTTATTATTGTGTTATTGGCAAGTGTAATAATAAATGTAGTATTACTATTAGTATTAGTATTAATACTTTCATCCTTATTTTGCTTTTCCTTTACTATATCAACCACTTCATGATTGAGTAAAACTTGAATTTTATATTGATTTACTTTGTTAAGTAAGCATTCTATAATGGTCTCAGAATTATTAGTGGTGGGAAACATTCTACCATCTTTTTCAGTATGTAATGTCACACCGTTTTGAGCAAACCAGGAAATGGTATTTTTTGTTGCAAATTGATAAAAGGCTTTTTTTAAAAAACGAGCACCACGAGGATACTTTTTTAATAGTATTTCAATATCAGGACAGGCATGCGTTACATTGCAACGACCGCCCCCACTCACTTTAACTTTCGATAAAATTTTAGTTGATTTTTCTAGAATAGAAATATCCCAATTCGGATGTAACTCCGCAATTTGAATGGCAGAAAAAAATCCAGCTGCCCCACCCCCAATGACAACTATTTTTTTCTTTTCCATTCTATAGTTTTTATAAAAATCTACGCTTTTAAAATATTTTCAATAGACTAGCCCTAATACTTATTACTTAATAATAAGATGAGTTCAAATTACTATTTGCTTTTTCAGCAGCTTCAATGATAGAAAAATCAGATAAGATAAGCGCTTCTTTATTCTTTACACAAACATCGTGCTCAAAATGCACAGATACTTTACCGTCCTGTGTTCTCACTGTCCAACCATCTTCTTCTGTAAATACTTTATGCGTGCCTAAATTAATCATTGGCTCAATGGCGAGTACCAAGTTTTCTTTCATTTTAAGTCCTGTTCCTCTTTTACCATAATTAGGCACTTGAGGATCTTCGTGTAAACTCTTGCCTAGTCCATGTCCCACTAATTCTCTTACTACACCATAGCCATGTAATTTTTCAGTATGCTCTTGAATAGCAAAACCAATATCTCCAACTCTATTATTCACAATGGCTTTCTCAATACCTTTGTACAAAGACTCCTTGGTCACTTTCACTAATTGCAATAATTCAGGGGCTACTTCTCCAATGATAAAAGTATAGGCATGGTCTCCATGCCAGCCATTTAATACAACCCCTAAATCGATGGAAACAATATCTCCTTCTTTTAAAGGTATTTTATTGGGAAAGCCATGCACCACGACATCATTGACAGAGGCGCAAATATTGTGCGGATAACCATTGTAATTATAAAAAGAAAGAGTACCCTTCTGGTCTTTTACAAATTGCATACAAAACCTATCAATGTCTAAAGTAGTCATACCCGGCTTTAACTGGGTGGCCACTTGGGACAAGGTCTTGCTTACCAATAAGGCAGCCTCCTTCATTAATGCAACTTGCTGTTCAGTTTTTGTATAAACCATAATTCCCTTTATCTTATAAAAAAAACAAACCTGTCGTTTAAAAGACAGGTTCGCAAATATAAATATTTTAACTAGTACCTTTTAAACTATATAGGTGAATTCGTAATAGGCGATCTTCCTTGAATACGTCCGGTATTCATTAACCCGTCGTATTGACGCATTAATAAATGAGTTTCTATTTGTTGTAATGTATCTAAGACAACGCCTACCATAATTAATAATGAAGTTCCTCCAAAGAAAGTACTGAAACCTTGTGTCACACCTAATTTTTGTGCAAAGCCAGGTAAGATACCTACTAGTGCTAATAAGATGGCGCCAGGTAAAGTAATTTTATCCATCACTGATCCAATATAGTCTGTAGTAGGTTGACCTGGTTTAACACCTGGCACAAAACCATTATTACGTTTAAGGTCTTCAGAAATTTGTTTTGGATTAAAGATTAACGCAGTATATAAGAAGGTAAATCCAATAACCATAATAGAATAGATTAACATATACCATACATTACTATGGTCGTTGAATATTCTTACAATGCCCTGCGCAGAATCGATATTGGTAAATGAAACCAAGGTAGGTAAGAACATAATAGCTTGCGCAAATATGATTGGCATTACACCAGCACTATTTACTTTAACAGGTAAAAACTGACGTGCACCACCCACTTGAGAACCACCAATAATTTGCTTCGCATAGGTAACAGGTATTTTACGTACACCTTGTACTAGTAAAATTAAACCCATGACAACAGTTACTAAAATAGCAATCTCAATTAAAAATATTAATAAACCACCACCGCCTTTTTGGCTTTTAGAACTAAATTCTAAAATAAGTGATTGTGGTAAACGCGCTAAGATACCCACCATGATAATAATAGAAGTACCATTACCTAAACCTTTATCTTGAATTTTTTCACCTAACCACATTACAAATAAGGTACCTGCAGTTAAAGTAATAACAGTTGATAACCAGAAATAAGGTTTGAAGGCAGGAATAAGTGCATCTGCATATCCTGGACTATTTAAATAAGCAACATAAGCGCCCGCTTGGAAAGCAGTAACGATTACTGTTAAATAACGCGTCCATTGATTAATTTTATTACGACCGCTCTCTCCTTCCTTTTGAACTTTTTGCAATTGAGGAACCAAGATGGTCATTAACTGCATAAAGATAGAAGCAGAAATATAAGGCATGATACCTAATGCTAAAACAGATGCTTGCGAAAACGCACCACCTGCAAACATGTCAAAAATACCCAGTAAGCCATTGTTTGTACCTGATTTTTGAGCAGCTTCAATAGCCAAAGGATCAATGCCTGGCAAAGTAATTTGCGCACCAATACGGTAGGTTAATACTAAAGCTAAAGTGACAAGAATTTTACCTCTTAAGTCAGTGATAGTCCAGATATTTTTTAAAGTATCAAATAATTTTTTCATCAGTGTTTAATTATTGTCCAAAAAGCACTTTTTAAATTTAAAAAACGCCCATTAGCAGGTCTCGAATATACATTAATATTAGATAATTTCAATGGTTCCGCCTGCTGCAACAATGGCTTCTTGTGCCTTCTTGCTAGCTGCGTTTACTCTAAAATTGATCTTTGTTTTCAATTCACCGTTCGCTAACAACTTTACCAAGTCGGTACGTGCTATCAAACTATTCATGTATAAGTTTTCTGGAGTAATTTCTTTGAAACCGTATTTCTCAATTAACTGGTCTAATTGACCTAGATTAAATACGACGTATTCTATTCTATTGATGTTCTTGAATCCACGCTTTGGAACTCTACGTTGGATTGGCATTTGACCACCTTCGTGTGCCATTTTGCTCTTGTAACCTGCACGGCTTTGACCGCCTTTGTTACCTTTTGTAGAAGTACCACCTTTACCAGATGCTTCTCCTCTACCAATTCTAATTGCTTTGTGAACCGAACCTTCTGCAGGTTTTAAATTGTGTAATTTCATTTTTTTGATTTTTACTTTCGGGGTATCTCCCCTCGCTTATTTATAAATATTGAAGAAAAATAGCTTATGCTATTTCTTCCACTTTTACTAAGTGTAAAACTTTGTTAACCATTCCTAAAATTTGAGGAGTAGCCTCCACTTCTTTAGAAGCGTTCATTTTTTTTAAACCCAACGCAATTAAAGTTTGTTTTTGACGCTCTGATCTGTCAATACCACTTTTCACTTGAGTAATTTTTATTTTTTTCATCGTTGAATTATTTATAATCGTATTAAGAATTTGCTATTGTTAAGCTTATCCGTTGAATACTTTTGATAATTTGATATTTCTTGTTTTAGCTACTTGAATAGGTTCGCGTAATAAACCTAAAGCCTTGATTGTTGCTTTCACCACATTATGTGGATTAGCAGAACCTAAGCTTTTTGCTAATACGTCAGTGATACCAGCGCTCTCTAATACAGCACGCATGCTACCACCCGCAATTACACCCGCTCCGTGTGCAGCTGGCTTTATTAATACTTTAGCAGCACCATCTTTAGCTAATTGATCGTGTGGAATAGTTCCGTGCATGATTGGCACTTTCACTAAGTTCTTTTTTGCATCTTCAATACCTTTTGTAATAGCTTCTTGAACTTCTTTGGCTTTTCCTAGACCTTGACCTACAACGCCATTTTCGTTACCTACTACTACTAAAGCTGAGAAGCTAAAAGTACGTCCACCCTTTGTTGTTTTAACTACACGGTTTATAGAAACTACTTTTTCTTTTAGTTCTACATCACCAGCTGCTTTAACTTTACTTACATTTACTTTAGACATGATTTTCTATTAGTATTTTTTATCGAATTAAAATTGTAACCCACCTTCTCTTGCACCTTCAGCAACTGCCTTAATTCTACCGTGGTACAAATTACCACCTCTGTCGAATACACATGTTGTGATTGAAAGCGCTGCTGCTTTTTTAGCAACTGCTTGACCAGCTAATTTAGCTTTCTCAATTTTTACTACTTTTTGAGCTGCAATATCTGCTTCTCTAGAAGAAGAGGAGGCTAATGTTACGCCATTTACATCATCAATTAATTGACAATAAATATCGGCGTTACTTCTAAATACAGATAAACGAGGTCTCGCAGCAGTACCTATTACTTTTTTGCGAATTCTATATCTGATTTTCTGTCTTTGAGCTAATTTACTCATATTATTTATTTTTTATTCGAGCGATGCTGCCGCCCTTTTATTTTTTAATTTTTATTTACCTGCTGCTTTACCTGCTTTTCTTCTTACCACCTCATCAGAATAACGAACCCCTTTTCCTTTGTATGGTTCTGGTTTACGTAAACCACGAATCTTAGCAGCTACTTGTCCAATTAATTGTTTGTCGCTACCTTCTAAAAAGATTTTAGGATTTTGTCCTTTCTCTGTAGTAGTAGTTACTTTTAATTCTTTAGGTACTTCAAAAATGATATTATGAGAATATCCTAAAGCAAGGTCTAATATATTACCAGCGTTGGTGGCTTTAAAACCCACACCCACTAATTCTAAGTCTTTTTTATAACCATCCGTTACACCTTTCACCAAGTTGCTAAGTAAAGAACGGTATAAACCGTGCATAGCTCTGTGACGAATTTGTTCTGTTGGACGCTTAACAATCAATTCGGTTTCAGTGATTTCAATAACGATATCACGATCAATTTCTTGTGTTAGAGTTCCTTTAGGTCCTTTTACAGTTACTATTGCACCCTCTACAGAAATGGTTACCCCTTTTGGGATACTTACCGGCTTTTTTCCAATTCTAGACATAGTCGTTTTTTTATTTTGTTTGATACTTGGTTGCTTTCAGCCCCGACTAAAGGCTTAAGTACAAATCAAGTAATTAATTTATTACTCTAATACAATTATACAATACTATTATTATGCAGCTCCTTAAGAGATAGCACATAATACCTCACCCCCTACATTATTCGCTTTCGCTTGCTTATCTGTTAATACTCCTTTTGAAGTACTTAAGATAGCAATACCTAAACCATTACTTACTCTTTTAATTTCAGCTGGCTTTGCGTATTGACGCAAACCTGGACGACTAATACGATCTAAAGAACGAATCGCTGGTTGCTTTGTTGACGGATCGTACTTCAAGGCAATTTTAATTAACCCTTGTTTACTATCATCTTCGAATTTGTATTTCAAGATATATCCTTGATCATACAAAATTTCAGTGATGCGCTTTTTTAAGTTGGAAGCAGGAATTTCAACGATACGGTGTTGCGCCATTTGGGCGTTACGTATTCTTGTTAAGTAGTCTGCTATTGGATCTGTTACCATATTACTATTTTAAATCAGTTCTAAATTTTGTTTATTAAATTACCAGCTTGCTTTTTTAACACCTGGAATTAAACCATTCAAAGCCATATCGCGGAATACAATCCTTGATACACCGAAGTAACGGATATACCCTTTAGGACGACCCGTTAATTGACAACGATTTTTTAAACGAACCGGTGATGCATTTTTAGGTAGTTTATCTAAACCTGCATAGTCACCAGCAGCTTTTAAAGCAGCGCGCTTTTCAGCAAATTTTTTAACCGTTGCTTCACGCTTCTTTTGTCTGGCCTTGATAGATACTTTTGCCATAATTCTTTTTTAACTTGTTATTTTAGTTATTGTCTTTTTTACTATTCTTGAAGGGCATACCTAATTCTTTTAATAATTCGTAGGCTTCTTCGTTAGATCCTGCAGATGTCACAAAAGTGATATCCAAACCAGTGATCTTGTTTACTTTATCGATATCAATTTCAGGGAAAATGATTTGCTCAGTAACACCTAAAGTATAGTTGCCACGACCATCGAATGCTTTATCGCTAATTCCTTTGAAGTCACGTACACGAGGTAGTGCTACAGAAACTAAACGATCTAAGAATTCATACATTTTCACTCCTCTTAAAGTTACGCGAGCGCCGATGGGCATTCCCTTACGTAATTTAAAGTTAGAGATATCTTTTTTTGACATTGTTGGAACAGCTTTCTGACCAGTAATCATTGTTAATTCGTCTAATGCGATATCAACTAATTTCTTGTCATTTACTGCGCCATTTACACCACGGTTGATGCAAATTTTTTCCAACTTAGGAGTTTGCATTACAGACTTGTAACCAAACTTTTTTGATAAAGCAGGTATCACTTCTTTAGTGTACTTGTCTGCCAATCTTGGAGTATATTTTACTGTGCTCATTATTTAATTACCTCCCCTGATTTTTTTGAAGTTCTTACTAATTTTCCGTCAACTCTTGTACGCTTCACCTTGGTAGCCGCTGTGCTTTTTGCATCCCATAACATTACATTACTAATGCTAATAGAAGCTTCTACTTTAATGATACCGCCTTTTGTGTTAGATGCAGATGGCTTTGTGTGTTTTGTTGCCATAGCAACTCCTTCCACAATAACGCGACCTTTATCTACGATTACTTCCAACACGATGCGAGGCTTTTTCAAGTCCTTGTCATCACCAGCAATCACTACTACAGTGTCGCCTTTCTTGATGTTGAATTTGGGTTTGAATCTGTTAATCATAATTATTTATAATTTATAACACTTCTGGTGCTAATGAAACAATTTTCATGTATCCTTTATCACGCAATTCACGTGCCACTGGCCCAAAAATACGGGTACCTCTTGGCTCGTCTGAAGTGTTTAATAATACAACTGCATTGTCATCAAAACGGATGTAAGATCCGTCCTTACGACGTAATTTGTTTTTTGTACGTACAATAACCGCTTTAGATACGGTACCTTTTTTGATACCGCCTGCAGGGATTGCATCTTTTACAGTAACAACAATTTTGTCACCGATTTTTGCATAGTCTTGCCCACTATTTCCTAGCACTTTGATACAAAGTACTTCTTTGGCGCCACTATTATCAGCTACATTGAGCCTACTTTCTTGCTGAATCATTTTTTTTAGCTTTAAGCTTTTTTCCTTCCTTTTTCAAGGTTGGGTGAATACTGTTTATTTCCTTTTTGGATTAGTTTATTTAGCTTTTTCAACTACTTCTACTAATCTCCAACGTTTTGTCTTACTTAATGGACGTGTCTCCATAATTTTTACAACGTCACCAATTGTACACTCTTGTTTTTCATCGTGCGCATGGAACTTAGTTGTTTTTTTCACGAACTTTCCATAGATCGGGTGTTTTACTTTTCTTTCCACTGCTACTGTAATGGTTTTATCCATCTTGTCGCTAGTGACAACACCAATTCTCGTTTTACGTAAATTTCTTTCTACCATTGTTATTAATTTTTGGTTAGCTTATCTGCTTTTTTTAATTAGATACCTAACTCTTTTTTCTTTAATTCCGTTTTCAAACGGGCAATATCTTTACGAAGTCCGCGGATACTCATTGGATTCTCTAAAGGAGAAATAGCATGAGCGAACTCTAGTTTCTTAAGTCTTAATTGATCTTCATCGATACGCGCTTTAAGGTCGGTAACGGTTATATCTTTTAAACCTTTATTAAATTCATATTTTTTGTCTGCCATAGCGAATACTTTATTATATTATAAATCTCTTCTTGTAACGAATTTAGTTCTGATAGGTAATTTTTGAGCCGCTAAACCCATTGCTTCTTTAGCTACTTCTGGAGTAACACCATCTATTTCAAAGATGATACGTCCTGGTTCTACTACTGCTGCCCAGAATTCAGGGTTACCCTTACCTTTACCCATTCTCACCTCTGCAGGCTTACGCGTAATTATCTTATCTGGGAAAACACGAATCCATACATTTCCTTCTCTTTTCATTGCACGTGTCATGGCTTGACGCGCAGACTCTAATTGTCTGTTCGTTAACCAAATAGGATCTAATGATTTCAATGCGAAAGAACCAAATGCAATAGAAGCTCCGCGCTTCGCGATTTCGCGAATACGTCCTTTCTGTTGTTTTCTATGTTTACTTCTTTTTGGCTGTAACATATTGTTATTGTTATTCTCTTTTTATAATTTAATTATCTTTTTCTTCCTCCACCACCGCCACCACCTGGACGACGATCATTTCCACGATCAAACCCACCGCGATCGTCACGACGATCTCCACCTGGACGATCTGCTCTTTCACCACCTTCTTTACCGCCGATGAAATTTGGATTCAATTCGCGTTTTCCTAAAACCTCCCCTTTACAAATCCATACTTTGATACCAATTTTACCATACACTGTTAGCGCAAATAAGCTAGCATAGTCGATATCCATTCTGAAAGTATGTAAAGGCACTCTACCTTGCTTGATCTCTTCAGAACGAGCGATCTCTGCTCCTCCGATACGACCACCTACTTTTACTTTGATTCCTTCTGCACCCATTCTTAAAGTAGAAGCGATAGCCATTTTAATAGCACGCTTGTAGTTAATACGATTTTCAATTTGACGCGCAATTGTTTCACCAACAATTGTTGCATCTAATTCTGGACGACGAATTTCTAAGATGTTGATTTGAACATCATCTTTAGCTGTTAACTTTTTCAACTCCTCTTTAATACGATCAACCTCTCCACCACCTTTACCGATGATGATACCTGGTTTTGAGGTATGAATAGTGATAATCAACTTACCTAAAGTACGCTCGATGACAATACGTGCGATGCCGCCTTTGCTAATACGCGCATTTAAATAAGTACGGATTTTTTGGTCCTCAATTAACTTGGTAGCGTAATCTTTTTTATTGCCGTACCAGTTGCTTTCCCATCCGCGGATGATGCCTAGTCTGTTTCCAATTGGATTTGCTTTCTGACCCATAGTAATGGTTTAGAATATTTAGTTTTTTAAATCTGATTTCGTATCTACAATCATAGTAACGTGGTTACTACGCTTACGCACTCTGTATCCACGGCCTTGTGGCGCTGGGCGCATACGCTTTAACGTACGACCACCGTCAACAAAAACTGTTTTTACAACCAAGCTGCTATCTGCCGCGCTTGCGCCGCTATTTTTTTGTTCCCAATTGTTAATTGCACTTTTCAACAACTTTGCCAAAGGCACAGCGTTGTGTTGTGGATGGAACTCCAAAATTGCCAATGCTTTCTCCACTTCCATACCACGTATAACGTCTGCAAGCAAACGCATCTTACGAGGGCCTGTGGGATAATTATTTAGTTTAGCTACTGCTTCCATTTCTTAATGTGTTTATGACTAGTTTTTTATTTCTTAGTTCCAGCGTGACCTCTGAAGTTTCTTGTTGGAGAGAATTCACCCAATTTGTGTCCTACCATGAATTCGGTAACATACACAGGGATAAATTTATTACCGTTATGAACTGCAAAAGTATGTCCTACAAATTCTGGAGAGATTGTACTTCTACGACTCCAAGTTTTGATTACACCTTTCTTCGTTTTGCCTCCGTTCATACCCTCTACTTTTTCTTCAAGGTTATGATCTATATAAGGACCTTTTTTAATCGAACGACCCATAGTAACGAGTTAATTTGATTGTTAAATTATTTTGTCAATTTTTTACCGTCACGACGTTGAATGATCAACTTGTCGCTACCTTTTCCTCTTGTTCTAGTTTTTTCTCCTTTAGCGTACTTACCAGTTCTGCTTCTTGGATGTCCACCAGACGCTCTACCTTCACCACCACCCATCGGATGATCCACTGGGTTCATGGCAACACCTCTTACACGAGGACGAACGCCTTTCCAACGATTTCTACCTGCTTTACCAGCTGTTTCTAAGTTGTGATCGCTATTAGAAACAACACCCACCGTTGCGTAACAATTAATTAAAATTTTACGTAATTCACCAGAAGGCATTTTCAATACAGCGTAGGTTTCTTCCTTATTCGCTAATTGAGCAGAAGAACCAGCACTACGTACTAATTTTCCACCTTGACCTGGTTGCATTTCAACATTGTGAATAATTGTACCTAATGGAATTGATTTCATTGGTAATGCATTTCCAACCTCAGGAGCCACATTCTCACCAGAAGATACTTTCGTACCAACTTGTAAACCTTGTGGGCAAATGATATATCTTTTCTCGCCATCAGTATATTGTACTAATGCGATAAATGCTGTTCTGTTTGGATCGTACTCGATAGAAACCACTGTAGCTTCCATTCCAGTTTTATTTCTTTTGAAATCGATGATACGATAATGTTGTCTGTGACCACCACCCATATAACGCATTGCACGACGACCTTGGAAGTTACGTCCAGCCGTTTTCTTTTGTGGTTCTAATAAACTCTTTTCAGGTTTGTTAGTAGTAATCTCAACATAGGCGTTCCCGATTCTCCATCGAGTTCCTGCTGTAATTGGTTTGTACTTTCTTAATGCCATTTTTTTTCTTTTACTTTTTAAAGACTTTACAGTCTTACGAATTTTTCAGCTTCGCGGGCTATTGTTTATTTATAGAGTAGCGTAAAGGTCAATGGTTTCACCTTCTGCTACAGTTACTAATGCTTTCTTATATCCAGATTTTATACCAGAGATAATACCTGCTTTAGTAGAACGTGTTTTATTTTTACCTGGAACAACCAATGTGTTAACTTCTAAAACGTTCACACCATAAAATTGCTCTATTGCAGATTTAATTTCTAATTTGTTCGCTCTGCGATCTACTTTGAAAGCATATCTTCTCAACTTTTCTTGTTGGCCATTTGCTTTCTCAGTAAGGATAGGCTTTATTAATATTTCTGTCAATTTCATAATTATAATTTTAAAGTCGTTAAGCTTATGCTACTATAGCTTCTTCTTCGTTAAAAATTTTAGCAGCACCTTCAGTAATCACTAATATATCGGCATTCATGATGTCGTAAGTATTAATGTCGGCTAATAAAGTACTAGCTACGTTTGGAATATTGCGTGTGCTTAAATAAATATTTTCATCGTACTCTGGAAGAATAACTAATGTTTTTTTGTTATCTAAGTTTAACTGACTAATGATAGTAGCAATGGTAGAAGTTTTTGGCGACTTCATGTCAATGTCTTCTAACACTAATATAGCTTGTTCAATTGCTTTGTGAGATAAGGCAGAAATTTTTGCTAAGTCTTTTACTTTACGATTTAATTTAAAATCGTAGCTATGTGGTTTTGGTCCAAAAATAGTACCACCACCCTTATACAATGGGTTACGGATATTACCCTTACGAGCACCACCTGTACCTTTTTGCTTATGTAATTTTCTGCTCGCTCCTTGCACTTCGGCACGGGTCTTTACTTTATGTGTACCAGAACGACGTGCAGCTAAATACTGCTTCACTGCTAAATAAATAACGTGATCGTTTGGAGTTGCGCCAAAAATTTCAGCAGGTAATTCAACCTGTCTGCCTGTTTTTTTGCCTTTTATATTTAATACTTCTAATTGCATGATTGTCGATTAATTGGTGATTACTTTTGGATTAAAACGATTGAACCGTTATTGCCTGGTACTGAACCACTAACAAGAACATAGTTTTTTTCTGGGAATAATTTTAATACCGTTAAGCCTTTTGTTTTAACGCGATCAGTACCCATACGGCCGGCCATACGCATACCTTTGAATACCCTTGCTGGATAAGACGATCCACCAATAGAACCTGGTGCACGAGAACGGTCATGTTGTCCGTGCGTGGCTTCACCCACACCGCTAAACCCGTGACGCTTTACAACCCCTTGGAAACCTTTACCTTTTGTAGTTCCTACTACTTCAACAGTATCGCCTTCGGCAAACATGTCTAAAGTAATAGTAGCACCTAAAGCCGCTTCTAATGAATAGTCGCGGAATTCTTTTACAAAACGCTTAGGAGCAGTCTGCGCTTTTGCGTAGTGATTAATTTCTGATTTTGTAGAATGCTTTTCTTTTTTGTCGCCTAACGCTAATTGTACTGCGCTATAGCCGTCAACATCATGTGTTTTCACTTGAGTGACTACGCATGGACCTGCTTCAATAATGGTACAAGCAATTTGCTTACCATCTTGACCAAAAATGCTGGTCATGCCAATTTTTTTTCCAATAATACCTTTCATCTGTTTGCGGTTTATGCCCCGCGTTTGGTTCTGAGGACATCCGATGATGATGCTACAGCTAATCGTTGATTTTCATCTTTCGATTTTTGTAGCTCGGATTCAATCCCTGTTTGCTGCCGACCTTTTCCTGAGTTTTCACAATTTTCATTGTGAAGGGGAAGTACCGGAAGTAAACAAACCTCGAAGGGCCTGTTTATATTTTTCTTTTATATTCAACCAGCGCTCCTTTTTCAACTGATGCATAATGGCTCAGTGATTGGGAGATGGATTTATAAATACTTATGCTTTGATCTCCACCTCAACACCTGATGGTAAGTCTAACTTACTTAGGGCGTCTACTGTTTTAGAAGAAGAAGTGTAGATGTCCAATAAACGCTTGTGCGTTGCTAATTGGAACTGCTCACGACTTTTCTTATTCG
>Ga0209443_1000474_pt1 | contig 27174 bp, 23 predicted proteins | sample LauGreBMM110DCMD_2_FD_187571 | JGI IMG/M metagenome (GOLD analysis project Ga0209443, IMG submission 187571) | Freshwater lake microbial communities from Lake Michigan, USA - Su13.BD.MM110.DCMD (SPAdes) (version 2) | ecosystem: Environmental > Aquatic > Freshwater > Lake | place: Lake Michigan... | reverse complement strand
GAGTACAAAGCCTGCTGTCCGTTCCATAATGAGAAGTCGCCCAGCTTCACGATCAACGACGAAAAAGGCTTCTACCACTGCTTCGGCTGCTCCGCCCATGGCGATGCCATCCGTTGGATGACCGACCAGCGCGGCCTTTCGTTCATGGACGCAATCAAGGAATTGGCAGCCGAAGCCGGAATGGATGTCCCTGCTCCTGACCCGCAAGCGGCTCAGCGGGCGGAGAAGGCGAACAGCCTGTATGACGTCATGACGGCAGCGCAGGCGTGGTTTGTGACGCAATTGCTTGGCGTGGAAGGTGCTGCCGCGCGTGGCTACCTGAAACAGCGTGGTTTTACAGAGCAGACAATCCGGGATTTTGGCTTTGGCCTTGCCCCTGATAATCGCACTGGCCTGAAGACAGCGCTTAAGCAATTTGGCGACCCGATGCTGATTGAGGCAGGGTTGCTAATCTCGGTGGAGGAGAAAGCCCCGTACGACCGCTTTCGTGGCCGGTTGATGATCCCAATCCGTGACCCACGTGGCCGCGTAATCGCCTTTGGTGGCCGTATTTTGGGCGAAGGGGAGCCGAAATATCTCAACTCGCCGGACACGCCTTTGTTCGACAAGGGCCGCACGCTGTACAATCTAGACAAATGTTCTCCAGCTTCGCGGCAAACGGGGCGCGTGATTGTGGTCGAAGGCTATATGGACGTCATTGCGTTGGCGCAGGCCGGCTTTGCCGACACCGTAGCGCCGCTTGGCACTGCACTTACAGAACAGCAGATCCAGATGCTGTGGCGGATGGCGGAAAAGCCCTTATTATGCTTTGACGGTGACGCCGCTGGTCAGAAAGCCTCCATGCGAGCAGCTTTGCGGGCGCTACCATTGTTAAAGCCAGGCCACAGCTTGCAGTTCGTGACACTGCCTGCGGGACAAGACCCGGACGATGTTGTGAAGTCATCCGGCGCGACTGCCCTTACAAAGCTTCTAGAAGCCTCTCAGCCGCTCGTGGAGAGGCTCTGGAGGACTGAGGTAGCCTCTGGTCCGCTAGACATGCCAGAGGACCGTGCGGGGCTTAAACAGCGCCTTGGTGCGCATACGGCCAACATCGCTGATGGCGAAATCCGCCGCCATTACGCCGATGCCTTTCGCGAGCGGTTTGATAATCTGTTCGTGCAACGTCGAACCACATCACCTGCGCGCTCAGGGCCGTTTGTGCGTGGGCAGAACCGTGACTGGCGTAAACCGCAGATCTTGCCGCCTGGCGCCGAAACCAAAAGCTTCAATGCCAAGGGATCTGACTTTCTTATTCAGGGTGTACTCGGCGCGCTGCTGCGCCATCCGGCGCTCATCCGACAACATCACGAGGCACTTAGCGACTTCATTCCGCCCGACGCGAATCACGCGGCGTTGCTAAACGTGATGCTCAACGAATCTTTTACCAAAGAATCGCTTGATACAGACGGGTTAATTACCATATTGGACGAGAAGTTGTATAATGTCGCTTCAACGCTCCTGCACAGCAACGGCACGGTATTTGCCTTTAACCGCGAAGAGTTGATTGGAGGAAGCGACGGTTTGTCCAACGCTTCAAAAGATTTGGGTGAAGCAATTCGGCTGATGAAGCAGCGTCCTGCGCTGGAAGAAGCATTGGATCGCGCCACATATTTGGCGAGTTTAGAAATGACGGACGAGACTTTTGCCGAACAGCAAAGGTTGCGCCACGAAAAAAAGGTATTTGACGACCGCATCATCGAGTTCTTTCGGCGTGATGAGGACAGTTTGTAAGTTTAACGGGGAATTATTTTGGCAAGTCGCGCAAATGAAAACGAAGAAGATATTGTCGAAAACGGTGATGCACCGCTGATTGACCTAAATGATGCGACTGTCAAAAAGCTGCTAGCTAAGGCGAAGCGCCGGGGCTTCCTTACCTATGACGAGCTAAATGCGGCGCTACCGCAGGATCAGATGTCGTCCGAACAGATTGAAGACGTCATGTCGGCGATTAACGACATGGGCGTTCAAATCGTTGAGAATGACGAAGCCGTCGAAGATGGTGAGGAGGAGGAGCAAGAGGAAGAAGTCGAAACCATCGACAACATTTCCGAAAATGATCCCCGCTCGCTGACTAACACGATCAAGAAAACAGGCACCGGTGAACGCACCGACGACCCTGTCCGCATGTATCTGCGCGAAATGGGCGCGGTTGAATTGTTATCGCGCGAGGGCGAAATTGCAATTGCAAAGCGGATCGAGTCCGGGCGCGACACCATGATCTTGGGCCTATGCGAAAGCCCGATCACGTTCCACGCGATCATTGATTGGTCAAATGCGCTCAACGACGGCGAAATGCAGTTGCGCGAAATCCTCGATCTTGATGCCATGCTTTCTAAGGAGCCTGCGCCTGAATCCCTCACCGAAGACAGTGAAGAAGAAGGCGACGGCGAAATCAGCGAGAAGACCGCAGGGCCCTCCTATAAAGAGGAAGAAGAAGTCGAAGACGAACCCGCAGCGGCAAGCGACGAAGATGATGATATGACGGAGCGGCGTTCGCCCCCTGTGGAGGAAGAAGAAGAAGACAACACCCTCAGCCTAGCGCAGATGGAAGAGGCTTTGAAGCCCGCGGCGCTCGAGCGGTTTGCCAAGATCACATCATTGTTCAAGAAATTTTCCAACATTCAACGTGAACGCATGCGCGCGTTGAACGCAGGCGAAGATTTTTCCATAGCTTTGGAAAATAAGTATCACAAATTACGTGAAGAATTGACCGCCGAAGTTGAAAGTGTTCAATTCCATGCGAACAAGATCGAGTATCTTGTCGACCAATTATATTCGTTCAATCGCCGCCTAACTGCCCTGGGTGGTCAAATGCTGCGCTTGGCAGAGCGGCACAAGGTACCGCGTAAAGCGTTTCTTGATAGCTATATGGGCCATGAGCTTGACGAAAACTGGCTCACAGATGTGTCGAACATCGACAAGAAATGGACGGCTTTTGCCACCAATGAGGCTGAGAGCGTTGAGCGTGTCCGCAGCGAGATAGCGGATATCGCCGCGAATACCGGCATGTCGCTTGGCGAATTCCGCCGCATCGTGAACATGGTGCAAAAGGGTGAACGCGAAGCGCGTATCGCCAAAAAGGAAATGGTTGAAGCCAATCTGCGCCTCGTGATTTCCATCGCCAAAAAATACACCAACCGCGGCCTTCAGTTTCTTGACCTCATTCAGGAAGGCAATATCGGCCTGATGAAGGCGGTTGATAAATTCGAGTATCGCCGAGGTTATAAATTCAGCACATACGCCACATGGTGGATCCGTCAGGCAATCACCCGTTCGATTGCTGACCAAGCACGTACGATACGTATTCCCGTGCACATGATCGAAACGATCAACAAGCTTGTGCGCACGAGCCGCCAGTTCCTGCACGAACAAGGCCGCGAGCCAACTCCGGAAGAAATGGCCGAGCGCCTTTCTATGCCGCTGGAAAAAGTGCGCAAGGTGATGAAAATTGCCAAGGAACCAATCAGCCTTGAAACGCCAATTGGTGACGAAGAAGACAGCCATTTGGGCGACTTTATTGAAGATAAAAACGCTGTCATTCCAGTAGATGCAGCGATTCAGGCCAATTTGAAAGAGACTGTCACCCGCGTTCTTGCATCGCTGACGCCGCGTGAAGAACGCGTGCTACGCATGCGCTTTGGCATCGGAATGAATACCGACCATACGCTTGAGGAAGTGGGTCAACAGTTCAGCGTGACGCGCGAGCGTATTCGCCAGATCGAAGCCAAGGCCTTGCGCAAGCTGAAGCACCCAAGCCGCAGCCGTAAAATGCGCAGCTTCCTAGACCAGTAATCAGACAGACAAAATTGAACATACGGGCCCTTTCTTGCACGCAAGATTGGGCCCGGTTTTGTTGCGCGTGGCATAATGGGATCGCGCGCATTTTTTATAGCCTATTGCATAACGACAACGGGCAACTTAACGAATTAACCGTTCGATTAACCAACGGGGTACCTCCATGCGCTTTCAAGGCACTGATAATTACGTAGCTACCGATGATTTAAAGGTCGCCGTTAACGCTGCGACGACATTGCGCCGGCCCTTGTTGGTCAAGGGTGAACCTGGAACGGGTAAAACCGTTTTGGCATATGAAATAGCAAAAGCGCTCGGTACGCCGCTCATCGAATGGAATATCAAATCCACAACAAAGGCGCATCAGGGCTTGTATGAATATGACGCCGTTGCGCGTCTTCGCGATAGCCAATTGGGCGAGGCGCGTGTGCACGACATCAAAAATTACATCAAAAAGGGCAAATTGTGGGAGGCGTTCACTGCGCCCCAGCTGCCCGTGTTGTTGATCGACGAGATCGACAAAGCCGATATCGAATTTCCTAACGACTTGTTGCAAGAGCTCGATCGCATGGAATTCTTCGTTTACGAAACTCAGGAAACCATCAAGGCGGTGGAACGACCCATCGTTATCATCACGTCAAACAACGAAAAGGAATTGCCTGATGCGTTCCTGCGCCGTTGTTTCTTCCATTATATCAAATTCCCTGATCGCACGACCATGCAAGCGATTATCGATGTCCATTTCCCAGGCATTCAAAAGATGCTCGTTTCGAAAGCTATGGATATTTTCTACGAAGTCCGGGACGTCCCAGGTCTAAAGAAAAAACCAAGCACAAGCGAGTTGTTAGACTGGTTAAAGCTGTTGCTGCATGAAGATATGCCATTGGACGTACTTCAGTCGCGTGACCCGACAAAGGCCATACCGCCTCTGCATGGTGCGCTGCTTAAGAACGAGCAGGACATCATGCTGTTCGAACGGCTTGCTTTCATGGCGCGCCGTCCAAATAATTAGCATCCGTTCGATTGCGCTGGGGTTATCAATTGTCGCATAACAGCTAGCGCCGCTAGACCGTCTACAGCTTAATTGGTCATTTTATACAGGAGCCCGCCGGTGTTTTTTTCATTCATGGAAGAGTTGCGGACAGCGGGCATCTCGGCGTCGCTTAAGGAGCATCTGGCGTTACTAGCTGCGCTGGACGCTGACGTCATTAGCCAGAGCCCCGAAGAATTCTATTATCTTGCCCGCGCTACTTTGGTCAAAGACGAGGCATTGCTTGACCGTTTTGACCAGGTTTTCGGAAAAGTCTTCAAAGGCATATTCACCGAATATGGACAGAACCCCGTCGACGTCCCTGCCGATTGGTTAAAAGCCATCGCCGAAAAATATCTGTCGCCCGAAGAAATGGCGAAGATAGAGAAGATGGGCAGCTGGGACGAGTTGATGGAGACGCTTAAAAAGCGGCTTGAGGAGCAGGAAAAGCGCCATCAGGGTGGCAACAAATGGGTCGGCACGGGTGGCACATCACCTTATGGCAATTCAGGGTACAATCCCGAAGGTGTCCGGATTGGAGGCGAGTCCAAACATAAACGCGCAGTCAAAGTGTGGGATAAGCGCGAGTTTCAAAATCTCGACAACACGAAAGAATTGGGCACGCGCAATATCAAAATCGCAATGCGCCGCCTGCGCCGCTTTGCCCGCGATGGCGCAGTGGAAGAACTCGACATTGATGGCACGATTAACGGCACTGCGCGCCAAGGATGGCTAGACATCAAGATGCGCCCCGAGCGCCGCAATGCCATTAAATTGCTTCTAATGCTGGATGTCGGAGGGTCGATGGATCCATTCATCAAATTGTGCGAAGAATTATTCAGTGCCGCGACGAGTGAATTCAAAAACCTAGAGTTTTTCTATTTTCACAACTGTCCTTATGAGGGCGTTTGGAAAGACAATAAACGCAGGTTTAGCGAACGCACGCAAATGTGGGACCTTCTCCATAAGTTCCCGCATGACTATAAGGTTGTAATGGTGGGCGACGCATCAATGAGCCCCTACGAGATCACCCATCCCGGCGGTTCGGTTGAACATTTCAATGAAGAATCGGGTGCTGTCTGGATGAACCGGATCACCAGTACCTACCCCGCAACGGTTTGGCTAAACCCCGTCCCTGAAAAGCAATGGGGATATTCGCAATCCACGAAGATCATCAAAGAGCTGATGAACGACCGCATGTATCCGCTGACGCTTGAAGGGCTTGATGACGCGATGCGCGAGCTAAGCCGTAAACACGGCCATTAATACAGCAGATATTGGCGGCGCTCTTCAATCCAGCTTTGCTCATCGACTGACGTCATGGCGTCAAATTCCTCTGGCGTGCTGTCAGGTGCATCCACCCATCCGCGCAACGCTGGTCCGCCATTAATGACATCAATCGCAAGCTTGCCGATTTCATATTCGTATGGAAAGTCGCGCCATAAGTCATAGTCGGGGTGCAGCCTGCGAATGGCCTTGAACGCCAATGTCTGTAACCGCCAGGGCTGGAAAGCTTGATGATCATAACCTTGGCCTTCGGCATGGATATGCACGCCATGGCAAAGCTGATGCACATGCTTGTGAAACGTCGGCTCGAACCAGATTTCCCGTAAGTGACAACCTTTAAGCCACTGCGGCGCGAAGCTGTGCATTTCAGCGATAACCTTGCGCGCGTCGATGTCGGGTGCGCCAAATATCTCAAGCGGCCGCGTGGTCCCCCTGCCCTCGGACAATGTTGTGCCTTCAAGCAGCACAGTGCCGGCATACGCGCGCGCCATGTTAATATTGGGCGCATTCGGGCTTGGGTTGATCCATAGCCGGTCCGCTGGCCAACCGAAACCGGGCGCAGCATCCGGCGCATATCCCTCCATGTGAATCACCCGATAATCCAAATCGATACGGTAATGATCAATAAACCAATGGCCAAGCTCACCCAGCGTCATGCCATGCCGCATCGGTATTGGCCCAGCGCCGACAAAACTCTCCCACCCAGGAAGCAATGTAAGGCCCTCTACAGGGCGCCCAGCTGGATTTGGCCTATCGAGTACCCAAACTGTCTTTCCATGCTCTGCAGCGGCCTCCAGAATGTATAGAAGGGTGGTTATAAAGGTATAAATCCGACACCCCAAGTCCTGCAAGTCAATCAAGAGGACATCAAAGGTTTCCATCGATTCAGCCGTTGGGCGGCGTACTTCACCGTAGAGGCTGAATACCGGGATGTTGTGGGCAGGGTCCATAAAATCCGGCGTTTCCATCATATTGTCCTGCTTGTCGCCGCGCAGACCATGCTGCGGCCCAAAAGCGGCGGTCACATTGACGTCACTTATAGCAGCGAGCGCATCCAACGAATGGTTCAGGTCAACGGTTACAGAAGCGGGGTGCGCCAGCAAGGCAACGCGCCTGCCCTTCATTAGTGCACGTAGTTCAGGCTCAGCCAAAAGGCGATCAATTCCAAATTTCATACGCCGCTTCGTGCCTCCAGTTTAAGGGCAAAGCAATCCTTATGATGAAAATCGGGGCTGCCAGCCGGATGTGCCAATGCCCAATAAGAAATTTCCCCGCTTTTGGTTGCGACGACCGCGCTAATACCTGCCCATAGGTTGGCATCCCGCTTTGTGTCAGGCACATAAAGCGTCACGGAAACGATAAGAACATCACCGCTTTGCGCCACGCTAATGATTGGCGCACCTGTCTCCAATTGCGCCATTCCTGCACGATAGCCTGAAAATTGATATGCCGCCCATTGGCCCGAGGGCGCAAAATTATACTCGAGATAGGATTTGTCTTCGGGATTTCCCACAAATAATTCAAAACACGTATTATTCCACAAACCATCGGCTCGATCTGGCTTTGCCGGATCGGCAATTTTTAACGCCTCTATTGCGCCAGTAACGCGATAGACCAGTTCGATTTCTCCGCCTTGCCCAAGCGTGGCAGTGACATCGATAGCTTCGATCCCACCAGCATCGGACTGCGGATGGTAGATCAACGGAACCTCGGTCATCGAAATATTGGCCAATGTCGAAACTCCATGCTAGGCGCGGACGCGTTATGACTGCTTATACTTCCGATCTCCTCCGCCTGCTCGATGCACGTGGCTATATTCACCAGACGACAGATGCCACGGCGCTTGATGCATTGGCATCTAAAGAGATTGTGCCAGCCTATATCGGCTTCGACGCGACTGCGCCATCGCTTCATGTTGGCAATCTCGTGTCGATCATGCTGCTGCGCAGATTGCAACAGGCAGGGCATAAACCAGTGGTCGTCATGGGCGGCGGAACAACGCGGATCGGAGACCCGACGGGCAAGGACGAAGTGCGCAAGATGCTCACCGATGAGACAATCGAGTCGAACATCGCTTCCATCCGCACCGCTTTCGAACGTTTTCTGACATTTGGGGATGGTCCAACGGACGCAGTGATGGTTAACAATCATGATTGGCTTGGGCAACTCGGTTATATTGAACTGCTGCAACAGGTCGGAACGCATTTCACGATTAACCGTATGCTCACCTTCGATTCGGTGAAGCTGCGGCTTGACCGCGAACAGCCCATGACCTTCCTTGAGTTCAACTACATGATATTGCAGGGCTATGACTTTCGTCATCTCAGCAAGACCATTGGGGTACGCCTGCAAATGGGCGGATCGGACCAGTGGGGCAATATCATCAACGGCATCGAACTCGCCCGCAGGATGGATGGCGCAGAGGTATTTGGTCTGACGACACCGCTCATTACCAAGGCCGATGGTTCCAAGATGGGCAAATCGGTTTCTGGCGCGATATGGCTTAACCGCGAACAGTTGCCCGATTATGATTATTGGCAGTTCTGGCGCAACACCGATGACCGTGATGTCGGTCGTTTCCTGCGTTTATTTACGGATCTGCCGATGGACGAGATTGCACGACTTGAAGCGCTTGATGGTTCGGAAATCAACGCCGCGAAGATTGCCCTTGCCAACGCGGCTACAGAGTTATGCCGTGGCACCGACGCTGCAGCACTTGCCGCCGAGACTGCGCGCAAGACATTCGAAGAGGGCGCAAGCGGCGGGAACCTTCCTACTTTTGACGCATCCAGCGATATATCCGTCATCGACGCGTTGGTTGCATTGAGCTTTGTTGCATCAAAAAAAGAGGCGCGTCGGATGATTCAGGGCGGCGGTGCGCGCGTCGAAGGAGACGCCGTGACCGACGAAGAAGCCATGATCGCGCAGCAGGCTACCCCCGTTAAGATTTCGGCCGGTAAGAAGAAACACGGTTTAATACAATTTATCTAAGTGGCGCTGGCTTGCCCACGCGGCAACTTTACTAATTATTCGTAACTTGGACGTAACCCGTTGCTTCAATCAACAAGCAAAGAGGGTTCCACGCATTGCGAAAGCCTCCCAGAATTCGGATGCGGAGTTACGCAGCAAGGCTCGTCATCGGGCAAGCCACAAGGTGATTGCCGAGAGCCGGCAGGATGGAGAAAAAACGATCCATATCGTGAATGTGTCAGCACATGGCTTCATGATCGATGGCAATCCTGGCTATCAGCGCGCGGAGCGTGTTGAACGAAGGTTACCCGTCATTGGCCGGATTGAGGCACTTGTCACGTGGACAGTGGAACAACGTCTGGGGCTGCAGTTTGAACGCGCGTTACGCTTGCCCGACTTTCTGGCCCTGCTGGATATCATTGGTCCAAAAACCGGCTAACCGCCCCGCAGCGTCGCGACGCCTGCGTCACGTTCAAATAGGTATAATGCCATCCGTGCCGCTTGGCCGCGTGCCCCATCAAGACCGCCATCCCGATCGAGCAACAGCCGCGCGTCGTCTGCTGCAACGCCGATCAACGCACGCACTTGTTCAGGCGTGGCAACGCGAAAAAGGTTTTCGCCAGACTGCCTAGTGCCAAGCAATTCGCCTGCCCCGCGAAGCTTCAGGTCTTCCTCAGCGATGCGGAAGCCATCATTGGTCTCACGCATTAACGCCAATCGCGCGCGCGCAGTTTCACCTATGTGCGCACCGCGGACCAGAATGCACACTGATTTTTCCGACCCTCGGCCAACCCGCCCGCGTAACTGGTGCAATTGCGCAAGACCAAACCGGTCCGCCGCCTCTATCACCATCAGGCTGGCATTGGGGACATCAACGCCAACTTCTATAACCGTCGTCGCAACCAGTAGACGCGTTTCGCCAGCCACAAAGCGTTCCATGACGGCATCTTTTTCGGGCCCGCGCATGCGTCCGTGGACCAATGCAACTTGATCGCCAAAACGCAAGCGCAGCTGCTCCGCGCGTTGTTCGGCGGCGGCAAGGTCGCTTTTGTCGCTTTCCTCAACCAAAGGGCACACCCAAAATGCTTGTTTCCCAGCGGAGAGATGACGCGCAACGCCATCGACCAGTTCCAGTAAGCGATCTTGAGACATCACCCGGGTTTCTACTGGCGTCCGTCCGGGCGGAAGCTCATCCAAAATCGAGCTATCCATTTCGCCATAAGCCGCAAGCGCAAGGCTGCGTGGTATCGGCGTTGCGGTCATTACCAACAAATGTGGCACGCCCCTGCCCTTGCGTGACAGCATCAACCGTTGCGACACGCCAAACCGATGTTGTTCATCAATCACCGCCACCGCAAGGGCCTTATAGGTCACAGCTTCCTGAAATATCGCATGGGTACCTACAAGTATATGGATGGACCCATCGGCGAGCCCCATCAATGTAGCCTCACGCAAACTGCCTTTTTCCCGCCCAGTCAGGATTGCGATGTTAATTGGGAGCCCTGAAAGCAGTTTTTGCAGGCTGGAATAATGTTGCCGCGCGAGTATTTCGGTGGGCGCTAACATGGCAGACTGCATGCCTGCTTCCACACCGCGCAGCAGCGCCATGAGCGCAACCATCGTCTTGCCCGCACCAACATCGCCCTGGAGCAACCTCAGCATGGGCCGTGACTGCGCCAGATCGCCTTCAATTTCGGTAATAGCGCGCTGCTGCGCGCCCGTCAGCGCAAACGGCAGTTGCAGCTTTGACACCAAAGAGCCGTCCCCGCGGATCGGCACGGCAGTGCGTTTGTCCATCGCCGCGCGGATCAGCCGCATCGCAAGTTGGTTGCTGAATAGCTCATCATAAGCCAGCCTATCCCGCGCGCCTTGGTCATCCTTGTTGTGCACTATGTTGATAGACGCGGACCATCCTGACCAACCACGACTGGATAGCAAGGTCGGCTCAATCCAATCGGCGAGATCAGGTAAGTCCTGCAAAGATGCCGCTGCGAACTGCCCCATACGTTTGTTGGTAAGGCCATCGGACAGCGGATAAATAGGCTCGGCAAGGCCCGGCGAAGCGTCGCTGCCAATTGGTACGACATGGTCAGGATGCACCATCTGCAATTCGTCACCATAACGGTCTAGCTTGCCCGAAATGATGCGTTGCTCGCCGACAGGAAGCTGTTTTCGGGCCCAGCCACCATTTCGGCCGAAGAATGTGAGCGTGATATAATTGCCGCCTGAATCAGCGGCAAAAATCCGTAATGGTGCCCGCGGACTGCTACCACCCCGATGATCAATGACGGTGACAGTGAGGATGATGTTATTGCCAACATCGGCGACATCCAAGCACGAGACCGCCTTTCGATAGGTCCAGCTATTGGGAAAATGATATAATACGTCCTTCACCCGCTCCAGCCCAAGTCGCTCCAACGGCTTGGCAAGACCAGGACCAACGCCTTTTAAGGCACGTACTTCTGCAAATAACGGATTGAGTATATCGGGGCGCATGACTAGGGCCGCTTATAACCCGCAATTCATATTCCACCAGAAGCTTAAAGGATGCATGATATGGACGCTGACCCCTATCGTCGTAAATTGCATTATCGTGCGCACCACCGTGGCACGCGTGAGGCAGACGCCATGGTTGGTGGATTTTTCGACCATCATTCGGCTGACTGGGGACCAGTACAGTTTGAATGGTTTGAGCGGCTGATTGATGAACAGGATGTCGACATCATGGCATGGGCGCTGGGGACGGCAGAGCCCGACCCTGCCTTTGCTGGCCCATTAATGGACCTGATGATGCAGCTTGATTTCATTTTGCTCCCGGAAGGGCTTAGTACGCACAAGTCATGATTGACCTGCAGCGGATCATAAACAGCCGCCAAGCACTAACGCTTGCGTCGGTGCCAAATGGCTTTGTGCCTTTGTTGCTGGCCGACCTGACACGAGCGACAAAAACACGCACGCTGTATATTGCGCCGGATGAAGCCGCCATGCGCGCGATAGCCGACGCGACACCCTTTTTTGCGCCCGAACTTGAGATATTGATCCTCCCAGGTTGGGATTGCCTGCCTTATGACCGGGCGTCGCCATCGGTGGCCGTAACCTCGCAACGCATGTCAACGTTGCAGGCGCTTCAACAGCCTGCAAAAAAAAAGCAGCTGGTCGTCACGACCATTGGCGCGGTGATCCAGAAATATGTGACGCCATTTCGTATTCGCCAGACTGGTGAGCGTTTGGCCGCCGGCCTCGAAATAAGCCGCGAACGGCTTGCGTCCCTACTTCAATCCAATGGCTATTTCCGTGTCGATACCGTTGCCGACGCGGGTGAGTTTGCCATCCGCGGCAGCATCGTCGACCTGTTCCCGGCGGGAAGCGAAGTTGGCTTGCGCCTCGATTTCTTCGGCGACGAAATTGAGAGCATCCGCCGTTTCAACCCATCGGACCAGCGCAGCATCGATCAGGTTGAACATTTTGATATCTTGCCCGCCGTTGAAGCATTGATGGATGAGGAGGCCATTAAGCGCTTCCGCACGGGCTATCGCGAACGCTTTGGCGTAACCGCAACGGGCGATCCCTTATATCAAGCCGTGTCCGAAGGCCGCCGACTGTCGGGCATGGACCATTGGTTGCCTTTGTTCGAAGAGCGGATGGCGACGATATTCGATCATGCTGGTGCAGATGCCCTGATAATCCGGGACAGCGGCGCGATTGCTGCAGGCCAGTCACGGCTCGATGCCATTACCGACTATCACGAAAACCGCGTAAAGGCGCAGGCGGCTGAACCTGGCAGCTATCGTCCATTGCCGCCTGAAATGCTGTATTTAAGCGGCGATGAACTCGACCTATTATTTGCCGATAACGCTGCGCATCTTTTAACACCGTTTGCGCAACCAGACTCAGCGAGCATCATCGATTTTGGCATTGGCGCAGCGCGTGACTTCGCGCCAGAGCGGGCACAAAAAACGAACGTCTATGAAGCCGTAGCTGCCCATCTCAAGTCACTCCACGCATCCAAAACCAAGACAGTGATCGCGAGCTACTCGGTTGGTGCCCGCGAACGCTTAAAGGGCCTGCTGGCGGACCATAAGGCACCAACCATAATCCTGGTCGATAGCTGGCAACAGGCCTTAGGCGTTGCGGCGGGGCAAACCGCAATGGTCGTGCTCCCGCTTGACCATGGCTATACCACGCCAGACCTCGTCGTTCTGAGCGAACAGGACATGCTGGGCGACCGGTTGGTTCGGCGCCAGAAACGCCGCAAATCCGCTGATGCTTTCTTGGCCGAATTGGCGGCGCTGACACCAGGCGACCTAGTGGTGCACCAAGACCATGGTATCGGGCGTTATGAAGGCCTAATTTCCATCCCCGTCGGCAACAGCCCGCATGACTGCGTTGCCCTGACCTATTCGGGCGGTGACAAATTATACGTCCCCGTCGAGAATATTGATGTCCTCTCACGCTATGGTTCGGACAGCGAGCATGTCTCGCTGGATAAATTGGGCGGCGAAGCATGGCAGCGGCGTAAATCGAAGCTGAAGGAACGCATTCGTGCCATTGCGGGTGAATTGCTCAAGACCGCCGCCGAACGCGCCTTGCGAGCAGGCTCAATTATCGAGGTTGACGGCCCTGCTTATGCAAGCTTCGTTGACCGCTTCCCCTATGAGGAAACAGAAGATCAGCTCCGTGTAATTGAAGAAGTGCTTCAGGACTTGTCGGCTGGCAAGCCAATGGATCGCTTGGTGTGCGGCGATGTTGGTTTCGGTAAGACAGAAGTCGCGATGCGCGCGGCCTTTGCAGCGGCCATGGCGGGTCTTCAGGTTGCGGTCATTGCCCCGACAACATTATTGGCGCGGCAGCATTATTCGAACTTTGCCGAACGTTTCCGTGACCTGCCGCTGCAGCTTGGACGGCTTTCCCGGCTCGTGCCAACTGCAGAGGCAACGAAGACCCGCGAAGGATTGGCCGACGGAACGGTCGACATCGTCATCGGGACGCACGCCGTTCTGGCAAAATCGCTTCAGTTCAAGCGGCTCGGCCTTGTGATCGTGGATGAAGAACAGCGGTTTGGCGTCAATCACAAGGAACAGCTAAAAGCACTCAAAACCGACGTGCACATGCTCACGCTTACGGCGACACCAATTCCGCGTACGCTGCAGATGGCGATGTCGGGCTTACGCGAACTGTCCGTCATTCAAACGCCGCCAGTCGACCGGCTCGCCGTGCGCACCTATGTCATGCCTTGGGACCCAGTCGTGCTGCGTGAGGCGCTGTTGCGCGAACATTATCGTGGCGGGCAAAGCTTTTTCGTCGTGCCCCGCATTACCGACCTTACCGAGATTGAAGAATTTCTGCGTACTGAAATACCTGAGGTGAAATTTGTCACCGCGCATGGCCAAATGTCGCCGACCCAAGTGGAAGAGCGCATGAGCGCTTTCTACGAAAAGCGATATGACGTGCTGTTGTCGACCACCATCGTCGAAAGTGGTCTCGACATCCCAAGCGCTAATACCTTAATCATCCATCGCGCGGACCGCTTTGGTTTGGCACAATTATATCAGCTACGCGGGCGCGTAGGCCGGTCGAAAACCCGCGCTTATGCCTATCTCACCCATGAACCCAATCGGGTGCTTACCGAGACGGCGGAAAAGCGCTTGAAGGTGCTGGGCGACCTCGACAGTCTTGGCGCAGGCTTCCAACTTGCGAGCCATGATCTCGACATTCGCGGCGCTGGCAATCTGGTAGGCGACGAACAGTCAGGCCATATAAAAGAAGTCGGCTTTGAATTATATCAGTCGATGCTTGAAGAAGCGATCTTGGAGGCCCGCGCTGGCGCCCAAGGTCTGGCCAAACCGCGCGGCAGCTTCTCGCCGCAGATCACCATCGACGCACCTATACTTATTCCGGAGGATTATGTCCCCGATCTTTCGGTTCGCATGGCGCTGTATCGCCGCCTGAACGATCTCGAAGAAGGTCAAGATGTCGAAGGTTTTGCAGCCGAATTGACTGATCGTTTTGGTCCTATCCCGGGGCCAACGCAAAACCTGCTGAAGCTTATCCAGATCAAGCAAAATGCGCTCATCGCGCAGGTCGCAAAAATCGAAGTCGGCGCGCGCGGGACATTGGTCAGCTTCCATCAGGACACACCGCCCAACGTCACGGGATTACTGGCTTATGTCGACAAGCTTGGCCAAACGGCGAAGCTTCGTCCCGATAGCAAGCTGGTGATCAACCGCGTTTGGGGTGACCCTGTAGCGCGGCTAAATGGCTGTTTGCAGTTGTCACGCGGCCTCGCCAGTCTGGCACGCAAGTCCAGTTAACCGGGTTGGCGGGCCATCGCTTCGAAGCTATCCGCCGGCGTCGGGCACCAAATATTCGCTTCCCACCTAAAGTTCATGACGCCCAACGCCCATATTGTCACTGGTTCGTGCGGTGGCACCGATTAATTCAGCTTTGCCCGAGAGGCTTTTGCGCTTACATCGCGCAAATGATCGACGGTTTTGGACGCAATATCGACTATTTACGGATATCCGTGACTGACCGGTGCAACTTCCGTTGTACCTATTGCATGCCCGAACAGCAGACTTTTCTGCCGCATCGCGATCTTCTCACTTATGATGAAATCATGGAGTTGGTAGAGCGCTTCATCGCGCATGGCATCCGCAAAATACGGCTTACAGGTGGAGAACCACTTGTGCGGCGTGATATTGAAGTCTTGATCGAAGCGCTTGGGCAGCATGTAAAGGCAGGGAACCTCGACGAGCTGACTATGACCACAAACGGTAGCCGATTAAAGCAATTTGCGCCGTTGCTTGCTTCTGCCGGAATGACCCGGATTAATGTCAGCCTCGACACGCTGGATCCCGACGCTTTCCGTCAGATCAGCCGTGGCGGCGACCTTGCAATTGTGTTGGCTGGCATCCACGCCGCAAAGGCGTATGACTTGGACGTAAAAATCAACATGGTCGCGCTCAAGAACGAAAACGAAGACGCGTTATTGCCGATGGCCGATTTCTGTGCCGAACATGGTTTGGATCTCACGCTTATTGAAACCATGCCATTAGGTGCTGGCATATCGGAACGCGAAGAGCGCTACATTGCGCTGGACGATTTTACCTTACCACTTCGCGCGCGATATGACTTTCATCCTTTGGCGCATAAAAGCGCTGGCCCGGCCCGTTACTGGCGCGTAGATACTCTGGGGCTTCGGCTTGGCCTTATTACGCCCATGAGCCAAAATTTCTGCGACCATTGCAACCGCATCCGGCTTACCACCGATGGTAAGATTTACATGTGCCTTGGCTCGGAACTGCACGTCGACCTTCGCAAGGCGCTGCGCGATGGCGTGCCATCTGATGTCGATCATTTGCTTCAGACGGCTTTGCGTCTTAAACCCCAACGTCATGAATTTGAAAGCCAACTTGCGCAGCCCGAATTGCGGCTCGCACGCCATATGAACGCAACAGGTGGATGACCCGATTTATGCAGCTTGCCATTATTTCATCGGCAACCCCGCAAGCGCGGGAGGCAGAGGCGCTGTTGCGCGGACTTCATGATTTCGTGCCACTCGACAGCGCCGACGCGGTTATCGTGCTTGGTGGTGACGGTCACATGCTTCAGGTGCTGCACCAGTTACTGGAAAGCCGGCGCGACATTCCTGCTTATGGCATGAACCGCGGCACCATCGGCTTTTTAATGAACGGATGGGACTTGCACGATCTGCCGGGCCGGCTTCAGCGCGCAAAGTCTTTTTCGGTCCGACCGTTAACGACCGAGATTACGACAATCAGCGGACAGAAATTTACCTTACCCGCCATTAACGAGGTGTCTCTGTTGCGCGAAACGCGTCAGACGGCGAAGCTCGAAATCTCCGTCAATGATAGGGCCGTCATTCCCGAACTCATCTGCGACGGCATTTTGGTTTCGACGCCCGCTGGCTCGACCGCGTATAATCTATCGGCCAACGGACCTATATTGCCGCTTGATTCCTCGCTGCTGGCGCTAACGCCTATAAGCCCGTTTCGCCCCCGCCGTTGGAAGGGCGCCATTTTGCCGGATCGCTATGTTATCCGGATTAATATCTTGGAGGCCAGCAAAAGGCCGGTAAGCGCCGTGGCGGACCAACGCGAAATCCGCGATATCGCCCAGATCGAAGTAGCCTTGGACCGCAGCCGCGCACTTACATTATTGTTCGATCCCGAACATGCCCTTGATGACCGCATTGCGATGGAGCAATTTATTGTCTGAACCGGCAATGGGCGCTTGCCAAAAGCAAAAAAGCGCTGCTATACGCGCGCCTCTGCCTGAAGATATCGGGCTGGTCCCTGGTAGCTCAGTGGTAGAGCAGTTGACTGTTAATCAATTGGTCGGGGGTTCGAATCCCTCCCGGGGAGCCATTAATTTCAATGACTTAAGTGCATTCCCTTCGGGGGGTCGCTAATGCAGGCCGGAAAAAGGTTTCACCTAGGTTTCACTGTCGTCTTGCAGTTATTTAACATGCTGACATGGCAGCACGGTCACTCACACCTCCCACCCCCTTCAAAATCCCTGCTAATCGAGACCCCACCGGGGTGGCACCCCCCTATTCTGGCTTATGGGAGCCACAGTTCCTTCGTACATACGATTTTGGACGTTTGACCCGCCTCGGCAACTAGACAAACTTTATCGACTGGCTAGGCTAAGCCTATGTCAAATCGCAAGCTCTCAGTGGGCGAAATCCTTAGGTATCCGCGCGAGTTTTCTCAAGCCAGTCCAATTATAGACGGCGTTACAAACTTTTGACATGTGACGCATTCAGAGAACTTGGTTCCCCAACTAGAGAAGGGCATAAATCCCATAGCGCCTGTTAAAGCCGCCGAGTGAAGCCGCAGGCCGGCAGTGCTGATATCGAGTAGTACAAACCGGGTGGGGTCTGCGCAAACACCTTGGCATAATATTTTCGACGTAGACAATGGCCATATCCGATATTTTGGGGACGCAAAGACGCCGGGACAAGATCCTGCCCAGACCCCGGAAAACAAAGTTCTTTTAGAGGCTCATGCGATCCATTCTGCAGTTGACCCGTCGAAGCGTGCACGAGCGACGATGGTTCTGAAAATGCCTAAACACGCATTGGTTCTTGTCTTTGGCCGACGCCAGGGGCAAGATCAAAACGTGACGAAGGGACTACAACGAGTGCCGTCCTCACACGTCGCCGCCGAATTTGCTTCATCTCCCGGGGCTAACCCCGGTAGCTAAAGGCCTGAGTCTAACATTGAATCTGGATGCAAAACCGAGGAACCGTCAAAAGCGGTCAGACTATAATCCCAGTTTGTGGAAAGCTGGGGGGCACGTCACACTTCCTAGTAAATCATTTCATCATTAGATCATCTATTTTCAATAATGTTTATAAAAATTTTCATAAAATTCTATTTATTTGGAGATAACATGAATTTTTCGCCTAATTTTATTTTTGCTACGCTTTTATTTTTATTGACTGCCTGTATCCCAAAGCAAAGTTTCAAAAACCCTGAAATTACTGACAGCCCGTCTTTTGGAAAAGACTTTCATTTGGAAGATCCTGATGGCGTGGTACGGACAATTGCAGACTTCAGGGGAAAAGTAGTAGTGATGTTTTTTGGATATACCTATTGCCCTGATTATTGCCCAACCACTTTGACAGAGATACATAGAGCGATGAAGGTATTAGGGCCACAAGCAGATAAGGTGCAGGTACTTTTTGTGACGGTTGACCCTAAGCGAGATACTGCTTCGATTTTGAAACAGTATGCGCCTGCTTTTGATCCTCGCTTTTTAGGGCTTCGTCCGAAAGATGATGCTGACCTAGCTAAGCTCGCAAAAGACTTTAAACTTCATTATAAAAAGGTCCCGGGTACAACCCCCAGCTCTTACCTAATGGATCATCCAGCAGGCAGTTATGCTTTTGATCCAGAAGGACACTTGCGCCTATATATCAACCATGCCAACGGTTCAGACGCATTGGCTCACGACTTGAAAGCACTTTTAGATGAAACGGCGAAGCCATAAAACACCCTATTCGCAGGCCTGCGGCTAATACCGGTGAGTGTGCGTTCTGGCTCACGCGCGATTTCGCGACGGTGTAATGAGCCTGACCAGGTTCGGCGGCGGCTGGTTCTGGCGCTGATCATCGAGAGCGGATCGAAGCGGCCGACGTTACCCTAACCTCATTCCGTTGCTCAGAGAATAAAGAACAATGCTGCCGACTTGGTCGTGATTGCGCCATAGCATCACGATTAATATATACGGGAATGCCATTGATCGGATGTAAACAACCAAATCGCATTGTTATGACGTAACTCACTGTGAATTATGCTGGCGATAGAGCATCAGAAACATCCCGGCTATTCCGGCACTACTGTTACGCGCTGTATCAGTCCTAAATCAGAGTACTGCAACATTTGGCTTTGAAGAATGAAAGGCCCCACAAAATCTCTAAAACGCATTCGAAATGTAACTGACGTGGGCGTCTCTGGGGATCCTCCAGCCGGCAAGGCAACCGTATCACACCAATAGGGATCAATAGGCTGATCGTTAATCTTGGTAACAAACATTGGATTGACGTGGATATGAAATGAGTGCGAAATGCTATTGAAATTAAAAATAGTCCACTCCTCCACAGCGCCGAGAATGACATTCTGAATGACAGGATTTGAGCGCTGCAATTGGGGTTCGGCAGATTGAATTCCTGGATAATGCGTTAGCCCACCACGAACAACTAAATTGAAAACAATGCTGCGTTTTTTCCCACCGCATCTAGAAAATTCATCGTCGCTAATGGGCTCAAGAAAATCAGAGACCGGCAGAGGTGCCGCTGGTATCTTCTCAGCTATCTTTTTTATAGTTTTCCGCTCATATACTACAACTCTCGCCAGCACATCCCCTGGCAATATAGCCCCCTGCTTACTATTCGAAATATTGACTGGGAGTGTTCTAAGCAAGTATGTACCAGGTGCTCCGGCCTTAACGATCACTGAGGAACGATTGCCGGCGGATAGTTCTATACCCTTGCCATCCTTTTCCCGGGCATCAGGATACTCTTGATAATCAGCGCTACCCCAGCCATCCCGTGTGTATTGGTATAATACATGATCGTCTAAACTAATATTAAGACAATTAAATATCTGCGTATTTATGAAACGCCACCGTTGAACTTCACCACTTTCCAAAATGATCGTTGGCTGACGTACACCGTTAATCAATACCGGCTGCATTTCTGAATAAGCAGTATTTGAATGATCAATTCCACGACCTGTTGGGTAATCAGATAATCGTTCGAAATTTTCTAATTGCCCACTCTCTAAACCATAGCTTTTATAATCATCGCCAATTGTGAGATATGGTGCCTGAAATAAGAAGATGAGTTCAGTTGCTTGCGCCATATCCAACAACTCATCAACAGGCCCCCTTACCATAAGGGCGCCCTGCATTAAGCTGGCTAATTGAATTGCACTCGAACCATGAAACTGTGGACGGTAGAAAAAAGGTCCCGCCGGATGGTTTTTTGGTATATCATAGGAATACTGCCTTGAATCTCCTGCGGGCACTACTCCACCGGTTCTGGAATCGACAACATAGTCTCCATACTCTTGGCGGCTCAAATCTTCATACATTCCTGGGAATACATGAAGTCCATGCGTATGTAAATTTGTTGTATTAGGCTTCATATAGAGAAGTGGATCATTGGGCGCAGCAGGTGGATTGAGCGGCAAATTATTAATAAGAAGAATTCTTAATTTGTCTCCACCTTTAACAACTAAAGTAGGGCCAGCATAGTTAGGCCGATTATTATTGTAACCATAGGAACGCAAATATACCGGGAATTTTGTCGCTCGATCTTCTCCTGATAACTGACTATTCCAATACGAGACAGTCAGCGTTACATCCAATACGCCATTTTGAGATACGAGGATATCCGGCTGCACAAAGGTTTGTTCTGAATGTTTTTTACTGCATCTGCCAACTCCAGCAGAAAGTACAATTCCCGAAGCGACGCCAATACCTAAACGCAGGAAATCTCGGCGCGGGCTCTCAAGTTTAAATCTATCTTGCATGTTTTTATTACAAAATTGTCAAAAACGGATTTGCAGTCATTTGCCTTATGGCAGCTTTACCAATTTGGTTCGAAGAATTATTGCCCCAGCCTAATAAATGATTTTTTCCCACTGCAATAGCGTGCATTTCGCCTGCAGCAATTGATCGAACATCTGAGAGGGCGGGTATTAACGTCGGAGAAGATCGCGATTGAAGATCGCCTAGGCCGAGTTGGCCAAACCCGTTCCAGCCCCAAGCGTAAACTCTTCCTGAAACAGATAGCGCCAATGAATAATGCATTCCCGCAGCAATTTCTGCAATTTTTTCCGGAAGTGAAATCAATTTAGGGCTGTTAATATAAGGTAGAGCGCCACCTCCTGCTTGGCCGTAGTTGTTACTACCCCATCCATATACTTTGCCGTCAGTCGAAATCGCGAGTGCATGAGTAGAGCCCACGGCAATAAACTTAATCGTTGTTGGTAGAGCGATCGGCTGAGGACTTGTAACAGAAGTGAGATGGCCCAATCCTAATTGGCCCGATGAATTGCTTCCCCACGCATAGACTCTTTGATCACGTGATAACGCCAGCATAAAGTTATCCCCTATTCCTACATCATGTATAGGAGGAAGCTTGGGAACAATCTCAGGCAACGAATTGAATTGCGAAGTGCTGCGGCCTAGAGCGCCATCTAAATTCAAACCCCAAGTATATAATCTATTTTTCGTGTTAACGGCAGCAAATATGAATTGGCCTACAGCAATCTTACTAATCCGTTCAAGGTCGTGAATTGCCGAGGGAGCCTCAGTGATCAGTGACCTACTGCCAATCCCTAATTGAGCGAAACCCCAGATGAACGGCTGCTGTTTAGAGACACCTACACTCAGTCCAAAGCCAGCAGAAATATCGGAATAATAATCAGGCTGACTTATGTAAGCTGGCTGTCCATCTGACGGTTTTAACGGGCTGCAAATATCTGCATAAGGAGATGCGTAGCGACCGCTCCCCGGTCCGCCCCAACCTAACACCTCTCCAGATGTCAGCAGCGCTAAAGTCTGATCCTTGCCAGCAGTTATTGATGTAATCTCAAAAATATCCGTAGGCGTGGCCATCACTATCCCGAATATTATTATCGTAGAGTTTTAGTAATAACTTGTGAAAGAAATTTTATAAATTGTTCTATAGTTGATTCCAAAACTTCTTTATTTTTATCTGGAACTAATTCAAGTATAGCGGAATAATTTGCTCCCTCAGTCATATCATTATTTGGTAATGCTTTCGCATAATCAACTACACCGTGAAAACAGCCGATTGAATATGGGTATTCACGATTAAGGTGATAATGATATATATTTGTCATTCTCCCATCCCACATTACCGATGCAGTATGACCATGGCATTCATCTAATTGTTTATTTGTAATCATTTGGCCATCTTCACCACGTGGGCCGTATATTCCATAGCCATCTAAAGCGTAACCAAACAACGGAGAAGGTCCAGCGTTTCCTTGATTGGGAAAGCACTTCCATGAGTAACCGTGCAGGTGGTATTGCTTATTATAAGGATGCCCCCAACACTGATCTAAGGGTAGTGCAGAGGAAGGGTTATACCAAGAGGTGGTTGAATTTGCTAATTCAGCATGCCAAACTGCTCCATACAACGAAATTCCAGTAATTAAGGATGATATTGGGCCGGGTATCACCTTTCCATTCGCATCTTTTGGATTTTCAATCGGAATTTTTGGAATGTAACTTTCCATGTTATAAGTAGAAACAGGTATTAAATCGGCCGTCGGAAATTCATTGCTTCCTCCGGGTAGCGCATTGTAATAAGGATATGCTGGAGTTCCTGACTGCACAGGAAATTTACCCATCGCAAAATTTGGTAAGCCATTACCCTTAAAATAACGATAGGGCACGTTTGGGACGCCCGCGGTGTTGGTGCTGCTAACTTCAGTTAAGGTGAGATTAAATCCAGCAGGATCAATATCAGTGGGAAGAACATTTCCGCTAACATATGGCATAAAAGAAATCTCAATGGTATTTTTGGTTTGATCAACCCAAGGATAGGTGGATTGAGCAAACTGGGTATTTGCAGGAAGAGGACTATCCGGAATAAGGGCAAAAGCTGGGTTCAAGCACATCCCATTAACGGCGCATACATATGGGCTCATGCCATTAACAGAATTTACTAAGGTAGTCGGCGTGCCCGGATCTTGTGCTGGTGCTGGTGCTGGTGCTGGTGAGGGTGAGGGTGAGGGTGAGGGTGAGGGTGATGGTGATGTTTCACTGCAACCAACCAAAATAACTGCAGTTGCCAACAAAAGGCAACGGGAAAATCCTGCGATTTTATCGTCTTTGTACATATGTGCTTTGCTCAGCATTTCATGGCTCCAACTATGTTGAAATTTTAATGGCGTCAGCAAGATATAAATCCCAAAGACAGCATTTTTTATAATCTATCATCCACACAGGTTCTAAAAATGGGCGGAATGTCCTATTCGGCACATCTCGATAATGCGGGTTTTCATTAGTTAGACCTACGACCTTGCCACCCTGTGATACCAGCTTTGGACGAGCCTGGCGGCAACCGGGCCGCCACGTCCCTGTGTTGTCAGAACCCGTAACGGACGCCGAAGAGGCCGTTGTGCAGGTTCATCACACCGTTGCGGAGCACCCAATTGTCTGTCGGTGCATGGGAGTAATAGACCGTGCTGCCAAATGTATGCTCAGTCGCTGCCAAGCGGACCAGCCGGTATTCGGCGAACAGCGAGATCCGCTCTGAAAGCTGGTAACGTACGCCGCCCTTGACCTGCACCGCGAAGGCGATGTCGTTCGCGTCGTCGCGCGAGTTGAAATGGTTGATCTGGACCACGGCGCTGGTGGCCGACACTTGGCCGGTCTCTACGCCGCCGGGGCCAGTCTGCAGCGAGACCGCATCGCGCATGGCGACGAACGCCACGCCAATGCCGGCCCCGACATATGGCTTCAGTTTGGAGCCTGCGTCATACGTCAGCACACCATTCAGGGTGAATAGCGCCATCTTCATCTTGGCGCCGTTGGCGAACGTGTGGTTGCCGGCAGATAGTGGGGTGTCGAGAACGTGCTCCCGGACCAGATTCAGCGTGCGGGGGTCGGTAACCAGAACGGGCACGCCGCCGGTGGTAACGCGCACATTGCTGACGCCCGCGTCCTCGAGGTTGACCAAATTCGAACGCTGATCCGCGCGCAGGTAACTGCCCTCGACTTCGATGGCCGGCTTGAACGATGAACCGGTGTTCCATTGATAGCCCATTTGGCCACCGAACACCGTCGCGGTCTTGCCCAGGTTGCGGCCATCGACATCGACGAGCAGGTCGTAGGTGAAGTATTCGCCATCGTCCGAGTAGCCTTTATGGGCGACGCCGGATTGTTCGACCGACTGCTTTGCTGTCGAACCAACTCCGCCGAAAACGCCGATGTAGGAGCTACCGTCGCCGCCAGAAGCGAGTGCGCTCGTGCTACCGATGACGCTACAACCCGCAACGAGGATCGCCTTTTTCAGATAAGAATTGATCATAAATACCCTTTGTTTTGGAGCTTGAACGAGAACAAATTATTTACATCTATTGTGACTATTCTATAACGGTGATGGTGATCTTGATATGTCGAGACTTAACAGCATTTTCAGCATACAAATGCAAATCAAAATTGCGTTTTCATTGTGGAATGCGGCAAGTCGTTCTATTCCATCGACTGAGCAGGCCGCCGCTAACGACGACGCGACATTGACAACGCAGCTCAGTTGGGGAAGGTGACGCGTGGAAAATTTCGACTTCTCTCCCTTTGTCCTCCCCCCGCAGCAGGAGCGCAGCCGCATTGCGCTGGCTCGCATCGTCGCGGGTGCAGTCGACGTTCTGATCCGCAACGGCGGTAGCAGTTTCTCGATGGACGATGTCGCCAAGGCTGCCGGAGTACCTGTGGGTAGCATTTACAGGCGGTTCAAGGGTAAGAACAGCATCGTCCAGGCAATCACGCTCGACACCTTCACACGGATCGAAGACATGACCCGCGACCGCATGCAGGGGCATAACTTTGCCAGCGCAGGTGAGGTTGTCGCCGAACTGGCCGCAGGGTTTGCGGCGTTTTCCGAGAAGAACCAGCCGCTGATCTGCTTGATGGTAAGCCATTCAACAGCCTCTGACCCCGCACTACTCGACGGCGTAATCAACGCGCGGCGGCGCCTTGTTGCGTATTACAGGGCAGCTATCTCTGGCTTTCTGCAACATATCCCTGAAACGCGGCGTGACCTCGTGATCGGGATTTCCTACGAAATTATTTCATCCGCCATAATCAGTAAGTCACGTAGAGATGTCCCCGTCTCCCTTGACCTTTCGTGGCCTGACTTGGCGCAAGAAGTGACGAAGGCAGCAACTGGCTACCTCAGAGACTCCGTGTGAGCATAGAGCGTGCCGTCCCGGAAGGCGCATTCTTCGACGACCTGAGCTTGTTCTATCTTGGCTTCGATAGCCGTCCGCACTTTTGGCGGAAGATTGACATCAGTGATGAGAATGTCCTCCAATATCACGACGTTGGAACCATTGATACCGTTTGAGGAACCAATACCGTTCGGGACACTATCGGAGACGAGATCAATTTACTGGCTGCCAAATGGCGATCACTAAGCGATTAGAGATGGAATGTCTGCAGCTGGGCGCACAGCACTCGTTTGCTTTGCTTTATCCTAAACTCGGGTCGGTCGCCGTGCGTCAGCCCTTGTGCGAAGTTCAAGGACCAATCCCGCAAGTCTGAAATAGCATCCAGATTTCGTCTCGGGCGAATCAACTACAGAACAATATCAATGACCTAGTTGTTATCAGATATGTTCTCGACGGTGCTCAGAAGTATGTCGAACACCTTTATGACCGCCGTATGTAGGAACTCGGCGAACCCATCCATGTAGTGCCGCTCAGCGCTCTCCTCGCGGCTCTGTGAGATACAAGCGTTTTCAGAAAGAAAGTTTAGGATCGCGATGTGCGATCCTCAGGGAGGTAGCGCGTGTTCTCCTTGCGCTAGCGGCAAGGATTAACTCAAAACATATTGACAGAGTGTGGTAGCTCCTTTCAACGTCAGCCCGTTAAATCAGGAGTAACTTTATGCTATATCTGCGTGTCACCTCGTTTTTATTTGCTGCCCCGTTGCTGGCTGGTGGGGCGGTCCTCGCCGCCGATACGCCTGCAGTAACCAGCGAAGTGCTGCTGAAAAGCACAAGCTCTTGGGATGGGACTGCCTATATCCGCTATCCCGACGGCGCGCCTGAGCTGACCACCCTCAAAATCACCATACCGCCTCGCACCGAATTGCCCTGGCATACTCATCCGATGCCCAACGCGGCCTTTGTCCTGTCCGGTGAATTGACGGTAGAGCAACGCGAAGGCGGCCAGTCTAAAACTATCAAAGCCGGCGACGTGCTTCCAGAGATGGTCGATATCAATCACCGCGGGCGCACTGGAGACAACCCAGTAGTTCTGATCGTTTTTTATGCCGGTACCAAGGGGATGCCCCTCTCTGTAGCTCCGAAACAATAACAGCCCGTTTCCGTGAGACCATAACCCCAACGAGCAGTGTATCAGAAGTGTCCAGCGGCAAAACATTTGGCACTAATGGTTAGGTAAATTAGCGGAATGTCGGCCTAGTCTGGGGTTTGATGTTTAGCAGCGGTGGCAGGTCTGCCGTATTATGAGCGCCTTCCGTAGTTGTCGTAAACTATCGCGAATAGTACTCAGAAGCAATCTACGCGATTTTTCGAGACGCGCTGCGCTCGGCGTCAACGAATGTCAGCTTGCCATCAGCCATGTGCATGCGAACATCGGCCGCATCAAAATACTTGTCGTCGTGGGTGATCGCGATGACTGTGATACCCGCCGCCTTAAGATAAGGCAGGATAACCCTGTAGAATTTTTCACGGAAATGTGGGTCTTGATCGGCAGCCCATTCGTCAAAAACGCACACCGAACGTTTTTCCAAAATTGCAGCAA